>ENA-ORCP01000802-ORCP01000802.1-human-gut-metagenome-genome-assembly--contig:-NODE-802-length-28000-cov-18.581492_pt1 | contig 28000 bp, 24 predicted proteins | sample MGYA00242990_ERZ507991 | MGnify/ENA primary metagenome ERZ507991 (study PRJEB26167, sample SAMN06115496) | human gut metagenome | host: Homo sapiens | place: China:Henan | collected 2015-05-07... | reverse complement strand
TATTTAAGGAGTCCCATGACGAAGCAGTGCATAAAAATTCTTATAAAAGCAGACTCTATGAATTAATCAGTGCTTCCTTAGAATTCCCTGCATGAAACGATGGCGGCAGGACTTTAGAAGGTGGCCTTAATGGAGCCGTTGTACTTCTTGTTGATGAAGTCCTTGGCTTCCTGGCTGTTGAGGGCCTTCATGAGTTTCTGCAGTTCCGGCCGTTTTTCATCGCCTGCACGGACGGCGACGATGTTTGCATAGGGGGAGTCGGAGCTTTCGGTGTAGATGGCGCTCTTGGGATCCAGCTTGGCTTCCAGGGCGAAGTTCATGTTAATGACGGCAATGTCCGCATCTTCCAGGGAGCGGGGAAGCTGGGGAGCTTCCAGTTCGGAGAACTGGAGGTTCTTCGGGTTTTCGGCAATATCCTGGGGTGTTGCGGTAATGGGAGCGCCGTCACGGAGTTTGATGAGGCCGGCGGACTGGAGGACCAGCAGTGCGCGGCCGCCGTTGGTGGGGTCATTGGGGATGGCTACATGGGCTCCGTCGGGAAGGGCTTTGATATCTTTAATCTTGGTGGAGTATACGCCCATGGGTTCCAGATGTACCGTGCCGATGGAGGTAAGGTTCAGGCCCCGGGATTTGCAGAATTCGTCCAGATAGGGTTTATGCTGGAAATAGTTGGCATCCAGGCTCTTGTCGTTAAGCGCCAGGTTCGGCTGTACGTAATCGGTGAATTCAACGATTTCCACATTCACCCCTTCTTTGGCCAGCTGGTCCTTCACGGAGTTCAGGATTTCGCCATGGGGAACGGGGGAAACGCCTACCTTAATGGTGACGGCCTTGCCGGAATCGGACTTGGCCGGGGCTTGTGCCTTCTCTCCTCCGCAGCCTGCAATGAATCCGACAGCTGCCAGTGCGGCAATGGATGCGATCAGGGTCTTCTTGTAGTTCATAATACTCCTCCTATGATGAAATGGATAAATAAAAAATCCTTCCTCCCATAAGGGACGAAGGATTATGTTCGTGGTACCACCCATGTTCGCCTTTCCGTCACCGGAAAAGCCTTATGAAGTACGCCGGCGCTGCCTTGATACTTCTCTTCTGTAACGGGAATTCCCGGTCTGCCTGATGATTCAGCAGAGAGGCTCGGAGGCCATATTCCGCAGGACATCGGACACCCCTTCCCACCTCCCGGGGCTCTCTTTGCTCTTCCTTCCGGCGTACTCTTCTCTTCATTGCCTTGGAAAGTACTGATTCATTCGTACTTCCCCTATGAAGTTGGAAATACTATATCACTCTTCCCCGTTTTCCGTCAAGAGGGATTTTATTTCCTTTGACAATTCTTCCAAAGTGGGGTACTATTTATTTAGCCAGCTTACTAACTAATACAGGAGGCATTATGTACAGGAATTTTGTATTTCCATCCCGGGAGGAACTGGCGGCCCATGCCAGGCAGATACCGGAAATCCATCCCGACGATGTGATTACCATGCTTACGGTGATGAAGGCGGCGGAGGAAATCAAAGGGAAAACCGATGACATTCTGGAGCGGAAGTACCACATGTCCCAGGGAAAGCTCTGCGTCATGATTATCCTTCACCAGCACGAGGAAGGATTGGCGCCGTCGAAGCTGGCGTCCATGGCAGGGGTGACGAAGGCCACCATTTCCGTCATGCTGGCCCGCATGGAGCGGGACGGACTGGTAAAAAAATCGGTGGATGAGGCGGACGGAAGGGCCCGGCTTGTGTACCTCACGGACAAGGGGAGGCAGGAAATGGACAGCATCCTGCCGGACCACTATGTACGGATTTCCCATCTCATCGGAAAGCTGGATGAGAAGGAAAAGAAGGAGCTGGTGCGGCTTCTTCATAAAATTGTGGATGAACCGTGAAGATGCATCGTCGTGGGCAGCGTGAGCCAGTACAGCTTTCATTATGCCAGTGTCATGGTGACCATAGTGAAATGAAACGGCACACTGCCTGCACTGCGCAAAAAAACACCGCTGAAATCATCATTCAGCGGTGTTTTTATTTTCGGGAAAGAAGTTTCTGCCCGTAATAAGCAAGAGACGCATAAAGCCCTATCATCATCAAACGGCTGAAAAGGAACCATCCCGGACTGTTGAAGGCTGAGCCTCTGGCGGAAAGGAGAAGGAGCCTGTTTCCTATGTGGGCGTCAAAGGAAAAATAAATTCCTGATAAAACGATGAGTATCATTAGAAGTCTGTTCATCCATGACAGCGCTTTGGACGGACGTAAGGAAAGACCTTTCTGCATGCGGGGCAGGATGGCCTGCCAGTGAAGCCCCAGATGGAGGCCCAGGGCAATGAGCATGAGATAACCGGCGGCCTGGTGAAGACCGTTTACCCAGAAAGACAGGTGGGGATGAAAAGGAAAAACGGTTCTGGAAATGGAAAGTCCAGTCACCAGGACTGTAAGAAATGAAAGAATGAGCACCCCGTTAGTCAGAAAAGAAAATACTCTCTGCCTTGTCCACCGGCCCCGTCGGAGAGACCGATACCAGGAAAGGTTCCATTTCGTATGGAGCAGGGCCAGCAGCAGGAAAAGGATACCCAGTATTTCATGGCCCCTGTTATGAACGAACCGATAGTCCAAAAGCAGGAGGAAGGTCATCAGCATGGCCGTATCAAGAATCATTCTTTTTTTCATGAAAGCCTCTGCATGCAGGAAAATCAGAAACCGGCTTTTAGAAGCCAGTCATCAATGGCGGGATGTTCGTCCGTGTCCTTATCAAGGGTAAGACCGGTGAAAATCTTTGCATCCGGTGCGGCAGCATGAAGGGCGGGCAGGGTCACTTCAAAGGGACTGGTGAAGGAACACATATAGGGAATGATGAGCTTGTCCTTCGTATTCTGACCCTGCAGGAAAGAGGTGACGATGAGAGGTTCCGTAAACCACCAGCAGGGATAACCCAGAATTAATACATCATATTTGGACACATCCGGCGGTGTGCCTGCTACCTTCGGAATGACCCCTGCGTCCAGCTCGTGAGCCGATTCTTTGATGACATCGCTGTAGCCGGAGGGATAGTCAGGGTCCCTTTTTATTTCGTATATATCGCCGCCGGTCTTCTGCTGGATATAGCGGGCCATGTCGCCGCTCCTGCCGCCCCAGGTGAAGTAGGCAATCAGCACTTTCTTTCCTTGATTACTTCCGGCAGGAAGTTCCTTAATGGTAGGAATGGAGGCAGCTTCTTTTTTATGAATGCTTTCCAGTTCATCCTTGATATCCTCAGACATAGGCTTTCCGGTAGGATTGGGCACATAGGCGCCATTGGAAGATTTGGCCGGAGAAGCAGGAAGAGAAGAGGCAGGGCTTTTGCCGCTTTCGCCGTTTCCGCAGGCGGAAACAGAAAGGACCGTCATGCCCAGCAGCACGGATTTCAGAATATTGGATAATTTCATCACAATCACCTCAGCATTGCAGAAATCATAGAAATGATGAAAGCAGGGAGACACGTTTCCTGCTGCCTTCAGTATAAGCAGATACAGGAAATGGGTCTAATACCTTGTGTGTTCTGCATTTCATGCCTGTAAGGCATGAAATATATGGGCATTTTGTGTCATGGTATAGAAAAGCCTGTATCCGGCGATGCCATTGGATACAGGCTATAAAATTATTCCGCCAGCACGTCTTTCATGATGGAAACGGCTTTTTTCAAATCATCCCAGGGAATATTGAGGGCCGGCAGGAGGCGGATTTTTTCCTTTGCCGTAAGCACCACCACACCCTTTGCAAGGAGTTTGGGAACGATTTCCTTCACGTCCTTTTCCGGTTCAATGCCCCACATGAGGCCCATGCCGGCCACGGACTTCACGCCTTTGGCGCCGGTGAACCGGTCTTTGATGTACTCTCCTTTTTCCGTCACTTCTTTCATAAGGGTATCATCAATTCTTTCCATAATGGAAATGGCACCGGCCGAGGCTATGGGGTTGCCGCCGAAGGTGGAGCCATGGGTGCCGGGGGTGTAGACGTCAGCGGTCTTTTCGTTGAACATGGTGGCGCCCAGGGGAAGGCCGCCGCCGATACCCTTGGCGGTGGAAACGATGTCCGGATCCACGTCATAATTCATGTAGCCGTACAACTTTCCTGTGCGGCCGTTTCCTGTCTGCACTTCATCCACAATGAGGAGGATGTCATGGTCTTTGGCATATTTGCCGATGCCTTCGAAGAAATCCTTTTCCAGTGGATGGACGCCGCCTTCTCCCTGAATTGGTTCCACCATGACAGCGCAGATATTCGGGTGTTCTTCGCAGAGCTTAATGAAAGCAGGCAGGTCATTGGCCGGGGTATAGAGGAAACCGGGGGTAAAGGGGAAGAAGTCCTTGTGGAAAATGTCCTGCCCCGTGGCGGCAAGGGTGGTAATGGTGCGGCCGTGGAAGCCATTGATGAGGGTGACGATTTCATTTCTCTCTTTGCCGTACTTGTCAATGGAGTATTTCCTGGCTCCCTTGATGGCGCATTCATTGGCTTCGGCACCGGAGTTGGAGAAGAAAACTTTCTTCATTCCTGTCTTTGTGCAGAGGATTTCTGCCAAATCGGCCATGGGCTTTGTGTAGAAAAGGTTGGAAACGTGGTTCAGCGTATGGAGCTGCTTTGTGACAGCGTCCATCCATTTGTCATCGGCAATGCCGAAAATATCAACGCCGATACCGCTTCCCAGGTCGATATAGTCCTTTCCCTCTTCGTCAATGAGGTGGGACCCTTTGCCTTTCACAAAGCACACGGGATATCTGGCATAGGTATGGGCGATATAGGCAGCATCTTTTTCTTCTGTATTCATGGTGTATCTCCTTTATTTAGTGGGATGGGGGGAACAGTGGGCTAGTGGGCTAGTGGGCTAGTGGGACAGTGGGACAGTGGGACAGTGAGATAGTGGGATAGTGGGATAGCTGTCCGCCGACAGCTTCCCGCCTTCCAGTCATTCTGAACGCAGTGAAGAATCTCGGTACAAGACGTGAATGTTACTGCTTCTGATAAATACCGGTCGGCGGGAAAGCCGGCGGGATAGTGAGTATTCCCGAAAGCAAAAGGGGTTCAAAGGGAGTGGTGAAGTCCACTTCGTGGGGGCCTGGCAGGCGCCACGGGGCAGCTTATTTATTGCGGCGAAGCCGTCACCACAACCTTCAGCCGCCTGTGGCGGCTGTCAAACCTAAGAACCCTCCGGCCGTTAGGCCGGTCAATCTTTAGAACCTTTCGCGCCCGAAGGGCGCAGAACCCTCAGGCCCGAAGGGCCTGTCAAACTTCGGACCCATAGGGCCGTCAAACAATGGGCGGTAAAGCCGCCCATTTACTTTGTAAACATGGTGCCAAGTCCTTCATCGGTGAGCAGTTCGATGAGGATGGCATGGGGGATTTCTCCGTTAATGATGAAAACCTTTTTGACTCCCTCTTTGACGGCGTTGGTGCAGCAGTCTACTTTGGGAATCATGCCGCCGGCGATGATTCCGCTGTTTTTGAGTTCTTCCGCATCCTTCAGGGAAATCTGTTTGATGAGGGAGCTTTCGTCGTCCTTGTCTTTCAATACGCCGTTGATGTTGCTCATGACTACCATGGACTCGGCATGGAGGGCGGCGGCAATTTTGGCGGCGGCGGTGTCGGCGTTAATGTTGTAGGGATTTCCTTCATCGTCGATGCCGATGGAGGAGATGACGGGGATGAAACCGCCGTCCAGGAGGTCGTCCAGGATTTTCGTATTGATTTCATCGATTTCCCCTACATGGCCCAGCTTTTCATCCATCTGGTGGACCTTGATGAGGCCGCCGTCGATGCCGCAGAGACCTACGGCCCTGCCGCCAAGGGCGGCCAGGTCGGCGGCAAGGCTTTTATTGACCTTGCCGGCCAGCACCATCTGCACCACTTCCATGGTGTCGTCGTCGGTGACGCGGAGACCCTTTTCAAAATGGGATTCAATGGACAGTTTCTTCAGCATGGCGCTGATTTCCGGTCCCCCGCCGTGGACGAGGATGACCTTCACCCCTACCAGCTGGAGAAGGAGGATGTCCTGCATCACCGATTTCTTCAGCTTCGGGTCGGTCATGGCATTCCCGCCATACTTGGCGACCACGTATTTACCGGTATATTCTTTGATGTAAGGGACGGCCTGTGTTAATATTTCCGCCCGGACTGCATTGGATGTATTCATGGTTGACTCCTTTATTTAGTGAGCTGGTGGACTGGTGGGCTAGTGGGCTAGTGGGCTAGTGGGCTAGTGGGCTAGTGGGATAGTGAGCTGGTGGGATAGTGGGCTGTATTCCCGTACACAAGAGGGTTCAGGCACCTATGGTGCCCGGGTTCAAGCAGCCGCCGGGCCTGTGCCCTGGGCTGCCCGGGTTCGGCCCGGGATTGGCTGGCGCCTTCCGGGCTGGTTCAAAGGGGAGTTATATAATCGCTCCGCTGGGGAGGTGAGCGCCTTCGGCGCCTTTTTAATATCAGCGCCAGCCGCCCCTTTTTTCAATATGCGCCCATTGGGCGCTGCCACTACCCTCGGCCCGAAGGGCCGTCAAACCTAAGAATCCTCCGGCCATTAGACCGGTCAATCTTAAGAACCCTGTGAAAGCGGCTCCGCCGTTTTCACACCACCAGTCCCGTTTCTTCCGGCATACCCAGCATGAGGTTCATGCACTCAATGGCGGCGCCGGAGGCACCTTTGCCCAGGTTGTCGAAGGTGGAGATGACAAGGACCCGGTCGTCGTTGCCGGCGATGTGGATGGTGAGGCTGTCTTTTCCTGCATTTTCATTGGCCGAGAGGAAGAGGCCGTTTGTCTCTTCCAGTGACAGGGGGGAGAGGTGGATGAGCTTGGAATTTTCGTAGTGTTTCTTAAAAATCATGTGGAAATCATCGGTGTCGATGTCTCCCGGCAGTCCGCAGGGGAGCTGGAGGAAATGGGTGTGGAAGCCGATGGTCACTTCCATGCCTTCGAAGAAATCGTCCACCACCGGGGAGAAGAGGGGCGCTTCGCAGAGGTGACACACCTTCATGATTTCCGGAAGGTGCTTGTGGTTCTGGGAAAGGCCGTACTGCCGGGGCGCCTTGAAGTCGGCGCTCTCTTCTTCGTCGTACTGGGCAATCATTTTCTTTCCGCCGCCGCTGTATCCGGTGAGGGAGAAGCAGTGAAGGGGATAGTTGATGGGAAGGATGCCTGCGTGAATCAGGGGATACAGGATGGCGATGACGCCGCTGGCGTGGCAGCCGGGGACGGCCACCTTATCCGCTTTGGAAATGGCTTCTTTCTGGTCTTTGGAAAGTTCCGGGAAGCCGTACACCCAGTCATCGTCGGTGCGGTGGGCGGTGGAGGTGTCAAGGATGCGGATAGGAATATCCTTCACTGCGGCGGTCACTTCTTTGGAGGCGGCGTCGGGGAGGCAGAGGAACATGAGGTCCGCTTCTTTTGCGAAGGCCTGGATGGTGGGAATGTCTTTTCTTTTATCTTCCGGCAGATGGAGGAGCTCAATGTCCTTCCTTTCCGACAGCCGGTCCTGGAGACGGAGGCCGGTGGTGCCCGATTCGCCGACGATGAATACTTTTGGCATTGCTTTCATAATAGTTCCTCCTTTCAGTCCATGGGATATTCGCCGAAGGTGGCTACCATGACCGCTTTAATGGTGGGAAGCCGGTTAGCCGCTTCCTGGAAGGCCAGGGAGAAGGGGGCTTCGAATACGTCATCCGTCACTTCGATACCGTCCAGGCCGAACCGTTCATAAATGTCTTTTCCCACCTTTGTTTCCGTATTGTGGAAGGAAGGGAGGCAGTGGCAGAAGACGGTGTCCGGATTTCCTGTATTTTTAATCATGTCCATGGTAATGCGGTAGGGCATGAAAAGCTTAATCCTTTCGCCCCACAGGTCGTAGGGATCCCCCATGGTCACCCATACGCCGGTGTAAATGACGTCCAGCCCCTTTACCCCGTCCACCGGGTCATCGGTGAAGGTGAAAGTGGCGCCTGTTTTCTCCGCAATCTTTTTGCATTTGGCTGTGAAATCGTCCTCCGGGAAATACTGTGCCGGTCCGATGATTTTGAAATCCATGCCGGCAAGGGCGGCGCCGGCCATGAGGGCGTGGGCCATATTAGACTGGCCGTGGCCTACATAGGCATAGGACAGCCGGTTCAAAGGCTTCTTGAAATGTTCCTTCAGTGTAAGGAAATTGGCCAGGGTCTGGGTGGGGTGGTCGTAGTCCGTAAGGCCGTTCCACACGGGGACGCCGGCTTTGGCGGAAAGCTCCTCCACCGCGCTCTGGGCGTAGCCCCGAAATTCGATGGCGTCAAACATGCTTCCCAAAACCCTTGCGGTGTCGGCGATGGATTCCTTCTTGCCGATCTGTGTGCCCGTGGGACCCAGATAGGTGGTGCAGGCGCCCTGGTCGTGGGCGGCTACTTCGAAAGCGCAGCGGGTGCGGGTGGAGTCTTTCTCAAAAATGAGCGCAAAATTTTTGCCGCTTAAGGTCTTGATTTCTTTTCCGGCGGCCTTGTCCTGCTTCAGCTTTTCCGCAAGGTCCAGATAATAGGCGAATTCTTCCGGTGTGTAGTCCAGCATGGAGAGAAAGGAATGGTTCTGTAAGCTTTTCATGATATACCTCGTTGTATGTTTTTAACTTTTGGGAAATCTCAAATCATTTATAGGACCATGTCCTCATCGGGAGAGGGCCTCCAGGGCGGCTGCTGCTTCCAGGGTGATTCCCAGGGGAAGGATGGATTCGTTAATGGCAAAGGATGCATTGTGCAGGGCCGGCGTGTTTCCATCGCCGGTGCCCAGCCAGAAGAAGGCGCCGGGGAATTTTTCCAGATAGGACGAGAAGTCTTCGGCGCACATGGATGGGAATTCCGGTTCCACGATATGCTCTTCTCCCAGGTAGGCACTGCCTACCTTTTTCAGGAAATCAATCTTTTCCGGCGTATTGATGGTGGCGCTGTGGCCTCTTACGTAGTTCAGCTCCGAATGGGTGTGGAACATGACATCCAGGCCTTTGAGGATTTCACCAAGCCTTGCTTCCATCTTATCCCGAAGCTCCGGACGGTAGGTGCGGCAGGTACCTTCCAGGTAAGCGTCCTCTACGCCCACGTTGTAGCGGGTGCCGGCGTTCATGAGGCCGATGGTGCACACCACATTGTCCATGGGGTTCATTTCCCTGGAAATCAGGGACTGCACGTCGATGATGAAATGGGCCGCTGCCACCAGGGCGTCGGTACCGTTGTGGGGCTGGGCGGCGTGGGTGGATTTTCCTTTAACGTGGACGTAGAAACGGTCGGACGCCGCCATGAGGGCGCCGCTCTTCAGTCCGATTTTGCCGGTGGGAAGTTCCGGCCATACGTGGAGGCCATAGATTTCCGACACATCGTCCAGCTTCCCGCTGGCTGCAATGTGACGGCCGCCGCCGATGGCTGCTTCCTCCTCCGCCGGCTGGAAAACAATTTTTACCGTGCCCTGAAGTTTGTCCTTCATTTCATTCAGCACGGCAGCGGCACCAAGAAGGATGGACATATGGCCGTCGTGGCCGCAGGCATGCATGACCCCTTCATTCCTGGAAGCAAAGGGAAGGCCTGTAAGCTCCGTCACCGGAAGGGCATCCATGTCCGCCCGAAGGGCCACGGTTTTGCCGGGATGGCTGCCTTTGATAATGCCCAGTACGGCGTTCTGGAAAAATCCCGTTTCATAGGGAATGCCCAGATTTTTGAAAACCTCCTGGATGTATTCCGACGTTTTCACTTCCTTTCCGGAAAGTTCCGGATATTCATGGAAATGTCGTCTCCAGGTCACCACCTGTGGCAGAATGTGTGTGACTTTTTCTTTGACTTCTTTTTCGTACATCATTGAGACGACCTCTTTTCCTGACTTTAATGACCGTTTTTGTATATCTTTGAATATTTATGCATATATAATATTAAGAAATATCGTATATTTTATGAATTTTCATAGAATATCTTGGAAATGCAAAAACATGAGTAAATTGGATTGCAATAATAATACAACTTTACGAATATATATGCAAGAGGTGAAGCAAAATTTTTTGAAAAAAGAGCAGGAAGTGAAAATAATTTCTTGCTTTTGCTTCTCGTAAGTCACTGGCAGGGGGCCTTCCTGCCCCGTGCCGTTATCCTGAAGGCAGTGAAGGATCTTGGTACAAGAGGTGAGTGCTTCCTTTGCCGCTGCATACCGGCCTGCAGGAAGGCGGGCAGGATGGCGGCTGTCCGTATACGTGTATACTGCATGCCTCCCTGAATCACTGCAGCTGAAAAAATATTTCTTAAGTATTTCGACAAAGTATGATATAATAACAACAATATGCAGGCATCCAGCGAGAACGGATAATCATAGATCTGAATCATGGGAGAGACGCATGGGGCGTTCTCTTTTTTAGGAAGCGCTGATTAAATCATTGGCTGCTTTCATTCTTGAAATTTTGTGCAATGCAAGGAATGGGATGACGAGAATAGCGAGCTATTTAAGGAATCCCATGACGAAGCAGTGCATAAAATTTCTTATGAAAGCAGACTCTGTGAATTAATCAGTGCTTCCTTAATGCCCCGGTATAGAACCGGGAAGATATGCCGTAAGGAAACTCATTTTGTCAGCCCTTCCGGTATATGGAAACTATTTATATAAAGGCCTGCTTTTACTTATATTGGGCGAAATGCCCGCGTACCCATGAACGCATACAGGAGGAAACATGTACGACACTTTTAAAGAATTGGGAATTGCACCGGAAATACTGAAGGCAGTGGAGGATATGGGATTTGAAGAACCAAGCCCCATCCAGAAAGCAGCCATTCCGATTGCTATGACCGGAAAGGATCTCATCGGCCAGGCCCAGACCGGCACCGGCAAAACAGCGGCTTTCGGCATTCCCATCCTGGAAAGGATTGACACATCCAAGCCGGGACCCCAGGCGGTAGTCCTTTCGCCAACCCGTGAACTGGCTATCCAGTCTGCGGAAGAAATCAATCATCTGGCCCAGTACCTTCCTATCCACGCCCTTCCTATTTATGGCGGGCAGGATATTGAAAGGCAGTTCAAAGCTCTCCGGAAGCATCCAAACATCATTGTGGCTACGCCGGGCCGTCTCATGGACCATATGAAGAGAGGCACCATTGACCTGTCCCATGTACAGGTTCTTGTGCTGGATGAAGGGGACGAAATGGTGGATATGGGATTCATCGATGATATCCGCACCATTCTGGCCGGTATTCCGGAGGAAAGACAGACCATGTTCTTCTCTGCCACCATGCCGGAACCCATCCGTCAGCTGGCTGAAACCTTCCTGAAGGAACCGGAACTGGTGAAAATCAAGGCAGCCACTGTAACCATTGACCTCATCGAACAGGAATACATCGAACTTCCGGACCGCCAGAAATTTGACGCCCTCTGCCGCCTGCTGGATATGCAGGATCCGGAATTGGCCATCGTCTTCGTCCGCACCAAGAGAAGATGCGATGAAGTGACGGAAGCCCTGAAAAAGAGGGGCTACATGGCAGAAGGCCTTCACGGCGACCTCTCCCAGCAGAAGCGTGACACCGTGGTACGCCAGTTCAAGGAAGGCACCATCGATATCCTGGTGGCCACCGACGTGGCAGCCAGGGGCCTTGATATTTCCGGCGTCACCCACGTATATAACTTCGATATGCCCCAGGATCCGGAAATCTACGTACACCGCGTAGGACGTACCGGCCGCGCCGGCAAGACGGGTCTGGCAGTGACCTTCGTCATTTCCAGGGAAATGGGACAGCTTCGGGATATTGAAAGGGTCATCCGCCGCCGCATCAAGAGACGGTCCGTGCCTACCCTTTCCGAAGTCATCGAAGGCAACCAGAAGGCTGCCATCGAAAGCCTTTCCGACACCGCCCAGGGCGGCGGTCTGGAGGAATACAGGGAAAGTGCGGAGGACCTCTTAAACGATGTGGACTCCGTATCCCTGGTAGCCGCTGCCATCAAGCTGCTCACCAAACAGCCCGACGTGACGCCGGTAAATATTACGGAAGAAATGCCCAACTTCCGCAGGCGCAAAGGAGCACCCCGCCGCCACTTCGATGGAGACAGACCGAGAAGAAGAAGAAACTCCGAAGGCGGCCGCCGCTTTGAAGGCAAAAGACCGCGCCGCTTCGAGAACCGCTCCGGACAGCCCCGCCAGAACAATGGCAAAAACATTCACGAATCCAATTTCAAACCCTATTTCAGGGAAGACTGATAGAAAAGCAGGAAAGGAGAGCCCTTTCCTGCTTTTTGAATGGTGGGGCTGCCGGCTCCGCTTACCGCAGGAAGCGCGATTGGAAGGGCTTCCCGCTGCCGTAAGGGGCATATAAAATTTATTGACCTAAAGAGCAATCCACTCACCCTTTAAACCCTCTGAACCCTGGCCGCAAAGCGGCCTCCGTATAAAATACTTGTTAAAGGGAAGCGTTTAGTGTATTCTATATTTATAGAAATAAATATAAAGGAGGTATTCCTATGAAAAACATAATTATGATTAAAATTCCCGGCTGCCCCTACTGCGCCAAAGCCAGAAAGGCCATCGGCCTTCTGCAGCAGGAGGAAAAGTACAAAGATGTGAAGGTAGAGGAAATCGATGAGACCACCCAGCCTGAGCTGGCGGCGCCCTATGGAAAGGACTACTATTACGTACCTAGCCTTTTCATAGAAGGAAAGAAGTACTTTGAAGCCAAGCCCGGTATGGATTATGAAATCATTGAAAAAGCAGTGAAAGGCGTATTTGACGAAGCACTGAAGGGCTGATAGGACATTACAAAAAGGCCGCAGATGAAGCGGCCTTTTGATTATGAGAGAGGAAAAGAGATGGACCATTTCGAAGAGAAAAACAGGGGTTACTGGAATCAGAGGAGCCATGGCTACAGCAGCCTTAGAAGGAAAGAACTGTCCGGTCCGGACAGGAAGGCCTGGGAAGCGTTCCTGCTGGAAAGGCTTCCAAAGGGCCGGCCCCTTCATATATTGGATGCAGGCACGGGGCCTGCCTTTCTGGCCATTATCCTTTCCCTTTCCGGATGCACGGTGACGGCCCTTGATTTTTCATCGGACATGCTGAAGGAAGCAGCGGTCAACGCAGAAAGGGAGGGCGCTGCCATTTCCTTCGTGCAGGGGGACGTGATGAATCTGCCCTTCCCGGACGATACCTTTGATGCCATCGTCACCCGCAATGTGACTTGGAATCTTCCGGATGTGCCTAAAGCCTATGCATCCTGGCTCAGGGTATTGAAGAAAGGCGGCGTCCTTCTCAACATGGACACCGATTACGGCCCCATGGATTTCACCGTCACCTCCAGACTGGCTAAAAATGCCCACCACGGCGTGGAGGGCAGTCTGATTCAGCTCTGCCAGGAACTGAAGGACTCCGTCCGTATCAGCACCCACCGCCGCCCTGCCTGGGATGTGGAAAGACTTTTGTCCCTGGGCTTTTCTGAAGTGACTTTGGAAAAAGATATCCGTCCCCTGGTCCACCTGTCCAAAGAGTGGGACTATGACCCGGCGCCTCTTTTCTGCATTCGGGCGGTGAAGGGTAGAAAATAGAAGGTAGAATATAGAAGATAGAAGATAGAAATTAGAAGATAGAAGATGGAAGGTCGAATTTATGCTTCTATCCCTGTTCTCTGTGATACAGTTCTTCTGCATTTTGACTATGTAAATAGAGAAAGGCGAAAGGGCCCTGAAGGGACTTTCCTCTTCCTTCTGTCATGTGCACATCCTTATAAGGGACAGGGGGAGGGGGAATGAACTTCCAATATTCATCGCCTTTCTCCGGTATACCGAAAACTGAAAAGCTCCTGAGGAAAAACCTGGTGGCAATTATGGCTTTCATTTATTTTCCTTGACGACACAGACATTCCGCTTCGGCGGCTGCCCCTGGCCGATTCACCGAAAAAGTCAGCCTGAGCCCTGCCGCGTATCAGCCTGGGACAAATCAGGAGTTTTTCCATACAAAAAGCAGTCCTTCCGGGCTGCTTTTTTGCGCTGAAAAAAAGATTCTTTTACTTTTTTATAAAATGGCGCCTGCAGGACGCCGCCATAACCCGCTGAACCCTTTGAACCTATACGATGGAGACACTGCATAAATTATGACTCTGCAGGCAGCATCCTCCTTTTCATCTCCAAATACCGGTCCGTATAGTAGGGACGGACCTGGGATTCCCGCAGGTCGTAGCCGTAGGGGCGGCGGCTGATGGCAATGAGAGGGGGCGACTGGATTCTCTTTGCCACGGCAAACCCGGCAAAGAGGTTCCACCAGCGTTCCAGATCCTTGATGAAATCGGCGCTTGTGGGGAAAAGGTCTTTCACCTTTACCTGGCAGCCCAGGTGTTCTTCCAGATTTCCTTCTGCGTACCAGGCAAGGATATCCTCCGGCGTATTTCTCTGCCAGGGCTCTATGAAGCTTTTCAGGAGGTAGTCATGGTATTCGTAAATGAGGGGATCCCCCAAACCCTTTGTGACGTCCTGGTTTTCAGAGAGCTCGGCGCTTGGCTTTACGGTAAAAATCCCTTCGGGAATGACGTCTCTTCCGTACCATTGATTCAGCGCTCTTCCCAGTTCATAAATCTGGTACTTCCAAAGGTCCGCCGTAGCCGCCAGGGCGCCGGCCAGGTCGCCGTAGAGGGTGCCGTAGCCCACGGTCATTTCCGTTTTGTTGGCGTTGCAGGTAAAGATACCGCCGAAGGCGGCGGACAGGGCGGAAAGGATGCGGCTGCTCCTATCCCGGGCCTGCATGTTTTCCTTCATGAAACCGGTGAGGTGGATATTTCCGCTTCCAACGGGAAGCCCTTCCAAAGCAGCGGCGGTTTCATCGATGAAGGAGCCGATGGGAATGGTGAGATAGGGGGATTCCAGATTGTCTGCCAGCTTTTTGGCCAGGCCCTTTGTCATCTCCGAATTGAAGCGGGTAGGCGTATTCACCAGCAGCAGATGACCTTCCGGAAGGACGGAGCGGTAGAGAGCAGCGTTGACAGCAGAGTCGATGCCGCCGGATACGCCGATGACCACACGGTCCACGTGGATGGAGGAAAGGAACTTCTTCACTCCATAGCGGAGGGCCGGAAGGAGGAGACTGTCCCGAAAGGGGTCCATGGGGGTCTCAGGAATCAGATTTCCATGTTCCCGGTCAAAAAGGAAGAAGCACCGGGGCTCCTCATAGGGACGGGCTTCGGCGATAAGGCGGCCTTCCCGGTCATAGGCGGCGGTCATGCCGTCGAAGGTATAGCAGGTTTTTCCGTTATTCTGGAGGCCCCGCTGGTTCACGTAGACCATGGGAATGTGCAGTTTGGAGAGAGCGGCGCCCAGCATGCGGTGCCGCTTTTCATTTTTGCCCAAAGTGAAGGGGGAAGCGGAGAGGTTGAAGAAAAGGGAAATGTTTTTCTTCGCCAGAATGGACATGGGGGAAAGGCTGTAGTTCTCGTCCCAGCTGTCTTCGCAGAGAAGGACGCCGGCCCGGAGGGTCTCTTCATCGGCAGGAAGAAGGAAGGGGGTGAGAGCGTCTTCTACGGGAAGATTTTCTTCCATTGCCTCCTGACGAAGGGAGGTGAAATAGCGCCGGTCATCGAAGCAGCGGTAATTGGGAAGAAGGGTTTTGATGACATAGGGGTGACTTCCATTTTCCGGAACGAGGAAATGCCCATCGGCAGCGGCAAAGGCGGCGTTGTACTTCCGGGGCCTGCCGTCGTCATTTGTTTTCGCCCAGTCTATGGCACAGCTGCCCCAGAGGATGGTCATACCCCTGGCTGCTGCGGCTATTTTTTCATTATAGGCTTCACATTCCCGGAGAAAGGCGCTTTGGTCCCACAGGTCGCCGATGAGGTAGCCGGTGAGGCACATTTCCGGCAGCACCAGGATATGGGCGCCTTTTTCTCTGGCCATTCTGATTTCCTCTTCTATCTGTTTCCAGTTTTCCCGAATGTTTCCGGGAATCACATCAATCTGGGCGGTGGCGATTTTAATCATGGCAAAGCCTCTTTTCTTTTTAATGATTTCCTTTCCTTCATTGTACAGGCAGGAAGCAGGCCTGTAAATCTTTTATTTCCTCTGCCATTGATTGACTTCAAGTGAACTTTAACCGGTATAATGAAATCATATGGTTCTATAAAAGGAGAAATTATGCTTTCTTTGTTCAAAATCGCAGCTCTGGGAGCGGCCTGCCTCCTGCTGGCGGGCTTTTGGTTTATCAACCGGGACGAGATGGACCCTTTGATGACACCGGAACGACGGGCCCGCATAGAAGCGTCGCCCCATTACAGGGACGGGGAATTCCGGCCTGACGTGCCCCATGAAAAGGTGGAGGCGGATATGTCCTTCTGGAAGTCCTTCTTTTTCCCCACCGCCGGCGTCAATATTCCGGAGGAACCTATGCGTCATGAAAAGACGGACCTGAAATCCATTCCCCGGAATGAAGACGTGGTGGTGTGGATGGGGCATTCTTCCTTTTATATGCAGATAGGCGGAAAGAAAATACTGATTGATCCCGTATCTGCCCGGTACGCCTCGCCTGTTCCATTCATTGCCGGGGCCTTTGATGGAAGCAATGTGTACGGTCCGGACGACATTCCCGATGATTTGGACGTCATGGTGCTGTCCCATGACCACTGGGATCATCTGGACTATGATTTCGTGAAGAAAATAGAGCCGAAGGTAAAGTATGTGGTGACGGGCCTTGGCAATGGGGGATACTACGAAAAATGGGGCTATCCCCTGTCCAAAATCCACGAAGCTGACTGGAATGAAGAGGTGAAGCTGGATGGCCTTGCCATATGGGTGCTTCCTACCCGCCATTTCTCCGGAAGAATGCTTAAAAGAAACCAGACCCTCCCCGCTTCCTTTGCCTTCATCACTCCAAATCGGAAGGTATACTACAGCGGTGACGGCGGCTATGACGGAAGGTTCCGGAATATTGGAAAACAGTTTGGCGGTTTTGACCTGGCCTTGATGGAAGACGGCCAGTATAGCAGAAACTGGCACTCCGTTCATATGCTGCCGGAGGAAAGCGCAAAGGCAGCGGAAGAAATAGGGGCCAGGACAGTCATTCCCTGCCACAACGGCAAGTACGCCCTCTCTATCCACACCTGGCAGGAACCCTATGAAAGGATGGAGGCGGCGGCAGAGGGAAAATCCTTCCACCTCCTTACACCGGAAATCGGGGAAGCCGTCTATATGGGCGATGAAACGCAGCACTTCAGGGAATGGTGGAAAATGATGAAATGATGGGCATGTGCTGATTCGAACTTTCACTTTTACATTAAGGTTTATAGTTCGCAGAAAAAGAGGCTGTGAAAAAATGATAGAACATTTTTTTCACAGCCTCTATGGGATATCAGGGAATGCCCACGGTAGGCGTCGCCTCTCCTACATCTCTTTTAACCATAAAGGTGTGTGGTTGCAACGAAATTTACCACCTCGTAGGCTTCCATTCTATTATACATCATTGCACTTTCCTTTCATAATTCTATCGAGGAAATTGGCATAATAAAAGGCTGTAAGAAGCTTTTGAGGAAAATTATTTTCCACAAAACTGGCAGTTCTCGGGAAGTCGTTAGACGATAATTCCAAGCCTCTGCGATTTTCCCTATGGGGTAAAAGTGGGGTAAAATGAAAAAACAGGCAAACAGGCAATATGAATTGCTTAAAAGCTCCGGACTTATTGATAAAGTCCGGGGCTTCATGGTATAATGAATTGTATTTTCTAGATATGAAAAAGCATTGTGTCTTTGTGGTATAATAACAAAGATACATTGATTTTTGCAGTATACCCGAGGGGGAAAAAGAAAGAATGAAAAGAGAAGATATCCGCAACATTGCCATTATCGCCCATGTCGACCATGGCAAGACGACTCTTGTCGATGCCATGCTGAAACAGAGTCATGTTTTCAGGGACAACCAGAAAGTGGCAGAACGTGTCATGGACTCCAACCCGCTGGAAAGGGAAAGAGGCATTACCATTTTGGCAAAGAATACCTCTGTCATGCACAACGGTGTCAAAATCAACATCGTCGACACCCCAGGGCATGCTGACTTCGGCGGCGAAGTGGAACGTATCCTGAACATGGTGGACGGCGTACTGCTCCTGGTAGACGCTCACGAAGGCCCTATGCCCCAGACCAAGTACGTGCTGAGAAAGGCACTGGAACATAAGCTGAAACCTATCGTTGTCATCAACAAAATCGACCGTCCGGACCAGCGTATTTCCGACGTGGAAGGCGAAATTCTGGACCTCTTCATCGAACTGGAAGCAGATGACGACCAGCTGGATTTCCCACTGATTTACTGCTCCGCCAGAAACGGCATTGCCAAGCTCCATATGAACGATGAAGGCAAGGACCTGGGACCCCTCTTTGATGCTATCCTGAAATACTGCCCCTGCCCGGACGTAGATCCCGACGGCGGCCTGCAGGTTATGGTGACCACACTGGAAGCGGACGATTACCTGGGCAAGGTAGCCATTGGCCGTCTCACCCGGGGCACCGCTAAACAGGGCATGCCTGTAGCCATTACCGACGGCACCAAAATCCGCAGCGACCATATCGGCTCCCTCTTCACCTGGCAGGGAATGAAACGGACTCCCGTGCAGGAAGCTAAGGCCGGCGACATTATCGCCATGGCAGGCTTCAAGGATATCAACATCGGCGAAACCGTAGCTGATGCAACAAACCCCGAAGCCCTTCCGTCCATCCACATCGATGAACCTACTCTGTCTATGGTGTTCCATGTCAACAAGAGCCCCTTTGCAGGCAAGGAAGGGGACTTCGTCACCTCCCGCCACATCCGTGCCCGTCTTTACAAGGAAATCGAAACCAATGTGGCTCTTCGTGTAGAAGACACGGACACCTCCGATGCATTCAAGGTTTCCGGCCGCGGCGAACTCCATCTCTCCGTACTCATCGAAACCATGCGCCGTGAAGGTTTTGAACTGGAAGTTTCCAAACCCCAGGTTATTTACAAGGTTATCAACGGCAAGAAGTGCGAACCGCTGGAAAGACTGACCATTGAAGTGCCCCAGGAATTCATGGGCGCCGTCATGGAAGGCCTTGGACCGAGAAGAGCGGAAATGATTTCCATGGAAGAACTGGCCGGATACATGAAGATGGAATTCTCCATCCCCGCCCGCGGCCTCATCGGCTTCAGAAATGAACTGCTCACCACCACCAGAGGCACCGGCATTATGTACCATGTATTCCAGGGCTATGCACCCTACAAGGGCGACATTCCTGAAAGAACCAGAGGCTCCCTGGTGGCCTTCGAAGCAGGCGTCACCACCGCCTACGGTCTGAACTCCATCCTGGATAGAGGCGAACTCTTCCTGGAACCGGGTGTCGAAGTCTACGAAGGCATGATTGTGGGTGAAAACTCCAGAGACCAGGACATGGACGTGAACCCCTGCAAGAAGAAGCACCTTACCAACACCCGTGCTTCCGGCTCCGACGAAGCCATCAAGCTGCCGCCATGCCGCAAGTTCACTCTGGAATCTGCACTGGAATGGATTAACGATGACGAACTGGTGGAAGTCACACCAAAGAGCATCCGCATGAGAAAGATGGTCCTTTCCCGCCAGGCACGCTATAAGAACGCCAATGTAAAAAAGAGCCAGCAGTAATGGGCTTTCCTTTATGAAATAAAAAAGACTGTGAAAAAATGGTCATCATTTCTTCACAGTCTTTTTTCTATGGTTTCCCATCCGGCGTGGGGCAGTAGTGGAGCATGATGATTGGAAACTGCTTGCGAAAAGTTTCCTGTGCGGCATGGGGCATTGGTGGAGCATGGCGGCAGGAAACTATTCGCGGATAGTTTCCCATCCGGCATGGGGCAGTGGTGGAGCATGGCGGCAGGAAACTATTCGCGGATAGTTTCTCGTCCGGCGTAGGGGCAGTGGTGGAGCATAGTGACAGGAAACTGTTCGCGGATAGTTTCCTGTTTGGCATGGGGCAGTGGTGGAGCATAGCGACAGGAAACTATTGGCGGATAGTTTCCCATCCGGCATGGGGCAGTGGTGGAGCATAGCGGCAGGAAACTATTGGCGAAAAGTTTCCTGTCCGGCATGAAACAATGGAGGAGCATAGTGACAGGAAACTGTTTGCGGATAGTTTTTCAGCCGGTATGGGACCATTGGTGGAGAATAGCGACAGGAAACTGTTTGCGAAAGTTTCCCTTTCAGCGTGGGGCGATTGCGTATTATCTCTATAGGAACCCCTTTTTATTCTTTCTTAAAAGTCCTTAATTTTTCAGCCATTTTAGTATATAATAAAGGTATAGATACTGTTTGGAAAGGAGGACCTCTATGAAAAAGATTTTATGCATGGCCGCCGCCCTGGCCCTGGCAGGCACGGGTATGGCCGGCGCTTTTGGCGGCATTATGGATACGGAAGTGGGATATGGATACAACAGCGCCGCCGACGGCATTCACAGCGCCCACATCGAAGTGAAGCCCATTCCCAAACTGGCAGTAGGCGCGGAATACCGCCACTGGAACAACCGGGGCAATGAAACGGATGTGTATGCCAAGTACAAAATCGGTCATGTCTATGTAGGCGCCGGCAGCCGGAACTACTATGACCGGGATGGACGTATGTTTGGCCTCATCGAAGGAAAGACCAATGTGCTGGGCCCTCTGGACGCCTATGCAGGGCTGCTTGTATCCAGCCAGGAACGGCAGTACAAGGCAGGCCTTTCGCTGGACCTGGTACCCACATCCTTTGATATCGACGTGAATTACACTTACTACGACAGGGATGATGTAGACAATGAAAGCGGCATTGGCGTAGGCTTGAATTATCATTTCTAAAAATCAATCGTAAAAAACGGTACTCTCTGAGGAGCACCGTTTTTTTGATTGATTTGCTTGAAAATTACCTAAATGATGGTATGCTGCCTGCCGCTATGTCACCTCGAGCGGAGCTGCACGCCGATATGAGGTAAGCGGTAAATACCGCTTACGATATGAGTGACAAATGCTTTGATCTGTTGTGGCTCTGAGTCAAGAGATCTCCTGCTGCCAGAGGGCCTGCATGATTGGGGAGAAAGATTTCGGGGATCCCATACAGATCCCTCAAATTGTATGACTGTTTGGAAAACTCAATTTCTAACGACAGGCAATATAAAAGCGGTACTCCATGATGAGTGCCGCTTTTTGCAATTTATCGGATGGTATAATTTCCGCCGGGGCCGATGACGACCCGTACCTGCGTCCCGTTTTCAGGAAAATAGGAGCTGTGCGCGTAATCACTGTCTGCTTCCCCGGTGGAAGCATTATATGCATAATAGGAGGCGGGAACCATGTATGAAGGACCGGAATGGCTGGTGATACTGCCGGAAGAGTTGACAGTCCAGCTTGTCTGGTAATGCGAAATAGGGATTCCTCCATTGGAAGCAGCGGAATAGTAAATCAGGACATAATCATCAATATTGCCACCGGTGGTACGACCGATAGTCCACGCATCACCGTCAGAAAAAGGAATGCCAAGGCTTCGTGCTATATCCTGGCTGTCTGAGGCATCGGAATAGATAAACGTATTTTCCTCCAGATGGAGAGAACCATTTCGAATGGCTTCTCCTATGGAGCCGGGAAATACTGCTTCATTGTTTTTGGCTGGGCCCGCAGCATTTTCCATGAGGGTTCCGGCGTTGTTAAACACAGTGCGTATTGAATCTTCCATCCGGGTCTGGCTGTAAATGAGAAATCCAATGCCCACGATAATGGCGAGAAGAAGGGCGTATTCTACTAAGTCCTGCCCTTTTTCCCGAAAGGAATTTTTCAGTCCTGTCATGAAATTTTTCCCCCCATTTCTTTTTTGATGGTTCATATTGTATCCCATCCTGAATCACCTGTCCATGGGAGAAGACATGGGTTAAAAGACCGTATTTCTGCCTTCCGGTCCCTTGGCAACGCGGGCTTCGGTGCCACGTCCATAAACATAGCCGCTATTGGCATAGGAGTCGTCTTCTTCACCGGTGGACGATTTGAAACTGTACTTGGTGACCGGAACAACGGGCATGCTTCCTCTGCGGGCTACCTTGCTGTTTCCCGAGCCGTAGAGTTCCCAGTCCGTCTTCCTTTTTGAAATGGGGGAATTATCGTTCTTCGCGGCTGAATACATCACCAGAACATAATAATCCCCGCCGCCGGTGACGTCCCTTCCGATAGACCAGGCATCGCCTTCGCCGCAGGGAATGCCAAGACTTTTGGCCAGCGCGTCGCCCTCTGCTGTGCCTGAAAGGATATGTTCATTGGTGTTCAGATGCAGATTTCCACTCCCGATGGCGGAGCTGATGGAATCAAGGAAGGGCTTATAGTTGAGAGACGACCTGCGGGCGCCCGTTTCCATAAGGCTTTCTGTCTGGTTAAAAACAGTTTGAATGGATGAAATCATGAAATGCTGGCTGTAAATGAAAAAACCAAGGGAAGCGATGATGGAGAGGAGCAGGGCATATTCTATGATGTCCTGTCCCTTCTCGCCGGGAGGTCTGCTGCTTTTCATGGTAAATCCTCCGGTCTGTTTTCAAAGAGATGAAATTTATTCTACTTTATCCCAGTCCGGGCGGCGGTCGCGGAATACGTTAATCCGGCTCCGAACCTCGTGAATCACATCGGTGTCCACCCGGCCGAAGGCGATTTCTTCGTCGCCTTCCAGATGGCATATGTCCTCGCCCCAGGGGTCAAGGAGCAGGGATTCTCCGGCGTATTCTGTATCTCCCGATTTCCCGGCCTGGTTTACGGCGGCCAGGTAGAACTGGTTTTCAATGGCCCTGGCCCGGTTCAGGGTGACCCAGTGATGATTCCTGATTTTAGGCCAGGCGGCGGGTACGAAGAAAAGGTCCACTCCCTCCAGCGCTTCTCTCCGGATAAGCTCCGGGAAGCGGATGTCGTAGCATATGGCCATGGAACAGGAAAGACCGTCCAGTTCAAAATGGGAAAGATGGCTGCCCATGCGGAAATATCCGGGCTCTCCGGAAAGGGAAAAGCCGTGGATTTTATCAAAGGAGGTGACCAGGTCCCCTCTGCGGTCAAACACATAGGACCGGTTGTAAATATCCGACCCCACCTTAACGGCGGTGGTGCCGCCTACAATGTTTACTCCATGGGAAGCGGCCATGGAAGAGAGGAGGGAAATGGTTTCCTTTCCGTCTTCATCGGCCAGGGAAGAAAGGTTTTCCTTTGGGAAAAAGCCGGTGTTCCATGTTTCCGGGAGCACCAGAATGTCCGGCTTCTTCTCCATGGCCCTTTCCATCAATTCTTTGGCATGGGCAAAATTAACACTGGGATTTCCCATTTCTACATGCATCTGCAGCAGTGCGATTCGTAATTTCATGGATAACCTCCTTTGGATAGTGAGATAGTGGGCTGGTGGGATGGTGGACTGACTGTTGGCTTACCGCTGTCCGCTGTCCGCTTACCGTGAATGGTATTTAAGGAAGCACTGATTAAATCATAGAGTTTGCTTTTATAAGAATTTTTATGCACTGCTTCGTCATGAGGCTCCTTAAATAGCTCGCTATTCGCGTCGCCCCATTCCTTGCATTGCATAAAAATTCAAGAATAAAAGCGAACAATGAATTAATCAGCGCTTCCTTGATGACGATTGTCTCAAATGCGGCAGATACCGGGATTCTTTGTCTCCAGCCGGAATGACCGTGGGGCGGGAAGGAAAGCCTGTAGCGCTGACTTCATGCTCATCGTCCGCAGGACGATGTCTGCCCCTTGAGCGCCAGCGAATACAACCTTTCTATACAACCCGCCGCCGGCAGGCGGCCATAACCTTCGGGCCCGCAGGGCCCGTCAACCTTCCCCTCTGAACCCGGCCGCGAAGCGGCCCTTATTTCCATCATTATATCATCAAAATAGGGAATAATAAAAACCTCCCGAAGGAGGTTTTCTTTTAGTTATAGAACTGAATGGATGCGTTCACCAGGTAGGCGGTGTCCAGGGTGCCTGCGGTTTCGTAGGAGGAATGCATGGCCAGCTGGGCAAGGCCGATGTCCACGGTGGGCATGGAGACCTGGGTGTTGGAAATGTTTCCCAGGGTGGAGCCGCCGGGATTGTCGCTCCGGTTGGTGAAGGTCTGCACGGGAATGGAAAGACCGCTGCACAGTTCCTTGAACCTTGCGGCGGAGAGGCCGTCGGTGGCGTAGCGCTGCTGGGCGTTGTACTTGATGACGATGCCGCCGTTGATGACGGGACGGTTCACGGGGTCCGCATATTCCGGATGGTTGGGATGGACGCTGTGGGCGTTGTCTGCGGAAATCATGAAGCTTCTGGCGGTCATGGCCATGGTTTCGTCATAGGAATAGCCAAGGGAATAGGACAGCCTTTTGAGTACGGTTGAAAGGAAGGGGGAGCCGGCGCCCCGGGCGGTGGCGCTGCCTACTTCTTCGTTGTCAAAGAGGGCATACACGGAAATATGCTTTTCCTTTTTGCCCCGCATGAATCCGCGGAAAGCAGCGAAGGCGCACTGCAGATCATCCAGTTTCGGCGAGGAAATGAATTCCTTTTCTTCGCCCCAGATGGTGCCGGGCACCCGGCTGTAAAGGTAGAGGTCATGGGCCAGGATGTCTTCTGCTTTTACCTTGGCGGAAGCGGCGATGACGTCCATGAAGGATGTTTTCTCAGTGGAAAGACCGTAGAGAGGAAGAAGGTCCTTCTGCACATTCCAGTCCTTTTTGTGGTTCACGTTCCTGTCCATGTGGATGGCCACGGATGGGATGACAAGCATGGTGCCGTCCACGGCCGCCAGCTTCTGGGCAATGTGGCCGTTTTCCCGCACAATGAGCCGTCCTGCCACGGAGAGGGGGCGGTCAAGCCAGGTGGACATAATCATGCCGCCGTAGCCTTCCACGTTCAGTTTTATATAGGGGCCTTCCTTGATTTCCGGATTTTCCTTGATTTTAAAGCAGGGAGAATCGGCGTGGGAGGCCATGATATGGAAGGAGTGGGCCCCATCTTTTGGCACCGTAAAGGCGATGAGGGCGCTGCCGTTCCTTGTGACCACATATTTTCCGCCCTTTTCAATATGCCAGGGGTCTTCTTCCCGGATTTCCGTAAATCCGGAATAGAGAAGGGCCTCCTTCACTCCGTGGACTGCATGAAATACGGAGGGCGAGCGGGCGATGAAATGGATGAGGTTTTCGCCGACTTCCACAGTCGTTTCAGGTTTCTCCACGTTCATTATTTCTTATGGTTCACCTTTCTCTGGTATACCGCTTCTGCCATCTGGGCCCGTGCACGGATGACGGGGTTATTGGTATTGATGGAGGTGGGAGTGAAATTGCTGGTGTAGTGAAGGGTTTTCGTTTCCTTTTCCATTTCCACCACCTGAATGGTGCCGGCGGTGCGGTCATAGGCATAGGTATAGGTGCAGGTGCCGCCATCAATGGCTTCCACCGCTACGAAATGGAGGATTTCGTGGCCGTTGGTGGTGGTCTTCACGCGGGTTTCGTCCATGTCGATGGAAATGGTGTCATTATATTTCCAGTAGTTTTCTGCAGAAACGGTCATGGAACCTGCAGCAATAGCAGCAGCCACGCCCAGGGCAATCATCATTTTTTTCATAGGGTTCTCACTTTCCCGGGAGAAATCTATTCCCGTTACATACTAATGAAATCTATATTATTATAACATATGTGAAGAAGAGACAAAAATGAATTAGTGGGATAGAGACCGCTGTCGGCTATCGGCTGTCAGCTGTCCGCTGTCCGGCAGTAAATCCCGTAACGCTCACTTCACACTCATCTTTAAGAACTCTCACGCCGAAGGCGTGTCCCAAGGGCGACTACACCTTTTGAGCCCTATTTCATAACCCTTCTACACAACCTGCCTGCGTCAGCAGGCCACAACCCACGGCGAAGCCGTGCCCCTCTTCACGGGTCAAAGACTTTTGCTTTCTTTGTTATAATAGACAGTAGGAAAAACAGAAATGGAGGGCTTATGATGAACTACGGATTTACCGTTTCCTATGACGGAAGCCGCTATGAAGGCTGGCAGCGGCAGGTGCGGACGAAGGAGACCATCCAGGGAAAGCTGGAAGATACGCTGGAGAAAATCACGGGAGAAAAGGCACAGGTCATCGGCGCCGGAAGAACCGATGCCGGCGTCCATGCTCTGGGGCAGTATGCCAATTTCCATTTAAAGGAGGAGTATGACCTGAAGATGCTCGAGGATGCATGGAACAGGGCTCTTCCCGATGACATTTCCATTCATGGCCTCACCATCATGGATGAAAGGTTCCACAGCCGCTTTTCTGCTAAAGAAAAGCATTACCGCTATTCCATCCGGGTGGCGGCGGAGAAAAATGTTTTCCGCCGCCGCTATGTGTGGCAGCTGGGGGAGCGGCTGGACGTGGAGGCCATGAGGAAGGGCGCCGTCCTTCTTTTGGGAACCCACGATTTTACCTCCTTCTGCGGGAACAAGCATTTTAAAAAATCCGCTCTCCGCACTATTTTTGATATTTCCCTGACCCTTTCCGGCGGAGAACTTTCCATAGACTATAGGGGCGATGGCTTTTTGCAGAATATGATACGCATCATCACCGGCACTCTGGTGGAAATCGGGGAAGGAAAGAAAAGACCTGGGGATATCCCCATCATTCTGGAAGCAAAGGACCGGGCGGCAGCCGGTTTCACTGCTCCGCCGCAGGGGCTTACGCTGGTGGAAGTGACATATTGAAATACAATTTCATCTTTTTATGAGGGAAGCATTGATTCAATCAGTGTTTGCTTTCATTCTTGAAATTGTATGCAGTGCTAGGGAAGCACTGATTAATTCGCAGAATCGAATTTCATATGTATTTTTATCCAATGCTGCGTCATAAGTCTCCTTAAATAGCTCGCTATTCGCGTCGACTTATTCCTTGCATTGAATAAAAACACAAGAATGAAATCCGATAACGATTTAATCAGCGCTTCCCAAGGAATCCCATGACGAAGCAGTGCATACAATTTCTTATGAAAGTAAATTCTATATGTATGAATGAATCGGTGAATCGGTGCTTCCCTGAAAATTACCAATCAGAAGGAGCAGAAATGCTGAAATGATAGATAATTTACCAACCATTACGCAGATGGAATGCTTTATCATCTATGGACGGGTAGGCAATTTTGCCCGGGCAGCCCGGGAGGCCAATATTACCCAGTCCGCCTTCAGCGCCCAAATCAAGCGTCTGGAGTGCACCCTGGGAGTGAAGCTCATTGAACGGTCCCCCAGGGGCAGCCATTTGACCGAGGACGGGGAACGCTTTCTTCCCCGTATCAGGAAATGGATGGAGGGGCTTCGGGAAATCGTGGATGATATCCGTCCGGAGGAGGACGAACCGGTGGAACTGAATGTGGGCATCCTCCGCTCCCTGGGGGATATCCAGATGAACCGCCACGTGGCCCGTTTTCGCATGCTTCATCCGAACCTGCAGTTCAATGTATTCGACATGCCCACCTACCAGATTCACCAGGCCATGACGGAAGGACGGCTGGACGTGGTTTCCACCTATTTCGTGGAGAAGAGCCTGCCCGACGGGGCCAGCCGGGAGGATTATGCGGTGGTCCGCTTCTGCAGGGACAATATGGTATACTACGGGCCCCGCATGGATGTGGGAAAAAGTCTCCTCACCAGGGAGCAGATCCTATCCATGCCGCTGGTTCTCTATCCGTCCAGCTACTATATGAACCAGATTTATACCGATTATTTTATGGATGTTCCTATGAAATACAGGATTTCCGCCAGGCTTTCCTCTCCCTATGCCATTGTCCACTACTGCCAGGAAAATGAAGCCGGCGCTCTCCTGCCGGAGCGGCTGTTGAAGGCATTGGGGTGCACGGATGGCATATCAAGGCTTGCGGTGCCCCTTTTGGCAGACGGCTATCTCATTTACCGGAAGGACCACCCGGAGGCCTCTCTCATACGGGCCTATGTGAATGAGATACTGGCCAGCTTTCGCAGCAGGAAAACTAAGGGAAGCACTGATTAATTCATAGAGTTTGCTTTTATAAGAATTTTTATGCACTGCTTCGTCATGAGGCTCCTTAAATAGC
>ENA-ORCP01000788-ORCP01000788.1-human-gut-metagenome-genome-assembly--contig:-NODE-788-length-28218-cov-4.526634_pt1 | contig 28218 bp, 24 predicted proteins | sample MGYA00242990_ERZ507991 | MGnify/ENA primary metagenome ERZ507991 (study PRJEB26167, sample SAMN06115496) | human gut metagenome | host: Homo sapiens | place: China:Henan | collected 2015-05-07 | study... | reverse complement strand
GCCGAAATCGTTGCCGATATCTTCTCGGCCAACGGTATAAAGGTTTATCTCTTTGACAGCTTCCGTCCCACTCCCGAACTTTCTTACGCTATCCGTCACCTCGGATGTCAGAGCGGTGTGAACATCACAGCCTCTCACAACCCCAAAGAATACAATGGTTACAAAGCTTACTGGGAAGACGGTGCGCAGATTATCACTCCACACGATGTCAATATCATTGAGCACGTGAACCGCATCAGCGGAATCGAGGAAATCAAATTCAAGGGTAATCCCGATAAGATTCAGATTATTGGCCGCGATGTAGACGAGCCTTATCTCGCAGCTGTCAAAGGCCTTTCTCTCAGCCCCGAAGCCATTCAGAAACATAAGGACCTTAAGATTGTCTACACTCCTATCCACGGCACAGGTGTGAACCTCATTCCCGAGTCACTGAAAAACTACGGTTTTGAAAACATAATCCATGTTCCCGAACAGGACATAACTTCAGGCGATTTCCCCACGGTTGAATCTCCCAATCCTGAAAATGCTTCGGCTATGGCAATGGCTATTGCAAAAGCCAAGGAAGTGGGTGCCGACCTCGTTATGGCTTCCGATCCTGATGCCGACCGTATAGGCGTGGTTCTCCGTGACAACAAGGGCGAATACGTTCTCATCAACGGCAACCAGATTGTGATGATTCTTCTCAATTACATCATGACCCGCAATGCCGAGCTTGGCCGTCTTACCGGCAAGGAGTACATTGTGAAGACAATCGTTACCACCGAAACAATCAAATCGATTGCCGACAAGAACAACATCACAATGTATGACTGCTACACCGGCTTCAAATGGATTGCTGCTGTCATAGCCGCAAACGAAGGCACTAACCGCTATCTCGGTGGCGGCGAAGAAAGCTACGGCTTCCTTGCTGAAGACTTTGTTCGCGACAAAGATGCTGTTTCAGCAATCTCACTCATGGCCGAAGCTCTCGCATGGGCCAAAGAGAAAGGCATGGACTTCCTCCAGATGCTTCAGGACATCTACATGAAGTATGGCTACTCTCATGAAGTAGGAATCTCAGTGGTTCGTCCGGGCAAGACCGGCGCTGAGGAGATTCAGAAGATGATGCGTGACTTCCGCGCAAATCCTCCCAAAGAACTTGGCGGTAGCCCCGTAGCGGTTATCAAGGACTATGATTCGCTCAACCTCACCAATGTGAAGGCCGGAACCGTTGAAAAGATGGACATGCCGGTTTATTCAAATGTACTCCAGTATTTCACCGAAGATGGCACAAAAGTATCAATACGTCCTTCGGGAACTGAGCCTAAAATCAAGTTCTATATTGAAGTGCATGACACTATGGCTTCAGCAGCGGATTATGACGGCGCCAACGAACGCGCAGCCAAGAAGATTGAGGCAGTTAAAAAGGATCTTGGCATCTGATTTTGCTGACTGACAAATAAATTCCACTCAGGCGGGGCATCAAAAGTCTCGCCTGAGTTTTATGCTATGAAATTTCGGTTACTTCTTATCCATTTGCTATCCGTTTTTTCCATTGCAGCCGTTGCTCACGAGCCGCCTGTGATGGGCTGGAGCTCCTGGAACACTTACAGGGTTGACATCAACGATTCTCTGATTATGCGTCAGGCCGATGCTATGGTCGCATTGGGTCTTGACTCGCTCGGGTATCGCTATATAAATATTGATGACGGATTTTTCGGCGGACGTGACCAAACGAGAGGCAAATTGCTTTTCCATCCACGCCGTTTCCCTAATGGCTTGAAGCCGGTGGTTGACCATATTCATGCACTTGGCCTTAAAGCCGGAATCTATAGCGACGCAGGCGAAAATACATGCGGCAACTTTTGGGATAACGATACAATAGCCAAAGGCGTAGGGCTTTACGGACATGAGCTGGCCGACTGTGAATTGTTTTTTAAGGACCTCGGTTTTGATTTTATAAAAGTTGACTTTTGCGGTGGTGATGCACGTCAGAATTTTGACTCTTTGTCGCTTGAACCGGCGGAAAGATATCTGTCGATATGGAACTCAATCCGGTCAACCGGCCGAGATGATGTAAGAATGAATGTTTGCCGTTGGAATTTTCCCGGAACGTGGGTGTGCCCCTTTGCATCATCGTGGCGCATTTCGCAGGATATTTCGCCATCGTGGGAATCGGTAAGGGATATCATAAGTCAGAATCTATACCTCTCGGCTTATGCTTCGCGCGGACATTACAATGATATGGATATGCTTGAAGTCGGGCGAGGATTAAGCGAGGCTGAGGAGCGCACGCATTTCGGAATGTGGTGCATAATGTCATCGCCTCTTTTGATTGGGTGCGACCTGACCGCTCTGCCGGAGTCAACGCTGAGCCTTCTGAGAAACAAGGATTTGATAGCTCTCAATCAGGATTCACTCGGATTGCAGGCCTACGTTGTCCATCGTGAAAATGGCGGATACGTGCTTGTGAAAGATATCAGAGAGATTGGCGGTCGCTCCCGGGCGGTTGCATTCTATAATCCTACGGATTCGCTTATAAAAATTTCGTTGCTGTTCAATGAAATAGAACTTGGTGGAAACATTCGCGCCCACAATCTTTTTGATGGAAGCCGGAAGGTGTTCAGCGAAGGTCAAATGTCTGTGACATTGGAGCCTCATGCTACCGAGATTTATTCACTTACCGGCGAGTCAAGATTAATGCGCCAAAAGTATGAAGCAGAGACAGCCTTCCTTTCGCATTATCAGGAACTTGAGAATCCATTGACTGCACACACGGCTTTCTATGATAAGGATGAGCAGTGCAGCGGAGGCATGAAAGTGACGAATGCAGGAAATATTGAAGGTAATGATGTTATATTTAACCAGGTCAGTGTAGACTATCCGGGGAAATATAAGTTGACTTTCATATGTTGTGCCCCGGAAGATAGTTGCATAGGACTTGAAGTAAACGGCGAAAAATCAGGGCCGAGACAAATATTGAAATCCGAGGGTTTTATTATGGAGCCATTTGAGGTTATGCTGAAAAATGGCAATAATACTATTCGGTTATACTCTGACTCAGCTCCATTGCCTGAGATAGACTACATGTATGTCGAGGAAATTTCAAAATAATCCATTATTGTTTTTATGAGAAGCAAATTATTGATTACACTGATATTTATGAGCGGTATGCTCATTTTTGCTGCCGAAGTTACGCCTGATCTTGCAGGAGAATGGACTGGCCCTGAGGATTTGATGATTGATATAGCATCCGATTCCTGCGGAGGAGTGAGCGTTAACAGTTGCGGTATTTTCCGCACATTCGGCTGGGCCGATGTTGGAGCGGAGCTTAGAGGTGACTCTCTGTTTTTGAAAGCAAATGATTATGGAAGCCCTTTGCGGGGAAGGTTCCGCATAGCATCGTCCGACAAGCTTTCGGGAACAATCATTATCGGACGGCCGACCGATGACTGGTATTATAGCGGCAACGCCGAGCTTCACAGAAAAAAGACGGGCAGGCCTGCCTTCATGGGAATCATCAAAGCCTCAGATTATGATGCTTTGTCACATGACCGAGACCTGGCAAGTGAAGCATTGTCAGAGCTTTCGCCCCAATCGTATGGTTACGATGAAAAACGAATAGTTGAAAAGCTGCTTGACGCAAAGGTGTATCCTTTGACGCCTGAGGATATGTTAGGTTTCAGGCGCGTGCGTTCCATACAGATTGATGCCGGTAGCGGTATCTTTTCGTATCCCTATTTCAAATGCCGATTTCGAAAAACAAATGATGGTGTTTATTTTGAAAAAATTTCAGGCAGCCAACGTAAATCAGGGTATATCTACCGGAATACTCCACAATCATTGGTTTTTCTTGGCGGATGGAGTGTTAACAACGATCCGAAGACCAGTTATGGTAGTGCAAATTCAGTAGCGGGTACGGTTTACAAAATAGGCCGCGACAGGGCTATAATGATTTGTCACTTGGGTGAGAAAAGAATGGAAATATATGAACTAAGGAGGTAATTATGAATAGGATTGCGAAATCTGCTGGGAAATCAATCCGTAAGCGCATTATAATAAAGAGAATACTGCTTGCGCTTGGCGCTTTTATTCTCTTGGTTGTGGCATTTACAGTCTATGCCAATATCAGGGTGGAAAACGTTGCCAAAAACCGCATATATTCTGATGTGGAATCAGTGCCTCATAACAAAGTGGCGTTGTTGTTGGGGACTAATCCCAAGAACAGGCTCGGCGGAGTGAACACTTACTTTACCAACAGGATTAAAACTGCGGCCGCTCTGTTTCACGCCGGCAAGGTGGACTATATCATAGCGAGCGGCGACAATCACACAAAGCAGTACGATGAGCCAACAGCCATGCGCGATTCGCTGATGGCCCGCGGCGTGCCGGAGGAGAGGATTGTGCTTGATTTTGCCGGTTTCAGGACTTTGGATTCCGTTGTCAGGGCAAAGGAAGTGTTTGGCTGCGATTCGCTGACAATCATATCGCAGGCCGACCATAACGCAAGGGCATTGTATCTTGCACAGGCCAACGACATTGAGGCTGTGGCTGTGTCGGCTCCGCTAAGAGCCAGCCGGCGTGTGCGCATTAGGCTCGCACTGCGCGAGTGGCTTGCCCGCGACAAAATGATGCTTGACATTCTCTTTGGCAAGCAGCCTCATTTTCTTGGCGAGCAAATCAAAATACCTGATTAGAAAGCGGCGACAGTGCGTCGGATTGCCACGAGCTTTTCAAGCAGAGCGGGGAGCTGAGCAAGCGGAAGCATGTTGGCGCCATCGCTCTTAGCTTTCGATGGTTCGGGGTGAGTCTCAAGGAACAATCCGTCGACTCCTACGGCTATTCCGGCGCGGGCTATGGTCTCTATCAGTTCGGGCTGGCCACCTGTTACTCCGGCCGCCTGATTCGGTTGTTGGAGAGAATGAGTTGCATCAAGAATCACCGGACACCCGAATGCTTGCATCTGTGGAATTCCGCGATAGTCAACAATCAGGTCATGATATCCGAAGCTTACGCCTCGTTCGGTGACCGCGACTTTATCGTTTCCGGCATCACGGACTTTTTGCACGGCAAACTGCATGGCCTCAGGCGAAAGAAACTGGCCTTTCTTGATGTTGACGGTGCGCCCTGTGCGGGCAGCAGCTACAAGCAGGTCGGTCTGGCGACAGAGGAAAGCCGGAATCTGCAGAACATCAACGAATTCAGCCGCCATATCGGCCTCTGAGGCAGTATGGATGTCAGTTACCACAGGACAGCCAAACGTTGAGCGCACCTTTGAGAGAATTTTAAGCGCCTCAATGTCGCCAATTCCGGTGAAAGAGTCAAGGCGCGAGCGGTTGGCTTTGCGGTAAGAGCCTTTAAAAATGTAGGGGATACCGAGGCGTGAAGTGGTCTCAACTATGGATTCGGCTATTTCAAGAGCCATTTTTTCACCCTCAATAACGCAGGGACCGGCAAGTAGGAAAAAATTTTCGGAAGGAGTTATTGAATGTATGATATTTTCTGACATGGTTTTATGAAATTTGATCAATAATATGGAAAGTGTCGCAAGCCACTATTGCAGCTGTCTCGGTGCGGAGGCGGTTATCGCCGAGGGTCACAGGCAGCCATCCGGCAGCTATTGAGGCCTCGATTTCATCGGGTGAAAAATCGCCCTCAGGACCAATCATCACAGCTGTATCGGTGCGGGCAGTATAGGAACGTGAAAGCAATCGTCGTTCCGACTCATCATCACAGTGAGCTATGAATCGCTGAACTGCGGTGGTCTGGGCAATGAACTGTTTCACTGGTGTCATCGGCTCAATTACAGGTAGAACTGATTTGAGCGATTGTTTCATGGCCGAGACGGCTATTTTTTCAAGCCGCTCCACTTTTATTTCCTTACGTTCCGAACGTTTTGACAGCAGTGGCACAATCCTGTTCACGCCTATCTCAGTCAGTTTTTCAACCATCCATTCCATGCGATCCATGTGCTTGGTAGGGCATACGGCCACGGTCAGTTGCTGTTGCCAGCAGAGCGGCATGTCGCTGCGTTCAAGGATGCCGACGGTGGCATGCTTTGAATGATTGTCGAGCAGGCGGCAGCGGAACGAATGGCCTTTACCGTCAATGACAGTAAGCTCATCGCCTGCTTTAAGGCGAAGAACTCTGACGGCGTGTTGAGAGTCGCTTTCGGGCAACGTAAGAGTCGTTTCTATGTCAGGGGCATAAAAGATTATCATCAGGCTTTGTCGGTGTCGGCAGTAACGAATCCTTCGGGTGCCGACTGCTGGAGGTCGGAGGCTTCGGCGTTATTGATTTTAGGCTTTTCATCATCACGGAAAATCAGCCAGAACAGAATGGCAACAGCCAAGGCGTAACCGGCAAATATGTACCATGATGCGTGCCATCCCTCTATCTGAGCATCTACGGGTTGAGAGTACACGAAATGGTTCACCACCTGTCCGGCACCCAAAGTGCCTATGGTTGCACCGATTCCGTTGGTCATGAGCATGAAAAGTCCCTGGGCGCTTGAGCGGAGTGTGCTGTCGGTCTGTTTGTCAACGTAGAGCGATCCGGAGATATTGAAAAAGTCAAAGGCCACGCCGTAGACAATGCAAGAGAGGACAAACAGGAGCACTCCGGGCATATCAGGGTTGCCGAGTCCGAAGAAACCGAAACGTAGAACCCAACCGAACATTGCAATGAGCATTACGCCTTTTATGCCGAATTTTTTAAGGAAGAAGGGGATGAGGAGTATGCAGAGCGTTTCGCTGACTTGGGACAGCGAAATGAGCGCCGTAGCGTTGTTGGCCACCCATGAATCGGCGTAGCGGGCCACTTGCTCGAAAGCGTTGATGAACGTTGAGCCGTAGCTGTTGGTTATCTGGAGTGATACTCCGAGAAGCATGGAAAATATGAAAAACACAGCCATGCGGCGTTGCTTGAAGAGCTTGAAAGCCTTGAGTCCGAGGGCATCGGAAACTGATGCCGACGCATTACGGTTAACAGGGCAGTTGGGCATTGTGAGCGCATAGGCCGCAAGAATCAAACTGAATACGCCTGATGAAATTAGCTGGAAGAAGGTTTTTTGCATTGACACGCCATCAATGGGCAGGAAGTTGGTGAGGAGCATCGATGCAATGAACCCTACGGTACCGAATACGCGGATAGGCGGAAAATGAGTGACGGTGTCAAGGCCTGCTTTACTCAGCGAAGTGTAGGCCACAGAGTTGGCCAGGCCTATGGTTGGCATGTAGAACGCCACCGATATGGTGTAGAGTGTGAATAGCGGCGTGAATTCCACGTTGCTCCCTGCGCTGAGACAGTAGAATCCGGCTGCGCCCATGAAGGCACCTGCAATGAGGTGGCAAAGGCTGAGCATGCGCTGCGCCTGAATGAAACGGTCGGCAAGAATACCAATCACGGCCGGCATAAAAATCGACACTATGCCTTGAACCGTGTAGAACCAGTAGATTTTGTCGCCGAGTCCGGCGCCGGCAAGATATATGCCGAGAGAAACAAGATAAGCGCCCCACACAGCGAACTCAAGGAAGTTCATCAGGGCAAGCTTTATTTTTATAGTTGACATGGTGATGAGATGGTTGATAATCAATTAGAAAGTTGAATGGCTTTTCTGACCTACAGGCTTTTCAGGCGTTTCCGCGTTTCCGCTTGAGGATTTCATTCACGCGGGCGGCCTCCTCATAGTTTTCCTGCTCAATGAGCCGCGAAAGTGTGCGTTCAAGCTCTTCGATAGTGAAATTTTCTACTTTGGGCTCATTGTCGGGTTCTTCCTCCATGAATGTTGGGGCATTTGCCGCGGCTGCATCATCTTCATTCTTTTCCGAGGGGGCAGTTTGGTTGTCAATGATGAATCCGGTTTCATTAAGAATCTCAGGAGTTGTGTAGATAGGGGCGCCGGTGCGCATGGCTATGGCTATGGCGTCAGATGTACGCGAATCTATGACAACTGTTCGGTCGCCGTCGTAAAAAGTAAGTTCTGAAGAGAAAATTCCGTCCTCAAACCGGTAGATGAACACTTCTTTCAGTTTTATGCCAAAAGCGTGGGCAAAGCTTACAAAGAGGTCATGAGTGAGAGGGCGCGGAGGCGTTATACTTTCCATTTTAAGAGCTATGGATTGAGCCTCGGGTGCGCCAATCACCACCGGTATTCGATATGGCCCTCCGGCCTGCGCCAATATCAGGGCGTAGGCTCCGGATTGTATCTGGGAATAGGAAATGCCAAGCACTTTAAGCCTTATGCGGTCATTGTTCATATATTGTGATGTGGTTCAGGATTTTGTCATTGTTCATTTATGAGTGTTGCAGCATCATTGCGCCCCGTGATAATGCCGCTGCCGAAACATAATTTTTTGTCAGGAGAGTAAATAGAGGTGAACTGTCCGGGCGCAATGCCTTGCACGCGGTCAGCGCTCTCCACAACATATTCGCGGTCAGCAATCTTCGTGAGTTTTCCGGCGATAAATTCGGGCGAATGGCGGTTCTTGAATGCAATGTCAGCGCCCTTGCAATCATCGGGCCACGGATCCGTGGTAATCCAGTGCATCTCATCGAGATGAAGAAGCTTGCCATATTGCTTTTCGGTGTCATAACCGCGCGATACATAAATCGCGTTGTCGGGAATGCATTTCTTTACCACGTACCAGGGGCCTCCGCTAAGGCCGAGACCTTTACGCTGCCCGATTGTGTGAAACCAGTAGCCGCGGTGTTCGCCAAGCTTTTTCCCGGTTTCAATCTCAATTATCGGACCTGGCTTTTCGCCGAGGTGGCGGCGGATAAAATCGTTGTAGTTAATCTTCCCAAGGAAGCATATTCCTTGGCTGTCACGGCGGTAGGCATTGGGCATGTCGGTTTCCACCGCAATTTTGCGGACTTCGGATTTAGGAAGGTCGCCTATGGGAAACATCAGATGGCTGAGCTGCGTGTATGTGATGCGCGACAGGAAATCGGTCTGGTCCTTGACGGGATCAGGGGCGGTTCCAAGAAACACTTTGCCGTCAATCAGATGGGTAGTGGCGTAATGCCCGGTGGCGGTGCGATCAAATTCATGCCCCCAGCGCTGCTCGAAGAACCCGAATTTTATCATGCGGTTGCACATCACGTCGGGGTTAGGGGTCAGCCCGCTTTTAACGGTGTCGAGAGCATACTGCATCACGTTGTCCCAATATTCCTGATGGAGCGATACAATCTCCAACGGCAGGCCATAACGCCGGGTGATGAGCGAACACATCTCAATGTCCTCTTCGGCCGAGCAGTCGCCTTCGCCATTGTCAAGCCCTATCCGGATATAGAATGGCGTTACGTCATGACCCTGCTCTACGAGGCGGTGGACAGCGACTGCACTGTCAACGCCTCCTGAAATTAAAGCTGCAATTCTCATTATAACTGTCTTTTGTCACACTTCCTCAAGCTCCTCTTTCTCATCGCGTCCCTGGCGGGATATAATGAAAATGGATATGAAATAATCAAGCGATATTTTTCCCGGGCCCGCAAGCAGGATAAACAGGAAAATTCCAATGAACATAATTGGAAGGTAACCCGGCTGAGTGGAGTCAATGCCGTAAATCGATGTTTGTTCAAGCAGGTCGTGGACAATATAGTATTCGGCAGCGAGCATTGAGGCCACGGCCGGAATAGTGGCTATGCGGGTAAGAAATCCCACCATAATCAGCAGAGAGCTCACCAGCTCTATTACAATCATCAGCGTAAGGCACGTTTCCGATTCCATCCCGAAAATGGATGGAAATTCAGGACTCATCTCTGAGAAATGAACGAGCTGGCGAATGCCGAACTGCATGAACATGACACCGACAAACAGCCGCATGAACAGCCGCGCCATATTGGTGTAGGAGAATCCTGAAAATCTCAGATAGAGACGTATGAGTGTCTGCTTAAAATTTTCCATCTTATTGTCTTGAAATAATTATTGCTGAGGTTCGGCACCCGCAGGGGTTGTGGCCGATTTTTTGCGAGGCACCTGAAGCAGCTGCATAACGTTCAGAACCGGGTTCACATCATTGCCTTTCTTGAGAATGGTTCCTTCGGAATCAAGGATATAGAACATAGGAGTTACCCTTACGTCATATATCTCATCGATATTATCGGCATAACCCATTGTCCACCCCTTGTTGGCCGAGAGGGGCGTATCGCCTTTGTCAACAGCGATACAGACAATTCTGACTTTGCCGGATTCCACCAAATCGGAGGTTTTGATATCGGCACTCAGACGGAGCTTTGCCATGTCGGAGTCCGAGTTGCCGGGAGCAACGAACATAAGCAGGGTGGCAAAGTTTTCAGGGTTGACGGCAAATTGTGCCCGGGTGCCGTCGAGAGTTATGTAGTCAAAAGACGGTGCTTTCATTCCTTCCTGCGAATTTGCGAGCATGCGGGCTTGCTTCTCGTAGTAAGGCCTGACGCTTTTGTCAAGCTTTTTGGTTTTCAGCAGGCCGTCAATGAAATGATGGTAGAGCTGCTCGCTCTGATATTCGGCGGAATCGCTGTAGAGCTTGCCTTCGGCGAGTTTCGCAACGAACAGCACATCATCAGGTTTCTTCGAAATCTTTTTTATGAAGTTGTCGACAGATTTGAAAACGGTAGTGGCTGAGGCGTAGGGCATGAATGAAAGATACATGTCAAAAGCATCTGCCATTTTGTCACGTGAGGAAAACGCCTTTTTCAGGTCGCAGAAATCCCAGTAATGTGTAACCATGTAGTCACATCGGTTCTGTAGGTTTTGAATTGAGTCAGGCACTATGGGCAGCTCAAAAAACTGTTGTGATTCACCCGATTGTGCCGCAGCGGTGGAGAACGCTGAAATTATTATGAGCAGAGAAGCTAAGAGCTTGTTCATTTTTTTTGACAAACAATGAAATGTATTAAAGTTAATGTTCGGCCCGACTGCAAAGATTGCAGTTTGGCAAAATATTTGCAAATACAAAATTAGCAAATCTTGTTGAAAAATCAGAATTGCCGCGCAAAAAACTTTCACTGACACACAACCATAAAACCACAAAGATTGTTAAACGAATAGTAACGCGCGAAATATTAGTTAAATCACGTATAGAAAATATACAATATACATTCACAATTATGAATTTCAATAATTTCACAATCAAATCGCAGGAAGCGATCCAGAAAGCATTTGAAATCACAAAGAGCAATGGCAATCAAGCCATTGAGCCTGTGCACATCCTGAAAGGCGTGATGAATGAGGGCGAGAGTCTCGTGAAGTTCATATTTGCCAAAGTCGGGGCAAACATTTCTGTTGCCGATCAGCAGATTGACCGTGAGATAGCCACTCTCCCCAAGGTCTCGGGAGGTAGCGAACCTTATCTGAGCCGCACCTCGAACGATGTTTTGCAGCGTGCGCTCGACATATCCAAGAAGATGGGCGATGAGTACGTGACGCTTGAAGCATTGCTTGTTGCGCTCTTTGAGGTCGATTCTCCGGCTGCTTCTATTCTGAAGGATGCCGGCCTCAGCAAAAAAGAGCTTCAAAGTGCAATCGAAGAGTTGCGTAAAGGTAAAAAGGCCACCGACCAAAGCGCTGAAGATACATATAATGCGTTGAGCAAATATGCCATCAACCTCAATGAACGCGCCCGCTCCGGAAAGCTTGATCCGGTTATTGGCCGCGATGATGAGATTCGCCGCGTACTTCAGATTCTGAGCCGCCGTACAAAGAACAATCCCATGCTGATAGGAGAGCCTGGTACCGGAAAGACTGCCATTGCCGAAGGTCTCGCACAGCGCATTGTTCGCGGCGATGTGCCCGAGAATCTTCGCAGCAAGCAGATTTTCTCACTCGACATGGGTGCGCTCGTTGCCGGAGCCAAGTACAAAGGTGAGTTTGAGGAACGTCTCAAAGCCATTGTCAACGAAGTTACCCAAAGTGATGGCGAAATCATTCTGTTCATAGATGAAATCCACACTCTTGTAGGTGCCGGCAAAGGAGAGGGCGCAATGGATGCCGCCAATATTCTGAAGCCTGCGCTTGCACGTGGCGAACTCCGCAGCATAGGCGCCACCACACTTGATGAATATCAGAAATATTTTGAAAAGGATAAGGCGCTTGAACGCCGATTCCAGAAGGTGATGGTCAACGAGCCTGATGAGATGAGTGCAATAGCCATTCTCCGTGGTCTTAAGGAGCGCTACGAGAACCACCATAAAGTGCGCATCCGTGACGAGGCGATTATTGCCGCCGTGCAGTTGTCGGAGCGTTACATTACTGACCGTTTCCTTCCCGACAAGGCCATTGACCTCGTGGATGAGGCTGCTTCAAAACTCCGTCTCGAAATTGACTCTGTTCCCCAGGCTCTTGATGAAATCACCCGCCGCATAGCTCAGAAGGAGATTGAGCGCGAGGCTATCAAGCGCGAGGGCGACAAACCTAAAGTAAAGGAAATCGAGAAGGAGCTTGCCCAGATGCGCGAGGAGGAAAAGGAATATACCGCAAAATGGCGTGCTGAAAAAGACCTCATCAATCGCATTCAGCAAAACAAGATTGACATTGAGCAGCTCAACTTCGACGCCGACCGAGCCGAGCGTGAAGGCGACTATGCCAAGGTGGCCGAAATCCGCTATTCCCGCATTCAGCAGAAGGAAAAAGAGAATGCCGACATTCAGGAACAACTCAAGATGATGCAGGGCGAGAAAGCCCTTATCAAAGAGGAGGTCGATGCCGAAGATATTGCCGATGTTGTTTCACGCTGGACCGGCATTCCGGTAAATAAGATGGTTCAGAGTGAAAAAGAGAAGCTGTTGCATCTTGAGGATGAACTCCACAACCGCGTTGTGGGCCAGGAGGAGGCTATCCGCGCTATCGCCGATGCTGTTCGCCGCAGCCGTGCAGGCCTTAATGACCCTCGTCGACCTATCGGTTCATTCATCTTCCTCGGTACAACCGGCGTTGGTAAGACCGAGCTGGCAAAGGCGCTCGCCGAATACCTCTTCGACGATGAGAACATGATGACTCGAATAGACATGAGCGAATATCAGGAGAAGCACACCGTCAGCCGTCTTGTCGGAGCGCCTCCGGGATACGTAGGATATGATGAAGGCGGTCAGCTCACTGAGGCTGTGCGTCGCAAGCCCTATTCCGTTGTGCTTTTCGATGAGATTGAAAAGGCGCATCCTGATGTGTTCAACATCCTCCTGCAGGTGCTTGACGACGGAAGGTTGACTGACAACAAAGGCCGTCTGGTAAACTTCAAAAACACCATTATTATTATGACCTCGAATATGGGTTCATCAGTGATACGTGACAACTTTGCCAAGATGACTCCCGAGAATCATGATGAAGTGGTTGAGAAGACCAAAAACGAGGTGCTTGATATGCTCAAGCAGACCATCCGTCCGGAATTCCTCAACCGAATTGATGAGACAATCATGTTCACTCCGCTCAACGAGAAGGAAATTGAGGAAATTGTTGGGCTGCAGATCAGGAGCATTCAGAAGATGCTTGCCACTAACGGCGTTACGCTCGAAGTGACTCCTGCAGCATTGCACTTCCTTGCCGAAGAGGGTTATGATCCTGAATTTGGTGCGCGTCCTGTCAAGAGAGCTATCCACAGGCTGGTGCTTAACCGTCTCTCTAAGGATATTCTCGCGCAGAAGGTCGACAAAGAACGCCCCATTGTCATTGACGTGAAAGATGATGACCTCACCTTCAGCAACTGATAATTAATGCATACATATATAAATACTAAACTCTTTATCGAAGCAGAATCTATGAAAAAGTTTTTTTTAGCACTCATGGCTTTACCTTTGGTTGCAGCTCTTACTGCCTGTCATGACGATGATGACATGCCTCAGGTGAATCTCAAGGTTCAGTACAATTCACCCGTTGTTGACGGTGAGGTGTATGTTGTGAAACCTAACGACTTCAAGATTGAGTCAGTTGATGTTACGGCAGTGCGCGAAGGCCACAAGGCAACAAACGGGCCGGTCAGCTACTTTATCAATGCCATTCCTGTAGGCACCAACCCGGTAAGTCCTTATGGAATAACCATTCCTACCGCCGACCTTGAGATTGGTAAGTTCGTTGTCCAGATGGTAATGCCTATCTATGAAGTTGACTGCACCATGGCCACCGCTGTAAGTCAGATCACGGTCAATGTTGTTGAAAACGAGTCGGATATTCCTGAAACTGCCGTACCTTCAAACGGTCAGACCCTTGAATATACTTTTCAGTAACAGGTGAATCCTTTAGACATTTTTTTTACATAACATTTCTTTCCCTTGGGGAGTCCGAGTAACGCCGGACTCCTTTTTTTTGTAAATTTTTTTTGCGGATATAGAAAAGAGTATTATCTTTGCAGTGTACTAATATACTATTACACTCATTATGCTGAAAATTGAAAACATCACCTTTGGTTATTCGCGCAAAAAGCCGCCGGTGTTGAGCGATTTTTCTTTGACCATCGGTACCGGAGGTGTCTACGGACTTCTCGGACGTAACGGGGCCGGAAAATCCACGTTGCTCTATCTCATTGCGGGAGCTCTTACACCTCAGAAAGGTCAAGTAGTTTATAACGCCGAAAACACAAGGCGTCGATTGCCTTCCACTCTTTCCGACATTTTCATTGTGCCTGAAGAATTCACTTTGCCATCTGTTTCGCTTGATGAATTTGTGAAGCTGAACGCTCCGTTCTATCCGAAATTTTCTATGGATGACCTCAAGCGTCACATAGCAACCTTTGATTTGTCGACGACCGATAATCTCGGAGCGCTCTCAATGGGTCAGAAAAAGAAGGCCTATATGTGTTTCGCTCTGGCTGCAAACACCTCGCTGCTCCTTATGGATGAACCTACAAACGGGCTTGATATTCCCGGCAAGAGCAGCTTTAGGCGCTTCATAGCATCGGCAATGACCGATGAGCGCACGGTTGTGATTTCTACCCATCAGGTGCGCGACATTGACCGTCTGCTTGACCATATAATCATTATGGATAACCACAATGTGCTGTTTGATAAATCGTTGGATGAAGTCATGAACCGCCTGCGTTTTATTGTCACTGATGATAAAGCTATTCTTGCCGATGCTCTCTATGTCCAGCCGGGTATAGGCGGCACAAATGCCATTCTCCGTAATCTTACGGGAGAGGACACGGCACTGAATCTCGAAACATTGTTCGAGCTGTCGCTTTCCAATCCCCAGTTATTAACCAGTCAGTTCGTTTAACAATGGACCAGTCATATAACAAATTTGATTTTTCGCGAATGAATGCGCTGATCAAAAAGTATGTCAGCGAAAACTGGCGCGGTCTCGCCCTCAAATTAGGAGTGATGTTCGGCCTCATGATTATAGCGGCATTGCTCGTGAGCTGGGGCAACAGCTATTATTATACCGAACGCCACAGTCAGTTGGTCATTGGTTCTTCTGATTACACATATCACGATGAAGGCGCCGAGGTGTTCTTTGTGATTATGAATGTTGCACTGTACGTATTCGGCACTGTTGCATCCTCTTTGGCTTTCGGTAATCTTGGCGACAAACAACACAGGCTCGGTGAAATCACATTCCCCGCTACACAGAGTGAGAAATACTTTGTGCGTTGGCTCATTTTTGTGCCCGTCTTCCTGATTCTGTTTGCTGTCACGGCATTTGCGGCTGAATCTGTTCGCTATCTTTTCTCCTGTGCCATTGCGGAGGTGACGTCGATGGTGCGTTTCTGCGATTTCGGGACGTTTGTGATGAGGGAAGCATCCGATGGCTCTGAAGTGGTCGACAATAGTTATGTCGTAAGCGTTCTTTTTTTCTTTGTGTTGCAGTCGGCTTTCTTCCTCGGAAGCATACTTTGGCACAAGGCGCCCTACGTGAAGACTTTCCTTGCACTCGGATTGCTGTTGCTATTCTATTTTATAGTGTGCTACGCAACGGTATCGCTTTTCAATGGCTTTGACAATCAGATTGTTGAAGGCTCTGATGATGGAGTGATGATATGTGTTTATTCTCTCACGGCAGTCATAGTGATTTTCAATTACTGGCTCAGCTATGTCAGATTCAAAGAGATGGATGTTATTGACCACTGGTAAGCAGCTATGATATTTAAAGAAAACAATAAAGCGATATTCCTTCAGATAGCTGACCGCATCTGCGATGACATACTCACCTCGACTTTGAAACCCGAGGAGCGCATAGCTTCGGTAAGGGCCTACGCAGCCTCAATTGAGGTGAATGCCAATACGGTGATGCGTGCATACGAATATCTTGCATCGCGCGGCATTGTCTACAATAAGCGTGGCATTGGTTTTTTCGTTGCCAAGGATGCGCCGCAAACCGTTGCCGCTCTGCGAAAAACCGAATTCGTGGAGTCGGAACTGCAGGAGGTTTTCAAGCAACTTGAAATACTCGGAATCTCGCCCGAGGCGCTAAAGAATATGTATTCCAACTATTTGAATAATAAGGACAATAAATGAAAAAGTCAACATATATATTAATCGCGGTTATCATTGCCGGAGCCGTGGCCTTATTCGCATTCTTCGCCATTTTAGGCGCAATGAGCAAACCGTTCTGCAAACTGGACTTCAGCTGGAAGCCCGGTGAGAAGCGAGTGGTGACGACTCTCCCCGCATTCCAAAAACTGTATATCAAATGCGAGGAAGAAGATGAAAATTCCTATTATGGCAACCGATATATTGGTGAAATCCGCTGTGAAATCAATGTGAGGGAAGGTATTAAAGCCCCACAGCTCGTTATGCCCACCGGATATGTTCCCTACTTGAAATATGCGAAGAACGCCGAGGGCGAATTGGAACTGTGGTTTGATTTCAGCTCCATTGAATCGGAATCGCGTTCTGGCCGCATCCGTGTGGAACATGCTTCCCCTTTTGTAATCAATGTGCCGGAAGGAATGTTGGCATCCGTGCGGGCCGATTACAACAATTATGACGGCCTTGAAACTGTTTCAATCAGCGGTCTCACAGCCTCAAAGTTCAATTATGAGGGCGACGTCAGTCTGGAGCTTGATAAGTGCTTCATTGACACTCTCGCTGCAAAGTCGCTGAGAGACAATCGCTATTCAGGCTACTATTATGAACTTACGGGTAGTAGAGTGGTCAATATGGAATTTGACCCGCTTAAGAACGATATCTCGCTCCGTACCGACAGCTTGTCAGAAATAGGCGCTCTGCACTGTAATGTTTATATGAACAGTTCAGTCACGGTTAACCTCAACAGTGTCAATTTAGGCGAATTCTCCTGGACTCCCGGTGATGCATTTTCAAGGCTGGCAGTTTCAGCCGACAAAGCCTTTGCCGCCGACTTCAAATAATCTCTGATTCAGCGAAGAAAATCCCCGCAGAAAGAACCGGAACGGTTCTCGCTGCGGGGATTGTTGCTGTTATGTTATGGAGTCCCCTCTTAGTAATCGTAGAGGAGTTCGTAACTGTCAATGTAAAGGATGGCTCCGTTTCCGCCGGTGAAGTAGTCGCCATATTTGCTTGCCGAAGCAGTGAGGAGAATATAGCGTGGCACTCGGTCGGTGGCTTTGTAGTCAAGCGTTATGATAACGTCAGTGTAATCGCTGATAGTTGCGCCAGACTGCATCTGTCCGTAGGCTATGACTCCGGCATCATTCCTGTTGAAAAGCTGACGCTCAGAAGGCTTTGTCCGGATTTCCAATGGTTCATCCCAGTCAGCGAGAGCGCACCATACAATGCACGTGTCCGGTTCCCCTTTCATGTAGGAGAAATTGGGATTTGATGTGCTTACGTGAGTGATTGGGGCTGTGGTGTATTTCAGTCGGACTTTTACGGCGGTTGGGCGCATTGTGAAGTCACGGCCAAAGGCGAGAACTCCGTTAGTTCCGTCGGTGCGCACATAGTCACCAGCAAACAGGTTTCCTGCAGCAATTTTTCCGAAGACGCCTACTCCGACAAACCGGGTTTCAAGAACTGCGCCCTGATAACCTGTAGTTGACGAGGCATCGGCGAGGGGAGTGGTGTTGCTGTCGCCGAGCGTTGTGGCTCCGCGATTGCCGGTGCCCCAGAATGGCTCCTGATTCTCTGACCATGGATTCCATACCTTTCCGCTTTTCCACCACTGGGTGAAGTCGGAGTTGGGTAATTGAACATTCTGGCCTGTGGTGAAGCTGATTTCGGCGCTGTGGTCATCATCGCTCACAGCGCGGGCCACATATTCGGTCATTGCGTCAAGATGGCGCAGGCATGCCGTGAAGCTACCGCCATTGACGGTGATCCAGTCCTGAGGCACTACAGTCCATTCCTCTTCCGAAGCTCGGCGATATTCAAATCCGTTCTGCTTGCCTGTTTCGGCGTTGGCGTAGAGCCAAGCCACATTGGTCCAGGGGTCGACGCGCTCAAGCTCAACGCTGACATCGGTTTGTTCAACGGTAATGGTCCATTCGGTTGTGCGCCCGAATTCGGTCACTTTAACCTTTACCGGCTCGGTGAAGTCAACATGTTGTCCGGCAAGGTCGGGGGTCATTGTGGCTGCGGGACCTGCGAGTTTGATTGTGTGCACCAGAATGGAGTTGAGTGCCTGCCCAGTGGGAACGAGCGCTTTCACAGTATGATTTTCCACGTCAATGATTGAAGTGCTTATCTGGGAGCTGATTGTGAAATAGCGTTCAATGTTTTGGCGAGCTGTAACCGTCCAGTCGTAGGAGCGTTCGTAAAGCTCAAGAGTCAGCGACATTGGAGATGAAAGGTCTATTTCCGAAGGAATGGCCGATGGGTTTACGAGCACTGTGCCCTCACTGAAAGCCGTCTTTTCAACTTTGATGTTTTCAATATCGGCCCATTCGGTAAGGTTAACAGTTACCGAGCGGTTCACGGAGTCAATTACGGTGGGGCCGGTAAGTAAATTATGCCCTTCAGCATCTGTTGATTGCACGCTGAACTCGGTTATTGTGGGCTGTATCCAGGGATAGGGCAGGTCGTTGCTGATACAAGAGCTCAGCCCCCCTGCTGCGCAAGCAGCCATTATGGCTACGGCGCTCAAAATATGGTTGTTATTAAATGTGAACACCTATTCCGAAATTGATATTAAACAAATTTAATCTGAAATTGGCTCCGCTGCTGAAACGGGACCCTTCTTCAACACCGTCGGTCACCTGTTTTTCATTCATCATGTGTATGCCGAACACACCGAACGACACATTGAAACTGAATGAATCCATTATGAACACGCACAGTCCGGGGCTGAAGTTGAGAGCCACCTCAGTGAAATCAGTGCGCGTATCGCGTATCTTTTCATTATACGGACGCATGAAGCGCGATGAACCGCTGCCGAATGACAGACATGCTTCATTGAATACAGCGAAGCGTTTGCTGCGAGAGAGACCTACGTAGTTGCGGTAAAAAATGCCCATGCTGTACTTATTGGAGCTGTAGCTGATGTCATGGATGTCAAAGCTTAGGTCATCGCCCATGTTGAAATTCATGTGGCCGAGACTTGCGTCGGCTCTCGTGTAGTCGAATTTCAATCCCACGCACTGGTTTTCGCGGAAAAAATAACCGATTGTGGGGCGTATGGCATATTGTTTTCCATTGAAATCAAGGTCGCCTATGGCCTGAAGCACCTGAATGTCGCTGGCATCGAACTCTCCGTAGGAAGCCATCATGCCGAACATCCATTGCTTTTTAGGAATAAACAGGTAGTTGAACAGGCCGCGGTCGTATCGTCCGAAATTGCGGTCGCGAAGAACGAGATTCACAGTGTCCGTTCCAACGATAACTTTCTCATCCAGTTCCGGATGATGTGGATGTCCTTTGACTATACGCGGATTTGATGTGGAATCTATTTTTGATTCGGCAGCTGCCGTCGAAAAGAGGCCCAAGACTATGGCCATTATAAGAGAAATGATAGTTTTCTTGTCCATAGCTTAAAGATAAAATACCATGCCGAATTGCACGGAAAACAGATTTATTTTAAAATTGGCGTGTTTGCTGTTCCGGCGTGAAATTTCTATTTGGTCCGTTATCGCTTTTGTGTGGGTGTAGCCGAAACCGAGTACACCTACGCTCGCCTCTATAGCCGAATAGTTGTTGAGAAACATCACGAATCCGGGAGTAAGGCCTACATTCAGAGTGAAATTCCGCTCAAAAGTTCCGGTTAGATGTCGGTTGTCGCCTTGACCTCCGGTATAGTTGGAATATTTTGATTGGCCGCCCCCGATTTCAAGCTGCAATTCATTGAAAAGGCCGAAACGATTGCTTGCTCCCAGCGAAATGTAGTTTCTAAAAGCGCCGATTGCAAAATAGTTCTGTGAAATTGCGTTGAGATTGTCGGCGTCAAAGGTGGTTTCAGAGCTAAGTTTGAACGACCCGTCATCAAGCCCGAATTTGGAGCGCTGGTAGCCGAATTTTAAACCGGCGGCAAGATTGTCCTTGAATGCGTAGAGAGCCATAGGTGTCACTTTGAATGTGTAAGTGTCGCCACTCAAATTTTCAAAAACAAGAAACTGGTAATTGCTTTGGCTGCTCTGCGAATAGCCAACGCTTACACCTGTTATCCACTGTCCTTCTGGAATGAACGAGGTCTGCTGCAGGTCACGCTTGAACTGTTCCTGAGCCACAGAGGCTCCTGGAGACAGGGCAAAAATAACCAGCAAGGTCAGAAATCGGTAAAAGTTAGTCATCGGTTACTTTTTTAGTTGCTATGCGAATTAGTAGTTGGTTAATATTGGGAAGAGATCAGAAGTATGAGAGTGTGAGGTCCTCAACCCATAAAGTGCCGCCGAAAGAGGTGGCATTTTGGGGGTCGGGGAACGTTGTTATTTTAGCCGTTTCCTCTTCAATCGAACCGATATGGATTGATGATGAGAGCATTATTTTCAATTTTGTGGCTTTGACTCCGAAATCATTGTAGGAGAGAGGAACGCTGAACGCCGTATAAGTCAATGCCGGGGTGAGCTTCACGCTGTTTCGTGCAATGGAAATTTCCATGCCATTTTTTTGACCGAGCACTTCAACGGTTATCAATCCGCAGTCCGAAAGTGCATTGGGCGCCGGAGTGAAATGATAATTGCCATTTATGGCAACGGGGCGCGAGGGAAATTCTATACCTTCATTATATGTCTCTGTAACTGTCAGCGGGTCAAAGCTGTAGCTTCCAAGAAAAACTTTTCCGGCAGCCCTATATCTGATGTACGGCACGTTAGGGTTATATGGCAGGAACTGATTGGCTTGCTGCCGGTAGGGTTTGATTTCTTCGCCATTCAAGTCCCAGGCTACGCTGCGGAGCACTACCGCAAAATAGCCTTCCACATTGTCAAGGTCAGAGAATACGGATGGAGCCATGTACCATGTATTGGGATTCTTGGCGGATTTGTTGAATGTCTTGGCGTTAGTGTTGGCCCATCCGCGGGGCTGTTGCAGATCGTAGGAAGTGTAATTCTGTCGGTTGAAAATGTCAATTATCGATTGGGAATATCGGCCACCGCTTGGCAGATTCTTATAATTGGGGCCGTCACCATGGTCTTCAAAATTGCTGTTGTTGACCTGCAGGGTGCGCTCGGTGTGGATTTTCACTGATTTGGTGAAATCATCCGTTTTCGGATTGTCAATAAGCGTTGCCTGGATGGTGTAGGATGTATTGGGGACCAGACTGCCAATGTGGAGAAGACCGGCATCGCGGTCGCGTTGCTCTCCGAGGGTTTCTTTGCCGTCGACATAGATTTTGGCCAGGGAAGTTATGAGCGACAGCTGTTTTTCATCCTTAGGCCGAATGCGCACAATGGCGCTTAGTGCGTAGGGGTCCACCTCTATGTCGAATTCAGGCGAAACGCGGCGCAGTACAGCCGATGCCACTTCATTTCCGCAATAAATCACTCTTACTTTTTGCATGGCATTGGTGAGTTGCGGCACGGTGAAACTTACTGCATATTCAGCCGGAGCGGTCTCCGAGATTGATTCAATGGCGCAGTCGGTCCATTCGGAATTGACTCCCAAGGCTTGAATCACAAGATTGTCAGAAAAATTGGCTGTATGGCTTATCAAGATTATTTCGGCCCGGTTGAGCCCGAGTACGATGTCGGACATTGATGTGATTGCGATGTCAACAGGTTCTATGTCGATGTCGAGTTTTACGGGCTGAGAAAGCTTTCCTGAAGCTGATTGGGCAAGCAGTACAAACTGAGCTTCAGAGAGAGCTTCTGTTGCGCGCAGATGTCCAATCAGCTCTGTGACGTCAATGCCCGTGATAGAGCCGGAATCATTGCGTTCGAAAACAACGCCTTTGCTCTCAAGCAATGTGAAATCGGCAACTGAGGCGTGGCATAGATCAATTTCCGAGGGCCATCCGGCAATGGTGAGCGAAGGAGCTACGGTGGTGAGGAGAAGACGCTGTGCGTTGCTTCCCGAAATCGAAAATCCCACGGATTTGTCGGGCTTATTTCCTTCGGCTATTTTCAGGATTTCGCCTTCACTGAATCCTGTGGGCTCTATTTGTATTCCGGGCGAGGCTATCAATTCAGGAGTGACAATAATTTCTCCGGCCTTGTTACCGTCAATTGTCGCCGTAATTTGGGGCGATTCGGCATCATTGCATTCAATGGTCACGTCATACAGCCGTTTTGGCAAAGCATTGTCAACAGTGGCTAAATTCAAGGAAAGGCTTTCGCCTGTAAGGGTGGTGAGATTGATGCCAATGGTGGTTTTTCCCGGGTGAAGAAACGCAATGCCATCCTCTGTGGCATCCACAGTGACGTAGGAGAAGCCTTCACTATGAAGAGTGGCTGAAACCGAACTGAACCGGTCCTGCATTTTCGGCCCGATGTTTAATTCAAAGGCGGAACTTGCCAGCTCGGCTGTAAGTAATATTTCTTTCTCTTCGCCGCTTGAAATTGTGAATAGTGTGGTAGCAAGGAAATAAGGGCAGTCAATGCCTTCGCTGAATTCGTTGTTGTAAGAGGCCGTTGCTTTGTACGCGCCCGGACGCAGCAGTTCGCCGGCGGGATAGTCGGAGATTGACTGCCACTGATGGCTGTAGTCGCTGTCATGAGATTCAAGCGCGAACGCAAAGAGACTTGCGTCGGGAAGCAGAGCTCCTACATCTTTGGCGTTGCCACTTGCGTTGGTCATCAAACCGTCAATAGTCAGCACCGGAGTGATTCTTCCCGCTCCGGATCGCTCAATTTCAGTTTCTTCTGAGCATGCAACTGCGGCAAAAACAGCGCAAAACGCCAGGATTGCCGGCTGAATTAAATTGAATGTCAAACGTTTAATGTCCAAGGCAATGAAAATGTCGTGATTAGCGATTGATTCAGTGTGTAAAGTTAGCCATTTTTTCGCTATTATCTTCAATGTCGTTACTATTTTATTTTTTTTGCATAAGTTGTAAAAAAGTAATCAGGAATTAATTGTAATTTTGTTGCCGTTACATCTCTATAAGATATGAAGAAGACAATAATAATGGCGTTTGCGGGCATAATGCTCTGCTGTATGCCCATGAGTGCATGGAATCTAAGGGACGCTCTCGGAGCGCTTGCCGGAAATAGCGATTCAACCTCAGTTTCATCAGGCCTTGGCGCCGCGTTGGGAAATCTGCTTTCAACTGACAGAATAACAATAAAACAGATGGAGGGCGTGTGGGCTTACTCGGCTCCCGCCGTTTCGTTCAAAACCGATGATGTATTGAAAAAAGCCGGAGGCGCGGCAGCCTCGGCCGTGATTGTGCAGAAACTTGAACCGTTTTATGTAAAGACCGGATTCAACAAACTGCAGCTTACCGTCAATGCCGATTCATCATTTATTTTTAAATCCGGAAAGATGACGCTCAAAGGAAATATCACCACGGTTCCGGAAAATTCCGGCTCACAGGCCAATTTTATATTTAATTTTTCCATGGGCGGAAGGTTTAATATCGGTAAGATTGATGCTTACGTAACCAAGAATGCTATGGGCGCGATGAGCCTTACGTTTGATGTCAGCAAACTTATTGCCTTGATGGAAACTGTTGGCAATGTGTCGGGTAACGCCACGCTTAAGGCTACTGTAAGCATGCTCAAGAGTTACGACGGTCTTTGTGCAGGCTTTGAATTGAAACGAACCGGCAACGTATCTGCCGCACGTTAAGCACTATGTATCTGACCGCGTCAATAGTGACTTATCACACTGACCCCGATGAACTGGGCGCGATACTCGGTGTGCTTGAGGATTCACCGGTTGATGCTGTGTGGGTTGTAGATAATTCACAATGCGGTTATATTGAGGCTATTGTAGGAGAGTTTGCGAGAGCTCGTTATGTCCCTTCTGAGAATCGGGGTTACGGCGCCGGTCACAATATAGCCATCAGAGAAGCCACGCAGTCGGGTGCCCGCTATCACCTCGTGCTGAATTCCGATTTGCGTTTTGACGGTTTGCAGCTTAACCTGCTTACAGATTATCTTGATGCAAATGAAGCGGTTGCCTGCGTTCATCCTCGCATTGTTGGCATCGATGGGAAATTGCAATACACGGTGAGAATGCTGCCCACGCCTTTTGATTTGTTCGGCCGGCGTTTCCTGCCGTCATTCCTTATGAAAAAACGAACCGCAAGCTATGAATTGCATTTTCTTGACCATGACAGGCCCTTTAACGTGGCCTATCATCAAGGTTCATTCATGATGTTGCGTCTGGAGGCGTTGAAAACTACCGGGCTTTTTGATGAACATTTTTTCATGTATGCCGAGGATGTGGATTTCACCCGCCGAATTCATAAACATTTCTTGACGATGTATTATCCGGCCTTGACCATTGTGCATGCCCATAGGAAAGCTTCATATCATTCTTGGAAAATGCTGTGGATTCACAGCAAGAACATGGCCATGTATTTCAATAAATGGGGCTGGTTCATTGACTCTGAGCGGCGCATGATCAATCGCCGTCTCAGAGAGCAAGGTGACGGTACATATCGCGATAACTCTGAGCGGTTCCCTGACAGATGATTATGTCATCGGCTTCAACCCGTTCATTTTCCAAAGAATCCAAAAGCTCATGTCGTTTACGAATGATTCCGAGTGCGTTGCGCGTGGGTTTGAGCCGGGTTACTGCGATTAGTTTTAGATTGTAGTCTTTTTCAAAATCAAGTGAGCTGTAGGGTTCGCCTATGAATTTGGCAGGAACTTTGAATTTCATGATAAAATTGTCATCATCAATCCTGAGTGAAGAAACGTTTCCACCGACTCCCATTTCATTGACAAGATCCGACGCGGCCCGTTGTTCGGGCGTTAGAATGCGGTCAATCTCAAAACTTTCAAGAATGGACTCATGAAGATTGTCGATTGCTCGTGCATAGATATGTGCTACCTGTAGTTTTTTCAATAGGGCTACTATCCTTATGGACGCGCCGAAATTCTCGCCAATAGCCACTATTACGAGATCAACATTGTTCAGGGGGAGCGCCGTGAGTGCTGATTCATCGGTGGCATCAAGTATATAGGCGGTGGATATGTAATCCTTTATGGCATCGACAAGCGAATGGTTCACGTCGGCACCTATCACTTCGTGGCCCATATTGGTGAGGTCAATGGCAAGATTCGTTCCATAGATTCCGAGTCCAATTATTAAATAGCGCATATCTATAAGATTTTTTAGTTGATTATGATATTGTCTGTGGGGAATGTGGCTCCCGATTTGGGTTTGCGGTCCACAACACCCGTAAGAAGCGATATGATTCCTACACGGCCAAGAAACATTGCAATGCATAGCAGCACTTCTGATGGCTCGGAAAGGAGAGGCGTGATTCCAAGCGATGAGCCTACAGTGAAAAGCGCAGAGCATGATTCAAACAGCACAGCCCTTGCAGGCAGGTCGCTCTCTAATCCCAAGAGCATGAATGACAATGCAAAATAACTGAATATTGATATCGCAACCACGGCATTAGCGCGGCGTATGGACCCCACTGCAATGCGGCGCCCGTATGCTGTGACGCTTGGCGTGCCCGTGACAATAGCACGCAGATTCAGCCATATAGCGGCGAGAGTGTTGACTTTGACGCCCCCTCCCGTTGACTGTGAACCGCCGCCAACCCACATCAGGAAAAGGACCATGACAAGTGTTACATTAAGAAATCCGGCCGGATTGACGGAACTGAATCCGGCACTGCGTGGCACCGCCGAATTGAACACTGATTGAGTAAGTTTCTCGCCAAAACTCATTCCGGCGAGTGAATTGGAATATTCAAGTATGAAAAACACCGCAGTGCCTACCAGGAAAAGGAACATGAATGTGAAAAGCACAATGCGTGTGTTCATGTTGAAGGGATGGACAGTGCGCGGGGCTTCGGGCTTGTTGCGCAGGTGCGCAATGGATCTTCGGACACTTTCTGTTATAGCATCCTTAGTGTTGACAAGAATAGGGAACCCTATGCTGCCGGCAACAATCAGAAATGTGGTTATCCAGTATATGGAATTGTTGCGGCCAAGCAGCAGGGGACTGGCCATCCCATCCGGCAGATTGGAAAAACCTGCGTTGCAGAACGCCGACAGGGAATGGAACGCGGAGAACACAATTTCATCCGTAAGGTCCATTCCGAGTGTGCCGTGTACCGAAAGAAAGACCAGGACTGCTCCAACTGCTTCTATTGAGATTGTGAATGCCAGGATATAGAGCAACGTGGGTATCAGGGAGTTCAGGCTTTTTGAATAGATGACATCGCGCAGCATTAGCTGGCTGAATATCGAGGCGCTTCCGCTGAAAAACAAAGCGAAAAACGAAGTGAACGTCATTACGCCCAAAGCTCCTGTTTGAATCAGAAGTGCCAGGACGGCGAGTCCCAGAGGAGTGAATGTGGACGATACGTCGACAGGGGTCAGACCGGTGACACAAACCGCCGAGGTGCTGACAAAAAACGCGTCGATAAAAGAGATGCCGTTATTGGTGGATTTCGGAAGCATCAGCAGCAATGTGCCTATGACTATGAATACAGCAAAACTTAATGATAACAGCAATGACGGATTGGTGCGTCGGTCAACGCAACGGAATATCGCATAGCAGATTGTGACAATGGAATAGGCAGCGAGAGTTCCGTACAGAAATATATTGGAGTACAGCACCGATTCAAGCCAAGGCAGCCAGGGCTTTGCCGGCTGAGGGTAAATAAGAGGTATAAGGGTGAGCAATACCGCGATGTCAACAATCCACTTGATGGTTCGCGCTGATTGAAGCGTGGCTTTGATATTAAGGGTGTAGCTGAATATCACATTTATGCAGAATATCGCTTGAATTATGTGCATGAGATGTGATATGAGACTGTAATCGGCCGCATTATGTTCGTATCCGACATGGATAACCAGACTAATCACACAGGCGAATGAAGCAACGATACTTAGGGCCATGAACACCCGCTGCATTGCATTGATAGCATCGGCTCCTCGCCGCAAGGCATATTTTGCCGCCGCTGCGGCAAGCTGCACGCGGTGGCGCAAACGAATGAGTGTTCTTGATTTGTTCTGCGACATACTGTGAGAATAATCAGCCACCGGGCGGGTTCAGTTCCGGTGATGTGTCACAGTATATAAGTGCTGAAGAGCTGTAAATGTTCGGGGCTTGTCAACCTTCTATTTCTGAAAGTTCAAGCCATCGCATCTCTTTTTCATCAAGCAGTGAAGTGAGTTCGTTGTAGCGAGCACTGAGCTCGGCCACATTATCAAGGGTTTCGCCGGAAGCAAAAAGTTTGTCAAGCTCGTTTTTTTCGCTTGTGAGTGAATCTATTTCGGCTGTAAGCTGGTCGAACTCGCGTTTTTCTTTGAAACTTAGCCGGCGCTTTTTCTCGTGTTCAGGGCGCGGCTTGGCGACGGTGGCCGCGGGCTGTCTGCTTTGTGCCTCCTGCCGAGCTTTCTCTGCTGTCCATTCACGATAATCGGAATAGTTTCCGGGAAAATCCTTGATTCGTCCTTCACCTTCCATCACAAAAATGTGGTCCACGATGTTGTCAAGGAAGAAACGGTCATGTGAAATCACAATCAGGCAGCCTGAGAAATTGGCGAGATAATCCTCAAGAATGCCGAGTGTCACAATGTCAAGGTCGTTGGTCGGCTCATCAAGGATGAGGAAGTTTGGCTTACGCATCAGCACCATAGCGAGGTGAAGCCGAGCTTTCTCGCCGCCGGAAAGCGTGTGTATATATTTTTGCTGGTCAGCCGGGGTGAAAAGAAAGTGGGTGAGAAACTGCATCGGTGTGTAGCGATGTTTTTCATCGAGCACAATGTAATCGGCAATTTCGGTTACTGCATCAATCACCTTTTTTGAGTCGTCAAACTCTATTCCTTGCTGGCTGTAGTAACCGAA
>ENA-ORCP01000787-ORCP01000787.1-human-gut-metagenome-genome-assembly--contig:-NODE-787-length-28219-cov-4.228804_pt1 | contig 28219 bp, 29 predicted proteins | sample MGYA00242990_ERZ507991 | MGnify/ENA primary metagenome ERZ507991 (study PRJEB26167, sample SAMN06115496) | human gut metagenome | host: Homo sapiens | place: China:Henan | collected 2015-05-07 | study... | reverse complement strand
TCTTTGGCTGCGCACTTCCCGCTATCGGGCGTGCCGAGGACTTGCACCTGTTAGACTGAATACATGCTGGGCGAACAACTATATGGCCGGAGTCAATTATGATTCCGGCCATTTTAAATAAAGGATGGTTCCCAAAGGGCTTAACATCATTTTCTTAAACATCACTTAAATAAATAACGGCATCGGTAATCCGATGCCGTTATTGTAATATTATTTATCAGGAGATTGCGTCCTATCAGTTAGTTTGGATAACAAGGAAGTTAGAAGAAGCCCAGAAACGCGACGGATTGGTGATTTCAAGAACTTTCATACCGTTGGCATCTTCAACAATCTTGTAACTGTCCTTAGGCTGATTTGTCAGAATCTTAGCCTTTTTGCTATAAAGCTGGATTGTAGGTGATGTACGTTTATCAATTGCAGTAAAGTAGCTCATCTGATAATCACCCTGAAGAATTTTGGTTTTCCTAAGGAAGCCGGACTGAATGATGTTGTGAGCTTCAAGTTCTTTCTTAGAGCCGATAGCATAATAGCAGGTGTTGATTTCAGTAGTAAGGTTTGAAACTTCCTGCTGGGCCCTCTCCTTGCCGGCCTTCTGAGTGGCCACGTCGGTATTTAAAGAGTCAACCTTGACATTGAGATTCTGAATCTTCACATTTGCATCGGCGAGCTGACGGGTAAGAGTCTGAATGGTGAGTTCATTCTGTTCAATCTGAGTTTTCATGTTCTCAATTGTCTTAAGGAGCATGGCGTTTTCATTCTTTCCCTCCTTAAGTTTTGCCTCAAGGTCAGCGAGACGTTTGCGACGGTCAGCAAGGGTCCGCCGCACGGCCTGCATGTCGTTGGCAAGCTGCTGCTTCTGCGACATGGTCTCACCATTCAAACCGCTGGGCGATGAAACAATCATTTCAATGTTCTTCAGCTCAATCATATCGGCTGAAATATCATTTACGAGGGAGATAAGGGTGTCCTGTGTCATAAGAGTTGCTTCAAGCTCCTCACGGCTCAATGTCACCATGTTTGTTGAGTCAGGTGAAACTGCCGTTGTGGTTTCTTCTGAAGTCTGCTTACATGAAATAACCAGCAAAGAAGCCAAACCGGCTGAAATTAATGCGATTCTTTTCATATCTTGAATTTTTGTGATGTGATTTATATTCCGGTTATGGAAGTATATGTAATTCTATTCCTTATATTTGTTTCTGTGGCACCGCGAAGAATCCGACTCTATGCTGCCATGCAGAACTATAACAATTTCTCCTTTAGGAAGGTTTTGCGAGAAGTGGGAAATAAGTTCACCAAGGGTGCCCCGCACCGTAGTGTCATGCAGCTTGGAGATTTCCCTTGAGACTGAAGCTTCCCGCTCCGGACCACATTCCAACGCAAGCTGCTCAAGTGTTTTAACGAGTCTAAGCGGTGATTCGTATATTACCGATGTGCGCTTTTCCGAGGCAATCTCTTTGATTCTCGTTGCACGCCCTTTTTTTTGAGGAAGGAAGCCTTCAAAACAGAATCGGTCAGTAGGAAGCCCGGAATTGACAAGCGCAGGCACAAAAGCCGTTGCACCAGGAAGTGTCTCGACAGGTATATCATTACGCCTGCATTCTCTCGAAAGGAGAAAACCCGGGTCAGAGATTCCGGGAGTTCCGGCATCGGAAATCAAGCTGATAGTTTCGCCGGCTTTGAGGCGATCAATTACGGGTTGAACCGAGGTGTGCTCATTAAACTTGTGATGGCTCAACATCGGCGTGGCTATTCCAAAATGTTTCATCAACACTGAACTCGTGCGAGTATCCTCAGCAAGAATCAAATCGGATTTCGCAAGAGTGGCTATGGCGCGAGGCGTCATATCCTCAAGATTTCCTACCGGAGTAGGCACGATATAAAGCTTGCCAGACATATCATAACAAATGATGGTGACAATAATCTATTCAAAACCGGCTGGTTACCACGCGGATAAAATCCTTTACCACATCCTTTTCAGGATCAAAACAGAGATCATTATAGAAATAGTCCTCTGCCTCTTCAGCCGAAGCCATTGATGCGGCAACCTGCAAAGCCTCTGCAAGGTCAACATCGCTGTTGCCAAATAGTTCGCGGCGAAAACGGAATTTATCGTTGATTGTCAACTCAATAGGTACAGCGTCATTAATAGCGGCCTTCTCAACTGCAAGAGATGATGCCTCAGCTTTAGGTTCCTCCATTTTTTTAACCACGTTTTCTACAACAGTCTCAGCAGATTCCTTTTCAGGCTTGCTTTCAAGCTCAATCGAACAAGCCGGGATTGTGTCAGGGACAATTGCAGTATCTTCAGCTATAGACGCCATGTCACCTTCATCACATTCAGTAAAATCTGACTCAGAAAGTCGCTCTACGGCATCCCGCAGGGCAGCCGACTTTGATCGCAACAGCTGAGTAACATTTTTGTGGGTAGCATCGCCCCGACGTTCAAGCAGGCAAAGCAAACCTTCAATTTCAAGGCAAATATTTAATATCGAGGTGGTATCGGAATTCATAATCGATTCTATAGTTGACATTATTTTTAAGCGCTGCAAAATTACTTAAAGTTTTTCTAATAACAGCTTTTCAAGTGCCTTTTTTAACTTGGCTCTGTCAGCAAAATTATTGAGAAGCACAACAACCAGATGCGTTGGCTGTCCGTTATCATCAAGCTTGAAACCTGCATAGCACTGAACATTGCGCATACTTCCGGTTTTAGCAACCAACTTTCCTTCAAGGGGCGTGCCTTTCAGAAAATTACGCATGGTACCGGAACGACCGGCCACAGGGAATATCTTCACATATTCCCCGTTCTTATTTTTGTTGACGCGCATCCAATCAAGCACTTCGGCTAAAAAGTAAGGCGTTATCTTATTGTTCCTGCTCAATCCGCTGCCGTCTTCAATCACTATGCCGTCGGTGTCAATGCCCTTATCATTCCAGAATTTGAGCTCTCTCCGCGCCGCTTCATCGCGTGTTTTTCCGGGAGCTGAAGCCCGTAACATGCCTTCGGCCATGAGATTATCGCTGCGATACATGAGGCTGGTAATGATTTCATAAATCTGTGGTGAATTATGCGTATAGACTGTCTCAGCCTTTCCTTTTGACGTAACACCCTCATTTTCAACCTTGATGCCACTCTTTGACAATTCAGTCTCTATTGCTGCACAGAGCGTGGATTCCGGGTCGGGATTGGCAACCTGCTGCGAACCGCGCGTCTCAATTACTTTTGTACCACGCTCACGAAAATTTCTTCCAGATTTCTTTACTGAAGCACCGGGAGTGGCAGGTGTGATTTTCCCTGACGGCATAGCAACGCTGACCACGTTGTCGGCATAATTTACAGCATGGAACTCTGTACCGTAGGGCCATATCAAGTCTTCATCCATCCATCCGGCCGGAGTGGGCTGTTCAAGTTCTTTTGCGTATGTGGCCTTGATTTTGCCTTTTATGGCTTCTATTCCACGTTCTTTCAATGCTTGAGCCACTTTTGATGCAAAGCCCTTGTTAGAGGGGAAATGTTTCGATTCCAACGTGGGGTCTCCGCAAGCCTTGACCACAACGTTGCCCGTGAGTACTCCGTTTTTAACCGGCCCGTCGATTACAACTTCTGTTGTAAATCTTGAGGTTGGCTTCAGGACATTCAATGCAGTGCTTGAAGTCACAAGCTTGGTAACCGATGCCGGAGTGAATAGCTTCTCTCCGTTCACATCAAGCACTACATCGCCAGTGCGCAAGTCCTCAATGTAAATGCCAACATCTTTCGCCGGAATCGAAGGCAACGATGAAACGTATGGGCCGGTTTCCTGCGCCGATGTTACAAAAACAATGAGTGAGAGTAATAGTACGTTGAAAATATTGCGTTGCATCTGTGAAATTTCCGAATTCATTTTACGAATTTAATCGTTTTTGATGAGCAAACAATAAATTTTTAGCAAGTTTTTCACTAATTCAAGAAAAATTTGAGTAATTTCGCACACTCACATTGCAAAATAATGGTAAGTAAGACACGCGAAAAGCTCATTGAAGTAGCGAAACAACTGTTTGCCTACAAGGGGGTGGAAAACACCACCATGAATGATATAGCCACGGCTTCCGACAAAGGCCGTCGCACTATCTACACATACTTTAAGAACAAGCGTGAGATTTATAATGCCGTCATTGAACAGCAGAGCAACCAGATTATTGAACGGTTAAAAGCCACAGTGGTCTCACATGACAAAAGCGCTAAAGAAAAGCTACGCGCCTATCTGCTTGAACTCTTTCAGATAATTTCGCAATCAGCTCCTAAAGCCGAGGGCTACAGGAGGCTCCTGATGCGCGACCATAAAAGAGTAGGACGCATCTTCAAAGCGGCTCTGGACAAGGAACGCCATCTGTTTGATGAACTCTTGCGCCAGGGAGTTGAAAGCGGAGAATTTGATCCCGAGCAAGCCAATCGGCTACCCGCATTAATATCGCTGACAATAAGTTCGATGTACTATTACACAATAGATGACGCGGGCGATGCGGTACAAATCAATCGAGAAGCATATCTTAGACAAATAACTGAATTCGTGGTCTGCGGAATCTCCGCATCCACACCGGACACTCAACAAACATTATAACAAAATGAAACTACTTGAAGGAAAAACAGCGCTCATAACCGGCGCCGCACGAGGAATAGGCAAAGCGCTCGCCCTGAAATTCGCTCAGGAAGGAGCCAACGTGGCTTTCACTGACCTTGTGATTGATGATAACGGCAAACAGACCGAAGATGAAATCGCAGCATTTGGAGTCAAAGCCAAAGGTTACGCCTCAAATGCAGCTAATTTTGAAGAAACTCAAAAAGTTGTAGAGCAGGTAAAAGCTGATTTCGGCAGCATTGATATTCTTGTAAATAACGCGGGTATAACCAAGGACGGACTCATGATGAGAATGTCGGAGCAACAATGGGATGCTGTAATCGCAGTTAACCTCAAGAGCGCGTTCAACTTTATCCATGCGGTTCTTCCTATCATGATGCGTCAGCGCCACGGCAGCATCATCAACATGGCCTCGGTTGTGGGCGTCCACGGCAATGCGGGTCAGTCAAACTATGCCGCTTCAAAAGCAGGACTTATAGCACTTGCAAAGAGTATCGCTCAGGAAGTAGGTTCACGCGGCATCCGTGCGAACGCCATAGCCCCCGGCTTCATTGAAACCGCTATGACGGCCGCACTCCCTGACAATATCCGTGCTGAATGGGTAAACAAAATTCCTTTGCGCAGAGGTGGTCAGGTTGAAGACATTGCTAATGTTGCCACATTCCTCGCATCAGATATGTCAAGCTACGTAACCGGCCAGGTTATCCAAGTTGATGGCGGTATGAATATGTAGTCTCATAACTCTGAAAAAAATCAGGCCCGTGCGGAACTTTCCATTCTGCACGGGCATTCATATTATATCTCCTAATCGCGAAAAAACAGCATATTATTGCAGTTTCAGTTTTTTTGGCGTAACTTTGAAAAAAAATTATAACCCCTATTACCCTACAATGCTGACATACAATACGCAACTAAAGCCACTTCCCCTTCCGGAATACGGACGTAACATCCAAAGCATGGTTGACTATTGCCTTACACTTGCCGACAGAAATGAGCGTACCAAGTGTGCATATACGATTATCTCGGCCATGTCAACCATATTTCCCGAACTCAAAAACGGTGGTGAAGAGAATTACAGCAAGCTTTGGGATCACCTGATGATAATGTCGGATTTCCAGCTTGATGTAGATTTTCCTTGTGAAGTTATCACCCGCGAAAATCTCTTTACACGTCCTGAAAGAGTGGACTATACAAGCAACAGCTTCCGCTTCAGGTATTACGGCAGGAATATAGAAGCAATGGTTGCTAAGGCTTGCGAAATGGAAGAGGGTGAAGAGCGCAATGACTTTATAGTACTGATAGCGAATCAGATGAAGAAACTAATGATGGAATTCAATAAGGAGGGCGTAGAAGATACTCGCATTTTCAATGACCTCTCTATAATGTCACACGGCGCGATCAGACTTGATTCCACCAAATGTCAGCTCCGCGAATTTATTGAGCCTCCCAAACCTGCCGGAAAAAAGAAAAAGAAAAAAGCATCATCCAGCCTCTTATGATCACAAAATGATTACTGATAATGAGCTCATAAAAATTGGCGCAATAACGAAACCTCACGGAATCAAAGGCGAAATGACGGCTTCGCTTGATTATGACATTGATCTTTCGGAGCTTAAATGCATAGTTGTTCCCGTCGATAACATCTATGTCCCTTTTTTCATTAACGGGGTAAGGCCCAAATCGGCTGAGAATGTGATACTCTCAATTGACGGAATATCCAATGAGATTGAGGCTAAGGAATTGTGTGGTCTCCCTTATTATGCGTTGCTGTCCGACGTTGACATTGAGGGAGGATTAAATGATGAAGGCGGCTATATCTCGGATTTTGTAGGATACGAGATATATGACACCGAAATGCAACCTATCGGTAGGATTTCGGATTATGATGACACTACTGAAAATGTTCTGTTTCACGTGACCACGCCCGAGGGCAAACTGCTCTTCATCCCAGTGGCCGCAGACCTTATAAAGTGTCTTGATACGGATAAGCATGCCATTGTCATGGATTTACCCGACGGCCTCATAGACATGCAACATTAAGAGATTGCTTAAACGATAACGCATTAATTGACAATAATATGAAAGAATTTGATGAGAACGAGGTCATAAGACTTATTCGCGAAAGACTGCCGGAACAGTCGGCAAACACCTACTCAGACGATGACCTTCTGAACATCGTTGACATGATATGGGATTATTATGAAATGAATGGTCTGCTTGACATTGACAGTTCGAATGACGATGATGAAGCTGAGGACATAGTGTCGGACCTTGTAGACTATGCCAAGCGGATGCTTAAGAAGGACAAAGCTTGCAAAGTGAAGCCCGAAGATGTTAAATGCATAGTCTTGGCCGAGTTGGCTTACGAGGATTTTCTTGACAGTCAGTTATAAGCGTTTCATAATTATGAGCAAAGCGAATACCCATAACCGTCTGACCACGCTGAGTGCAATAGCCCTTATGCTTCAGACAGGATACTTTGGGGCCACTGCCCAGGAGCCTGATCCGTATCCTGACTATCTTGAGGAGGTATTCATGGACATGGATTTTGAGCAGAACCTCGCTACTCCGACAGTGCCGGCCAATCTCCACACAGCCGTCACCACATATATGCGCAATACGGCTTCACAGTTCCAAAAGAAACTGCCCGACGCTCTCAAAAAAGTCATTTCTGTGGACATGACTCGTAACGGCGAAGCTTTCATTGTGACATATCCCGCCGATGAACTGTTCAATCCAAATGACACTCTGCTGTCAAAGTATGCCGACCGTTCTTTGCAGGAATTGCTTCCGTTGATGAAGGATCCTTATTTATATAAGGTTGTCTATTCTGTGAACAGCGATGACACCGGTTCGGAGTCTTACCGCTATTCGCTAACTGACGCCCGGATGAATAGCCTCTACGATTGGCTCCTGAAAAAAATAGATGACCATAAGATTCCGGAAGAAATCATAATAATACCTGAAACTTCCGGCTCTCTCCGCCCACTGGCCGACAATCTTACGCGCGAAAACCGACGGAAGAACCGACGCGTGGAATTCTATTTCATTCCCGGCCCGCGTCTGATAGAGAATCTGCAGAAAAAATAGCCGATATAACGACTATTTAAATGAATTTGCGTAATTTTGCAACCGAAATAATAACAAGTAACCCATTCATTTCCATATCATATAAAAATGGCAAAAGAATTGAAAGACCTCACCAAACGAGCCGACAATTACTCGCAATGGTACAACGACTTAGTGGTAAAAGCCGACCTCGCAGAGCAATCTGCAGTGCGCGGATGCATGGTCATAAAACCTTACGGCTACGCTATCTGGGAAAAGATGCAACGCATACTTGACGGCATGTTCAAAGAAACCGGCCATCAGAATGCTTATTTCCCTTTGCTGATACCTAAATCATTCTTCAGCCGCGAGGCCGAGCATGTTGAAGGTTTCGCTAAAGAAAGTGCTGTAGTTACTCATCACCGCCTCATGAACGCCCCTGACGGCAGCGGCATAATAGTCGACCCGGATTCACGACTGGAGGAGGAACTGATTATACGCCCTACATCCGAAACAATTATCTGGAACACTTACCGTAACTGGATCAATTCTTACCGCGACCTTCCCATACTTGTCAATCAATGGGCCAACGTAATGCGTTGGGAAATGCGCACCCGCATGTTTCTGCGCACATCTGAATTCCTATGGCAGGAAGGCCATACTGCACATGCCACTCGGGAAGAGGCCGAGGCCGAAACAGTCAAAATGATTAATGTCTATGCAGATTTTGCCGAGAACTACATGGCTGTTCCGGTAATAAAAGGAGTTAAAAGCGCCAATGAACGTTTTGCCGGCGCACTCGAGACATATACAATAGAGGCCATGATGCAGGACGGAAAGGCTCTGCAAAGCGGAACATCGCATTTCCTGGGACAGAATTTTGCAAAAGCATTCGATGTGACTTTCATCAATAAGGAAAACAAGCCTGAATATGTCTGGGCTACTTCATGGGGCGTTTCAACACGCCTTATGGGTGCCTTGATTATGACACATTCTGATGACAACGGCCTTGTGTTGCCACCGCATCTCGCTCCTATACAGGTAGTGATTGTTCCAATATATAAGAACGCCGAACAGCTTGAAAAAATCAATGAGGCCGTAGCCCCTGTGATGGATAAACTGAAGAGCTACGGAATCAGCGTGAAATATGATAATGCTGAAAATCGCCGTCCGGGCTTCAAATTTGCCGATTATGAACTTAAAGGCGTTCCGGTGCGTCTGGCAATCGGAGCACGCGACCTGGAAAACGGCACTGTGGAATTGATGCGACGTGACACTCTTGAGAAATCAGAGCATAAACTTGAAGGAATCGAGGATTACGTTAAGGATCTCCTTGAAGAAATTCAAAAGAATATCTATAAAAAAGCCCTCGCTCACCGCGAATCAATGACCCGCAAGGTAGAAACCTACGATGAGTTCAAGAAGGAGATTGAAAAAGGTGGCTTCATTCTTGCACACTGGGACGGAACGCCCGAAACAGAAGAACGCATCAAAGAAGAAACCAAAGCCACCATACGTTGTATTCCACTTGACGGCGAAAAAGAAGAAGGAGTGTGCATGGTTACAGGCAAACCCTCAAAACAGCGCGTAATTTTCGCCCGTAACTATTGATTTGATGGATAAATCGCAACTTATTGAAAAGCTTTCCTCGGATTTTGGATTCAAAACTGAGGAAGCTTCTCTGCTTTTAAATGAATTCGTTGGTGCTGTGAGAGATTATTGCAAGAATCTCGATGCGGTTGCCATTCCCGGATTTGGCACCTTTCAGCCCGTCAAGACCGATGAATACGTTTCAACTGACACCGAGACCGGAAAACGTTATCTTATGCCTCCCATGGTTGAGGTGAAATTGAAGTCAAGTGTAGTTTTAAGGAAAAAGCTGATAGGATGAACAGTAAGATACCCTTGAACCAGCTCGCCCAAAGGATTGCATCAGCCTCGGCAACGAGTGATGATGAAGCGTTGAAATTCATCAAGGACCTATTTGCCATAATAGAAAAGGAAGTGGCAGATGGAGAGAAAGTAGTTATTGAAGGACTTGGTTCATTTGCTAAGTCACATTCATTAACTGAACCCATTACGTTCACACCCGACGTTGAATTTGCAGAGGAATTGAATGAAGCTTTTGCATTATTTTCACCTACCGAACTCAATCCTGAAGTATCGGAAGACGCTTTATCGTCCATTAGTGTCGAGATGCCGGAGGCCGAAAGCTACATAGAAGAGAATAACGCTGAATCCTCAACAGATGAAATTCCGGGGAGCACTGCCGAAGTAGAAACGGCGAACCGACCTGCTGTGGAAAATATTTCTGACCTCAATGCCGAGACAAAAGAAGCTCAGTCCGATGCAAAGCCAACCGCAACTTTACCTGAAACGGGTGAGAAAGACGATGAAAGCGAACCTGCTCCCCCACAGGACACCATGTTAGATGAATCAGAGGATGCTTTGACATCGGGACCTGAAACGATAACCGAGACTGTCGTTGACGCTTCGCTGCAGATTGCATTAGAGGAAGAGCCTGGAGAACCTGATGTTTCAGTCATTGGTTCTTCAGACTCTTCAGATGAAACTGAAGTGTCTGTCCCTCCGGTGCTCAGCTCAGAGCCGGAAGAAGCGACATATCCTGTTGCCATTTCCAGCTCGGCTGTGAAAGAGAATAATGACGGAACAGTCATCATAAAACGGCATGGCAGCCATTTTTGGACGGGTATAATTATTGGATTTATCTTAGGCTTCGCCGCAGGTGTGGTGGCATTTCTTGCCTACATAGTGGCTTATCTTAAAATCCCGGTTGAATCATTTATCGTTTACTGAACAAAAGAGCCTAAATATCTTTAATTGTTTATAAGGATAAACTTTAAATAGCTAAATTTAACATCTAATTTTACATTTACGATGTTATAATAAGTAATTTTGTAGTGGAAATCAGCCAGCTGATTTCCACACTTCTTATTAATAACTGTACTGTAATTAATATCAACCCCACATAGAACTCAACAATTATGAGCGAAACTGTTAATATACGGGAACTTAATGAGCTCGTCGCCAGCAAAAACAATTTCATCAATCTAATTACACAAGGGATGAATCAGACCATCGTAGGTCAGAAACATCTCATTGATTCATTGCTGATTGCGCTTCTTGCCAACGGCCACATACTGCTTGAAGGTGTGCCGGGTCTTGCCAAGACACTTGCAATCAAGACACTCGCACAGGTTATAAACGCAAAATACAATCGTATACAGTTCACTCCCGACCTTCTTCCGGCCGACGTTATCGGTACAATGGTGTATAGCGTCAAGAATGAGACTTTCCAAATCAAACGCGGCCCTATCTTCGCCAACTTTGTCCTTGCCGATGAAATCAACCGTGCTCCGGCAAAAGTGCAGAGCGCGCTGCTTGAGGCGATGCAGGAGCGTCAGGTAACTATTGGCGAAACGACATTCCGCCTCGATGAACCTTTCCTCGTAATGGCAACCCAGAACCCGATTGAGCAGGAAGGAACTTACCCGCTTCCTGAAGCTCAGGTTGACCGTTTTCTTCTGAAGGTTGTGATTGGCTATCCGTCAAAATCCGAGGAAAAAATGATTATACGTCAGAACATCGCCCCTTCTCAGTCGCAAGTAAGGGCTCTCCTTAATACCGATGAGATTCTTGATGCCCAATCGATTGTAAGGAACATCTATCTTGATGAAAAAATTGAACAATACATTGTGGATATTGTTTTCGCAACCCGTAATCCCGCCGACTATGGCTTGAAGGACCTTACAAGCATCATTTCATTTGGAGCATCTCCGCGTGCGTCGATTGGTCTTGCAAGAGCAGCCAGAGCCTATGCTTTCCTCCGTCAACGCGGTTACGTGATTCCCGAAGATGTACGTGCGGTTTGTCATGACGTCATGCGCCACCGCATCGGACTCTCTTACGAGGCCGAAGCCAACAATATCACCGCCGATGAAATTATTTCAGACATACTTGACAAAGTAGAAGTGCCCTGATAAATCGTTGACACAATAGAATTCCAGTGAAACATGGAAGCTAACGACCTTTTAAAGAAAGTCAGAAAAATCGAGATAAAGACTCGTGGACTCTCGCAGAATATTTTTGCGGGAGAGTATCATACTGCGTTCAAAGGTCGAGGCATGACATTCTCAGAGGTTCGCGAATATCAATATGGCGATGACATCCGCGACATAGACTGGAACGTCACAGCCCGCCACAATAAGCCGTATGTAAAAGTCTATGAGGAAGAACGCGAGCTAACAGTGATGCTGCTTGTTGACGTTTCCCGCAGCCGTCTGTTCGGCGCCGTGGGCGAAGAAAAACGCCAGATGATTGCCGAAGTAGCTGCCACGATAGCATTTTCGGCTATTCAGAACAATGACAAGATTGGCGTAATCTTCTTCTCTGACAAAATTGAAAAATTCATTCCACCAAAGAAAGGAAGAAAGCACATTCTTTTCATCATAAGTCAGCTCATTGATTTCACTCCTGAAAACTCCGGCACCGACATAGCAATGGTGCTCAGGTACTTTACTGACGCACTAAAAAAACGGTGTACCACCTTTCTTATCTCTGACTTCATTGATAATCATGATTATTCGAAAGCTCTGACCATAGCATCAAACAAACATGATGTTATTGGTATTCAGATTTACGACAAACGTGATGAACAAATGCCAAATATTGGGCTTGTGCAATTTGCCGACCTCGAGAGCGGTTCTATGCGTTGGCTCAATACATCATCAAAGTCGGTTAGAAAAGCTTACAATAAGTGGTGGTATGACCGTCAGCAGATGATGACGCAGACTTTAAGCCGTTGCGGAGTTGATATGGCCTCCATATCCACTGATGAAGACTTTGTCAAATCGCTCAAAAATCTTCTTCAAAGGCGAGGTTCAAGATAAATCGCCGAATAAAGTGAATCATGCCTCTTCTAAAAATTATGAAACTGAAATCTCAAATATTAGTTTGGATTCTCATGCTTGCAGGCTGTTTGACCGGCAGTTCGGCAGGTGTTACGGCCAAGGCTACGCTTGATTCCGTTTATATTCTCATGGGCAAGCAAACGGCCCTACATATTGAAGTTGTCGGCGAATTAGCTCCAGACGGAGCATTGAGTGTGATTGACTCAATGTGGAACAAGATTGAGATTGTAGATTTCGGTAAACCTGAAATCACGGACCTTGGCAATAACCGCAAGGAACTGAAACAGGACATCATCATACAGTCATTTGACTCGGGAATGTATGCCGTTCCGCCAGTTTTTTTTATCAGTTCACGTGACACCGTAGCGACGGACAACCCTGTTCTTAAGGTGCTTCCTGTCCCGGTTGACACGCTCGTAACAATTCATGACTATGCCGACGTTTCAGACGTTGACCGCAAGCTCTTTGACTATTTGCCTGACTGGGCCACCGATTACGGTCTGTGGATTCTGTTGGCGCTCATAGTCATAGGCGGCGCAGCTTTCGTTTATTTCAAATGGCTCCGACAAGGGAAACTTCCGCTCATGCCAAAACGCAAGCCTGTTCCACCCTACAATCTTGCCATGCAACAACTTAAGCACCTTGATGCTGAAAAACTATGCGAGCGTGGGGAAGAAAAGCAGTTCTATACGCGACTTACTGACATTCTGCGTGTATATCTCAACGGCCGTTTCGGCATCAACGCTATGGAAATGACGTCGACACAGATAATGAATGCACTGCGCAGCAATGATGAAACGCGCAACTCCGAACGCATGATGCAACAGATACTTGAAATAGCCGATTTTGTGAAATTCGCCAAAGTAAGGCCTTTGCCGGAAGACAACAAACTCGCCATGTCATCGGCTCTATCATTTGTTGAAGACACCAAACCGGTGGCCATTGAGAATCCTGAGGAAAAATCAGGAGCTGAAGAGACAGGCAAAACACCAAAAAAAGATTAATTATATGCTTTTTGCACATCCGTCATACCTTTGGTTTCTATTGCTGCTCATACCGCTGATTGTGTGGTATGTCTACAATTGCCGAAATAAATATCCGTCGCTGGAGATTTCAACCACGGCATCGTTCATCAAGATGCCCCGCACTTATAAGGAATATTTGCTTCATGGCCTGTTTATGCTAAAAGTGATTATTCTGGGAGCATTGATTGTGATTCTTGCTCGCCCTCAGATAAGGGACAGATGGAGCAAGACCAGCACAGAGGGCACCGATATTGTGCTCGCTGTTGACTTATCAACGAGCATGCTTGCGCGCGATTTCACACCTAACCGCTTTGAAGCAGCTAAAAAAGTGGCAGCCAATTTTGCTGCCGGCAGGGAATCGGACAACATGGGGCTTGTGATTTTTGCCGGCGAATCGTTTACGGCTTTACCTATGACAACTGACCGCTCCTTGATAGCGAACTACATCAGTGAACTGAACATAGGGATGCTTGATGACGGCACTGCGATTGGTGACGGCCTCGCTACTTCAATAAACCGCATAAAGGACGGCAAAGCCAAATCAAAAAGCATCATTCTGCTTACAGACGGTTCGAACAATACCGGAAACGTGGCACCCGTTACTGCATCTGAGATAGCTAAGAAATATGGCATAAAAGTCTATACGATTGGAGTGGGACGCAACGGCATGGCACCCTACCCTACACAGGATCCCTCGGGACGGATATCCTACACGAATTTGCCCGTAGTAATTGATGAGGCTACCCTGAAAAGCATAGCAGACAACACCGGGGGCAAATATTTCCGTGCAACTGATAATAATGTTCTGTCAGATATTTTTGAAGAGATCGACAGACTTGAAAAGTCACAAATTGATGTTCAGAATTTTTCCCATACTGAAGATTATTATCTTCCCTGGGCCGCGTTGGCGTGCATTCTTCTCATTGCCGAGATTTTAATAAGGCATGCCTGGCTGAAACCGCTTCCCTGATTTGTGACAAAATGAAACAACCCGCAAAATTACTATAATGATTAACTTTGCAAATCCCGAATTGCTGTATCTGTTGCTGCTTATTCCGGCGATAGCTGCCATATATGCCCTGACGCGAATTATGCGAGCCAAACGCATAAAACGTTTCGGCAATCCCGAAGTGCTTGCAGCTCTCATGCCCGATGCCTCACGCTATATGCCAACGGTGAAAATAGTGCTTGAGCTTGCGGCTCTATTGTTTCTGGTCGTAGCCCTCGGCCGCCCTTATGTTCTCAGCAACGATCCCGATGCCGAGAAGGTGAGCAAGGAAACCACGGCCGGGATAGAGGTAATGATTTGTCTTGACGTTTCAAACTCAATGCTTGCATCATCTACCGATGATGAGAACGGAGTGCCTCGTCTGCAGAGAGCAAAATTCCTGCTTGAAAAAATGGTGAATTCAATGGTCAATGATAAGGTTGGCCTTATTGTATTTGCCGGGGACGCTTATACGCAACTTCCCATAACCAATGATTATCTGTCGGCCAAGATGTATCTCAACAGCATCACTACTGATATGGTTCCTACGCAGGGAACGGCAATAGGTTCGGCAATCGACATGGCCGTCAACTCTTTCAATCCCGAAAGCAAATTTCAAAAAGCTATAGTGGTCATAACCGATGCGGAGAATTTTGAGGATGATGCCAAAGAGGCAGCCTCCAAAGCCGCTAAAGCGGGAATCCAGGTTGACGTTGTTGGTCTTGGGTCTGAAAAAGGCATGCCGATCCCTGTGGAAGGCCAGCCTGGTGAGTACTTCACGTTTGACAATGGGGAGCCGGTTCTTACCGCTTTCAATCCTAAAGTAGCTGAAGAAATTGCTAAAGCCGGTAAAGGTGTGTATATCGACGGCTCAAGCAATTCAGCCGTAACACAGCTGCAGGAACAGCTTGACACACTATCGAAAACTGAATACGCCCGATTCGGAATGCCTGACAATACAGTAGAACTCTATCCTATGGCGATTCTACTTGCCTTTATCTTTTTGGCCATTGACGTATTTCTTCCTTACAGCAAAATCAAGTGGCTGCGCAACATCAATTTCTTTACTAAAAAATGAAATCAATGAACCGCATTTACATACTGATATTACTCGCATTATTCGCACTTCCCGCTTTTGCCAATCAAACGGCCACAGTCAAGCAGGAGCGCAATTACATCACTGAGGGAAACGCGCTGTATCGCCAACAACGGTATGCGGAGGCCGAAGCTATGTATAAGAAAGCTTTGACAGTATCGCCGTCATCCGAAGTAGCGCGTTTCAATCTTGCGGCCGCGTTATTGCGCCAAGCTGGCGCCGCAGATCCAAACAAAGGGAACACGCCGCTCCAAGATGCCGTCAACTTGCTCACTGAGCTTGAGCAATCAGCCCACTCGGCGTCAATCGCTGAGAAAGCAGCCTACGACCTCGGCAATGTGTCATACAACAACAATAACTATCGCGAAGCTATAGAACATTATAAAAATGCTCTGCGTAAGAATCCTGACAATGACAAGGCGCGTCAGAATCTGCGGCTGGCCCAAAAGAAGCTTGAAGAACAACAAAAAAATCAAAATCAAGACAAGAATCAGGATCAGAAACAGAATCAGGACAAGCAACAGAATCAAGACAAACAGCAGAATCAGGATAAAAACAAAGACCAAAAGCAGGACAAAGACAAGAATAAAGACCAAAACAATCCTGACCAACAGAACAAGGACAAACAGCAGCCGCAGCAACAGCCGCAGGGTGGCATAAGCGATGACAATGCAAAGAAAATCCTCAAGGCTATGGAAAATGAGGAAGCCGCTACACGCAAAAAAGTCGAAGCCCGCAAACAGAAGGCCGACAATGCACGCCGCCGACAGGTGACACGCCCATGGTAACCGCTACTGTTTCCACTGATTAATAATGACCAAAATTAGAGAGAACAAACTGACTATGGTAAAAGGAGCCGGCCGTTTACTACTGACGCTGACATGCATTGTATGTGCCTTTGGCGTAGCATTGTCACAGTCTTTTACCCTTCAGGCACCGCAACGGGTTTACAAGGGTGAAAAGTTTTATGTCACTTTCCGCCTTACGAATGCAAACGGCGGAGAACCAAAAGTTTCACAAATCAATGGGTGCAAACTGCTTTTCGGCCCATCGGTGACAACCCGGCAAAGCTATCAGGTTTCGGGCAACGGACATGCTACATCATCATCCTCAACTGAATACACCTATATATACCGTGCCGACCAAACCGGTGAATTTACAATTCCTGCCGCCTCAATTCATGCCAACGGCAAAACCTATCAGACACGACCTCAGAAACTGACCATCACCGATGCGCCGGCAGGCGGTCAGCAGCCGGGGTATTCACAAAGACAAGAGCCGACCTCGAACCGTCAGGTATCCGTTGATGACATCTACTCGCAGTCAGCAGATAAAGCTGTATCTGCAAACGATGTCTTTGTCAGAATCATACTTTCAAAGCCCACTGCTTACGAGCAAGAAGCAATTGAATGTACCATAAAACTTTATACTAAATTCGGAATCTCTCAGTTCTTCCCTACCAAGCAACCGAGCTTCGATGGGTTCTTGATTGAAGAGGTGAATTTCCAAAGCTCACTCAATCAGGTAGAAACCTACAACGGACAACGCTATCTTGTTGCTCTTCTCAAAAAATGCATAATATTCCCGCAAAAATCAGGTAAACTCACTATAAATTCGGGCAACTACGATATAAACGTAGTGCAATATGATAACATGAATCTCGGATTCATGAATCTCTCCACTCCTAAAGAACGTAAAATCAAAGTCACGTCAAACACGGCCTCTATTGAAATAAAGCCTCTGCCCTCCCCCCAACCTGAGGGTTTTTCCGGTGCTGTAGGTGATTTCAATATATCAAGCCGACTTGTCGGCAACAACTTCCGCACAAATGATCCGGCCACGCTTATTTATACTGTCACCGGCACTGGCAATATAAAATATATCAAGGAAGCAACTATAGACTTCCCCTCGGAATTTGAGCTGTACCAGCCAAAGATGAGTTATGACACACATGTGGCCGGCGACAATGTTACCGGCACCATGACTACCGAATATACTTTTGTGCCGCAAACGGTTGGGAAGTTCACAATAGGATCCGATAAATTTGTTTACTTCAATCCGGCAAAAGGTGATTATATCACTTTGACCACTCCTTCATATCCGGTAGCAGTTGCACAAGGCGTTGAGCAAGTTGACAAAAAGGATGTTGAAATCAAAAACAAGGATATTCTTCATATTGTCACAGGAGATAAAGGTGCCTCATTCAATCACACTCCCATCATATCCACATGGTGGTACTGGTTGATATATATTGCTCTTATCCTCTCTCTTGCAACGGCTGTAAAACTTTACGGGCGTAGAATTGCAAGAGCCGCTGACATTAAAGGCATGCGCCTGGCAAAGGCCAATAAGGTAGCACGCAAGCGATTGAAACTCACAGAACAGTACATGCAGAAGGATGATAGCGACAAATTCTATGAGGAGTTGCTGCGAGCCGTTTGGGGTTACCTGAGCGATAAACTCGGAATAGCCGCTTCGCAACTGTCACGCGAAAACATCTCTGCCGAGCTTGAAAAATTCGGAGCGTCGGAAACTGACAGCGCCAATATTATCAAGGTACTTGACGAATGTGAAATGGCCCGTTACGCCCCTGCTTCCTCCCACCAGCAGCTCGTTGAAATTTTCAATCTCGCCTCTGCTACCATAAACAGCCTTGAAAATATAAAGAAACGGAAATAACAGCCCATCCCATACAATCATTCCCTTCAAACAGCCAACGATGAAACGAATCATTGCCCTTATATTTGCAAGTGTCATTACTCTGACCATAACCGCGGCCGGCCAGTCGCTTGACCAGAAGGCCGATTCGGCCTATAATGCCGGCGACTATGCTGCCGCCTCAAGGCTTTATAATGAAGCAATCAAGCATGATGGTCCATCGGCCAGTCTCTACTACAATCTCGGCGACAGCTATTACCGTCAAGGTAAGACAGCACAGGCCGTAATTTCATTCGAGCGTTCTCTGCGGCTCGATCCGGGGAATAATGATGCTCGTGCAAATCTTGACTTTGTCAATTCCAAACTCATTGACAAAAAAGGATATGAAGGCTCGTTCCTTTCAAGAACCTTTCATGACATCACATGCATAATGTCAAGCAATGCCTGGGCTTTGCTAGCTTTGGCGCTATTCATATTGGCTGTTGGAAGCGCAGCACTCTATCTGTTCTCAACAAGTGTGCCATTACGTAAAATCGGATTTTTCGGAGGCGGAATTGTAGCAGTGTTATGCTTGCTTTGCATTGTGGTATCATTCAACGGGCGCAGAATAATGCTGGCAAAAAATGTTGCTATAGTTACGGCTAAATCAACTATCTTAAGCACTGCGCCTCATCAACCGCAAAACCGAAATGAAGAGGCAATGCTGCTCCACGAAGGCGCTCGCGTTGTGCTTTTGGATTCAGTTGTTTCACCTGTTGATTCCATGAAAGTAAAATGGTACGATGCTCAATTTGACAACGAGCACCGCGCGTGGATAAACGGCAACGATATTGAAGCCATTTGAAATAAAAATGCAAAAAAACTCCCAATTATTTGGTCAAATAAAAATAATAGGCTACATTTATATCCGAAACTAAATCCTTAGATTAATTCCTTAACTTCTAAAATATCAAATTATGGCTAAAACAATCACTTTCAATGAGCTTCGTCGAATTAAAGATAGTTTGCCCGATGGAGCGACTCACCAGATTGCCGATAAGCTCAATATAACCGTACAGACCGTGCGCAATTATTTCGGCGGCAGCAATTACGAATTCGGTAAAAATGTAGGCGTACATATTGAACCGGGGCCCGACGGAGGAATCGTTGTGCTCGATGACACTACAATCTATGATATGGCGGTTGAAATTCTCAAAGGTCAAGAAAACGATTAATCAGCAGCGCTAATTTCAAGAAACCTTCATCATTCTCCTTTCTCCTCTTCACCTATAACGGAGTTGATGTTTCATTGACTCCGTATTTTTATAAATCGGCGATTGCGCGCCGACGGAATGAAATCTCTCACCTTTACAAAAGCCCATAGTTGTGTCGGAAAGACTGATTACAGTAGCAATTCATACCCTCCGTTATGCATGTTCACTCAAAAATATGCTTGAAAAGGAGAATATAAAAGTAACGCTGCAGAATGTGAATCTCAGCGAACCCGAAATATCGGCCGGAGTTCGTGTCAGGATACCTGAGAAAGACCTTCCGTTGGCTTTAAGAATCATAGAGAACCCGGAGATATTCAGTGATACAATGGGCATGGATGAAAACGCAGCGCATCACATTCTCGTCCCAATTGATTTTTCTACATATTCCCGGCAGGCAGCGATAGTGGCGTTTCATCTTGCTCACCGCCATAATGTCAGTCTTAAATTCCTTTATTCGTTTGTTGACCCAATCTACAGTAAGCGTTCACAACTCAATGATACGCTTGATTTTGATCCGGATGCAAAGCATAATGAGGCCACTATAAAGGAATTCTCTGACTCAGAGAAACGGATGAATGAGTTTGAATCTGAACTAATAGAGCTGATTAAAAAAGGCGATATACCTCCGGTAAAATTCAGCCACAGCATTGAAGAGGGTGTGCCGGAAGATGTGATAAATCAATATGCACGCGAGCATTTTCCAATGCTTATCGTAATGGGTACGCGTGAGGCCGGTGCAAAGGAACGAGACTTAGTCGGGAGCGTCACTGCGGAGGTTCTTGACACTTGCCGTTTCCCCATTCTGACTATTCCTGACAATATGTTAAAGGTTTCAAAGCAATGTTCATCGCTAAACATTATATTCTTCAGCAATTTTGACCAGCAGGATATACTGGCAGTAGATACTATGCTGAAACTTTTACCATATAAAAATCTGAATATCAATTTCATCAAGCTGCCGTCAAAAAAATTCACCGGAGATACCTCGACCGCCCTTAACCGTTTACGCGACTACTGCAAAGCTCATTATGCCGGACACGATTTCACTACTGCCAACATACACATTGATTCTATAGAAGAGGAAATCCATGAAATAGTGAACGGCAACCAGATTGATTTGATTGCCGTCCCAAATAAAAAGAAGAATGTCTTTGCACGTTTTTTCAATCCCGGAGTTGCCCACAGGATTCTGTTTCATTCCGATATTCCAATGATGGTCATACCGGTTTAGTCCTTGCGCTCAATATGTGCCCCAAGCGCCCGTAAGCGTTCATCAATATTCTCATACCCACGGTCAATCTGATTGATATTGCCTATTTCACTGGTTCCTTTAGCAGACATGGCAGCGATAAGCATTGCTATGCCGGCACGAATGTCGGGCGAAAGCATATTGTTGGATCTCAGCGGCAAACGATGGTCAAGACCAATCACTACAGCTCTGTGAGGGTCGCAAAGCATTATCTGTGCCCCCATATCAATCAGGCGGTCAACGAAGAACAGACGGCTCTCAAACATCTTCTGATGTATCAACACGCTGCCTCGGCACTGAGTGGCCACTACAAGCATCACACTAAGCAAATCGGGGGTTAATCCCGGCCACGGAGCATCAGCAATGTTCAATATGGCACCGTCAAGGTCAGTTTCAATCTCATAACAGTCCTGTGCAGGCACAAATATGTCATCGCCCCGGCGTTCAAGCTTTATTCCAAGGCGCTTGAAACTTGCAGGAATAATGCCGAGGTTTTCAAAACTGACATTCTTGATGGTAAGAGAGCTTTGATTGAGCGCCGCCATACCAATGAAGCTACCTACTTCTATCATATCAGGAAGTATGGCGTGCGTTGCGCCATGCAATCTTGAAACGCCATAAATTTTCAGCAGATTTGAGCCGAGCCCTTCAATTGTAACGCCCATTCTCAAAAGCATCCTGCACAATTGCTGAATATAGGGTTCGCAGGCAGCGTTGTAGATAGTGGTTACTCCTTCAGCGAGAGAGGCAGCCATGATGAGATTGGCAGTTCCTGTAACGGATGCTTCATCAAGTAACATATAGCTTCCTTGCAAACGCCCGCTGGAAGGAGCGGAGAGCCTATAAGCTTTCATAGCTTCATCATAATGGAGTTCGGCACCCAACTTTTCAAATCCGATAAGATGCGTGTCAATTTTCCGCCTACCGATTTTATCGCCACCGGGCTTTGCGAAATAAGCTATGCCGAAACGCGTAAGCAACGGACCTACAACGAGTACCGACCCTCGAAGCGAAGCACACTTTTTGACAAACTCCTTACTTTTTATATATTCAGTGTTGACATCATCGGCCACAAACGTGTAGTTGCCTTTACCGTGACGCGTCACCTTTACACCCATACCCTTGAGGAGTGCAATGAGATTCTTCACATCAAGAATTTCGGGGATATTGGTGAGATTCACCGGATCTGAAGTCAGTAGAGTGGCTGCTATAACCTGAAGAGCTTCGTTTTTTGCTCCCTGAGGCGTTATCTCACCTTTCAGTTTATGACCACCTTCAATTATGAAACTACTCATTAATATAATAGCTAAATAGATTATACTTTTTCTACCTCCGGGACCAAAGTAACCCCGAATTTTTGTTGCACAGTGTCAATAATATGATGTTCAAGTGCAATAATATCAGCGGGTGCGGCTTTCCCGCGCGTGTTGACTATGACAAGCGGTTGCTGCTGCCAAGTGGAAGCCTCGCCTTTTGCAACACCTTTCAGTCCCGACTTATCAATGAGCCACGCAGCTGGCACTTTAATACCCTCATTCACCTCAAAGAAGGGTGGATTGGCAAGCTGTTCTTCTTCACATCTTCTTAAAAGATTATCAAAGCTTGCAGTGTCAAGCACCGGATTTTTAAAATAGCTTCCAGCACTGCCAACTTTGTCAACTTCAGGCAATTTTTCGGAACGCATCGCCATGATTGTTTCACGCATCACCAGCGGAGTAATCGCCTGATCTTCTTTCAAGCGAGATTTCACATGGCCATAATCCAAGACGGGTGCAGGCGAAGATGACAACCGGAAAGTTACATGAGTTATTACATAGCGTCCCTTGTCTGGCACGGTTTTAAATCTTGATGTGCGGTAACCATAATTACATTCATCGACACCAAATGTCACCATACAACGTTCCTTAGTGTCAAAACATTCCACCTTGACAATTGCATCCTTAGCTTCAACACCATAGGCCCCCACATTCTGAACCGCAGCAGCTCCAACTTCGCCGGGAATACCAGAAAGATTTTCGAGTCCCCAAAGACCAGCCGAAGCGGTCTGGGCAATAAGAGCGTCCATTTCAATTCCCGAGCCAGCCCTGACAATAACAGATCCGTCATTTGCTGTCTCCATGGTCATATCCATTATTGCTGAATGGAACAGAGTGCCTGAATAATCAGCTGTAAAAAGGATATTGCTGCAAGCCCCAACGCATTTCCAGGGAGCCGAACCAAGGGTTGAGAATATCGCAGGTAAATCTTCAGGCGATGTGAATTCAGTCCAGTTCCGGCATGTTACATTCATGCGGAAAGTGTTATTGGGTTGTAAATTGAAATTATCAAGGGTACTAATCATCGGAAGCTTTGTTTAGACAGATGCAAATATAGCAAAAAACAGTTGAACCGACAACTTTAGAATGTGAAGTGCAATGCGAGGCGTAAACCACCCTTGTCAACATCCGGTCCATCGCGGTAAGTGAGACGCCACACATAATCAAGGCGAAGAATCCGGAATATATTGTCAACGCCAACGCTTACTTCCATATAGGGCTTGTTGGAGAGCAACCGAGTATTGTTCAGTTCAGGAAAAGCGAACAATGAGTTATTGTATACCGGATTATTTTTCTTGCTAAGATGTCCCCATACCCCGCGGAAAGCAAAGACTTCTCGGAGTTTGAGTTTTTTGAAATAAGGGATATAATTGAATACAGCCCCGTTAGCCCAATAAGTCAAGTCCCATGAGGCGTAAGTATCTGTAACGAATTCCATAGGATTCATTAAGGCAAACGACTCAGGCTGAATGGTATATGACAGATTTGCATTCGGAATCAAAAGATTAGGATAGGGTGCGCTGCTCCAGAGATGGCCTCCTTTAACTATAGCGTCAAGATAGCCGAATGCCGAGAACCAGAATCGTTTAGTCACACTGAATTCCGTACAGTTGATCTCAAACATGTTTCCGAGGAATCCTTTTGGTGCATAGGTGTGCGAGAGGATAAACGCCGGAGCATCATCATTGATTCTTATACGCTGAGTCATTTTCTGATAAATCTTTTCACCCGGGGAATATCTAAGCTGAACTCCCACCGAAGTTTCGTTATAATGCGAGAATCGGCGACCGTAAGGCGTAACGAATTTCATGTACCGACTCTCTTCCTGGCGTTGATGTTTGAGCGAAGCCACCAGCGAGAAATTGTTGGCGAGTTCGAGAGTATAATCGAGAGCAGTGGTTCTCAGATAATTTATCTGATAATCATCGTGACGTTTAAACGATAGGAACATATTGTCGGGATTTGTAAAGGCAAAATCCTGTCCGAGCATGTTGACATCGTAAGTATGCGACAATCTCAGGGAATGCACAGGGAACTCACGCGAATGATAAACCTTGTCATGGAAAGAATATTCCAGCTCGCCGGAATATTTGAGTTTATGGTCGCGCGTGCCATAGGCCATATATCCGCGCGCGAAAAGCCGCTTTGACAAATTCGCCGTAGTCAAGCCTCCGAGGCGGAATCGATAACCTTCAAGGGTGTTGTGGCTCACAAGTGTGTTCACCGGGCCGAGGTCAATTTTACTCTCCGTCCCGGTGCGCACATATCCGAGCACCATCAGCTTGATAAATTTCTCGCTCCAATAATAGAGCTTATTGGAACGCAATCCGGCAGTGAGGCTTCCTATCGACTGCTCGCCACGTGTCAATGCAATCGGCCTGTTTAGGCTCCAATAATCTGCCGAACGATTATAAGCATCAGTTTCATAAATCGATTTACCGAGATTACTGAACAGAGTCTCATCGGGATATTCATTAAAACTATGGTCAGTGTAAACCGTATTGCGGCGGAAATATATGCCTTGTGTACCTGGTATCAGCGCCACTTCCGCAACAAGGTCATCCCTAACCGGGAGACGGCTCCCATCCGGAGCTTTTTCAAATTCCTGATTGATGTAAATGCCCTCAATAAAATTCAGATTGATGTCCTTCGGAACATTCATCACCACCTTCTTTATGAACATCGTGGAATCGCCATCCGGAACATATATCCTACCGGTAAAGCCAAATGACTCGGAGTTGTGCGGAACGAAAGAAAGCTCTATGCACTTGACAGTGTCAATCATCACCGTATCAGTAAGGTAATATTTGTAGAAATCGGGGCCTATTTTTGACAGCGGACTCACAAGACGGTTGTGGAGAAGGTCAATGTCGTTCTGATAGAGGTCAATATTCTTAAAGAAATCCTCATAGAGAGTCATCATGTTGTTTTGGTCAAGGAAGTCATCAAGGCCCTCCTGACGCTGTCCCTTCACAATCTCTTTCTCAGATTTGGGCGAGCGCCGATAGTGAATCTCCGATAGTTTTTCGCGGGTGCTTAAGCTCAATATCGGACTACCGGAAACTTCCGAAGTGTCGATATGGTCGCGCAGAAACTCAAACTTTTTCAATATGAGATTTTTGTTGCTCTCAGGCGATATGTTGTTTAGCCCAATGCTGATTCGTTCATATTTATTATAATTGAAGTTCTCATTTCGGCGAGGATCATTTAATTCCTTTGCATTGCGAATTCGATTCACAAAATCAACAGCCGGATTGTTCTTCTTGCTATATTTCTCTTTCCTGGGTCTGACCACGAGTTCGGTAAGGCGCACGCCTGTTGATGACAAGTGCGCCTTCTTACCGTTTTTAATGAAATCGGCATAACTCATTTTGAGGGATGAAAAGCCAAGGGCCGAAAATTTAAGCGAGTCGGGCCGCGAAGAAAGCGAGAGCTTGAATGTCCCTTGTTCCGATGCCTGAGTGCCGCCAAGCCCGACAGCCTCTACAGTAGCATAAGACACAGGTGTATTGGATGCTGAATCAACAACACACCCTTTGACAACCACAGCACTTACAGTAACAGAAATCAGACTTCCGAGCAGCGCTACGCAAATTATTGATATCAGCCTATAACTCATTCTGAATCCGCCCCCTCTTCCGATTTCACATCAGACTCAGGCTTATTTTCTTTATCAAATCGCTCGTAAGCATCCACAATTTTCTGCACCAGCGAGTGGCGAACAATATCTTTCTTTCCGAATTCAACTTTGCCGATACCCTTTACATTCTTAAGCACCTTCAGAGCCTGAATAAGGCCTGAGGAGGTTGAGCGCGGCAAATCAATCTGCGTTGCATCACCGGTAATAATCATTTTGGCATTCATGCCGAGGCGAGTCATGAACATCTTCATCTGATGGGTAGTGGTGTTCTGAGCCTCATCAAGCACAATGACAGCATCGTTGAGCGTTCGGCCGCGCATGAACGCCAGCGGAGCTATCTGAATCACGTTGGTATCCATGTACTCCTTGAGTTTCAGAGGCGGAATCATGTCCTCGAGAGCGTCATAGAGCGGCTGCAGGTATGGATCGATTTTGTCCTTCATGTCACCCGGAAGAAAACCCAGGCGCTCTCCGGCCTCAACGGCCGGGCGCGAAAGAATGAGCTTTCTAACCTCGCGATTCTTCAAAGCCCTGACAGCAAGTGCTATGGCAACATAGGTTTTACCGGTTCCCGCAGGGCCAAGAGCAAACGTAAGGTCATTGTTCATGAAAGCTTGCACAAGAAGCTGCTGATTCGGAGTCCGGGCGGAGATGGGCTTACCGTTCAGTCCGAATATAATCACTCCATCGCTCTTCTTATCGTGAGGCTGTTCGCCATGAATAATATCAATAATCACATCCTCGCTCAGCGAAGAGCCGGGACGGATGGTCAGGTCAATGATCTCCCGTTCCAGCACGGCGTAAATTTCGGCATCAGTCTTGTATTGCTGTTCCATATCACTCACCTAGTTGAAATGATGTATTTGCTGCGCAAATATGATGTTGTCCCGATGGGACAAATGATGTTCCGGCTTTGCCGGAAATAATGCAGCCGCCTGCGGCGGCAATTGCTGCCCTGCGGGCAGCATCGTTCCGGCATTGTGTCCGTCAGGACACACATCATTTTTGCTGCAAAGCAGCAAAAACATCATTTGTCCGCAGGACAACATCATATCGCCGCAAGGCGAACCATCATTTAAAAAAACTCCTTCCACGGTGCGGCGGCGGGCAGGGGCAGAGAAAAGGCCATGGGCTTGCCGGTGTCCGGGTGCACAAAGCGCAGGCCGCAGCTTTGCAGGGCAATGCTGCCCTTCTGGCGGCTGCCGTATTTGCCATCGCCGTACAGCGGGTGTTTGCGGCTGGCAAACTGCACCCGGATCTGATGGGTGCGCCCGGTGTGCAAGGTGATCTCGGCAAGGCTGTTTTCCCCTGCCGTGGCAAGGATGCGGTATTCCAGCACCGCTTCCCGCACCCCCTTGCGGGGACGGCTGACCGGGAACACCCTGCCCTTGCGGCTGTCCTTGAACAGGTAGTCCCGCAGCACCCCGGCGGCGGGCAGCTGCGCGTCCGGCGCACCGGCAATGACCGCGCGGTACTGCTTGACGAACTGCGGCGCGGCGGCACGCCCTCCTCGCTGGAAAGCCCGGCGGGCTTGTCCAGCACCACAAGGGCGGCGTCCTCGTATAAGATCACAGCTTGCCCTCGGCCAGCAGAGCTTTCAGCTTCAGGATGCCCGCAATGGTCTTGCCGTCCTTGATCTCGCCGCTCATGACCATCTGATACGCCTTTTCCAGCGGCACCCGGTCGGGGGTCAGGAACTCGTCCGCGTCAAGGTGCATCTTGGTCTCGTGCAGACCGGTGGCTACCCAAGTATAGATGACCTCGGTATCGTAGCCCACGGTGGGGTAGAATTCGCCCAGCGAGATGTAGTTGTCGGCGGTCAGGCCGCACTCCTCTGCCAGTTCCCGCTTGGCAGCTGCAAAGGGGTCCTCGCCCTTTTCCAGCTTACCGGCGGGCAGCTCCCACAGCTGCTGCTGCATGGCATAGCGGAACTGCCGCACCATGCAGATGGTGCCGTCTGCAAAATAAGGCAGGATGCAGGCACCGCCGTGGTGATGCACCACCTCGCGGGTAGCGGTCTTGCCGTTTTCCAGCAGTGCGGTGTCCTTGGTCAGGGTAATGACCCGCCCCTCGAACAGGGTCTCGCTGGAGAGAGTTTTTTCAAAGTGTACGGTATCGTTCATTTATTTTACGCCCCTTTTCCGGCGCTGCGCCGGTTTTATGCTCTCAGTTTACGGCAAAGTACGGTTTGTTGTCAATAAAGATATGATAAATACAAGAGGGCGGGACGATTTGAAATGGCCTCCGCTTGCGCTCTGGCCATGTTCAGCGGAAAGAATATTTATATTTTCGCGTTTGTCGCGCTCTGCGGAGCGCTCCAAACGCTATTTTCACGGGAGGGGTCGTAACGGGAAACGGCAGCTGCCGCGCTCGCTCCCCCGGGGGGAGCTGTCGCG
>ENA-ORCP01000781-ORCP01000781.1-human-gut-metagenome-genome-assembly--contig:-NODE-781-length-28395-cov-4.803764_pt1 | contig 28395 bp, 23 predicted proteins | sample MGYA00242990_ERZ507991 | MGnify/ENA primary metagenome ERZ507991 (study PRJEB26167, sample SAMN06115496) | human gut metagenome | host: Homo sapiens | place: China:Henan | collected 2015-05-07 | study... | reverse complement strand
AAACCGCGAGCAGCTTTCACCAGCAAAGCTGGTGTAGAAAAGGCTCGAACGAAACTTTTAAGTGTCTTTGGGAAGTGCATTAACTAATCGGTAGTTCACTGGAAATTTCCTCGACCGCGTCAAAAAAACTTATCTTGTCAATGTCGAGGTTTTGCTTGCAAAACCGATTCCGCGTCTTGACCGCGGAGGCACTCCGCCTTGAGCGAAACTTTTAAGTGTCTTAGTGAAGTGCATTAGCTAATCGGTAGTTCACTGGAAATTTTCTCGACCGCGTCAAAAAAAACTTATCTTGTCAATGTCGAGGTTTTGCTTGCAAAACCGATTCCGCGTCTTGACTGCGGAGGCACTCCGCCGCTTTGTAGATGTAATTAAGGTCAACATCTCCGGCGATGCCGGAAACTCTGCCCTTGTCGGAATATTGCCAAATGGTGCAATTAATATTGGGTAAAGACGCTCCAAAGTGCGATAGCCATAAATCATACTTCCCTGTAAGTATGTCCTTGTAGAGATAATCTTCAAGCCAGATTGCGTTACAATAGAGCATAGGCGTGTAGCCAGCGGATTTAATCTTATCGCAAAAAGCTATGACAATATTTGTAAGAGCGTCCTTGCTGAGATGAGTTTGGGAGCTATCCTCAATGTCAAAAGCGACAGGCAAATCGAGCTTGTGTCCTTTGATGATTTTAAGGCAGAAATCCGCCTCGAATTTCGCTTCAGCGACAGATTGAGCATAGCTATAATGATAAACACCACACTTAATTCCTGCACAGAGAGCATTTTTTATATTTTTCTGAAATTTATTATCCGCCTGATTTGGATTTTCAACGCCAAAACCAGAACGGAGCATAGCTTTATTTAATAATGATTGAGTTGGAAATTGTTGGAATTGGAAACTTTAGAGAAGTAGATAAAATGTTTGCGGGAGCCATATCGCAGCCCGTAGGCTTGATGTGGCCCCCGCATGGAGGGTGGATTATTTCTTTGAATGTTGTTCAATCCATTTTCGAGCATTCACGAATGCGTCAATCCATGGGGTGACGTCGTCGCGTCTTCGCGAAGCAGGGTAGTGGGCACACTGCCAGGGGAAGATGGCACGTTCGAGGTGGGGCATCATTGCGAGATGGCGGCCGTTGGCCGAGCAGAGACCGGCCACAGCACCGCGCGAACCGTTCGGGTTACCCGGGTAGGCGGCATAGTTGTAGCGCAAAGCCACGTTGTAATCTTTCAACGGCATGGGAAGATTGAAACGCCCTTCGCCGTGGGCAACCCATATACCTGTTTTCAGGCCTGCAAGCGGGCCGAACATCACAGAGTTGTTTTCGGGGATTGTCACGCCCACATACTGCGATTCAAATTTGTGGCTGATGTTGTGCTCCATAGTGGCCTTCTTGGCATGTTCGGGGCAAATGAGATTGAGCTCCATCATAAGCTGGCAACCGTTGCAAACGCCGAGCGAGAGAGTGTCTTCACGGTCGTAGTAGCGTTTGAGGGCGGTGCGGGCTTTTTCGTTCCAAAGGAAACCGCCGGCCCATCCTTTTGCAGAGCCGAGAACGTCGGAATTGGAGAATCCGCCGCAGAACACGATCATGTTCACGTCATCAAGGGTTTCGCGGCCGCTCATGAGGTCGGTCATGTGTACGTCCTTCACGTCAAAGCCTGCGAGGTAGAGTGAGTAGGCCATTTCGCGGTCGCCGTTCACGCCCTTTTCGCGGATTATGGCGGCGCGGATTCCCGTTGTGCCATGATCGCCCGATTTTAGTCCGCGCGATTCAAGCGAGCCCTTGAATCCTTTGGGCAATCTGTAGCGAAGTGGCTGACGCTTGTAATTCTCAAAGCGCATGAGGGCGCATTTTTCGCCACTCTGCACTGAATCAAGCAAGTAAGATGAACGGAACCAAACATCGCGCATGTGGTCAATGCCAATGAGGCGCTGGGTGCCTTCATGGTCAATTATGAGGGTGCGCTCCTGAGAGGGCTTACCGATGTAGCGGAAGTCAACTCCGGCATCAGAGAGGAGGCGTTCGGCAGCATTGGCCTTGTCTTCGGCAATCTGAAGAACGAGTGCCGGATTCTCGGCAAAGAGAATCTTAACGAGGTCGTTCTCCCCTTTGACCACGAATTCATCGGTGGTGAAATCAATACCCCCGTTGACGTTTCCGAAGGTCATTTCAAGGAGGGTGGTAACGAGACCACCGGCCGAGACATCATGGATAGCCATTACAGAGCCGCGTTTCACGAGAGCCTGAACGGCATTGAATGCGGCTGCAAAGCGGTTGGCATCGGACACTGTGGGAGCTTCATCACCGAGTCGGTTGAGCGACTGGGCGAGAGCAGAGCCCCCAAGGCTCAGCGGTGCAAACGAGAAGTCAATATAATAGAGGCGTGACTTGTTGAGCGAAAGCACGGGGCTTACCGTCTTGCGTACATCAGTTACCTCGCCGGCAGCCGAAATAATCACAGTTCCGGGAGCGAACACTTTGTCATCGCCGTATTTTTGGGTCATTGACAGCGAGTCTTTGCCTGTTGGGATATTTATGCCGAGGGCACACGCGAAATTGCTGCAAGCTTCAACGGCACGGTAAAGAGCGGCATCCTCGCCTGCATTCTTACATGGCCACATCCAGTTGGCACTCAGTGAAATGCCTTTGAGGCCATCGGCAATGGGAGCGCCTACTATGTTGGTGAGCGCTTCGGCAATTGCCATTACTGAGCCGCGGGCCGAGTCAATGAGAGCTACCTGCGGTGCATGACCGATGGAAGTGGCAATACCGTTGCGGCCACGATAATCGAGCGAAACAACGCCGCAGTCGCTCAGCGGCAACTGGATCTCGCCCTGACACTGCTGGCGAGCTATTTTCCCGGTCACGGATCGGTCAACCTTGTTGGTGAGCCAGTCTTTGCAGGCAACTGCTTCAAGGCTGAGGACATCACGCAGATAATTTTCAATTTCATTGGCGTCAGTGGCCACCGGCAGATATTTCAGATTCACCGTATTGTCGGTCATTACGGTTTTTGGCGAATTGCCGAACATATCGGCCATTGCGAGATCAATGGGATTTACGCCATCCTTGCGATGGAACACAAAGCGGTCATCGGCAGTGGTTTCGCCTACTACGTACATGGGTGCACGTTCGCGTTCGGCCACGCGGTTCACATATTCAATATGCTGCTCATCAATCACGAATCCCATGCGCTCCTGACTCTCGTTGCCAACTATTTCTTTGGCTGAAAGAGTAGGGTCGCCAACGGGGAGGGCATCTATTTCAATGCGTCCGCCGGTTGCTTCAACAAGCTCGGAGAGAGCATTGAGGTGACCGCCGGCACCGTGGTCGTGGATTGAGATAATGGGATTGTCCTCTGATTCGGCGAGAGCTCGAATCACGTTGCTCACGCGCTTCTGCATCTCGGGGTTGGCGCGCTGAACGGCGTTCAGCTCGATAGAGTTGTCATACTGGCCCGTCTCCACGGATGAAACTGCACCGCCGCCCATACCTATGCGGTAGTTGTCGCCACCCATAACCACGACTTTTTCACCGGGTTGCGGAGTGCCTTTGATGGCATCTTTCTTGGCAGCAAAACCAACGCCTCCGGCAAGCATAATCACTTTATCATAGGCGTAAAGTCGGCCGTTTTCATCGTGCTCGAATGTGAGAAGTGAGCCGCAGATAAGTGGCTGTCCGAATTTGTTGCCGAAATCCGATGCTCCGTTTGAAGCTTTGATGAGAATGTCGCAGGGAGTCTGATAGAGCCATACGCGGGGATTGCACATCAATTCCCAGCGGTGGTCGGGGCTCATGCGGGGGTAGGATGTCATGTAGACAGCCGTTCCGGCAATGGGGAGCGATGCGCGTCCGCCACCGAGGCGGTCGCGGATTTCGCCGCCGGTACCTGTGGCCGCCCCGTTGAATGGCTCAACCGTAGTAGGGAAGTTGTGGGTTTCGGCTTTGAGAGAGATAACGGTATCAATGGGGCGAACCTCAAACATGTCGGGGCGGTCGGGATTTTTGGGGGCGAACTGCTCCACGCGCGGACCGGCGACAAAGGCAACGTTGTCCTTGTAGGCCGACACGAGTTTGTTGGGGTTGACCTGTGATGTTTTCTTAATAAGTTTGAAGAGAGAGAGGGGCTTTTCTTCACCGTCAATGATGAAAGTGCCGTTGAAAATTTTGTGGCGGCAGTGCTCGGAGTTGACTTGCGAGAAGCCGAACACCTCGCTGTCGGTGAGCGGACGGCCAAGCTTTTCGGAAAGCTCGTGGAGATAATTCTCTTCATCGGGGCTTAAAGCGAGTCCTTCCTTGGCATTGTACTCCCGGATGTCATCAATGTAAACGATGGGGTCGGGTGTACGGGAAATGTCAAACACTTTAGAATTCAGTCCGTCATACAGACGCTCAAGCATACGGTCGTAGTTGGGTTCATCCTCGCGGGTGAGATGGAACTGCTCAATGCGGGTGATGCCGCTGATGCCCATGTTCTGGGTAATCTCTACGGCATTTGTGCTCCAAGGAGTAATCATCTCTTTGCGGGGGCCGATGAAACGTCCTTTTACTGAGGTGGATGACAATGGTTTGGCGCCTCCGAAAAGCCATGTGAGCTTCTCTTTTTCCTCATCGGAAAATTTGTGATTTGACTCAACGGCTATTACTTCAGATGCTCCTTTTTTAAAATAAATTACCATAAAAGAGGGGGCGTTGTTGACTTATGTGTGAATGAATGTACAAAGTTAATAATTTTTATTGAGGAATGGGAAGTTTGTAGCCATAATAGCTACACAATTTATAAGGGTCGATGCCGGGCGGAATTGCGTCAAGCGGAATAATCAGCGGGAAATTGTCCCTGGCAGGGCGCAGAATGAGCGAGCGCGGCGTGACAGTAGCCAGCTCTATGTCGGCGGAGCTGAATGTGACGGGGAGGGGTGGCAGATTCTCTTCATCGGCCGACTCGAATACCACGGTGAGTTTTCGGGTGTCGCCGTTGAACTCAATACGCTTGGTCCAGATGGCTCTTTGAGCTTCGGAGGTGAGCAACTTGGAGAAATAAACGTAAGCAATGACCATCGGAAACACTAAAAACACCAGTATCAGGGCTACAAAGGCGAACCGCAGATCCCAGAGCGAGGCTATCAGGCATGCTATCAGCGGAACTGCGAGCGCAACGGCTATCTTGGGCATCAGCGCCCGCGAAGTGTTGCGCAGGTAGTCGGTGGGTGTGGTGCGGAACGGTTCGGTGACAATCGAAAATGCGCACGGCACTTCAGACATGCCGCCTTGTGGGGTTGATTCTGAGGTGCCGTGAGAATTCATTAGTCAGAGAGTTTGTGAATCACGAGTCCCGACCTTAATTTGGGCTCGAACCAGGTGGTTTTGGGTGGCATTATGTTGCCGGAATCGGCAATGTCCATGAGCTGTTTCATCGACACGGGGTAGAGGGCAAGAGCCACTGCCATTTCGCCGGAATCGACTCTGCGTTTCAGTTCGCCGAGACCGCGGATGCCGCCAACGAAGTCAATGCGCTTATCGGAGCGGAGGTCGTGGATGCCGAGTATGTCGCGCAGAATCAGGTCGGAAGAGATGGTAACATCAAGCACTCCTATCGGATCGTTGTCATCATATCTTCCCTGACGCGCCGTAAGCGAATACCAGTTGCCTGCGAGATAAAGCGAGAAATTGTGGAGGCCCGTAGGATGATAGGTTTCGCTGCCCTTAGGCTCAACGATGAAATCTTTTTCAATAGCCTTGAGGAATCCTTCGGGGGTGAGGCCGTTCAGATCCTTCACTACGCGGTTATAGTCAATGATTTTGAGGTGCGAGGCCGGGAATGCCACGGCGAGGAAATAGTTGTATTCCTCATTGCCGGTGTGAGCAGGATTGGACTTCGCTTTTTCATTGCCCACGAACGCTGCTGCGGCTGTGCGGTGATGGCCGTCGGCAATGTAGAGATATGGTATCTTTTCAAATTCCTCGGTGATTTCGCGGATGGTGTCGGTGTTGTCAATCACCCAAAAGTGGTGGCCGAACCCATCGGGAGCGGTGAAGTCATATTCCGGTTCTCCGACAGTAACGTCGGCTATGATTTTTTCAAGCTTCTCATTGTCAGGGAACGCGAAGAACACCGGCTCAACGTTGGCATCATTAACGCGCACATGCTTCATGCGGTCCTCTTCCTTGTCGCGGCGCGTGAGCTCATGCTTCTTGATGCGGCCCTCCATGTAGTCATCCACATTGGCGGCAACCACAATGCCATACTGTGTGCGGCCATCCATGGTCTGCGCATATATATAATAATGCGGTTCATTGTCCTGAACGAGCCAGCCGCGCTGCTGGAACATCTCGAAATTCTCTTTGGCCTTGCTGTAGACGCACTCATCGTGCTCATCGACTGACGGGTCAAAATCAATTTCGGGCTTAATAATGTGGTAGAGCGATTTTTCATTGCCCTGAGCCTCGGCCCGGGCTTCGGCTGAATTCAGCACGTCGTAGGGGCGCGAAGCCACTTCGGTGACAAGCTCGCGCGGCGGACGGAGTCCTTTGAATGGTCTTACTTTTGCCATCTTTTATTTCTGTGCTGAAAGGGGTGAATTGCGCAGGATGGTCTGCTCGCGGTCAGGACCTATCGATACTATTGTAATAGGAGTCATGAGTTCGCGTTCAAGGAAGGTGATGTAGTCAACGAATTCTTTGGGGAATTCATCGGTAGATTTCATAGAGGTCATATCCGTTTTCCAGCCAGGGAGCTCCATGTAGATGGGTTCGATAGTTTCCTCTTCAATAGAATAAGGGAAGTCGGTGATTGTTTCACCGTTGACCTTATAGGCAACGCAAGCTTTGATTTTGTCAAAGTCATCGAGAACGTCACTCTTCATCATAATGAGCTGAGTGACACCGTTGATCATGATTGCATAGCGCAGGGCTACAAGGTCAATCCATCCGCAGCGGCGTTCGCGGCCTGTCACGGCGCCGTATTCATGGCCTTTGTCACGGATAGCTTTGCCGGTTTCATCAAAAAGCTCGGTAGGGAAGGGACCGCTGCCCACGCGGGTGCAGTAGGCTTTAAAAATACCGTAGACCTCGCCGATTTTATTGGGCGCAACGCCAAGACCCGAGCAAGCACCGGCGGTGATGGTGTTGGATGAGGTTACGAAGGGATATGAGCCGAAATCAACGTCGAGCATTGTGCCCTGGGCGCCTTCGCACAGCACCGTCTTGCCCTCTTTGAGGCAGCGGTTGATGAAATGTTCGGAGTCGATGATGTCAAAAGTCAGCAGATAGTCAATTGCCTCCAGCCAGCGCTTTTCAAGTTCGGTGATGTCGGGATCTTCACCCATGGCATGGAGCTGAGCGATGTGGCGGTCGCGGGCTGCGGCATATTTAGTCTTGAAATCGTGGAGCGTGTCGCCCAGACGCAGACCGTTGCGCGAAATCTTGTCGGTGTATGTCGGGCCTATGCCTTTGCCTGTGGTGCCGATTTTAGAGCCGCCCTTGGCGCGTTCGTTGGCAGCGTCGAGCAGACGGTGTGTGGGCAGAATCAGATGGACCTTCTTGGAGATCTTCAGCATAGAGCGGAGGTCAACGCCCGAGCGTTCGAGGGCTTCGGCTTCTTCGCGGAAAAGCACCGGGTCGAGCACTACGCCGTTACCGATTATGTTGATTTGACCGTGCTGGAAAATTCCCGAGGGAATTGAACGGAGAACATACTTTTTGCCTTCAAATTCCAATGTGTGTCCGGCATTGGGACCGCCCTGAAAGCGGGCTACGACATCGTAGCGAGGCGTGAGCACGTCAACAACCTTGCCTTTTCCTTCATCGCCCCACTGGAGGCCGAGCAATACATCTACTTTCATTTTTGCAATTTTTGAATTATGATGGTTTATTGATTATATCGAAGTTAGGTGTGGAAGATAGGTCAGCCGGCAGCCGGCGGCGACTTCTTTGGCTTGCTTCGCGGCCGCAGTTTTCTGAAGCATGTGGCGCACAGACCGTAGACGTTAAGGTCGAGATAGGCCGGATGAAACTTGCCGAAGCGCTTTGTGTTGAGCAGCGCGTCAATCTCGGAATCCTTCATCTCCTTGACCTTGCCGCAGCGGGTGCAAACCAGATGGTAATGTTTGGAGAAACCGGCAATTTTCTCATATTGCGGCGACTGCGACCCGAAAGTGTGGCGGCGCACAAGGCCTGCATCAATGAGCAGCTCAATGGTGTTGTAGACCGTGGCGCGGCTCACATGGTAGCTGTCGTTGGTAAGTAGCGAAAGGAGAGCGTCAATGGTAAAATGCGTTGACATGTCAAAAACCTTCTCCAAAATGGCGAAGCGTTCAGGAGTTTTGCGCAGCTTATGGTCAACCATATACTGCGTAAAAGTTGCTATTGCCGCGGTTTTTGCTTTGTCATCGGTCATACCGCAACAAAGTTACTACTTTTCTCCGACATAGCCCAACAAAGCGCCCAAAATCAGCGCCCGCAAAAAAAGTTTGATTGAGGTGTTACTTTGTTAATCGCCATATCACCGGAATTGTATATTTGGCACTTACTCTTCTGCCATTTTTCTTTGCCGGAATGAAAGCCGGAAGAATGTTGATTACGTCAATTGTAATTTTGTCAAGCTCCGGAATTAAACTCTTTTTTATTCTCGGATTGCTGACCTTACCCAGCGAATCGATATCAACATCAACAATTACCTTTCCTTCAACATCAATCGCTGCAAATTCCACCGGGTAATACAGACGGCTTCTTATAAACTCATGCAAAGCTTTTTCCCCGCCTGGAAATTCAGGAGGACAGTCATCATGGCTTTTAGTTGAATCTTGGACTTCAACCGTTTTGAATGTGACAGGAACAGTCATTGACATTTTGACTATTTTGCCATTAAATCTGCCAGGCCTGATTTTTGGGAAAAGCTTCACTACTCGTAAAGCCTCCTGGTCAAATTCGGGACCCAATCCTCTAAGAATTTCCGGGTCGCATACATTACCTAAAGTATCCACATCAAATCTCACAAACACGCGTCCCTGAACACCGCTTCCTGTTTCGGGATATCGGATATTTTCAGCTATAAAACGAAGCAGATTTATATCTCCACCCGGGAATACTGGGCTGATTTCCGGGCTTGCACCAAATATAATTTCTTCTTTTGCAAAATACTTTTTGGCAGTATCCGTCTGATTGGAATGTTTCGTGCTGCTGCATCCCGACATGAGAATCATCCCTGCCGAGATACCGGCGAGGGCTACGGTTTTACCGGCAAGAGAGCGGGCGCGGAGTTGCTGCTCAAGGTATCGCACCTCGGCTTCGCATTTGGGGCACGTGCCGAGACAGTCGCCCTTATAGCGACATTCCGATGTCACAAAATCTATGTCGTTAGCCTCAGCAATCTGCCGACGTATCTCTTTCAGTATCTTACAAGTCTGCTTTCCTCTTGCCATAGTCAGTGTTTGCGGATTTGGTAGGTGAATAAATCGAATCGGTCGAAGCCGAGAGCTTCAAGAGCCTTGCGGCTTTTCTCTCGGTCGGTGTCGGTATTATAGCCCGGTATCAGCGGTATGCGGACGATGCAGTCGCTTTGGCGTCCGGCATCGGCTATCAACCGGAGATTGCCATGAACAAGGTCGTTGCTCTGACCAGTATAACTGTGGTAAATGTCGGGGTTCATATCCTTGATGTCGATAATCAGGGTGTTGACCACCGGCAACAATGCCTTGATATTGGCAGACGGTACGTTTAGTGATGTTTCCAAATTGAGCTGCCATGCGGGACCACACAGTTCGCGGAATTCACGAATAAATTGTGGACGCAGACATGGCTCGCCGCCTCCGAAAGTCACGCCGCCGTTTGTGGCGATGAAATAAAGCTCATCAATGCTGGTTTCGGCATATAAATCTTCCGGAGAATATTCTCGGAAAGAGCTGTCATTGCCCAGCGAATGAGGATTCAGGCAATACCGACAGCGAAGCCGACAGCTGTGAAATGCCACAAGCGTTGTAACGCCATCCCCATCAGTGGAAAGGCGATGCCGTGCGATGCCTATTATCTTTGCCCGTTGCTGTTCCATGCCACTTGAATCAGTTATCGGCAAAGATAGGAAAAATAACTGATTAATTGATTGAAAGAGAAGATTATTTTATGTTGGAGCGGACGCGTTCGAGGAATTCTTTCATGGCTGCGTAGTCACGGGTCTCGACAATCTGTTTCAGATGCGAGAGCTGGTCGGAAATGAGGTCGATCTGGCGGGAGGTATTGGGGTTGAAAAGGATTTCGCAAAGCAGGTAGTCATCTTCCGACATCAGACCACGGGCTATGGCCAAATGGCGTTTGAAGGTGGTGCCGGGTGCGTCCTGATGCTTCATCACCGAGCCGAAAACGAGTGATGAGGCGAAGGGGATTGAGAGCGAGTAGGCTATTGTAAGGTCATGTTCCTCAAATGAGTAGTCCACAACGTTAAGCTTCAGTCTGTTATAAAGTTCGCGGAAGAAGCACTGCCCGAGGTGGTCGCCCTCTTTGATGATAATGGCGTTCTCGTTGGCGAGGTTCGACAAAGAGGCGAACGTAGGGCCGAACATGGGGTGAGTCGACACAAATCTGTGGCCACACGATGCGTAAAACTCAGGCAGTCCGGTCTTTACCGAGGCAATGTCGGAGAGAATGCATGACTGCGGCAGATAGGGGAGTACGGCATTGAAGGCGGCGAGGGTGTGCTTCACCGTTGCGGCGTTAATCACAAGCTCAGGCTCGAAGTCTTTGATTTCATCGAGCGCGGTGAAGCGCTGCACTCCGAATGTGAAGCGCAGTTTTTCGGGGTTGACATCATATACGGCAACTTCATGGTCGGGCTGCAGGAGGTCGCAGAAGAATGAACCCATTTTGCCGGCGCCAAGTATGAGAATTTTCATAAGGGGGTCAGATTTTAGAGCGGTCGTTGATAACTTCAATCTGCTGGCGCACAGATTCATCGTGGATGGCAAGTAGAACGGTGCGGAGGAAGTCGGGGCTCATGCCCATCTCTTCGCCGAGCTGCACACGTGAGCGCATGACGTCGTTGTAACGTCCGGCCTGTACCACCGACATGCGGTGTTCGCGCTTGTATCGCCCAATCTCGCGGCTTACGCCCATGCGCTTGCCGAGGATTTCAAGAAGGTCGTTGTCGATGCGGTCAATCTGCTGGCGCAGAAGCGTGAGACTCTCGGTGGTCTGCTTGGAATCGCGAATCACGAGTGTGCCGAGGATGAAATTGAGAATCTCAGGGGTAATCTGCTGAGCGGCGTCGCTCCAGGCACAGTCGGGATTGCAGTGCGACTCGATTATGAGCCCGTTGAAGCCCATGTCGAGAGCCTGCTGCGAAAGGGGCGCTATCAGCTCGCGCTTGCCGCCAATGTGGGAGGGGTCGCAGATAATGGGGAGCGACGGGTAGCGCAGGCGCAGCTCGATGGGTATGTGCCATTCGGGCATGTTGCGGTAGAGATGCTTGCCGTAAGCGGAGAATCCGCGGTGGATAGCGCCGAGCTTGCGGATGCCGGCGTTGTAGATGCGCTGCAACGCGCCAATCCACAGCTCAATGTCGGGGTTCACCGGGTTTTTCACGAGCACAGTGATGTCGGGCTTGCGCTCGGCCAGAGTGTCGGCTATCTCCTGCACGGCAAAGGGGTTGGCCGAGGTGCGCGCTCCGAGCCAGAGCATATCGATGCCGGCGTCGAGAGCCTGCTCAACGTGGAGGCGGTTGGCCACCTCGGTTGCTACGAGCATGCCGGTCTGTTTTTTAACTTCTTTGAGCCATTCAAGCCCCTGGGCTCCGACGCCTTCGAAGCCTCCCGGCTTGGTGCGGGGTTTCCAGATGCCGGCGCGAAAAATTTTGATTCCGTTCGCGGCCAGTTCGCGGGCGGTCTGCATTACCTGGTCAAGAGTCTCCGCGCTGCAGGGTCCGGCAATCACGGGCGGAATGTCGGATGGGAGTTGAGGGAACAGGGATGTATTGATGTCCTTCATGAAGGAGTTGTTGATGTCTTCCATAATGATTAAAACATAGAGTTTTGGTTGTTGAAATTTTTTATACGATCGAGCGCGATGCGCAGATTTTTTTCGCTCGCGCAGAGAGAAATTCTTATGTAGCGTCGGCCGTTTTCACCGAATATGAATCCCGGGGCAATGAACACTCCGGCCTCATAAAGAAGGCGGTCTGCGAGGCTCTCGCTGCTTTCTTCGGTGTCGGGAATGCGACCCCATAGGAACATCCCGGTCTGGGAAGGGTCAAAGCGGCAGTTTAATTCATTCATTATCTCTTCGGCGATGACGCGGCGGCGCGAATAGTTGGCGTTGAGACTGTTGTACCAATCCTGCCCGAGGCTCAGAGCCTTGGCGGCGGCAAGCATCACGGGGCGGAACTGGCCGGAATCAACGTTTGACTTAACTTTGAGAATCCAGCTGATGAACTGCGGGTTAGATGCAAGCATGGCTACGCGCCATCCGGCCATATTGTGACTCTTGCTCAGCGAGTTAAGCTCAATTGCAATATCTTTTGCGCCGGGAACCTGCAGGATGCTCATGGGCTTGCTGCGGTTCAGGATGAAGCTGTAGGGATTGTCGTGGGCAATGACAATGCGGTGTTTCTTGCCGAATTCAACGAGCTGTTCAAAGAGGCGGCGGTCGGCTGGAGTTCCGGTGGGCATGTGGGGATAGTTGACCCACATCAGTTTGATGCGTTCAAGCGGAAACTTCTCAAGTTCATCAAAATCGGGCTTCCAACCGTTTTCCTCCTTCAGGTTATAAGTGAAAACCTCGGCTTGCACAAGGCGAGCGGCAGAGGTGTAAGTCGGGTAGCCCGGGTCGGGCACAAGCACTCCGTCGCCTGGATTGAGGAATGTGAGGTCAACGTGCATTATGCCCTCTTTTGAGCCAATCAGCGGCAGAATTTCGGTGGAGGGATTAAGCTCAACGTCAAAGAAATTGCGGTACCATTCCGCGAAAGCGTTGCGGAGTTCCGGGAGGCCGACGGAGATTTGATAGGAGTGGGTGTCGGGCAGGGAAGCCTGTGTGCAAAGGGTTTCTATAACTTCTGTGGCCGGGGGCATATCGGGACCTCCGATACCTAGCGAAACAATATCGTGACCCTGCGCACGGAGCTGAGCCACTTCGCGAAGCCTTTGGGAGAAATAGTATTCCTTGATGTCATTGACCCTATCGGCGGCGGGTACGAAGGGAGGATTTTCAGTATTCATTTGTGCATTGGCGATATTCGCCGAGTGTTTTAAAATCAGTTATCAGCGGTCGCACGGCATCGATGGCTTTCTGATAACGTGCATAGCTTGAGAAAGTAAGGTCCACGTAGAATCTGTATTCCCATTCGCGCCCAATGATGGGCGTAGATTGGATTTTTGACAGATTGATGTCGTAGAACGACAGTATAGTCAGCACCTTTGAAAGCGCACCTTGAGTGTGTGGCAAAGTGAAAACAATTGATGCCTTATCAAGTTCAGATTCCTTAGGGCGCAGAGAGGCGGCGTTGAGCGGATCGGCAAGTATGAGGAAGCGGGTGAAGTTACGTTTGTTAGTCTCAATGCTCTCCTGAAGAATGTTCAGTCCATAGAGCTCGGATGCGTATCGCCCGCAAATCGCCGCGTGACCTTTGAGGTTTAAGCGGGAAATCATCTCGGCACTTCCGGCGGTGTCGAAAGTCTCGATCATCTTCATCTGCGGATGAAGACGCAGGAATTGCTCACATTGCATCAGTGCCATGGGGTGAGAGTTGACTTCCACAATATCCTCAATGGTCTGTCCCGGCAACGCCGCGAGCATGTGGGTGATGCGCATTTTGTGCTCACCGACAATAGTCAGGGAGCTTTTGCGCAACAGTTCGTGGTTCTGGAGCAATGCTCCGGCAATGGTGTTCTCAATGGCCATGATTCCCACCAACGACGGGTCGCCGTCAAGGCGCTGCATCATTTCGGGGAATGTGTCGCAGGGAAGAACGTCAATCTCGATATCGGCATGATTCAGGCCGAAATACTGGCGTGCCGCCGCATCGTGGTAACACCCTGCAACACCTTGTATGGTTACTGTGAGTCTGCTCATTGTCCTGTGCCCTGGCGGATTGCAGCAATGGCTTCATCGGGCGTGAGAAGCTGTTGCTCGCCTGTGGCCATGTTTTTAAGGTTAAGCTTGCCCGACTGCATTTCCGATTCGCCAACGAGAGCAACGAACGGTATGGCGAGCGCATCGGCGCGTCCCATCTGCTTCTTCATTTTGGAGTTGTCGGGATAGATTTCGCCTTTGATACCGGCATCGCGCATCTTTTTCAGAATTTTCATGGATGCAAGCGCCTCGGCCTCGCCAAAGTTCACAAACATTACCTGAGTGGAGAAAGCTGCGTCGGCGGGATAGAGGTCAAGCGCGTTGAGCACATCGTAGATGCGGTCGGCTCCGAACGAGATGCCTACGCCTGAGAGTCCGGGCATTCCGAAAACGCCCGTGAGATTATCGTAGCGGCCACCGCCGGTGATGCTGCCAATGGCCACATCGCGGGCTTTCACCTCTATGATAGTGCCGGTGTAATAGTTGAGGCCGCGGGCAAGAGACACGTCAAGGTCAAGCTCGGCTTTAAGGCCAAGGGCTTGGACTCCGGCTGTCACTTCGCGGAGCTCCCTCACCCCGAGCGAGCCAATCTCGCTTCCGGCAAGGAGGTTAGCTAAGGCTTCAAGCCGTTCAGAGAGAGAACCCGAAATTGAGAGGATGGGGCGCAGACGGCCGATGGATTCGGCTGAAAGACCGCGCTCAGCCAATTCCTCTTCAACCTTCTCCATACCAATCTTGTCAATCTTGTCAATGGCCACTGTGATGTCTACGATTTTTTCGGGAGCACCTATCAGTTCAGCTATGCCCGAAAGTACCTTGCGGTTGTTGAGTTTTATGATGATGGTTATTCCGAGACGGCTGAACACCTCATCGATAAGCTGTAACAGCTCAATCTCGTTAATCAGAGAGTCGGAGCCTACGACATCGGCATCGCATTGATAAAATTCACGATAACGGCCTTTCTGAGGGCGATCGGCGCGCCATACCGGCTGAATCTGGAAGCGTTTGAATGGCATTTGCAGTTCGTTGCGGTGCTGAACCACAAAGCGGGCAAAGGGAACCGTGAGGTCATAGCGCAAACCTTTTTCTGAAATCTTAGACGTAAGGTGCAGAGAATCGGCTTCTTCGAGCAGGTTGCGGTCAACGCCACGCAGATAATCGCCCGAATTAAGAATCTTGAACAGCAGCTTGTCACCTTCTTCGCCATATTTGCCCATCAAAGTTGAGAGATTCTCCATTGCCGGAGTCTCAATCTGGCTGAAGCCATAAAGAGCAAAAACCGAGCGGATGGTTGAAAATATATAGTTGCGTCGGGCCATTTCTACGGGGCCGAAATCACGGGTTCCTTTTGGTATGGAGGGTTTCATAAAGATAAAATGAAAAATTCAAATCAGTTTATTCTGCAAAAATACGAAAAAATCGCCTCACTCACAAACATTTTTGCCAGGCGCGTCCGTTACATAATAGAGGCTTGCGTACTAACATGTTAAAAGCCGTGGCCATTGTTTAACAACCTATAAATACATATTAAAACAACCGGTTTCAAGGTGAAGAAATTAAAAATAACTGAAAAAAAGTACATTAATTGAATAAATGAATAAAAATACCAAAATAATGTGATAACTTTGCGGTGAATTTTATATGAATATTTATCCGAAATCACGAGATGATAAAAGCAGATAGTATTATAGTGGAGTTCGCAAGGGAAGAACATGCAGTGCATTCCGAGCGCATCTGTGACCTTATATATGAGTCGGCTCTTCAGCGCGGAACCGGTATAGCTCGGCGTAGCCCGGAGTATATCTCGGCCAAGATTACGGGCGGAAAGGCTGTAGTTGCATTTGACGGTGACAGGCTTGTGGGATTCAGTTACATTGAATGCTGGGGGCATGGCGATTATGTTGCCACCTCGGGTCTGATTGTCGATCCGGAGTACCGCCATCTCGGCCTGGCCGCACGCATAAAGCAAAAAACGTTTGAGCTGGCGCGCCTTCGATTCCCTTACGCCAAAATTTTCAGTATAACAACCTCCTTGCCTGTGATGAAGCTTAACTCCCGAATGGGCTACAAGCCTGTGACGTTTTCGGAACTGACTGATGACGATGAGTTTTGGCAAGGTTGCAAAGGGTGCGTTAACTACGACATACTTCAGCGCAACAACAGGCGCATGTGTCTGTGTACGGGGATGCTTTTCGACCCCAAACAGCCGCTACCGGCCAACACAGCAGCAACGCCATATTTAATGATGTTCAAAAACAAGCTGAGCAAACTATTCAGAATCAAGTAAAACTAAACCTCAAAATAAATCTTTAAGAAGATGGAAAAGAAGAAAAAAGTTGTACTCGCCTTCAGCGGAGGGCTTGACACCTCTTTTTGTGCAAAATACCTTTCAGCCGATCTTGGCTATGAAGTTCACACCGCTATCGCCAATACCGGTGGTTTCACCGACTTGGAGTTGGAGACAATAGCCCAAAGAGCCGAGGCTCTTGGAGCTACAAGCCATGTGGCTCTTGACGTTACTAAGGATTACTATGACAAGAGCATCCGTTACATGATAGCAGGCAATGTGCTCCGCAACGGCACTTATCCTATCTCCGTTTCCTCCGAACGCATATTTCAGGCAATGGCAATTATTGACTATGCCAAGAGAATAGGCGCCGACGCGGTGGCCCACGGTTCAACCGGAGCCGGAAACGATCAGGTGAGATTTGACCTCACTTTCCAGATTCTTGCGCCTGAGATTGAGATTATCACTCCAACCCGCGACATGACACTCACGCGCGAATATGAAATAAACTACCTAAAAGAACACGGAATTGAAGCTGATTTCAAAAAACTTGAGTATTCAATCAATAAAGGACTTTGGGGAACGAGTATCGGAGGAAAAGAAACGCTTCATTCAGAGCAGACACTTCCCGAAGCAGCTTATCCGAGCCAGGTGACTGCCAATCAACCCGAGAGATTGAAAATCACTTTCAAAAAGGGTGAGCCTGTGGCTGTAAATGGCGAGGAAGTCAAGAATCCGGTTGACGCTATCCGCATGATTGAAGCAATTGGCAGTAGGTTTGGAATAGGCCGCGATATGCACATTGGTGATACGATAATTGGAATAAAGGGCAGAGTAGGTTTTGAAGCCGCTGCACCCATACTGATTATCGCCGCCCACAAGATGCTTGAGAAACATACCCTCACCAAATGGCAGCTCTATTGGAAAGACCAGATTGGAACGTGGTACGGCATGTTCCTCCACGAGGCTCAGTATCTCGACCCTGTGATGCGCGATATGGAAGCGTTTCTTGACAGCACCCAACAGCATGTCGACGGTACCGTTGAGATTGAGTTGCGACCCTATAGCTTTACTCTCGTGGGAGTTGATTCGCCTTACGACCTCATGAAGACCGATTTTGGTGAATACGGAGAAGTGAACAAGGCCTGGAGCGCCGATGATGTCAAAGGATTCACTACAATCATGGGCAATCCGATGAAGATATATTATAATGTTGCAAAACGTGCCGAAAACGAGAGCAAATGATTAAGATTGGAATAATTGGTGGCGCCGGTTACACTGCCGGAGAGTTGCTGCGGCTCCTCTTGAACCATCCAGAGGCTGAGATTGTGTTTGTGCATTCCGAAAGCAATGCCGGCAATCCACTTTCGTTTGTTCATGAGGGTCTTATGGGCGAGACGGACCTGGTTTTTACCGATAAATTTGAGCTGGACTCGATTGATTGCCTTTTTCTCTGCTCGGGCCATGGCGCAAGCAGCAAATTTTGGGAGGAAAATGAGCGTCCTGAGGGACTGAAAGTTGTTGATCTCGCTCAGGATTTTCGCGATGAGTCGTGCGGATATGTCTACGGCTTGCCTGAACTGAATTACGACCGTATTGTTGGCACGGATTCAGTGGCTAATCCAGGGTGCTATGCCACTGCCATTCAGATAGCATTGCTCCCACTCGCCAAGGCAGGGCTCCTGAAGCATGATATTCATGTGACCGGAATTACCGGTTCAACCGGAGCAGGGGTAAAGCCCTCATATTCCACCCATTTCAGTTGGCGTAACTCAAACATGTCGGTATACAAAGCATTTGAGCATCAGCATCTTCTTGAAATCAATCGTTCACTCTACCAGCTTATGCCGGAGTTTGAGGCGGAAATCAATTTCATTCCCATGAGGGGCGATTTTGCACGCGGAATCTTTGTCACTGCCTACACCGATTGTGACCTCTCGCTTGAAGAGGCAACGGAGCTTTACAAAGAGTTCTACAAAGGCTCGGCATTTACGAGCCTCGCCACCAAGAGCCTCGATTTGAAACAGGTGGTAAACACCAATAAGGGACTCCTTTGGCTCGAAAAGCATGGCAACAAACTACTCATACTTTCAGCCATCGACAATCTCCTTAAAGGTGCTTCGGGACAGGCTGTGCAGAATATGAATATAATGTACGGCCTTGACCAGACAACCGGACTAAAACTTAAAGCCTCAGCTTTCTAATGGAACTGTTTGACGTTTATTCCCTCTATGATATTGAGCCGGTAAGAGGCGAGGGGAGCTATGTGTTCACCGCCGACGGCACGCGCTATCTTGACCTCTACGGAGGCCATGCGGTTATTTCCATTGGCCATGCTCACCCCAAATATGTGAGCGCCATTAGCAATCAGGTTTCAAAACTCGGATTCTATTCAAATTCGGTTCAGAATTCGTTGCAGACTGAACTTGCTGAAAAATTAGGCGAAGCGAGCGGTTATGCCGATTACGCCCTTTTTCTATGCAACTCCGGGGCGGAAGCCAATGAGAACGCAATGAAACTCGCATCGTTCGCTACTGGACGCAAGCGTATCCTTGCATTCAGCCACGCTTTCCACGGCCGCACTTCAGGCGCCGTTGCGGCTACTGACAATCCTAAGATAGTGTCGCCGTTCAATGCAACGGAAAATGTGACGTTCTCGCCCTTGAATGATTTGGAGAAAGCCGAGGCGCTGTTGGCCACCGGTGAGTTTGCAGCGGCGATTGTGGAAGGTATTCAGGGTGTGGCAGGCATTCGTATGCCATCTGATGAATTTCTTAGAGGCCTTGAGAAACTTGCCCACCACTACGGTTCGCTTCTAATCCTTGATGAAATCCAGAGCGGCTATGGCCGTACAGGCAAATTTTTCGCGCACCAGTATGCCGGCATCCGTCCCGATATTATCACATGCGCAAAGGGGATAGCCAATGGCTTTCCTGTTGGTGCGGTGTTGATTTCGCCAGATATAAAAGCTGAGAAGGGGATGCTCGGAACAACATTCGGAGGCAATCATCTGGCATGCGCGGCAGCTATCGCTGTACTCGACGTTATGCGCGAAGAGAACCTCGTGGAAAATGCCTCGAAGGTCGGCGTTTATCTTCTTGAGAAGCTTAAGGCTGTGCCGGGAATAAAGGATGTGAGAGGCCGCGGACTTATGATTGGTTTCGATGTGGAAGGTTCCGGCTCTGAAATGCGCAAAAAGCTTCTTTTTGATAAGCATATTTTCACCGGAGGTGCCGGCGCGAACACAGTGAGATTACTTCCTGCTCTTGGAATCAACAAGGAACAGGTCGATACGTTTATTAAAGCTTTGGTTGAACTAACTTCAAACAATTGATCCTATGAAACAGTTTACTTGTGCCAACGACATAGGCGATTGGCGCACCGCGGTTAAAGAAGCGCTTGAAATAAAAGCCAATAAATTCGCTTATACCGAACTTGGACGAAACCGCACGCTGCTGATGCTATTTTTCAATTCATCGCTTCGCACGCGCCTGAGTACTCAGAAGGCTGCGATGAATCTCGGGATGAATGTGATGGTTCTTGATGTCAATCAGGGAGCTTGGAAACTTGAAACCGAACGTGGCGTAATAATGGATGGCGACAAGGCCGAACATTTGCTTGAGGCTATTCCGGTGATGGGCAGCTATTGCGATATAATCGGAGTGAGAACCTTCGCTGGGCTTAAAGACAAAAAAGCCGATTATGAGGAGCGTGTTATCGAGCAGTTCATCCGCTATTCAGGCCGTCCCGTTTTCAGCATGGAGGCCGCGACTCGCCATCCGCTGCAAAGTTTTGCCGATCTCATTACTATTGAGGAGTATAAGACCAAAGAACGCCCTAAAGTGGTGCTTACATGGGCACCGCATCCCCGCGCGCTGCCTCAGGCTGTGCCTAATTCATTTGCCGAATGGATGAACATGACTGATTATGATTTTGTTATTACTCATCCAAAGGGCTATGAGCTTGACCCTGCATTTGTGGGAAAGGCAAAGGTTGAATATGACCAGCGGAAAGCCTTTGAAGGCGCCGATTTCATATATGCGAAAAACTGGTCGGCCTACGCTGACCCCAATTATGGTAAAGTGCTTTCTACCGACCGCGACTGGACTGTTGATTCGGACAAGATGGCGCTCACTGACAATGCGTTTTTCATGCACTGCCTCCCGGTCAGGAGAAACATGATTGTTACGGATGAAGTGATTGAATCGCCGCGCAGCATAGTTATTCCCGAGGCCGCAAACCGCGAAATTTCAGCCCAGACTGTGCTTAAACGAATGCTTGAAGCGTTATGAAAAGAAATATAAATGTGGTGAAAATAGGGGGCAACGTTGTTGATAACCCTGAAGCTCTCAATGATTTTCTGTGCCAGTTTGCCAAAATGGATGGCCCGAAGATTTTGGTTCATGGCGGAGGCCGCGAAGCAACGCGCCTCAGCGCAGCGCTTGGCATTGAGACAACGATGATAGAAGGTCGCAGAGTTACGGATGCCGCTACGCTTGAGGTTGTGACAATGGTTTATGCCGGCTTGATAAACAAGAGAATAGTTGCAAAACTGCAAGCTTTTGACTGCGATGCCATAGGACTCAGCGGAGCGGATGCCGATGTTATTTCGGCCGTTAAACGCAAGTCAGAACCTGTTGATTACGGTTATGTAGGCGATATCTCCAACGACGGTGTTTCGGAAAATGTCATAGCCATGATGTTGCGAAACAATCTTACCCCGGTGTTCTGTGCCATAATTCACGACGGTAATGGCGAACTTCTCAACTGCAATGCTGATACCGTAGCAGCGGCTGTTGCGGTATCTTCTTCGCGCCTCTATCCGGTAACGTTGACTTACTGTTTTGAAAAGCCTGGCGTGCTCGCCGATGCCGAGGATGAGACTTCCTTAATTCCGGTAATCGACTCTGAAAATATTGAGAGTCTGAAAGCCGACGGCACCTTGTCAGGCGGTATGATTCCGAAGGTCGACAATGCTTTCGCGGCAGTAAAAAAAGGCGTTAAACGGGTCGTAATCAAATCGGCTCTTCAACTTTGTGACGAATCGGCCGGAACAACAATAAGGTTATGATTAGCCCTGTAGAGTTCCTTAAAGAATTGATTGCCGTACAATCTTTTTCTCGTGAGGAGGATGGTACTGCCGACTTGATTTACAGCGTTTTTGAGCGCGAAGGATTCAAACCGAGACGCTACAAGAATAATGTGTGGGCAGTCGCCGACGGTTATGATTCCTCGCGCCCGACATTGCTGCTCAACTCGCATCATGACACTGTGAAGCCGTCGCCCAACTACACCCGGAATCCATTTGAGCCGATTGTTGATAACGGACGCCTGTACGGACTTGGCAGCAATGATGCTGGTGCATCCGCGGTGACTCTGACTGCTCTTTTTGCCGAAATGAGAAATGTAGCGTTGCCTTTCAATCTCATCCTTGCGCTGACTGCCGAAGAGGAGGTGACCGGCGAGAACGGCATGCGTGCATTTCTGCCACACCTTAAGGAACATGGAATCGAAATCACGATGGCTTTGGTGGGTGAGCCTACCGGAATGCAGCCGGCTGTAGCTGAACGCGGCCTTGTGGTGCTTGATTGTGTGAGCCGGGGCATCGCGGGGCACGCAGCCCGCAAAGATGGAGTGAACGCGATTTACAAGGCTATTGAGGACATTCAGAGGCTGCGGACCTTTACGTTTGAACGTAGAAGCGAGATCTTAGGCCCTATATCCGTGCAAACCACCATGATTCAGTCGGGTAGTCAGCATAATGTGGTGCCTGATGAATGCCGTTGGGTAGTGGACGTGCGAACAACGGATGTTTATACGAACGAAGAAACCGTGAGAATTCTGCAATCGGTAATCAGCTCCGAGGCTACTCCGCGTTCCACACGGGTAAGAGCATCTGTAGTTGCCTCTGACCATCCATTGGTGAAAGCGGCCTTGGAAATGAGAAAAACGCCGTTTGTGTCGCCCACAACTTCCGACATGTCGCAGATGCACGCTTTCCCATCCCTTAAAATGGGTCCGGGAGAGTCATCCCGCAGTCACACAGCCGATGAATTCATAGAACTCTCCGAAATAGAAAACGCCATAACCGATTATAAAAATTATCTGATAAATCTCTCTAAATACTACTGAATATGAAACCGTCAAAACTCTGGAGCAAGGATTTTGAACCCGATAAAATGATTGAACAATTTACTGTTGGTGCCGACCGCGAACTTGATCTGCGACTGGCCCGCTACGATGTTCAAGGTTCCAAGGCTCACATAAAGATGCTTGAGAGCATTGGGCTGCTCAGCGCCGATGAATTGGCAACGCTTACGGCAGAACTTGACAGAATTGCCGACATAATTGAACGTGGCGAGTTTGAGATTGCTCCAGGAGTGGAGGACGTGCATTCACAAGTGGAGTTTATGCTCACAGAGCGACTTGGCGACATCGGTAAAAAAATCCATTCCGGTCGTTCACGCAATGATCAGGTACTGGTTGACCTGAAGCTTTTTATGCGCGATGAATTGGTTAAAATGGCTTCATTTACCAAAAAACTTTTTGATACACTGATTCACCTGAGTGAGGAATACAAGGATGTCCTTATGCCGGGCTATACACATCTGCAGGTAGCTATGCCTTCATCGTTTGGCCTTTGGTTTGGTGCTTATGCTGAGAGCCTTGTGGATGATGTGAGGGTGCTTGAGGCCGCTTATAGAATTGCCAATCAGAACCCTCTCGGTTCAGCTGCCGGCTACGGTTCATCTTTTCCGCTTGACCGCGAGATGACCACGCGTGAGCTTCATTTCCAGACGCTTCATTATAACGTTGTGGCGGCGCAGATGAGTCGCGGAAAAACCGAACGAGCAGCGGCTATGGCTATTTCAGCTATAGCTTCCACGGTGGCGCATTTTGCTATGGATGTATGCATGTTCATGTGCCAGAATTTCGGCTTTGTTTCTTTCCCCGATGAATTCACAACCGGCTCGAGCATTATGCCTCACAAGAAGAATCCCGATGTGTTTGAGATAATGCGAGGTAAATGCAACAGGCTTCAGTCCATCCCCAACGAGATTGCTCTCCTGACAGCCAATTTGCCTCTCGGATATAATCGCGACCTTCAGTTGCTGAAGGACATTCTGTTCCCGGCAACCGGCGAACTCATGTCGTGCCTTGAAATGTGTGTGATGATGCTCGGACATATAAGAGTGAACCGCGAGATTCTCGCCGACAGCAAATATGACTATCTCTTCACGGTTGAAGATGTCAACCGCCTGACACTTAGTGGTGTGCCATTCCGCGAGGCTTATAAAGAGATAGGCATGAAAGTGCAACGTGGCGAATATGTCCCTGACCGCTCGCTGAATCATACTCACGTGGGGAGCATCGGCAATTTGTGTAATGACCGCATTGTCAAAAAAATGGAGCAGGCTTTTGAATGCTTCAACCTCTCGGACTCAAAAGCAAAATAACTCCGCTTTTTTGGTCGATTAATTAGGTGAGTAGGAGGAAAAGCGCTAATTTTGCAGACTGTAATGAAAAGACTTTTTTACATATCCTCCCTAATATTGGCCGCTCTGATTGCTCCCTGTTTTACGTCGGCCAAAGGACCCGTGATAGCTCCGTCGTTTTCGTGGGAGCTTCTTCCCCCTCTCGGCGTGAGAGAACCGTCGACCATAGATACTTTGTATCAGAACTACGGGCAGCGATCAGTTCCGGTTGATCAGTATGTGGTTTATGGAACAACCGGCAATCTCGGAGGCGCAGGTATCGACATGGATTATCTTCGCCGCCCGGCTTTGAGTCAGTTTTTTTTCCGCGATGCCGTGGCAAACTGGCGTCCGGCCGAAGGTAATCACCGTTTCTATAACACTCGCATTCCAATGACCCTGATGAGCTATAACACTGGCGGCGGACGCGAGGATAAACAGGATCGATTGCAGGCTGTCTTTTCGGGGAATGTCAACGCAAAAGTTCAGGTCGGTGCAAATCTTGACTATCTCTATTCAAAAGGCTCGTACAGCAATCAGGCGGTCAAGAATCTCACATGGGGTCTCTCAGGATCATATATAGGCGACCGCTACGAGCTGCAGGCTTTCTTCAACCATTCGAATGGCCTGAATCAGAACAACGGAGGTATCACCAACGATCTTTACATCACTGACCCGGCGGAATTGCAGGGAGGACAGGCATCGATCAATCCCAAGTCGATTCCAACGAACCTCACCATGTCGCGCACGCGTCTCAAAGGTCAGGAATTTTTTATGAATCACCGATATAAAATCGGCTTTTGGCGCGTAACTCCTCCGAACGATACTATCCCGGGCGACACAATAGAGCATCGTACTTATGTGCCGGTGACCAGTTTTATATGGACTATGGATTACCGCGACGGAAAACATATTTTCTACAACGGTTCACCCTCGGAGGCTGCTGATTTTTGGGAAAACCAGTATCTGACTACCGGCGAGAGCGATAATCCTACACGTTACTGGTCGCTCAGCAACACATTCGGTATTGCTCTCCTTGAAGGCTTCAACAAATATGCCAAAGCCGGATTGTCGGCCTATGTGACTCACGAAATCCGCCGCTTCACCCAAGTCCCTGACACAATTCCGCTCGCAGGCGATACTCGGCCGCAGTTGCTTACGCCTTATCCATACGATTCAAGGGTTGACCGACGCGGCTCGCAGAATCTTCTTTGGGTAGGCGGCCAGCTGACAAAACAGCAGGGCAGTCTTCTCCGCTACGAGGCTACGGCAAAGATCGGAGTGGTTGGCGATGCAGCCGGCGAAGTTTATCTCGACGGTAAGATTCAAACACGTTTCAAGCTTTTCCGCGATTCTGTGTCCATTACCGGTTACGGACGTTTTGCCAATGAGTCGGCGCCTTATTTGCTTAACAATTATGTGTCGAACTATTTCATCTGGAAAAACGAATTTTCCAAGACGCGCCGAGTGCGTTTTGGTGGCATACTCAACCTGGCTCGCACTGAAACTAAGGTAAATGTTGGAGTTGAGAATGTGCAAAATCTGATTTATTTCAATGAGAACAGCCTTCCTGTGCAGAATGGCGGGAGTGTGCAGGTGATTTCTGCCAGCCTGGATCAGAAGTTGCATTTTAAGGCGCTTCACTGGGATAACAAAGTATTGTTCCAAACCTCATCAGACAAAAATGTGCTTCCTCTTCCTACTTTTGCCATATATTCCAATCTTTATTTGGGTTTCACGGTGGCTCGGGTGCTTCATGTGCAACTCGGCATTGATTGCGATTATTACACTAAATACTACGCGCCCGGCTTCCAGCCCGCAACCATGAGTTTCTATAATCAGAAGGAGGTGAAGGTAGGAAATTATCCCTTCATGAACCTCTACGCTAATATGAAACTGAAAAAAGCGCGTTTCTACATTATGATGTCGCACATCAATCAGGGCATGACTGGGAAAAACTATTTTGCCCTGCCTCATTATCCAATGAATCCGCGCCGCTTTCAAATGGGCGTCTCGGTTGACTTTGCTGACTGATGAACAGGCCGGTGAAAAAAGGTGGCGCTCAGATAGCGCTTTATGCTGGTCTGCTGCTATTTGTGGCGCTGGCCATGACGGGCTTGCGCTATTGCAGCAATCCGCCTGCCGGAGCTGAGAAAGAACGCCGCGAGTCAGGGGGCGACACCATTGACGTGGCCATAAGTTATTCACCTATGACCCTTTACCGCTATGCCGATACACTTGGCGGGTTAGGCTACGATATGATGCGCGCTTTGGCCGCTCAGGACGGCTTTGTTTTTAAATTCCATCCCGTCACTTCGCTTGAACAGTCAATGAAAGGGCTTGAGGATGGACTTTATGACTTGGTGGTCTACGATATGGCAAAGACGGCCGATACCGATGAACGGTTTGCTTTCACAGAGCCGGTGAGTTTTGACAAGCAGGTGCTGGTACAGCGGCGTGATTCAGCCGGAAACGTGCCGGTGGGCTCGCAGCTTGAACTTGCAAGGAAACGGGTCTGGGTTGAAGCCGAGTCGCCTGCCATACTGCGCCTGAAGCATCTTTCAGCAGAAATCGGCGATACTATTTTTGTGGAACCGGTGTCCGATTACACTTCGGAGCAGCTTTTCATTATGGCAGCGATAGGCGAGGTCCCGCTTGCCGTGGTCAATGAGTCGGTTGCACGCAAGCTCGCAGGGGAATATCCGCAAGTCGATATCTCAACCGGCGTATCCTTCACTCAGTTCCAGGCGTGGCTCATGCGCTCCGATGACTCAACGCGCCTACACCGCCTCAATCAATCCATAATAAGATTCAAGTCCACTCCGGCCTACACGGCCCTAATATCCAAATATTAAAAAACGGCTTTACAGATAAGTGCAAAGCCGTTAAAAAATTATCCTAACAATTGGGGATTAGAGGAGGGAGACGGAGCGGCGGATGAATTCGCTCAGGTCCTGACCGCGGAGCAAGCCGTTGGCAAGCAGTGCAAGGTCAATTGACTGCTTAACGAGTGGCTGCGTGGCTGCGTAGTCGGTGGCAAGACGTTTTTCCTCGCTTCGCTGATGGCTCACTTCCTCATCAAGATGATTTACTTGTTTCTGCTGTTCATCGCTCAGTTTGCCGTCGGTTGCATTCTTGCGAATAGCCTCGGTCTCGGCATTCTTGGCGGCAATTGCCTCAAAAACGGGTGCGAGATTCGGCATAAGGTCTTTGCCTGCAGCTTCAATGATGCGTTTCGTAACAGGGCTTTCGGTGTTGACAATGAGGTTGTAGCTGTCGGGCAGTTCGCCGTAGAAGCTCATTCCGGGCTGCATGGCCGCCATGTCCTTCATGCGTCGCATGTACTCGTTCTGAGTGATGAGCACGGGGTTGGCCTCCGGATTGAGCGCCTCAAAGCTAACAAGGAATTCGGCTTTCTCGACATGCGGAATCTGCGAGCGGAACATCTCGGTGAGCATATCGCGTTCGTTGGCCGAGAGGTTGACCTCTTTCTTATTGTCTTTGGGAATGAGGTTATCGACCACGTCGGAGTCCACACGCACAAATCTTGATTTTTCAAGTTTTGATTCAAGCATGCCAATGAAGTGGCTGTCGAGCTGACCGTCGAAGATGAGCACGTTGTAGCCTTTGTCAGTAGCAGCTTTGATGTAAGAGTACTGGGCCACGGGGTCGGTAGCATAGAGATAAACCACGTTTCCGTCTTTGTCGGTCTGTGCGGCTTCGATGAGTGTGCGGTATTCTTCAAGGGTGAAGTATTTTTTGTCAGTGTCCTTTACGAGGCAGAATTTCATTGCGGCATCGCAGAATTTTGTGTCGGTAAGCATGCCGTATTCAATGAAAATCTTGATGTCGTCCCACTTCTGCTCAAAGTCTTTGCGGTCAGTCTTGAAAATCTCTTCAAGGCGTGAGGCCACTTTCTTGGTGATATACCCTGAGATTTTCTTTACAGCGGTGTCGGCCTGCAGATACGAACGTGACACATTAAGAGGAATGTCGGGTGAATCAATCACGCCCTGGAGAAGCATCATGAATTCCGGAACTACTCCTTCAACTGAATCGGTTACATAAACCTGGTTGCAATAGAGCTGGATGCGATTGCGGGTAACCTCAAAGTTGTTCTTGATTTTTGGGAAGAAGAGAATGCCGGTGAGATTGAAGGGATAGTCGACATTGAGGTGAATCCAGAACAGCGGGTCTTCCTGACCGGGATAAAGCTCATGATAGAAGTTCAGGTAATCTTCCTTCTTCAGGTCGGCGGGTTTCTTGGTCCATGCCGGCTCTGTGTTGTTGATTACTTTTGGCTTGTCGGTGTCCACATACTTTCCGTCCTTCCATTCCTGCTCAAAGCCTGAAATTACCGGGACAGGGAGGAAGCGGCAGTATTTTTTGAGAAGCAGGTCGATTTCTGATTGCTCGAGGAAGTTTTTGTTGTCATCATCAATGTAAAGCACTATGTCGGTGCCTCGGGTAGTCTTCTCGATTTTCTCCATTGTGTATTCCGGTGAAGCTTCTTCCTCATTACTGACCGATGCAGGGCTATTCACAGTGTTTTTCGGATGTGACAGCGCTGAAACGCATA
>ENA-ORCP01000778-ORCP01000778.1-human-gut-metagenome-genome-assembly--contig:-NODE-778-length-28442-cov-5.708655_pt1 | contig 28442 bp, 24 predicted proteins | sample MGYA00242990_ERZ507991 | MGnify/ENA primary metagenome ERZ507991 (study PRJEB26167, sample SAMN06115496) | human gut metagenome | host: Homo sapiens | place: China:Henan | collected 2015-05-07 | study... | reverse complement strand
CTGTTCGCCCATTAAAGCGGTACGCGAGCTGGGTTCAGAACGTCGTGAGACAGTTCGGTCCCTATCCGGCGTGGGCGGAGGATATTTGAGAGGAGCTGTCCTTAGTACGAGAGGACCGGGATGGACTGACCTCTGGTGCACCGGTTGGATTGCCAAATCCATGGCCGGGTAGCCAAGTCGGGACGGGATAAACGCTGAAGGCATCTAAGCGTGAAGCCCCCCTCAAGATGAGATATCCGAGCGTAAGCTGTAAGACCCCTTGAAGACTACGAGGTAGATAGGTCAGAGATGGAAGCGTGGTAACACGTGGAGTTGACTGATACTAATAGGTCGAGCGCTTGACCAAAGTCAGGTAGAAGAGGAAAAGTTATTAACAGAGTAAATCTTGATATGAATATCGTTTTTAGTGTGTGGTTTTGAAGGAACAAGAAAGGTAATGATTAGTGTCATTACCTCTTTTTTTTTTACTCAAAATGTGATACAATGTAAACAGTTGAATCTGCTAATAATAACTAAGACGGATAAATGTATGGAGGCTATTTATGGATACAAATATATTATTGGAAAACGGAACGAATGAGATGGAGTTGCTTGAATTTACTATAGGGGATAACCATTACGGCATTAATGTTGCTAAGATAAGAGAGATACTCCCATATATGCCGGTTACGCCAGTACCTAATTCACATCCGTATATCGAAGGTATATTTATGCCGAGGGATACGATGATAACGGTTATAGACCTTGCCAAGGCGACACACGGACCGGAGAACCCGGATAAATCATCGGATATGCTTATTGTGACGAATTTCAATAAGCTTAATATAGCATTTCATGTACATAAGGTATTGGGAATTAACAGGGTGTCATGGGCACAGATCATTACACCTGATTCATCAATAAGTTCAGGTCAGGCCAGCATTACCACAGGTGTTGTTAAGATAGATGGACGACTTATAATAATACTTGATTTTGAACATATCGTTAATGATATCGCACCGGAAACGGGACTTAAAGTGTCTGAAGTTGAGAAATATGCCGGACGTGACAGAAACAGTCTTCCTATATTCATAGCAGAGGATTCGGCACTTCTTATGAAGCTTATATCTGATTCATTGTCTAAGTCAGGATATGCTAATCTTGACCTCTCATCAAATGGACAGGAATGTTGGGATAAGCTTGAGAAACTGGCAGGCCAGTATAAAGATAAAGTAACGGAGCATGTAAGCTGTGTTATAACAGATATTGAGATGCCTCTGATGGATGGACACAGATTGACCAAGCTCATTAAGACCAATCAATACCTTAAAGATGTTCCCGTTGTTATTTTCTCATCACTTATTAATGATGATATGAGAAAAAAGGGAGAGGCACTCGGAGCGGATTCACAGTTGTCCAAGCCTGAAATAGGACAGCTTGTAGAAGAAATAGATAAATTATTATTAAAATAAACCATTTTGTCGGAGGATATGATGGCTGAGAAAAATGAAGAAGAAGAATATCTTGACAGTCTATTAAATAGTGCAATCAAAAATGACAGTGAACTTGGTAACGATACAGCTGTTAATGATGACACAGACCAGAATAAGGAAGAAGCAGCGACATTGGATGAAATGTTCAAGGGTATGCAGACAGACGATGATAATGATGATACGGTAGACATTAATGATGAGAAGTCAACAGATGAGCAGATGAAGTTTGTCAATGACCTGAAGGACATAGTTGATCAGTCAGCGCAGGATGCATCTATATCAGATGCTATAGAAGCATTGAATAACGAGAGTACAATATCGGATGAAGAAACGGATTACAATCCGGACGTTGATAACGATTCTGAAACTGAGTCTGAAGATCCGGCTGATTTTGATTACAATGATGGTGAAACATCAGAACCTGTTCTTGATGATGTACCGGTATTGGATGATAATCTTAATATGCAGAGCATGAATGATTATCCGTCTGAACCTGCGATGAATAATGATTCCATACATAATGATATCACGGATTCCGGAATTGCAATGGCGGAGAATAATAATCCGGACGACGCCGCACCTGAGAAGTCCAGAAAGAAAAAAAAGAATAAGAAAGATAAGAAAAAGAAAAAGGGACTTAAGTCTTTCTTTGTTGAAGAATACGACAATGGTGACGAGCCGGAACAGACTGATGATATGGCATTGAGCGATGCAGACATCAATAAGCAATTGATGGACGAGCTGTATCAGGATGCCGGGGTGGACGACGACCTGTCAGATATAGAAGAGAAGAGCGAGGAACCGGCCGAAGAAGAGAAACCGAAGAAACCTAAGAAAGAAAAGAAACCGAAACCGCCTAAGGAGAAGAAACCTAAGGCACCTAAAGTAAAGAAGCCGGTTGATAAGTCCGAACGCATCCAGCCTGATTTTGGTGCAATATTCAAAGCAGTCCTGATTGCTGCGGTCATATCTGCAGTGCTGATAGTCGGAACCAATATTTTCAACAAGAAGAGCACGATAGCGGATGCTGAGAATGCGTTTGATGCCGGAAATTACGAGGAGGCTAATGGATTGTTATCCGGACTTTCACTTAAAGGTGATGCTAAGGATTTATATAACAAGAATAAATTATTAGCTTCGGTACAACATGGACTTACGTCATATCAGCACTATGATGATCTGAATAAAAAGGGAAGTGCGGTCGATGCATTAATTAAGACAGTCGGACGTAAAAACAAGTCGGAGGATCTTATAGAGGAATATGGAATCTCATCTCAGATGGATTCATTATATTCCAAGATTACGGCAGCACTTGAAGAAAATGGTCTGACCGAGCAACAGGCACTTGACTTATATAATATGGCAAGTCTTGAGGAATATACCGCCAAGCTTAAAGGATATGGTGCGTTGGTTAATGACAATAAGGAAAAGTAATACTAAGGTGCTATAGGAAACTATGGCACCTTTTAAGGTTGAAAAATCTTGGAAAATTGCAAAAAATCTTGCATTTATTGCTTTTATATGTTAATGTAAATGCAAGTAGACAGCTATACGTTGATAGCTATGAAGAGCATCCATTACAATGAATGGCAATGCTCTTTTTTTATAGTTAATAATAGTATTTAAAAAATAGACAATGAGTTTGGAATGTGCTACAATCCAATGTAGTACACAGATGTTAGAGTATTGCTTGGTTTGAAAGGAATAGACAGAATGATAGCAATTATAGATTATGATGCCGGAAATATAAAGAGCGTTGAGAAAGCGCTTGAGTATCTTGGACAGGAGACGGTTGTCACGAATGACAGCAAGCTGATTAAGAGTGCAGACAAAGTTGTGCTTCCGGGTGTCGGATCGTTTGGTGATGCTATGGAGAGACTGAATAAGTATGGCTTGACAGATACGATACGCGAGGTTGCTGATATGGGAAAGCCTTTTCTGGGAATATGCCTGGGATTGCAGCTGTTATTTGACAGTAGCGAGGAATCACCGGGAGTCGAAGGTCTTGGCATATTGCCGGGGAAGATAATCAGGTTCCCGGAAGACAAAGGCTTTAAGATACCGCAGATAGGATGGAATTCACTGGATATTAAGCCGGGTGCAAGGCTGTTTAAGGGCGTGCCGGATCAGTCATATGTGTATTTTGTACATTCGTATTACCTGAAGGCGGATGATGAGAATATTGTGGCTGCGACAAGCGAGTATGCGGCACATGTGCACGCATCGATTGAGAAGGATAATATTTTTGCATGTCAGTTTCATCCGGAAAAAAGCGGTGAGATTGGATTAAAGATACTTGAGAATTTTGCGAATCTGTAGGAGTTGTCATATGTATACCAAAAGAATAATACCATGCCTGGACTGTAATAACGGAAGGGTAGTTAAAGGAACTAATTTTGTTAATCTTAGAGATGCCGGAGATCCGGTTGAAGTGGCGGCGGCATATGATAAAGCCGGTGCGGATGAACTTGTATTTCTTGATATAACGGCAACGTCCGACGGAAGGAATACGACAGTTGACCTTGTAAGGAGAGTTGCAGCCAAGGTTTTTATACCTTTTACGGTAGGAGGCGGAATCAGGAGCATTGAAGATTTTAAAGTACTCCTAAGGGAAGGCGCGGATAAAATATCGATAAATTCGGCGGCAATAGACAGACCGGAGCTGATAAGTGAGGCAGCATTAAAGTTTGGAAGCCAGTGTGTTGTGGTTGCGATAGATGCAAAACACAGAACAGATGGCGATGGCTGGGAAGTGTATAAGGCCGGAGGCCGGATCAATACAGGACTTGATGCTGTGGAGTGGGCGAAGAAAGCATATAAGCTTGGCGCCGGAGAAATACTTCTTACAAGTATGGATGGAGACGGAACAAAGGCAGGATATGATATAGAACTTACGAGGACAATTGCGGACAGTGTGGGAATTCCGGTAATTGCATCCGGCGGAGCAGGAACGATGGAGCATTTTTATGATGCTTTTGCTAAAGGACATGCAGAAGCAGCACTTGCGGCATCACTTTTTCACTATAAGGAATTAGAGATAACGGATTTAAAGAAATATCTTAAAGATAAAGGTATTTCAGTGAGGATTTGATAATGGCAGCGATAAATAACGATTGGCTTAAAGCAATGTCGGAAGAATTTCTTAAGCCGTATTACAGAGATTTATTTTATTTTGTTAAAGATGAATATTCCAAGGAGGTTATATACCCACCGGCAGATGATATTTTTAATGCATTCCATTTTACACCGCTTAACAAGGTAAAGGTTCTGCTGCTTGGACAGGATCCCTATCATAATGTGAATCAGGCTCACGGACTCAGTTTTTCGGTTCCGCCGGATCAGAAAGAGATACCGCCATCATTGCAGAATATCTATAAAGAACTGCATGATGATCTGGGATGCTATATACCGAATAACGGATACCTCAAACATTGGGCGGACCAGGGTGTATTGCTGCTCAATACCGTGCTTACCGTAAGAGCACATCAGGCCAATTCACATCAGGGCAGAGGCTGGGAACAGTTCACTGATGCGGTTATCCGTGCAGTTAATGAGCAGGACAGACCGATAGTATATTTGTTGTGGGGTGCGCCGGCAGGTAAGAAGGCGGCTATGCTCACGAATCCGAAGCACCTTGTGCTCAAGGCACCTCATCCGAGTCCACTTTCGGCGTACAGAGGCTTCTTTGGATGCAGGCATTTCAGTAAATGCAACGAATTTCTTAAGGCCAATGGGGTTGAACCGATTGACTGGCAGATACCGAATATTTAGCAGAATATGTTTTTTGGAAGCAGGGTGAAAATTCATCCTGCTTTTTTGAGACCAAAGGAGTGTAAATGCGTACATAATAGGTGAAAGCGCTTTTGAATTAGGCAAGGGAGGTGAACAGCGTGAATGATTCAGAGATTATAGAGCTTTATTTTCAGAGAGATGAGCAGGCTATTAAGGAGACGGATTCAAGATACGGAGGACTTTGTCATCATATTGCATATAATATTTTAAACAACAAAGAAGATGCGGAGGAATGTGTCAGTGATGCTTATGTCGGTGTATGGAATGCAATACCACCGGCGAGACCGGACAATTTTATGGCTTTTATAAGCAGGATAACCAGAAATTTGTCGTTAAAAAAACTGGAATTTATCACCCGCGATAAGCGTTCAAGAGATATGTCGGTCTCGCTCGAAGAGCTTGAAGCGGTCCTTCCGGATGAAAGATGTGTGAAAGATATTACCGGGGAAGAGCTTGGAAGCGCCATAAGCAGATTTTTACGCGGACAGAAGGCGGAAGCCAGAAATGTTTTTATCCGGAAATACTATTTTTTTGACTCCGTTAAAGAAATTGCGGCAAGATACTCATTTACTGAAAGCAAAGTGAAAAATATGTTGTTGCATACCCGTAAGAAGTTAAGAGATTATCTGGTAAAGGAGGATATCTGGATATGAAAATAGTAAACGCAATAGGAAATATTGATGATAAGCTGATTGAATCAGCGGAAAAAAGCAGCCGGAAACCGCGGCGTTTGTGGGTAAAGTGGTGCAGTGCGGCTGCTGCGGCAGTTGTGTTGGTGCTTGCCGGTATTCTGATAGCGCCGCATCTGACACATAATAACAATAGCGGTGGCGAACGCGTATACAAATACCATGTCAACGGAGCTGAGAGCAATATTGTGTGGCCGTGGAAATACCTTACCGATGGTGAAAAATATCGTACCATAAGTCTGGACAACACGACATATAGTATAAGAAATTGTCGCATAATCGGTGATGAATTTCTGGGAGAAACAATCGGCGATGCAGTGGCGTCCGGAACGGATGATACAACAGGTAAGAAATATACGGCAACATTTAAGATACGAAAGATTAAAGGAATTGCGCCTGAATATATGGTGGCAGCCGGAAATGACAAAGATTTCTATGTATATATGGTGAGTGACTTCAAGGCTCCGGCTACCGTCGGTGAACTGCTGGAAAACTATAACCTTAGACAGAATATGCGTTTGGACAATTTTACGGAATGTTACGGATATGATGAAAAAGGCAATTACAGCATAGAGAATGATTCGTATATTTGGGATGTATTAACGGGAAATTCAGACGCAAAGCTGTGTTCAGATGATGCATTTAACAGGGATGGCATTGAGTATCTGACATTCTGCGTGAGTTCAGACGCACTTGGCGTGTATAAGAAAGTGATTTATATATCTGAAAGCGGGTATCTTGAAACCAATATTCTGGATTACGGTTACACATATTATATCGGGGAAAAAACAGCGCGTGAAATTATTGATTATGCCAGAAAGAACGGCAGAAAAGCAGAAAAAGTCGTATACGAGGCATCAATAGATGGTACGCTGACTGAAATAGGCGATGGATATGTTCTTATAGATGACAGCATTCTTTGCGAAGATGCCGGAAAAGGCAGAGTGTACAAGGTTTACACTGATGACATAAGGATGAGAAGATGTATTGAATTCGGAAATATCCAAACCGGAGATATAGTGTCCGCAAAGTACGATGGCGATATTTCAGAAAATAATGAAGTGAGCGGGGCATACTCGATATATACCGGAGAGCTTGTCTGCGGCGGACTTGTAATACCGGAGTAACTAATAATACAATATTAAAGGGATGTAAAAGCTTATGGCTTTTACATCCCTTTTGTTTTATATGTTTTTCATTGCTGTTGCAAGCATGAGTTTAATTCTGTTAAGCTGGTTGACTTCGCTTGCACCGGAATCATAATCGACGGCGATGATGTTGGCATCAGGGAATGCCTGACGGATTTCCTTGATGACACCCTTACCAACGATGTGGTTAGGCAGACAGCCGAACGGCTGACAGCATACGATATTCTTGGTGCCGCTGTTGATTAACTCTACCATTTCGCTTGTGAGCAGCCAGCCTTCACCGGTCTGGTTACCGCTTGATACATAAGGAACGGAAAGTTTCTGTAAATCCGAGATATGCATCGGTGCATGGAAACGTTTGCTCTGTGCGAGAAGTCTGCCGGAACGCTTTCTTAAGCCTTCAAGGAGTGTGATGACAGTTTTATTGATCATCAATGACTTACGGCTTGCGCCAAGATGCTCTGTTTTAAAGTAAGCATTCTGCGCACAGTACAGGAAAAATCCCATAAAATCAGGTACAACGGCTTCGCAGCCTTCCTTTTCCAGAAGTTCGACAATATTGTTATTAGCGGTAGGATGGAATTTGACAAGTATCTCACCGACAACGCCGACACGCGGCTTGGTTATGTCAAGAAGCGGAAGATTATCAAATTCATCTATTATCTGTTTAACAACTTTATTGAATTTGCGGACAGATAAATGCGGGTCATCAAAACTCTTCGCACATAAGTCGCGCATTTTATCTGCCAGTGCGTTGGCTGAACCCGGAACCTTTTCGTAAGGCCTTGTCCTATAGAGGACGTTCATGATTACATCACCATATTGTAAAGCCATCATGGCTTTCTTGAGAAGAGTATAATTATATTTCAGTCCTGAATTATGTTCAATACCCTGAGCACTGAGTGAAATTACAGGGATGTGTTCAAGACCGGCTTTGATAAGAGCTCTTCTGATAAAACCGATGTAGTTGCTTGCACGGCATCCGCCTCCGGTCTGTGTGATTACGACCGCAGTACGGTTCAGATCATATTTGCCGGAAAGGAGAGCTTCCATAATCTGACCGGTAATTATGATTGAAGGATAGCATGCATCGTTATTAACGAACCTGAGTCCGGTGTCAACAGCTGATTTGTCCATGTTCTGCAGCATTACAAAACGGTACCCGCATGAATTGAGTGCTGGTTGTAAAATATTAAAATGCATTGGCGAAAGCTGAGGACAAAGTATTGTATATTTATCATCCTGCATTTCCTTGGTGTATTCAACACGCTGATATGCGGCCGGTTGGATTTTGCGTACATATTTGTTATGTTCGCGTACCTTAAGGGCAGCGATAAGCGAACGGATTCGGATTCTTGCCGCACCGAGGTTATTGACCTCATCAATCTTAAGGACTGTATATATTTTGCTTCCGGATGAGAGAATGTCATTGACACAGTCCGTTGTCACGGCATCAAGTCCGCATCCGAAGGAGTTAAGCTGAATTATATCGATGTCATCCCGGGTCTTTACGTAACTTGCGGCTGCGTAGAGACGGGAGTGGTAAGTCCACTGATCCATTACAATTATAGGACGTTCAACCTTGCCGAGATGGCAGATGGAATCCTCTGAAAGTACGGCAATGCCGTAGGAGTTGATAAGCTCCGGTATTCCGTGGTTGATCTCCGGGTCTATGTGGTAAGGACGGCCTGCAAGGACAATGCCACGGCGTCCTGTTTCTTCGAGATATTTAAGGATTCTTTCACCCTCTGCGCGGATCTGCATACGGCAGGAAATCATTTCGTCCCAGCCTGCTTTACATGCGGCTGCGGTTTCGGATGCCGGAATGCCGAATTCCTTCCCAAATACCTTGCAAAGCTCTTTGCTTGCAACCTCTTCATCGGCAAATGAGATGAACGGATTCATGAATCTGACATCATTATCCTTGAGTTCTTCCATATTGTTTTTGATGTTTTCACCATATGAGGTGACAATAGGACAGTTGAAATGATTATTGGTGGTCTCATCTTCACATCTCTCATATGGGATACATGGCATAAATATGAACTTGATGCCCTGATGTATCAGCCAAGATACATGTCCGTGGACAAGCTTGGCCGGATAACATTCCGATTCACTTGGAATGGATTCTATGCCGAGTTCATATATCTGTCTGCTCGATTTAGGTGAAAGCACAACCCTGAAACCAAGCTTTGTGAAAAATGTATGCCAGAACGGGTAGTTCTCATACATATTAAGGGCTCTTGCAATGCCTACGGTTCCGCGCGGAGCCTTATCAGGGTCAAGCGATTTGTATGAGAAAAGAAGCTTATTCTTAAATTCATACATATTAGGAAGGTGGTCCTTGTTACGTTCCTTTCCGAGACCGCGTTCACAACGGTTTCCGGAGATGAACTGGCGGCCGCCGTTGAATTTATTGATTGTAAGAAGACAGTGGTTATTACATCCCTGACATCTTGTCATGCTTGTTTCATATTTAAGTGCCATTATCTGTTCAAGACAAAGCATGGAGCTTTCCTGGCCTTCATAACGCTCGCGCGCGATGAGTGCGGCACCGAAAGCACCCATAATTCCTGCAATATCAGGTCTAATGGCTTCGACTCCGGCTATTTTCTCAAAACTTCTGAGTACGGCGTTGTTATAGAAAGTACCGCCCTGGACTACGATATTTTTGCCGAGCTCTCTTGCATCTGAAAGCTTGATAACCTTGTAAAGGGCGTTCTTGATTACGGAATATGCAAGTCCGGCAGAGATGTCGGCGACGGTTGCGCCTTCCTTCTGTGCCTGCTTAACCTTGGAGTTCATAAATACGGTACATCTGGTTCCGAGGTCTATAGGATGCTCCGCAAAAAGAGCGGCTTTGGCAAAATCCTGAACCGAATAGTTGAGGGATTTGGCAAATGTCTCGATGAACGAACCACAGCCTGAAGAACATGCTTCATTAAGCTGTACGCCGTCAACCGTGTGATCCTTAATCTTAATGCATTTCATGTCCTGACCGCCGATATCAAGTATGCAGTCTACTTCCGGGTCGAAGAAGGCAGCGGCGTAATAATGCGAAACAGTCTCAACCTCGCCTTCATCAAGCATGAGTGCGGATTTGATAAGCGCTTCACCATATCCGGTAGAGCAGGAGCGGACGATATGTACATCCTCGGGAAGCTTATTATATATGTCGGTAATTGCCCTGATGGATGTGGCAAGAGGGCTTCCGTTATTGTTATCGTAGAATGAGTAAAGAAGAGTTCCGTCCTCAGCAACGAGGGCGACCTTGGTTGTTGTTGAACCGGCATCGATACCCATATAGCAGTTGCCCTTGTATGTGGCAAGATCACCTTTTTTAACGGTTGCTTTGTCATGACGTGCAATGAAATCGTCATATGCTTTCTTATCAGCAAAAAGCGGTTCCATACGTTCAACTTCAAAATCCATCTTAATGTTGGACGAGAGTCTTTCAATAAGTGCGTCAATGTCTGCTTCGGAATCTTCTTTGTAAGCCAGTGCTGAACCGATTGCAGCAAAGAGGTGCGAGTTATCCGGAGCAATTATGTACTCATCGGTAAGATGAAGTGTCCTGATAAACGCTTCTTTGAGTTCGGAAAGAAAGTGCAGTGGGCCGCCTAAGAATGCGACATGTCCGCGTATCGGCTTACCGCATGCAAGACCACTTATGGTCTGGTTGACAACAGCCTGAAAAATAGAGGCGGATAAATCCTCTTTCGTGGCACCTTCATTAATGAGCGGCTGGATATCGGTTTTGGCGAACACACCGCATCTGGCTGCGATAGGGTATATTGCTTTATAATTCTTGGCATACTCATTAAGACCGGCAGCATCAGTCTGAAGCAGTGACGCCATCTGGTCAATGAATGAGCCTGTACCGCCGGCACAGATTCCGTTCATTCTCTGATCGATACCGCCTGTAAAATATATAATCTTGGCATCCTCACCACCGAGCTCGATTGCGACATCGGTCTGTGGCGCGTAGTGACGCAGTGCGGTTGATACGGAAACAACCTCCTGGTTAAATGGAATTTCAAGATGGTTGGCGAGTGTAAGTCCGCCTGAACCGGTAATTACGGGATGTACCGAAATAGGCCCCGTTATTTCGCGGGCCTTTTTTAAGAGATTTGCTAAAGTATCCTGAATATTGGCATAATGTCTCTCATAATCGGAAAAAATTATGTCATCATTATCATTCATCAATGCAACCTTTACGGTTGTGGAACCGATATCGATTCCAAGTTTGTATAAATTACTCATATTGTGCGGCGTAAAGTGCCGTACCTCCTTATAAAAATCAATTAAATTTAACAATTTCTTAACAAATCTTTATTATATATGAAAGAACTTCTTTTTTCAACTGTGATGATGCAAAAAAAATATTAAAAAAAACTAAAGTAAATGGAATTCTTGACAAAGCATTATGGGTAAAATATAATTAATTGAATGAAAAATTTGAAACGGAAGGAAGTGGACATATGGAAAGCGGACCTGATAATTATCACAGTTGTACCTTGGGAAAATACTATTTTCATATGGCTGCGGACTGTATGCGTTAGACGGGCTTTCAGAAATCCAACCGTAGCCATAAGGAGGAACTATGGTTAAGATTTTTAAGACTGCCGAAAGCGGAGTCCTTCAGATTGAGAATTTTGAACCCGGATGCTGGGTGGCCATGACGAACCCGACAGCCGAGGAACTGCATGAGGTTGCGACCAGATATGATATCGATGCTACTGATATGAGGGCACCTCTTGATGAAGAAGAACGTTCAAGAATTGATGTCGAGGATAATTATACACTTATCCTTGTTGATATACCTACTATTGAGGAGAGAAATGAGAAGGACTGGTATGGTACAATACCATTATCGATTGTGTTATGCAATGACACGATAATTACTGTATGTCTTGAAGATACTCCGGTTCTCACGGCCTTTATGGACGGAAGAGTCAGGAATTTCTATACACATATGAAGACGAGATTTATTTTTCAGATACTTTACCGGAATGCGACGCTGTATCTGAATTACCTCAGAATTATTGACAGACGAAGCGACAGCATAGAACAGAAGCTTCATGAGGCTACGCGTAATAAAGAACTTATCGAACTTCTCGAATTGGAGAAATCCCTTGTGTTCTTCACAACATCGCTTAAGGCGAATGAGATAGTTCTTGAGAAACTGCTTAAGTTCAGTGCCATTAAGAAATACCCGGAGGACGAGGACCTTATAGAAGATGTAATTGTAGAGAATAAGCAGGCTATTGAGATGGCCAATATATACAGTGGAATTCTTAACGGAACGATGGATACTTTCGCATCGGTTATATCCAATAACCAGAACAGTGTTATGAAGTTTCTTACCACGATAACAATTGTGCTTTCAATCCCTACCATGATTGCCAGCTTTTACGGAATGAATGTCAAGTCGTTTTCAATGCCGTTTGCTGACAGCGAATGGGGATTCCCGATTGTAATAGGAATATCACTTATTATATCGTTGATAATAGTATTTATCTTCCGTAAAAAAGACTTGTTTTAGAAAGCAGGAGATGACATAATATGAATTTTATATATAAACTGGAACATAAATTCGGCAGGTTTGCCATACGTAATCTTTCACTTATACTGATTCTGTGTTATGTGGCGGGATATATTATCGAATTTGCGGCACCGGCATTTATGGAGTATCTCACACTTAATCCATACGCAATCGTACACGGACAGGTGTGGAGAATTGTAAGCTGGATCCTTATTCCGCCGGGAGAGAATAATATATTCTTTGCGATAATCATGCTGGTGTTCTATTATTCAATAGGAACGTCGCTTGAGAGGACATGGGGAACATTCCAGTATAATCTTTATCTGTTTGCCGGTATGTTTTTTACATTAATCGGAAGCTTTCTTATGATGGGCTTCTGCTATTTGTTCAGACCGGAACTTTTGAACGGAATATACAGTGAATACACTGTTTTTGAGTCACTTTCATATGTATTCAGCACATATTATGTCAATATGTCGATATTTCTGGCATATGCTGCGACATTCCCGGATAATCAGGTGCTGTTGATGTTTATTATACCGATCAAGGTTAAATGGCTGGGCGTTGTATATGGTGCCTTCCTTGTATATGAGATGATTTCCGGCATGTTAATGAATGGGAACGTTGGATTTGTATATCCTTTTGTGATAGGTTCTTCGATGCTCAATTTTATTGTATTTTTCTTCACAACGCGCAATTATATCCGGATGAACCGCTCACAGCGGAAGATGCACCGCGATTTTGCCAGAAAGCAGAGAACTGATAAGGCGGCACGGAATGCAGGAATCACCAAGCACCGTTGTGCGGTCTGTGGAAGAACGGAGAAGGACGGAGATGACCTTGTATTCAGGTTCTGCTCCAAGTGTGCAGGCAATTATGAATATTGCCAGGATCATCTGTACACGCACATTCACAAGACTAACTAAGCAGAACAGGAATATTTATACCCGCTATGCCGGCTGACACGGTGTGGCGGGATTTTTTTCACGCAATTGTCACATTAAATACACAAATAAAACATTTTTTGAACTAATTTTAACCATAAATTTTCCATATAATATTTTGTAAATTGGCTGAATGTAAGGAGGAATCAGTTGTGATTGAAGTTAAGAATCTGGTCAAGAAATATGGCAGTCATACAGCCGTTGACAATCTGTCGTTTACACTTGAACCGGGAAGAATTTATGGTTTTCTGGGACCGAACGGTGCCGGTAAATCCACTACAATGAATATAATAACGGGATATCTCGGTGCGACAAGCGGTGATGTCATAATAGACGGACATAATGTGCTTGACGAACCGGAGGAAGCCAAGAAATGCATAGGATACCTGCCGGAGATACCGCCGCTTTATACGGATATGACGGTTAACGAATATCTGCATTTTGCCGCGAAGCTTAAGAAACTTCCGAAAGATAAATCAGAGGATTTCATTGAACAGGCGAAGGAGATGGCTCATGTCAGGGATGTGGAGGGCAGGCTTATAAAGAATCTGTCCAAAGGTTACAGACAGAGAGTCGGACTTGCATATGCGGTCCTTGGTTTTCCGGATATAATAATACTTGATGAGCCGACAGTAGGCCTTGACCCGAAGCAGATTATCGAGATAAGGGATCTTATTAAAGAGCTTGCGAAGAATCATACGGTCATTTTAAGTTCGCATATTCTTTCGGAAGTCAGTGAAGTATGTGATTATGTATTGATAATATCCCATGGACGTCTGGTTGCCAGTGATACGATAGATAATCTGTATAAATATATGGGTGAGACCTGTGAACTTGAGATTGTGGCCAAAGCTGACGAAGGAAGCTTCAGAAATGCCATTGCAGAGGTGCCGGGAATAAATGAGACGGAATGTAAGACAGAAGATGATTTTGTCAAGGCAACGATTGATTATGACGGCAAGGATGATACACTTGAAACTGTTTTCTATGCACTGGCACAGAGCCGCATACCGGTTCATGAAATGCATAAAATAACCAAGTCGCTTGAGGAACTCTTCATTGAGCTTACAGCCGACACAAAGGAGGCCGAATAATGGGTGCAATATTTTCAAAAGAAATTAAATCCTTCTTTAATTCTATGTTGGGATATGTTTTCTGCGCGGTAATGATTATCCTGATAGGAATATATTTTTACATATATAATCTTTCATATGGATATCCGTGGTTCTCATATTCGCTTATGAGTGCGCTTTCGATAATGATGTTTGCAACACCGCTTTTGACAATGCGTTCTTTTGCCGAGGAAAGAAAGAGCCGCACCGACCAGATGCTTCTTACGACACCGGTCAGGATATGGCAGATTGTGCTTGGCAAATTCCTGGCATATGCGGTTATATATGCAATACCGTTGCTTGTGTCATGTCTGTGCCCGCTTATCATTAATCTTAAGGGAAGCACATCATATCTTAAGGTTGACTATCTCACAATATTTACGGCGTTCTTCTTTGGACTTGTGTACATCAGCATTGGTGTGTTCATATCATCGCTTACGGAGAGCCAGATCATAGCGGCAGTCGCTTCGTTTGCGGCTGTATTCCTGCTGGTGTTCTGGAGCGGACTTACCGGATTCATACCGAACACGGTAATGGCAGCACACATCGGTCTTATGGTTCTGCTTGTACTTGTGTGCCTTGTAATATATGCTCTGACAAAGAACTGGATAATTGCCGGAGCAGCCGGCGGCGCAGGATTTATAGCATTACTGGCCGTTCGCCTTGCAAAGTCATCCTTACTCAGTACATGGCTCAATGCAGTTACCGATAAAATGGATTTATCCAAACCTATATCGAACATTGCGTATTACAATCTGTTTGATATAAGCGGAATAGTAATGTATATTTCCATTATTTTTGTCTTCCTTATGCTGACTGTTTCAAGTATTAATAAGAGAAGATGGAGCTAGGAGGTCAGCCATGAAGAGAGAAAAACATAATTTAATCGGAACAAAGGCTTTTAGAAAAGGTTCTTATTCCACGGTGATTATGGTAGTAATAATTGCTATTGTAATAGCGGCCAACGTGATGTTTTCAAAGCTTCCGACGGCTGCCAGAAATATTGATGTCAGCGGTAACAATCTGTATTCAATAGGTGATACCACACATTCGGTTCTTGACGGATTGAAGAATGATGTTGAGATAATTGTAATTAAAGATAAAGAAAGCACGGATAAGAGAATTTCAACACTACTTGCTAAATATGCCGATTATTCGGGCCATATCAAGGTTACATATAAGGATCCGGTCCTTTATCCTTCGGTTCTTACCACATATGATACAGAGGAAAACAATATCGTTATCAAATGTGATGCCACAGATAAGACCACAAAAGTTGCATTCAGTGACATAATCGTTACATCAACCTCTTACTACGGAAGTACGTATGAGACGTCTTTTGACGGAGAAGGCCAGCTTACCAAAGCAATCGATTATGTATCCAATGAAAATAACAAGCTTATATATACAATAAGCGGACACGGTGAGAGCAATCTCGGGAAAAATATATCGGGACTTATATCCAAATCGAATTTCAATGTGAAATCCGTCAACCTTCTCGTAGATAACGGAATCCCGGATGACTGTGATATGCTTATATGCAATCAGCCGACGAAGGATCTTGCCGATGATGAGCTTAAGCTTCTCAGAGAGTATATGGAAAACGGCGGTAAAATGACAGTTGTACTAGCTGATACTACGACCGAAACACCGAATTTTAACGCGCTTATGGCAGATTACGGAATTTCAAAGGTAAACGGACATATCGCCGATACCGAGAGATATTACGGACAGAATGTATATCAGATTTTCCCTAATTACAGTTCTGGCGACATAACCGGCAAATTCGGTCCGGAAGAATATACACTTTTATTTGGTTCGCTTGGATTGAAAGTTGAGGAAACAGACGGAGTTACGGTTGATGAATTTCTTACAACATCCGATAAAGGCGCAGCCGTTGTCGGTGAGAATGATTATACCAAAGGCAAATATACACTTGCCGCAGCCGCAACAAAAGACAAATCAAGATTTACTGTTTTTGGCTCGGCTTCGATTATTGATGATGAATTTACGTCATATTACAAGAATCTTATGGACCTGCAGGTGTTCATGAATTCGATAACAGCTAATTTTGATGATGTCAGCAACATATCGATAGACAGCATAAGCCTTCAGACAACATATAACACGATAGCCAACGGAAGCGGAATCGGTGCCATATTTATAGGTATAATTCCGGTAGCGCTTCTTATCCTCGGATTCTTAAGATGGTTTGGCAGAAGAAAGCTTTAGAGGTGATGCAGAATGAATAAACAGATTAAAATAATAATAATTCTTGCATCAATCCTTGTAGTGCTCGTTGCTGGAAATATCATTATTAAGAAAGTAACGAAGTTCAACTCTGAAAAAAGCCAGAAAGAAAGTGAAGCGGAATCGTTGGCTGCTGCAATTAAGGTTAATGATTACGATGAACTTTCAGCAATAAGCTTCGGAGATTTTACTTTTACATGTAAGGACGGTACGTGGAATTATGACGGAGACAGTGAATTTCCGCTGGACTCATCAATTATTAAGAAAATAGCCGATGAATTTGCAGGACTTCCGGCAAGCAGGAAAATCAGTAACGCGGATTCGATAGAAAGCTACGGCCTTAAGAATCCGGCATATACCGTGAAAATCACATCCACGGACGGTGGCAGACAGACTATTTATATAGGTAACAGCTATGACAGCGAATACTATGTAAAGGATGCAGAAAATGATACGGTATATACATGCGGCATTTCCTGTATGGATGATATCAAGGCGGATAAGATAGTGCATTTTGCCAGGATAGACAGTGTCAATACAGTATGGGACAGCAAATATTACAGTTTCAGCCTTGCAAGTAAGGACGGCAGCAGCCTTGTACTTAATAAGGACAGAAGCGTGGATGTATATTCGGAAGATGAGACAGATGAGAATGGTGATAAAGTTCCAAATGTTGTGTGGAATGCATCCGTAAACGGAGGCGAAGCATATGAAGTCACGGATACGACGGATTTATCATCTGTGCGTAATGCACTTGACATAACATATGACGGATGTCTTGAATATAAATCGGATGATAAAACGCTTGCCGCATATGGTCTGGATGACCCGACGTGCACTATTAAGATAGGGTACACAGATGAGAATGATAAAGATTCCGTCATTACATTAACAATAGGAACACTTGATTCGGATAATAAAACATACAGCATCAAGTCAGACAAATCAGACGTAATATACTATATTACAAGCAGTAAGGCAGACGCAATCAAGAAATGTTTTTCGTATGATTTTAAATCCGATGAGACAGAAACAGATGCGGATACGGCAGCAGAATAAAAAGTACTTGCATTTTATTTGAGAGTATGATATTATTTTACAGTCAATGATGATTTTACTAGGAGTGAGCTTTTCGGAGCTCACTCTTTTGTATGGAAGACAAATGCCATAGAAAGGATGTGACAGTGTGGCAAAACGTGACGATTACGAAGCCATGGCAGAGAAGCTTATTATGCCGATAATCGAATCCAACGGATACGAGCTTGTGGATATTGAGTATGTCAAAGAAGGTCAGAATAATTACCTCAGGGCATATATTGATAAGCCGGGCGGAATTACCGTGGATGATTGTGAAGTGGTAAGCAGAGCATTCAGTGACAAGCTGGATGAGAAGGATTTTATTGCAGAGTCCTATATATTGGAGGTAAGCTCCCCGGGACTTGGCAGACCGTTCAGGAAAGACAAGGATTTCGAACGCAATATCGGTGAAGAAGTTGAACTTAAGTTATATAAGCCGGTTGAGCATAAGAAAGATTATGTCGGACTTCTGAACGCATATGATAAGGACACGGTCACTATCGGACTGGAAGATGGCAGTGAGAAGGTTTTTGAGAGGCGTGATATCGCCGTTATAAGACAGACTGTATATTTTTAGATAATTAGGAGGATAAATGAAAAAATGAACAGTGATTTAATGGAAGCACTCAGTGCTCTGGAAAAAGAAAAGAAAATCAGCAAAGACACCTTAATTGAGGCAATAGAAAATTCACTTCTTACGGCCTGCAAGAACCATTACGGTAAAGCGGACAATTTTATTGTCAAAGTTAATCCGGATACAGGAGATTTCTCAGTGGTTGCGGCTAAAGAAGTTGTTGAGAATGTAGAGGATGACGTTACGCAGATAAGTCTCGCAAAAGCAAAAGAGATTAATTCCAAATATGACATCGGAGATACCGTAAACATTGATGTCAAGTCGGCAGAACTCGGAAGAATCGCAATCCAGATTGCCAAGAATGTAATTCTTCAGAAAATCCGTGAGGAAGAGCGCAGGGTTCTTTATGATGATTATTACAGCAAAGAAAAAGATGTTATGACCGGTGTGGTACAAAGATATGCCGGACGTAATCTTATAATTAATCTCGGAAGAGCGGATGCCGTTCTTAATGAGAGTGAAATGGTCAAGGGCGAGCATTACAAACCTAACGACAGAATTAAGGTATACGTTGTAGAAGTTAAGGATGATAAGAAAGGACCGCGTATCCTTGTTTCAAGAACACATCCGGAACTGGTTAAGAGACTTTTTGAAGAAGAAGTTACAGAAGTGCGTGATGGCACAGTTGAGATTAAGAATGTTGCAAGAGAAGCCGGCTCAAGAACCAAGATGTCAGTCTGGTCCAAGGATCCTAACGTTGATGCGGTAGGTGCATGTGTCGGAGTTAACGGAGCCAGAGTTAATGCAGTAGTAGATGAACTCGGCGGAGAGAAAATAGATATTATCAACTGGAGCGAGAATCCGGCCAATCTTATTGAAAATGCCCTCAGCCCGGCGAAGGTTGTATCGGTAGTTGCTGATGATGAAGAGAAAACAGCGCAGGTTATAGTACCGGATTACCAGCTTTCACTTGCAATCGGACGTGAAGGACAGAACGCAAGACTTGCAGCCAAACTTACAGGATTTAAGATCGATATCAAGAGTGAAACACAGGCCAAAGAGCTTGGATTACTTGATATGTATTATCCGGAAGCTGAATATGATGAGGAATTTTCAGATGAATATCCGGATGAGCAGTAAAAGGTAATATTATGGCAGCAGAAAGAAAAATACCGCTCAGACAGTGTGTGGGATGCGGTGAAGATAAAGAAAAAAAAGCAATGCTGCGTGTTATAAAGACAAGTGAAGGTGAAATACTTCTTGATGATACAGGCAAGAAAAACGGCAGAGGCGCATATATCTGTAAGACAATGCAATGTCTTGAAAAAGCAGTTAAGAATAAAGGCCTTGAACGTTCGTTAAAAGTCCGTATCCCGCAGGAAGTATATGATGAGCTTAAGAAGGAGATGGCTGATTATGAAAAATGATAACATTCTTTCCATGCTCGGACTTGCCAAACGTGGCGGAAATATTGTCAGCGGCGAATTCTCGGTAGAGAATGCGATAAGGGACGGAAGTGCGTACCTTGTTGTGATAGCGAAAGATGCCTCTGACAAGACCAAAAAGAAATTCAGTGATAAGTGCAGTTTCTATAATGTCCCGATAGCATTCTATGCTGACAAGGAGACACTCGGAAAGAGTATCGGATGTGAAATCCGTACATCGGCAGCGGTTACGGACGAGGGACTGGCGAAGTCGCTTATCGGCAAATTAGATTTATAAATTCCGGTTAATCGGAATGTGAATCCTTAAATATCAAGGAGGTTAGTTTTAACTAAATGAGAGTTTACGAATTATCAAAAGAAATAAATGTGCCCAACAAAGAACTTGTAGAGTACCTTTCAAAGAGCAACAGCGATATTAAAACACATTCAAGTTCTGTGTCTGATGCGGAAGCTGAAAGTGCAAGAAAGTATTTTGCAAAAGGCCGTAATACATCAGAGACCAAAGAACAGGCGCCTAAAGCAGAGACACCTAAGACAGAGACACCTAAGACAGAGACACCTAAGACAGAAACGGCAGCCGGAGCGGACGCATCTAAAGATGCAGCACCGAAGAAAAAGATTTTTGCTTCATATAATCCGCAGAACAGCGGACGCAAGGAAGTAAGAGACCAGAGAAGACCTAGCGACAGAAGGGATGGAAGACCTGGCGACAGAAGGGACAACAAAGTGCGCCCGGACGGAAGACCGGTAGAGAGAATCCGCCCAAGAGACAACGCTAAGCCGGGAGAACGTCCAAGCGACAGAGTGCGCCCGGATGGAACAATGGTAGACAGAAAGCCGAGACCGGATGCCAGACCGGCAGAGAGACGTCAGGATGGAAGACCTGATGACAACAGACGTCAGGATGGAAGACCTGATGACAACAGACGTCAGGACGGAAGACCGGGAGATGGCAGACGTCAGGATGGAAGACCGGGAGATAACAGACGCCAGGATGGAAGATCTGGAGATAACAGACGTCAGGACGGAAGATTTGCAGACAGACGCCAGGATGGAAGAAACCAGGACAGAAATGCAGCACCGGATAACAGAAGAACCGGTGGCAATGACAGAAATAATTTCCGCAAGGATGACAGAAACAGCGGATTTGACGGTGGAGAAGCTATCAAGGAAAGAGAAGCTAAAGAGCAGAGAAACCGTGACAGGGAAAACCGTAAGAGAGATAACAGCAGCTACGATAAGACCGAGAGAATGGAGAACACCAAGGCTCTCGAGAAGAATATGAATAAAGTTAAACAGCAGCAGAAAAAAGCGGAAGAGGAGACAATCAGAACCCTTACGCTTCCGGATACGCTTACTGTTAAAGAACTTGCTGATATGATGAAGATAGCACCTGCAGCACTTGTTAAGAAACTTTTCCTGCAGGGAACGGTTGTGACAATCAATCAGGAAATCGATTTTGATACAGCTGAAGAAATTGCATTGGAATACAACTGTATCTGTGAACATGAGGTTAAAGTCGATGTTATCGAGGAACTTCTTAAGGAAGAGGAAGACGATCCGTCAACACTTGTTCCGAGACCGCCTGTTGTCTGCGTTATGGGACACGTTGACCATGGTAAAACATCACTTCTTGATGCCATCCGTTCGACACATGTAACATCAAGAGAGGCCGGAGGTATCACACAGCACATCGGTGCTTATACGGTAGAGGCACACGGACAGCAGATAACATTCCTTGATACACCGGGACACGAGGCATTTACGGCCATGAGAATGCGTGGTGCCAAGTCAACAGATATCGCCATTCTTGTAGTTGCAGCCGATGATGGTGTAATGCCACAGACTGTCGAAGCTATTAACCATGCCAAGGCAGCCGGAATTGAAATCGTAGTTGCAATCAACAAAATTGATAAGCCTAGTGCGAATATAGAAAGAGTAAAACAGGAACTTGTGGAATACGAACTTATAGCCGAAGACTGGGGCGGTTCCACTATTTTCTGTCCGGTATCGGCACATACTGGAGAAGGTATCGACAATCTCCTTGATATGCTTTTGCTTACGGCAGAAATCCTTGAACTTAAAGCTAATCCTAACAGAAGAGCCAGAGGACTTGTTCTTGAGGGAAGACTTGATAAAGGTAAAGGACCTGTTGCAACAATGCTTGTACAGAAGGGAACACTTCATGTCGGTGACCATATTGCGGTTGGTTCATGCCATGGCAAGATAAGAGCAATGGTTGACGATAAGGGAAAAAGAATACAGCAGGCAGGTCCGTCAATTCCGGTAGAGATACTTGGTCTTAATGATGTGCCTAATGCCGGTGATGTATTTATATCTCCGGAGACAGAGAAGGAAGCAAGAAGCTTTGCCGAGACATTTATCAGGGAAGGAAGAGAGAAACTTCTCGAAGAGACGAAGTCCAAAATGTCGCTTGATGATCTGTTCTCGCAGATTCAGGCAGGTAATCTTAAGGAACTTCATATTATTGTTAAAGCCGATGTACAGGGTTCGGTTGAAGCAGTAAAGCAGAGCCTTATGAAATTATCCAATGATGAAGTTGTTGTCAAAGTTATCCATGCGGGTGTCGGCGCGATTAATGAATCAGATGTTATACTTGCATCAGCATCGAATGCAATTATAATCGGATTTAACGTCCGTCCTGATAATCAGGCTAAAGCAGTTGCCGATGCGGAGAATGTTGACTTGAGATTATACAGAGTAATTTATCAGGCTATAGAGGATGTCGAAGCTGCCATGAAGGGAATGCTTGATCCTAAGTATGAGGAGAAAGTAATCGGACACGCAGAAGTACGCCAGACATACAAAGCATCAGGAGTAGGAACAATTGCCGGTTCTTATGTACTTGACGGAGTTCTTACAAGAGGATGTTCTGTAAGACTTATGAGAGGCGATGACATGATTTATGATGGACCTCTCGCCTCACTTAAGAGATTCAAGGATGACGCCAAGGAAGTCAAAGAAGGATATGAATGCGGATGTGTTCTTGAAAAATTCAATGACATCATGGAAGGCGATATACTTGAAGCTTATACTATGGTTGAAATACCGCGTTAGGAGGTTAAGCCATGCGTAAAAACAGCATCAAACTTACCAGAATAAATAATGAAGTCATGCGCGAATTAAGCAATATAATCCGCGCCGAAATAAAGGATCCGAGAATTAATCCGATGACTTCCGTGGTTGCCACGGAAGTTTCACCGGACCTTAAGATATGCAAGGCATATATAAGTGTTCTCGGAGATGAACAGTCACAGAAAGATACAATTACCGGTTTGAGAAGTGCGGAAGGATATATAAGGAATCTTCTTGCCAAGACCGTTAATCTTAGAAATACACCTCAGATTATTTTTGTGCTTGACCAGTCAATAGAATATGGTGTTAATATGTCCAGACTTATTGATGAGGTAAGTGCCAAAGATGAGGGCAGGGAGGAATAATGGTATCTGTTGAAGAAGAGATTTTAAGTGCTGCAAGCATAGGAATTACAGGGCATATAAGGCCTGACGGGGACTGTGTCGGCTCGACTCTGGGTCTTTACAATTATATCAGGGAGAATATGCCGGACAAGACTGTTGATATATATCTTGATCCGATTGAAAAAAACTTTAAGTTCCTGTCGGGTGCTTCGGATATAAGGCATTCGGCAGATAAAAATATCAGATACGATGTTTTTATCATACTGGACTGCGGCGACCTCGGACGTGTTGCGGAATTTACACTTGACTATATACGCAATGCTTCTAAGACGATATGCATCGATCATCATATGTCCACAAAAGGTATTGCTGATGTCAACCATATATGTCCGCAGATAAGCTCTGCAAGCGAAGTGCTTTTTGAATTGCTCGATGAAAATCATATTTCAAAAAATACGGCAGAATGTCTGTATACGGGCATGGTTCATGATACAGGTGTTTTTAAATACCAGTCGACGACAAGCAGGACAATGCAGATTGCAGGCAAGCTTATGGACAAAGGAATTGATTTCACAAGTATTATTGATGATACGTTTTTCAGAAAAAGCTATAAGCAGAATCTCCTGCTCGGAAAAGCATTGCTTGATTCGGAGAGACTTTTAGACGGCAGGCTTATATATTCTTATGTATCAGCGGATACATTGAAGGAATATGATGTTATCGGCCGCGATACGGGAGGAATTATTGATGAACTCAGATTTACTGAGGGAGTCGAAGTTGCTGTATTTATGTATGAACTTCCGGACGGAAAGATAAAGACAAGCCTGCGCTCCGTGCATGATGTTGATGTCAACAGTATTGCGGGAGAATTTGGCGGCGGCGGACATATAAGAGCTGCCGGATTCACAACGACACTGGATAAGAATGCGATTATTACCAAACTGGAGGAGCTCGTAAGAGCGGGACTTTGATAATGTATAACGGCATAATCAATATTTACAAAGAGAAAGGGTACACATCACACGATGTTGTAGCTAAGTTAAGAGGAATATTGAAACAGAAGAAAATCGGACACACAGGAACACTTGACCCTGATGCAACGGGCGTGCTTCCTGTGTGCCTTGGCAATGGAACCAGATTATGTGATATGTTAACGGACAGAACCAAGGAATATAAAGTTACAATGCTCTTGGGAGTTACCACTGATACTGAAGATATATCCGGTACGGTATTGACAGAGAAAGAAGTCACGGCGGATGCCGGTGCGATAACAGATGCGATCATGTCTTTTGTGGGAAGCTATGATCAGATTCCACCCATGTATTCGGCAATTAAAGTTAACGGACATAAACTTTATGAACTTGCGAGAAAAGGTGTTGAAGTAGAGCGTAAGCCACGCAATGTTGTCATAGATTATATTAAAATAGACACCGTAGGAACCGCAGAGTGTGCATTTACCGTCGGATGCAGCAAGGGAACTTATATCCGATCGCTTTGCAGGGACATAGGCACCAAACTGGGTTGCGGGGCATGCATGAAAGACCTTGTAAGAACCCGTTCGGGAATATGCCTTGCAGAGGATGCGCTCACGCTGGATGAAGTTGAACAGAGGAAGAACGCCGGAACATTGGAAAAGTGCATTAAACCTGTTGATTTTTTCTTCATGGATTATCCTGCAGCAGTGATTCCTGAAACATACTGGAAATACGTTAAAAACGGCAATATGTTCAAAGCGGATGAATGCAGTGTCGGTCGTCTTGAAAAAGATGATGTATATAAGGTGAGAATATATTTTGACCGTAAGGAAAGAGAACCGCTTTTTACGGCTTTGTATGAGTATGACAGACATACCGGCATTTACAGACCGTATAAAATGTTTCTGAACGGAGAGTGAATTAATGATTTGCATTGAAAACAAAGATTTTGTACTTGATGAGCACACGGTTGTGACGCTGGGCAAATTTGACGGAATACACAAAGGACACAGAAAACTCATTCATAAAGCGCTGGAGATTTCCCGCAAGACGGGAATGAAAAGCGCAGTTTTTACCTTCAAGGTAACAGAGGAAAATAAATTTCCGTATATGGAAAGCGAGAAAATAACCACACCGGGTGAAAGAAAAGCTATTCTTGAGGAACTCGGAGTCGATATTCTGGTTGAGTACCCTTTTGATACAGAAGTTGCGGACACGGAACCTGTTGATTTTCTTACAGATGTCCTGAAAAACAAAATGAAAGCCGCATATATTGTAGTTGGTGAAGACTGGACATTCGGCAAGGGCGGACGAGGAAATGCGCAGACATTAAGGTCAAACTGTGACAAACTCGGGTTTGAACCGGTAATTCTCAAAAAAGAGACATATGATGGCCGAAAAATCGGCAGCAGCTGGGTTCGCGAAGAAATTGCGGCAGGACATATGGAAACGGTTAACATTCTTCTGGATTACCCGTACAGCATAACGGGAGTTGTCGTACACGGCAACAGAATAGGACGCACAATAGGATTTCCGACAGCAAATATATTGCCGGGTGATGATAAAATTCTTCCGCCGTTCGGCGTATATGCGTCCAAAACATTAATAGATGGCAAAGAATATTACGGAATCAGTAATATTGGTGTCAAACCGACAATCTCAGATAACAATGCGGTCAATGTCGAAACCAACCTTATCGGATATGACGGCGATCTCTACGGCAGAAGCATTAAAGTGGAACTGATACATTTCCGGCGGCCTGAAATGAAATTTGAATCGGTCGAAGCACTTAAGAACCAGCTTGTAAGGGATATAGAATTTTCAAAAACATATTTTATGATATAAAGAGCGAAAGAAAATCTTGATTTATATCCGATAATATGTTAATATCGTAAAGTATTAATGCTTAACCGATACTCAGATACAGGACACTCCGACCTGGTTCTTAGTATACGGTGATTATAATTAAGGAGGAATATCGCAGATGATATCTAAAGAAAAAAAGACTCAGATTATCGCCGAGTACGGCAGAAAAGAAGGAGATACAGGTTCACCAGAAGTACAGGTAGCCCTTCTTACAGAGAGAATCAAGGAGCTCACAGAACATCTTAAAGTTAACCAGAAAGACCATCATTCAAGAAGAGGTCTTCTTAAAATGGTTGGTAAGAGAAGAGCATTACTTGAGTACCTCAAGAAGAATGATGTTGAAGGATATCGTGAATTGATTGCCCGTCTGGGAATCAGAAAATAGTTTATGGTATGGGCGGAGTTTTCCGCCCATTTTTACCGTGCAAAAGACGGATGGCAGGATGTGCGAGACCACTGACAAATGTACAGACAGCTGTGGATTTGTCAGTTGTTTCGATGTCTTGCCGCCGCTCTATAACAAACATGCCGCAAAGGCAGAACAGGAGATACTATGTATAAAAGTTTTAGTATGGAACTTGCCGGAAGAACACTTACGGTAGACATCGACAGAGTTGCAAAGCAGGCTAACGGCGCTGCATTTATGCACTATGGCGATACTGTTGTACTTTCAACCGCAACAGCATCGGAGAAACCAAGGGACGGAATCGATTTCTTCCCACTCAGCGTTGAATATGAAGAAAAATTATATGCCGTAGGTAAAATACCGGGAGGATTTAATAAGAGAGAGGGAAAGGCTTCAGAGAATGCCATTCTTACATCGCGTGTTATCGACAGACCTATGAGACCTCTTTTCCCTAAGGATTACCGTAATGATGTAACACTCAACAACCTTGTTATGTCAGTTGATCCGGAGTGCAGCCCTGAGCTTACGGCAATGCTTGGCTCAGCTATCGCAGTTGCTATATCAGATATCCCATTTGACGGACCTTGCGCAACAACACAGGTAGGACTTATTGACGGAGAATTCGTAATCAATCCTAACGGTGCACAGACAGCTGTTTCTGATCTCAAGCTTACTGTTGCATCAACAAGAGAGAAAGTTATCATGATTGAAGCAGGTGCCAATGAAGTACCTGAAGCCAAGATGATCGAAGCAATATACAAGGCTCATGAAGTTAACCAGCAGGTTATCGCTTTTATTGACAAGATTGTCGCTGAATGCGGTAAACCGAAGCATGAATATACAAGCTGTGCAATTCCTGAAGGCTTGTTTGATGCGATTAAAGGAATTGTACCTCCTGCAGAGATGGAAGAGGTAATGTTTGCTCCTGAAAAGCAGGTTCGTGAAGAGAGAATCCGTAACCTTAAGGATTATCTTGCAGAGAATTTTGCAGAGAAGGAAGAATGGCTTCCGCTTATTGATGAAGCTGTATATCAGTATGAGAAGAAAACAGTTCGTAAGATGATTCTTAAAGATCACAGAAGACCTGACGGACGTGAGATTACACAGATACGTCCGCTTGCGGCTGAAGTAGATATAATTCCAAGAGTCCATGGTTCGGCAATGTTTACACGTGGACAGACACAGATCTGCAACGTATGTACTCTTGCACCTCTTTCAGATGCGCAGAGAATTGACGGACTTAATGAGCAGGAAACATCCAAGAGATATATGCACCATTATAATTTCCCAGCTTATTCGGTTGGAGAGACCAAGGTTTCAAGAGGACCTGGACGTCGTGAAATCGGACATGGCGCACTTGCTGAGAGAGCTCTTTTGCCTGTGCTTCCGTCAGAAGAGGAGTTCCCATATGCAATAAGAACCGTATCAGAGACATTTGAATCCAACGGTTCAACATCAATGGCTTCTACATGTGCATCATGCATGTCACTTATGGCAGCAGGTGTACCTATTAAGAAGATGGTTGCCGGTATTTCATGCGGACTTGTAACAGGTGAGACAGATGATGATTATGTTCTCCTCACGGATATTCAGGGTCTTGAAGATTTCTTCGGAGATATGGACTTTAAGGTAACAGGTACAACAGAAGGTATCACAGCTATCCAGATGGATATTAAGATTCATGGTCTTACACGTCCTATCGTAGAAG
>ENA-ORCP01000777-ORCP01000777.1-human-gut-metagenome-genome-assembly--contig:-NODE-777-length-28460-cov-8.862911_pt1 | contig 28460 bp, 18 predicted proteins | sample MGYA00242990_ERZ507991 | MGnify/ENA primary metagenome ERZ507991 (study PRJEB26167, sample SAMN06115496) | human gut metagenome | host: Homo sapiens | place: China:Henan | collected 2015-05-07 | study... | reverse complement strand
CTTCTTCTCCAACAACGGCATCTTCAACACAATGATGGCCAACGCCGGTGTCACGGACTTTCTGCATAACATCGGCCTGGTGGATAAGGGCCTGTCCTACATCCCGTTCCTGACCCAGCCGGGCTGGGCTATGTTCACTATCATCATGATCAATATCTGGATCGGCGTGCCGTACCAGATGCTGATCGCCACGGGTGTGTTAATGAACATTCCCGCCGACATGATCGAGGCCGCCCGCATCGACGGTGCGAACCCGGTTCAGATGTTCTTCCGCATCAAGCTGCCCTACCTGCTCAGCGTGCAGGGACCGTCGCTCGTCACGGACTTTGTCAGGAACGTCAACAACTTCAACGTTATTTACCTGCTGACCCAGGACGTGTTTGTCACGAACAACCAGCAGCTGGCCCAGTCCAACGCCAAGGAGATCGACCTGCTGGTTACCTGGCTGTTCCGCTTGACGCAAGAATATTACAACTACAAGATGGCCGCTGTGCTGGGCATCATGGTGTTTATCGTCTGCGCAGTGTTCACCGTTGTGTGCTTCCACTTTATCAATAAGAAGGAGGCGACGTTCTCTTGAGTACCACTACCATCAACGATGCCGCCGTGCAGAAGCAGCTCAGACAGGGCCGCGTCAAGAAAACAATTTTCTCCATCATCCGCCATCTTATCCTGGCGCTGCTGGCCTTTATCTGGCTGGTGCCCATTGCCTGGCTGCTGCTGACCTCGTTCTCCACCGATAAGGGCATCAACTTCACCCGCTTTGTGCCGGAAGGCTTTACCCTGTGGAACTACATCAGCATTATGACAGAGCCGGACTCCGTTGCACAGTTCCCGCGCTGGTTCATGAACACCCTGGTCGTGGCCTGCTTTAACTGCGTGATCTCCACCTGTTTTGTGCTGATGGTGGCTTACGCCATAAGCTGCTGCCGCTTCAAGGGCCGCAGGCTGCTGCAAAACCTGTCCGTCACGGTCAACCTGTTCCCGGGCGTTCTGGCCATGATTGCAGTTTACTTCGTCTTGAAGTACATGAACCTGACGAATTCCTACGCGGGCCTGATCATGGTCTATGCCGGTTCCTCCGGTTTGGGCTACCTGATTTGCAAGGGCTTCTTCGACACGGTTCCGGTTTCCCTGCGTGAGGCCGCCAAGTTGGACGGCGCTTCGGAAGCTCGCATCTTCTTCCAGATCGTTATCCCGATGTCCCGCCCGATTTTGGTGTACACCATTATCAACTCCTTCCTGATGCCCTGGACCGACTTTGTTATGGCAAAGATGATCCTGAACTCCGGTGTCAGTACGGACTGGACGGTTGCCATCGGCCTGTACAACATGCTGCAAAAGGCTCTGATCAACAACTACTTCTCCCGTTTCTGCGCGGGCGGTGTGCTGGTCGCCATCCCCATTTCCATCCTCTTTGTCATCATGCAGAAATTCTACGTCGAGGGTATCACCTCCGGCGCGGCAAAGGGCTGATAGTTTATCACAACAACGCTGCCTCGCAAGGGGCAGCGCTTTTGTGGGTGAAGGGCAGATTTAACGCAGGGACCGGATATGCCCGGCCCGCGGCCTTCCCGCTAATGACCGCTTGCCATACCCGGCCCATACAAGGCACTTTATTTTAAAGTAAAGAGGTTCACCATGAAAACGATTACCAAAGCCCCCATCCTGTTCCGCGGTGGGGACTATAACCCCGACCAGTGGCTTGACCGGCCCGATATCCTGGAAAAGGACGTCGAACTGATGAAAAGAGCCGGCATGAACACCGCCACCCTCGGTGTGTTCGCCTGGGCCAAGTACGAGCCGCAGGAGGGTGAGTATGACTTTACCTGGCTGCGCGAGACGATGGACCGCCTGTACGCGGCGGGCATCTACACCGAGCTTGCCACCCCCTGCGGCGCTAAGCCCAACTGGATGGCGAAAAAATACCCCGAGATCCTGCGCGTGCAGGCCAACGGTGTGACCGACCACCAGGGTATGCGCCACAATGCCTGCCCCAGCAGCCCCATCTACCGCGAGAAGGTCCACACCATCATTGAAAAGCTCGTCGAGGCCGTCGGCGACCACCCCGGGCTGATTCTGTGGCACATCTCCAACGAACTGGGCGGCGACTGCTACTGCCCCCGCTGCCAGGCCCGCTTCCGCGATTGGCTGCGCGACAAGTACAAGACCATCGACGCGCTGAACCACGCCTGGTGGACCGGCTTCTGGAGCCACCACTACAACGATTTTGACGAGATCGAGCCGCCGTTTGAGAACGGCGAACAGAGCCTGCTGGGCCTGAAACTGGATTGGCGGCGCTTCACCACCTGGAACATGACCGACTATGTCCACAGCGAGACCGAGCTGCTGCACAAACTGACCCCGAATGTGCCCATCACCACCAACCTGATGGAGTATTTCCCCGGGTTGGACTACCACTATTTGCAGAAAGAACTGGATTTCGTCTGCTGGGACAGCTACCCCCACTGGGGCCGCCCCGACCGCAGCATCACGACGACCTTCGCCATGACCGCGTTCGACCACGCGCTGATTCGCGGCTGCAAGCGGGACGTACCTTTCTTCACGATGGAGAGCACGCCCAGCCTCGTCAACTGGCACGAGTATAACAAGCTCAAGCGCCCCGGCGTCAACCGACTGCAGGGCTTGCAGACCGTGGCCTGCGGCGGCGACGGCGTACAGTACTTTCAGTGGCGCAAGGGCCGCGGCGGCACTGAGCAGTGGCACGGCGCGGTAGTGGACCACGATGGCCGCGACGATACCCGTGTGTTCAAGGATGTGACCGAGACGAACGCCGCGCTGAACGCGCTGACGCCGGTTATCGGCAGCCTGCCCCGCGCTGAGGCTGCGCTGATTTTTGACTGGGACAGCCGCTGGGCGCTGGAAGATGCCTGGGGTATGCAGATCCAGCAGAAGAACCTGCGCGAGACCGTCTGCGCCCTGCATGAACAGCTGGGCCGCTGCGGCGTCGATGCCGATGTCATCGGCGTCGAGGAATCTCTCGACCGCTACAAAGTCGTCGTGCTGCCGATGCTCTACATGGTCAAGCCCGGCTTCGGTGAGAAGATTCGTCAGTTTGTGGCAAACGGCGGCACGGTTATCGGCACCTACCTGTTGGGCTATGTCAATGATTCTACGCTGGCCTGGCTGGGCGGCTTCCCCGGCGATGGCCTGCGGGAGGTGTTCGGCGTGACCGCCACCGAGCTGGATACCCTCTACCCCGGCGAGCGCAACACCGCCGTCTTCCCGGACGGCAGCAAGGCCGCCATCCAGGACTATTGCGAACTGCTGGAAACGACGGACAACACCGATGTGCTGGCAACCTACGGCGAGGACTTCTACAAGGGCTACGCCGTGGCGACCCACCACGCCTTCGGCAAGGGCCACGCCTACTACGTTGCGGCCCGCATGGATGCCGACGGCAACGCGAAGGTGTTCCGCGCCGCCATGACGCAGGCAGGCTGCACGATGCAGACCCTGCCCGAGGGCGTTGAGTACCACTGCCGCGAGGACGAGCGCGCGGTGTATCACTTCTACCTGAACACGACCGAAACGGACAAGACCGTGGCCGTGCCCACCGGGGCCGACCTGCTGACCGGCAAAACCGTCAGCGGGGAAGTGACCCTGGGCCGCTATGGTGCCTGCGCGGTGGAAGTTGTAAAGTAAAATAAAAATGACCATCCAGCGTATTTGCTGGATGGTCATTTTTTATACAATATCGCACTCGATCGGCGTTTCAAACAACCGCATTACTTCCGCGCGGTCGTCGGTCTGCCCCAGCGCCCACATCAATTTCACGGCGACGGCCTCGGGGGTCATGTCGCGGGCCTCCAATACGCCGGGCAACTCGCCCACGGCGCGGCCCACCTCGTAAACGGCAAGGTCACAGCCCTCGTGGGGGACCTGCGTTGTAAACACAGCCAGCCGCCCGCTCTCGCACCAGCGGCGCAGCTCGGCAAACATGGCACCGTGCTCGCCGCCCGGCAGGCCGCCGACGCCGAAACTCTCCAACACCAGCGCCCGGTAATGCGGGACCAGCATCGGAATGATATCAGCCCGCATCCCCGGCACAAGGCGCAGCACAAAAACGGCGGGGTCGAGCTTTTCATAGAACCGCACCGGCGGCAGCGCAGCCGGGCGGCGCAGGAAAAGGACAAGCCGCGTGTCGCGAAAAACCGCCGTCTCCGGGTAGTCGATGCTGGAAAACGCGTTGAAGCTGCGGGTGCGGGTCTTGCGGGCGCGAGTGCCCAGAATGACCTTGTTGTCAAATACCAGCTGCACGCCCCATGCACCGTCACTGACCGCGTAGACAAAGGCGCGGTACAGGTTGTTGCGGGCGTCCGTGTCGCGGTTGTAGATGGACTTTTGGCTGCCCGTCAGTACAACCGGCTTGGCGCTGTTCTGTACCATGTAGCTCAGCGCGGCGGCGGTGTAGGCCATTGTGTCCGTGCCGTGGGCAATGACAAAACCGTCGTAGGCATCATAATTTTCTTTGATGCAGTGTACAATACTCTGCCACTGCGCGGGGCCTACGTTCGTTGAGTCCAGGTTGAACACCTGCACGGCATCCACAGCACACAGGTCGGCCAGCTCCGGCACACAGGCCAGCAGTTCCTCCGACGTGATGGCCGGGGCCAGCCCGCCCGCCGCCGTGGGGCGGCTTGCAATCGTCCCGCCGGTGGCGAGGAGTAGGATTTTTTTCATGGGGGTACCTCATTCTTTCCACATCAAATGCCGCTCGGCTACGACCTGGGCGTCCAATGTCCGCGACCCAGCGGTGAAGCGCACGGTCACGCGGTGGCCGCTCACGCTCTCTACTGTGCCGGGGCCGAATACCGCGTGCCGCACGTGGGCACCAACGGTCGTGATGCTCTCCACATCCACCGGCGGCAGGGGTGCCCGCGCGGCGGGCGGGACAGGGCGGCGGCCTGCGGGTTCCACATCGGGGCGCTTGCGGTGCCCGGGTAGGGCCGCCAACACTTCCTCCACAAAGGCCGAGCGCTCGGCCACGCAGTCAAACAGCACCAGCTGCTGCCGGGCACGGGTCATGGCGACGTAGAACAGCCGCCGGTCCTCCTCGTACTGCTGGGTCTCGCCAGGGGTGCGGCAGGCAAGTTCCGGCTTGGCCGGAAGGATGCCGTCCAGCACATCCAACAAAATCACCCGGTTGTATTCCAGCCCCTTGGCGGAGTGTATCGTGGACAAAATAAACCTGCACCCGGGCGGCGTAATATGATCCTGCACGATGCCGCGCAGAATTTCCAGCCGCTTTAACAGGTGGGCGGGGCTGTCCTCCTGGGCACCCAGCATTTCCAGCACGGCCAATTTCGTGCGGTCCATGCCCTTTTTGTCCAGGTATTTGCCGTAGCCCAGCTCGTCGGCCACAAACCGCACGGCGTCGTCCGCCGCCATCCTGGGCAGGCGGGCCAGGCCGTGGGCCACATCGGCCATGGCGGCGCGGATGCGCGGGCGGATGCTGTCCTCGTTCAGCAGGGCTGTCCAGCAGCCTTGGCCGTACTGCCGCGCCTGGCTGCAGGCGTACAGCGCCTGCACCTTTGTGACCGGCACACCAAATTTGTAGTAGCAGCGCAGAAAAATATCTGCGTCGGCGGGGCGGGCAGCCAGCGCAAAGATATCCGCCACATCCCGCACGATTTTGTTGGAGAAAAACGTGGGGTCGATGTTTTTGCAGCCATAGGGCACGCCACGACGCTCGCACAGGTCGATGATGGGCAGGGCACTTTCGTGGTTGCGGAACAGCACGGCGGTTTCCGTCTCGCAGTTCTGCGCCGTCTCAAACAAAAACGGCAGCTGATCGGCACGGCGGCGCACCGTGACGATCTGCAACGGTGCGCCTGCGCCCTGCGTGGGCTGTATCGTTTTGGGGCGGCGATAACGATTGCGGGCCACAAAGCGGTTGGCCGCGTCCAGAATCGGTTCCCGTGAGCGGTAGTTTTCCTCCATCAGCAAGATTTGTGCGCCGGGGTAAGTCTTTTCAAAGTCCATCAGCGCCTGGGGATAGGCAGCGCGGAAGCCGTAAATACTCTGGTCCTCGTCGCCCACCATAAAGATGTTGCCGCTTTCCTGAGCCAGCACGCGGATAATCTCATGCTGCACCTTGGAGGTATCCTGGGATTCATCCACGCAGAAATATTGATACCGCCCCCGGAACGCCTTCGCCACAGCGGGCGCACCGCGCAGGATTTGCAGCGCAAAGCATAGCTGGTCGTCGTAGTCCATCCTGTGCGCGGCTTTCAGCGCCCGCTGGTAGCCGCGGTATAACTCGGGTAAGTTGTCGATGTCGGTTTCCAGCGCGTCCAGCTCGTCATCGGTCAGGCACATATTTTTAATGTAGGTGATGGCTGTGCGCAGATCCTTCAGCGTGCTCTCGGTGGGGTATTCGTGGTTCGTCTCCTGCCAAAGGTGTGTAAGCAGCGGTGCGGTGTCGCTCTCATTTTGGATCAGGTCGGGCGGCGTGCGGTTGTACATATGGCTGTACAGCGCGATAATGCGCGCTGCCACGCCGTTTATCGTGCGAAACTCCAGCTGCCCGGCCAGCGCATCCCCAAACCGCGCGGCGAAGCGGGCACGCATTTCCCGCGTGGCGGCTACGGTGTAGGTCATTGTCAAAATCGACTGCGGCGGGATGCCGCAGACCAGCGTCATGTATCCCAGCCGGGTGATCAGCACCGTGGTCTTGCCGCTGCCCGGCACGGCCAGCAGCAGCACCGGACCGTGTACGGCCTCCACCGCCGCCCGCTGCTGCGGGTTCAGCGCCGCCATATGGGCGGATGCAAATTCAGGTTTGTCCATGGCGGCTCCTTTCGGCAAATAGTAAATAATTTTCGCATGGCGGCGTGTATTGTAGGGGGGCGGCCTCCTCGACGCCCTGCGGAGGTGTCCGGCCCCTGCACGGATGCTGAAATTATATCATATTTCCCCAGTAAAAGCAAAACTCCCCCGCCAAACGGCAGGGGAGAAGGATGTTCAAATCACGCGCGGTTCAGCGCAATATCGTTGATGACCTCACCGGCGTTGTATCCTCTCTCAACCGTAAAGCTGCGGGTTCGGCAAAGTTGAGGGCCGGATCTGCCCGGCCACTGCAACGGCATAGCACATATACCTACTGTGATTATATGATTATGAACGCCGCATCCCGCGCTGTCAAGCCTGTAAAACTGTCAAAACCTGCCGCGTTTCGACCGCTGTATTTTGGCACCCCTATGTATTGGATAAACCGGCGGGCTGTGGTACAATATGTAAGCAACAGACAACTTGCGTGTAAAAGGAAAACATCATGAAGCAAAGTAAATTAAAACTGCGCTGCACCGAAGATTACGCGGTGCTCTATTGGGATAAACCCGCCGCTGCGCCCAAAGGGGCGGAATATACCGTCTCGCTGAACGGCGAGGTCATCGGTCGCACGGATAAAACACATTTCACCATCGAGGGCCTGCCTTACGGCAGCACTTACCGGCTGGAAGTTGCCAGCGGCAGCTATTGCGTCGGGGCCGAGACGCTGCAATTCGGCAAAGAAAAGCGCCGCGTCAACGTAACGGCTGCACCCTATTTCTGCAAGGGCGACGGCAAAACGCTGAACACCGACAACTTGCAGCGGGCCATCAACGACTGCCGCGCCGATGACATCCTGTATTTTCCGGCGGGTGACTACCTGACCGGGGCGCTGCAGTTGCACAGCGATTTGGAGATTTACCTTTCCAAGGGGGCTGTTTTGCAGGGCACGGCCAATATCAACGACTATTCGCCCCGCATCCCCAGCCGCTTTGAAGGGATGGAGATGCGTTGCTATTCCAGCCTGCTAAACGCCGGGCGGCTTGACCACACGAAAGGCTCGGGCTGCCATAACATCATCGTGCGCGGCAAGGGCACAATCTGCGGCGGCGGGCAGGTGCTGGCAAAGAAAATTATCGAGGACGAGCGCGCCCGCATCAAAAGCTTTTTGGACGATAACGAGGAGCTTGTCAAAAGTTGCGAGAACGACGACACGATCCCCGGCCGTGTGCGCCCGCGCTTAGTAAACCTGAGCAACTGCGAGAATGTCTGGTTCAGCGGTATTACGTTCAAAAGCAGTCCGGCGTGGACTTTCCACATGGTCTACTGTGATAATATCCAGACCGACCACTGCGTTTTTGAATCCGAGGGCGTCTGGAACGGCGACGGCTGGGACCCGGATTCCTCGACAAACTGCACGCTGTTCGCCAGCGAGTTCCATACCGGCGACGACGCAGTTGCCATCAAGAGCGGCAAAAACCCCGAGGGAAACGAAATCGGCCGTCCCTGCGCCCACATCAAGGTGTTTGACTGCCGCATCGGGTACGGCCACGGCATCTGCATCGGCAGCGAGATGAGCGGCGGTGTGGAGGACGTGCAGATTTGGGACTGCGACTTTGCCAACTCGCTGTACGGCATTGAGATCAAGGCCACACCCAAGCGCGGCGGCTATGTGCGCGGCGTGACCGTGCGCGATTGCACCGCCCCGCGGGTAATTTTGCACAGCGTATCCTACAATGACGACGGCGAACCCGCCCCCGAGCCGCCGAAGTTCAGCCATTGCTGGTTTGAGGGGCTGACCCTGACCGGCCGCACGCTGGATCACGACCACATCTGGCAGGACGCCGCGCCCATCGAGATTGTCGGGTTCGACTGCCATGGCGGGGAGATCGAGGATATTACGTTTAAGGATATCACAATCACGGAGGAGAGCGCAGAACTGAAACTGGGGCTGTGCAGCGGGGTGAATCTCTACAACATCACACTCTCCAAGCCTTCCCCCTCGGAGGAAGGTGTCCCCGCAGGGCCGGATGAGGGGCGTGTTGACCCTGGCAACCCATAAACGGGTCATAGCGGGAACTTCTCTCCTCATCAGTCCGCTTCGCGGACAGCTTCCCCCAAGGGGGAAGCCTTTTCACCTGCCATTTGTAAACAAATCTTAAACCTTCCCTACACCCCCTTGCATATCGATGCAAGGGGGTGTAGTATTATCACGGTACAATTATTAACACATGATAATTATTAACAGGAGGCGTGTAATGTCTACCCCAGAAACACCCAATCTGCACGGTGTGTTCCGGTTCGTCGCGCGGCTGCATACCCTGTCCAAGCGCGGTATGCGTGCGGCCCTGGCCGATGAGCCAAAATGCCGGTACGGAATGCTCCAACATCTGTACAACCTCATCGAGCAGCACGGCCATGACGGCGCAATTTATGTTTCGGACATTGCGCGGTATATGCACCAGCCGATGCCCGCCGTCTCCCGCGGGCTGCGTGTCATGGAGCAGGACGGCCACATTACCCGCGAGACAGACCCTAACGACCGCCGAAAAACGCTGGTGCGCATCACCCCGGAAGGGGAGCGCGCCCGCAGCGCAAACGAGCAGGCCATGAACGCCTATTTTGCCCGCATCATGGCACGGCTGACCCCCGAGGAACTGGCCCAGGCCAACGCTGTGAAAGACGCACTGCTGGCCGCCATCGAGGCCGAAAACGAATCGATGCAGCAAACCCGGAAAGGAGAACCCCCGCATGACCAAGATATTTAAACAGCTGGGGCGGCACTGGGCGGCGTGTCTCGCCGTCGTGGCGCTGCTCGTCGTGCAGGCCTATTGTGATTTGAGCCTGCCCGACTACACCAGCAAAATCGTGGACACCGGCATCCAGCAGGGCGGCATTGAAAGCCCTGTGCCTGACACTATCCGCGACACGACCCTGCAAGCCCTGGAGCTGCTGATGACCGAGGACGATGCCGCCCTGTCTGACGCAGCCTACGGCGACCCCGACGCGGACGGTGTGCGTATGCTGAACAGTGATGCCGACACCGCCGCGCTGGAAAGTGCATTCACCACGCCCGACATCGTGCTCTATATGGCCGCTGCCCAGAACGCTGCGACCGCCGCCAGCACGACCGAAACCGTGACGCCAACCAGCTATGACCTGGACGCCGTCGCGACCCAGTTTGCCGCCATGGCCCAGGCCCCCAGTGCGCGGGAAATGCTGCAAGCCCAGCTGGCCGACGCCGCCGCGTCGCTGGATGATTCCGTGGCAGACAGCTTATCCAGCCAGGCTATGCTGCTGGTGGCACTGGAATACGACGCCCAGGGCATTGCCCACGATGTACAGATGTCTTATCTGCTGCGCACCGGTGGCCAGATGCTGGCCCTGACGCTGCTGATGGTGGCCGTGGCAATCGCCGTCGGTTTCATCGCGTCCCGCGTTTCCGCCGCCATTGGCCGTGACCTGCGCCGGGATGTGTTCAAGACCGTCGTCGGTTACTCCAACGCCGAAATCGAGAAGTTCTCCACCGCATCGCTGATTACCCGCACCACCAACGATATCCAGCAGGTGCAGTTTACCTGTGTGATTTTGCTGCGTATGGTAGCCTACGCGCCCATTTTGGGCATCGGCGGCATCCTGCACGTTGCCAGCGGCAACACCGGCCTTGAATGGATCATCTTTGTGGCGGTGGCCGCGCTGCTCGTGCTTATCACGGTGTTGATGAACGTAGCCATGCCGAAATTCAAGCAGATGCAGACCCTTGTGGACCGGCTGAACCTTGTCAGCCGCGAGATTCTGACCGGCATCATGCCCATCCGCGCTTTCAGCCGCGAGAAATTTGAGGAGGAGCGCTTCGACAAGGCCAACACGGACCTGATGAAAACGCAGCTCTTCACCAACCGCACAATGGTCGCCATGATGCCGTTTATGACCCTTATCATGAACGGGACCAGTCTGCTCATCGTCTGGTTTGGCGGCAAGGCCATGGACCTGGGCAATATGCAGGTGGGTGAGATGATTGCTTTCATCACCTACACCATGCAGATCGTTATGTCGTTCCTGATGCTCTCGATGGTCGCCGTCATGCTGCCCCGCGCGGGTGTGGCCGCAGACCGCATCGACGAGGTCATCAAGACCCCCGCTGCCATCCACGACCCTGCCGCGCCGAAAGCCCTGCCCGAGGTCGGCACCAAGGGCGTTGTGGCCTTTAACGATGTCAGCTTCCGCTATCCCGGCTCTGACGAGGACGCACTGGAGCATATCAGCTTTACCGCCAAACCCGGGCAGACGACGGCCATCATCGGCTCCACAGGCTGCGGCAAATCGACGCTGCTCAACCTCATCCCGCGTTTTTACGACGTCAGCGAAGGCAGTGTGACGATCGACGGCGTCGATGTGCGCGATATGAGCCAGGCGCAGCTGCACGACCAACTGGGCTACGTGCCGCAGAAAGGTGTGCTGTTCAGCGGCACCATTGATTCCAACCTGAAATTTGGCGGCGACCACATCACCGACGCCGACGTGCGCGGGGCTGCTGAGATTGCCCAGGCCGCCGAATTTATCTCGGCCAAGCCCGAGGGCTACAACGCCCCGATTGCCCAGGGCGGCAGCAATGTCTCCGGCGGGCAGAAACAGCGGTTGTCCATCGCCCGCGCGATTGCCAAGCACCCGCAGATTTACCTGTTTGACGACAGTTTCTCGGCGCTGGACTACAAAACCGACGTGGCGCTGCGTCGCGCACTGAAAGCCCAGACCGACAACGCTACCGTCATCATCGTGGCGCAGCGCATTTCCACCGTGCTGCACGCGAACCAGATTTTGGTTCTGGATGAGGGCCGCATCGTCGGCAAGGGCACACACGCCCAGCTGATGGAATCCTGCCCAGAGTACCAGGAGATCGCCCGCAGCCAGTTAAGCCAGAAGGAACTCAATTTGCAGAAGGAGGGTGAGTGATATGCCAAGACCCGGACGCATGACGACCGAGCGCGCCAAGGACTTTAAGGGCACGCTGCGGCAGCTGCTTTCCGCGTTGAGCAAGTATAAGCTGTCGCTCATCGTGGTCGTTATCTTCGCCGTTCTGTCAACAATTTTCAACATTGCAGGGCCGAAAATCCTTGCCAAAGCCACCACGGCGCTGGCCACCGGCTGGATTGCCAAGCTGCGCGGCGTGGGCGGCATAGACTTTGCCTATATCGGAAAAGTGCTGCTGTTTTTGGCGGGAATGTACCTGCTTTCCGCGGCATTCAGCTTTATCCAGGGCTGGCTCATGAGCGGTCTGTCCCAGAAGGTCTGCTATGATTTCCGCGACCAGATCAGCAAAAAAATCAACCGCCTGCCGCTGGCCTACTTTGAAAAGCGCACCGTCGGCGAGGTACTGTCCCGCATCACCAACGATGTGGACACGCTGGGCCAAAGCCTGAACCAGAGCGTGACCCAGCTCATTACCAGCGTCACGACGATGATTGGCGTGCTGATCATGATGCTCTCCATCAGCCCAAAGATGACGCTGATTGCGCTGCTGATCCTGCCGGTGTCGCTGGCGCTGGTGCTGCTGGTCGTCAAATTCAGCCAAAAATACTTCAAGGCGCAGCAGGCAACGCTGGGCGTTGTCAACGGCCAGGTCGAGGAAGTCTACGCCGGCCACAACGTTATCAAGGCGTTCAACCGTGAAGACGCTGTGCTGGCAGACTTCAACGCCGCCAATGACAAACTGTATGAATCCGCGTGGAAATCCCAGTTTTTGTCCGGCCTGATGCAGCCCATCATGAACTTTGTAGGCAACCTGGGGTATGTGGCGGTCGCCATCGTCGGCAGCATTTTTGCAGCGGCGGGCAGCATCACCATCGGTGATATCCAGGCGTTCATCCAGTATGTCAAGAACTTCACCCAGCCCATCCAACAGCTGGCGCAGGTGTCGAATATGCTGCAAAGCATGGCTGCCGCAGCCGAGCGCGTCTTTGAATTTTTGAACGAAGAAGAGGAGAACCAGCAGGCCGACCCCGCCCACCGCGCGAATCCTGCCTGCATCGATGGCCAGGTCACGTTTGACCACGTCAAATTCGGCTACACGCCGGAAAAAACAGTCATCCACAATTTCAGCTGCAACGTCAAGCCCGGCGAGAAGGTCGCCATCGTCGGCCCCACCGGCGCGGGCAAAACCACGATGGTCAAGCTGCTGATGCGGTTCTACGATGTGGATGCGGGCGAAATCAGCCTGAACGGCCACAATGTCCGCGACTTTGACCGCAGCGCCCTGCGCGAGGGCTTTGGTATGGTCTTGCAGGATACCTGGCTGTTCAAAGGCACCATCATGGAGAACATCCGCTATGGCCGCCTGGACGCCACCGACGAGGAAGTTATCGCCGCCGCCAAGGCCGCGAACGCAGACCACTTTATCCGCACGCTGCCCGGCGGCTACCAGATGGAGCTGAACGAGGACGCCTCCAACGTCAGCCAGGGCCAGAAGCAGCTTTTGACGATTGCCCGCACGATTCTGGCGGACAACCGCATCCTGATTCTGGACGAGGCAACGTCCAGCGTCGATACCCGCACCGAGCAGCGCATCCAGACGGCCATGGACCGCCTGATGCAGGGCCGCACAAGCTTTGTCATTGCCCACCGCCTGTCCACTATCCGCGACGCAGATCTGATTCTGGTCATGCGCGACGGAGATATTGTGGAGCAGGGAACCCATGACGAGCTGATCGATCAGGGCGGGTTCTACGCAGATCTGTATAATAGTCAGTTTGAGGATGTAACGGCGTAAAGGCTTCCTCCTTTGGGGGAAGTCGTCACCGCAGGTGACTGAGGGGGCCTGCCACCTGCCGGGCATTGCCCCCTCATCCGGTGCACTGTCCGCCCTGCAGCATTAAAATGTAAATAATTTGTAAAATACAGGTAAAACCTGCATAAAAAGCGAAAAATCATTTGCGCATCGACAAAAACCGTGTTACAATGTGATGTATTTATTCTGGAATTGTGTGCATATAACACGATAAGGTGCGGAACGAATGAGGGAAAAACTGCAAAATAAGCGCGGCTTTACGCTGGTGGAGCTGATCGTCGTGCTGACCATACTTGGGGTTTTGGCGGCGATGCTGATCCCCGCGCTGCAAGGCTATATTGAAAAAGCGCTGGAAACGTCGGATATTGTCAACGTGCGCGCCGCGTATATGCAGGTGCTTTCCGATGCAATGACCGGCGATGTCACTGCCGAACAGACCGTGCAGCTCAAGCAGGGGCAGGACGGGTGGCAGCACTTTGACCCCGTCACCATTGCGGGCATCACCCACGCTGCCGACGAGGGTGACACCGACAACTGGAAAGGCTCGCCCACGGCGCACGGAACCTGCAGGGTTTCTTATGTGGAGGGGACGGGCGTGGTTCTGACGTGGTCGGGCGAAGGCACCAAGCCGTCGCAGCCCGCCCGGCCGACCGTTAATTTGAGCGAAAACCTGCACGAGATTTTGGCAAAAACCGACTTGCTGAAAACAGATTTAAAGGACATAGATTTTTATGAGATCGACTCCGCCTGCCCGACCTCCACGATGGTTCCCAAGGTGAAGGAGCAAATCAAGAAAGACAGCCTGCTGTACACCGGAACGTGGGATTTCCGCAAGATTCGCAGCGAAAACCCCGGGCGGTATTTGTTCTGGACATCGGTGGATGCGAGTAAAGTTGCCGAAGGCACGCAGGTGCCGGTCCTTATCAGCAAAGAACACGAGGGCAAATTTTACATCACCACGATGACGGTGACGACCTCAACGCTGAAGAAAACCGGAGAAACCTACAACGTGATCGGCAACGGCATTGACAACCGAGGAACGTTGAAACCCTATATCACGGGTACCGAGTACACCACGCTGGAGGATGCCTATGCCGCGTATGCGGATATGGTGAAAAACAGTTATTCGCAGTACGCGGATACCCTGCCAAGGTAGAAATGCCTCCAACCACCCAACGGGCAAACTGCATATATGGCTTCCCCCAAGGGGGAAGCTGTCCGCGAAGCGGACGGATGAGGGGCTGCTTTGCCGCCACAACCCGTTAGTGGACAATATTCGCAAGGCCACCCCTCATCCGGCCTTCGACCGCCTTCCCCCTCAGGGGAAGGCTTTTTTGTTATTGACACCCCTGCTATAATAGTACCAAAGGGGGCTTTTTCATGGATTACGCAAAACTTACCGCACAGGCCCGGCAGGCTACTGAAGAACTGCTGGAAGCCGCGCACCTGGAAACTGGGGATATCTTCGTGGTCGGCTGCTCCAGCAGCGAGATCATGGGTGGACATATCGGAAAGGATTCCAGCATGGAGGCTGCTGCCGCCGTGCTGGCGGGTGTGCTGCCGCCCTTGCAGGAGCAGGGCGTCTACCTTGCTGCCCAGTGCTGCGAGCACCTGAACCGCGCTATCGTCATCGAGCGCGCGGTCGCCAAGGCCAACGGCTATCAAATCGTGGCGGCCATCCCGCAGCCCCACGCGGGCGGCAGCTGGGCTACCAACTGCTGGCGCACCTTTAACGACCCGGTGCTCGTTGAGGAAGTCAAAGCTGCAGCGGGCATGGACATCGGCGGCACGCTCATCGGGATGCACCTGCGCCGCGTGGCCGTGCCGGTGCGCCTGTCGATGGACCACATCGGGCAGGCGATTCTGCTCTGCGCCCGCACCCGCCCGCCGTTCATCGGCGGTGCCCGTGCCGTTTACAGTCAGGAGGAAGTGCGATGATCCCAGAAGCACAAAAACAGCAGATGGCCGAGGCCGTCGCAAAGATCCGGGAGACGATGGCCGCCGCCGCCAGGGCCGCAGGCCGCGACCCTGCCGACGTGCGCCTTTGTGCCGCCTGCAAAACCCGCACGGTGGAAGAAGTTCGGTACAGCGCCGATTTGCCCATTGACCTGTTCGGCGAAAACCACGTACAGGAGCTTGTGGAAAAGACCGACGCCGGGGCCTACAATGGCAAGCCCGGACATTTTATCGGTCATTTGCAGACCAATAAAGTCAACAAGGTTGTAGGCCGTGCCGCGCTCATTCAGAGCGTGGACAGCACGCGGCTGCTCGATAAAATTGACGCTGCCGCCGCGCGGCTGGGTTTGGTGCAGGACATTTTGGTGGAAATCAACATCGGCGAGGAAGCCAGCAAAAGCGGCGTCGACGCCGACAGCCTGTTCCCGCTGCTGGAAGCTGCCGCCGCGAGGGAGAATACCCGCCTGCGCGGTCTGATGGCGATTCCGCCCGCTGACGCAGACGATACCGAGACGCGCCGCTTTTTTGCGCAGATGCGGGAGTTGCTGGCCAAGGCCGATGCCCAGCACTACGACCGGGCGCAGATGGATATTTTGTCCATGGGTATGAGCCACGACTACGCCGCCGCCATCGCCGAGGGCGCGACCATCGTCCGCGTGGGCACCGCCATCTACGGCGCACGGGATTACAGTAAGAAAGCATAAAATTACCGCCGGCATCTCGTAGATGTCGGCGGCCAGCCTGTAGAAAAAGTCCGTTTAGGCATCATACCAAGACGGACTTTTTCATTTCAAACGGAAAAAATATCAGCGCGGAAAGAAAATCCATGGAGAAAATTTCTCTCCGCCTCTTCCCCGGAGAGGGATTTTTCCGTTTCCATATTTTCTACTCTTTTTCGACAGGCTGGGAGGAGTGCATTAGGCACTCCTCTATTTTTTGTTCATATTTTGCACTGCGCGTGGCGATAGAATCGGTTGCAACTGCGCAACTGACTTGCGCAAACTAACTGTGCAGAATACCAAAAAAGATAAAAATTGTGCAAAACCGCCGGAATAAAGAAAAATGTACAGCGTTTAACACGAAAAATGTAGTAACAAATTTACTAAATTCAACCTTGTGAACTTTTACACAATGACGAAAAATGAAATGCAACGCACATAAATCTTGAAATTTACAGTAAAAAGTGTTATAACATTACCAGAAATTTATGTATGCGCAACCGATAAAAGTGAGCAAGGCAAGAAGTTGCACCGTGACCGAAAAGCCGCGTTGCTTTGACAGTTTTCGACACGCCGATTGCCTATAATGAAATTTGATAGCTAAACATGCCCGAAAGTGGTTCTTTCCGGCAAAAAACAGGGAGGTAGTAACCGATGAAAAAGAAAACGCTAGCCGCTGCATCGCTGCTTTTGGCGCTGCTGATGCCGCTTGGCGCCACCCCGCTGGCGGTGTATGCCGACGAGGCACAGACGGGGGGGGGCACCGTGAGTGAGGCCCCCGAGGGGACGGGCGAGACGAATGAGGCCCCCGAGGGGACGGGCGAAACGAATGAGGACCCCGAGGGGACGGGCGAGACGAATGAGAACCCCGAGGAGAAGGACAAAGACAAAACGAATGATGGCAGCGAAGGAAAAGCAGCTGCAACGGTAGGTATAGCGCCCCAAGCTGCCAGCACTTACGTTGCATGGATTGGCGATGTAGGTTACACTACACTTGAAGATGCCGTAAATGCTGCGCCCATAAATGAATTGACCGAAATTCGTCTAGGTGAAGGCACATACACGCTGTACCAAAAAGGAGCTAACGTTCGCTACAAGAATTTAACCTTTGTGGGTGCTGGGCGTGACAAGACCACATGGCTGGTTGGCCCCACGGTTCCCGACCCCCAAAAGTTCGGCACTGAATATAACAGCGACTATAGTTTTGACGTTCGCGGTTCCACTGCCGAGCCACGGACCCCCGAAGAATCGGAAACTGTAACCTTTAAGGGGATGACCCTGCAAACCGGAAAAGTTGATTATCTTGGTTTTTCTGGCTCGGACAATACCGTTGTCGAGGATTGCACCATTGAGGGTCGGACAGCTTACTGGGGCTACAGAAGTGCTAAATTTGTCAACACTACTTTTACTGCCCCACCATCCGACTATGCCATTTGGACATATAGTTCCGCTGATATGACGTTCCAAAATTGCATTTTCAATGTAACCGGTAAGGCTGTTAATGTATATACTGATTTTGGCGCAACACAGCATGATTTCACAATCAATTTTGATTCGTGCACTGTCAATTCCACTGAAGCAAACAAAACAGCCTTGAGCATCAATGATTCCTTGATGACCTATTACGGTTACGGCTACAAATTCTACGTTAATATTATTGGCAACAATACCATCAAGGGTCTTAAGCCTGACACCAAGACCTGTTCTCGACTCTTTGGTTTTAGTAATGATAAAATCTACCCATATCAGGGCAAAAAACTTCACTATGACTCTGGCGCTACTGTTGTCACTATCAATGGTACTCCCGTCTGGAAAGATGCCGCCCGCTGTGTAAAGCACAACGGCAACGTCTTTAAGGGCACTTACGACAACGGCACCAGTAGCGGCAGCGCCAACCAGTACACCGAGGGTTACAAAGATAACGTTATTGACATTACTGGCGTCACCAAGTGGGCCTTAAAAGCCAATACTACCAATACCTACGTCCGTACCATTACTAAAAAATGCCAATACTGCCAGGAAGAGATTTATGAGCAGGAAGAAAAGACCGGCTACTGCCTTAGCTATGACCTGAACGGCGGCACAGGGGCCGAGGGTACTTACAATGACACCTATTATCCCCCGCAAGATGGCAACACCGCTACCGTTGCTGCTGACCCCAGCCGTGCCGGGTATCAGTTTGCCGGTTGGCAGGATGCAGACGGCAACCGGTACGCTGCGGGCGATGCTGTGACCGTTGACCAGGATATTACCCTCACCGCCCAGTGGAACAAGCTGGTAACGGTCAGCTTTGATTTGTGCGGGCATGGCGGGGCCAATATTTCCAGCCAGACCTTTGTAAGCGGCAACAAGGCCAGCGAGCCGACCGCCCCCAAAGAGGACGGCTGGGTGTTCGGCGGCTGGTATACCGAGAAGGGCTGCCAGCACCGCTTCAGCTTTGACAGCGCTGTTACCAGCGATATCATCCTGTACGCCAAGTGGGACCGCGTGACCACCGTTGTTTCTACACCGGTCGCTACGCCCACGCCCTCCCCTGCACCGGCTGCGGCTGCCACCAAGACCGCGACCGTAAAGAACGCTGCTATCCCCCAGACGAGCGACGCGTTCCCGATGGAAGGGCTGCTGGCCCTGCTGGCCGTCGGCGCGGTTGGCTTTGGCGCGGCGGGCTGGCTGCGTAAAAAGCACCACTAAGCCTACCATTCGCTTTCCCATATAAATGCCTGCCCTGTGTGGATGTACTCCCGCAGGGCAGGCATTGTTTACAGGTTGTTCACCATTCTTTCATGTTTTGCGGCGGACGGTGTGCTATAATCGGTGGGTTAAAATATAATGGCTCATGTGCAGGGGTAACATTGTTTGCCCACCAACTTGGCGCAGCATCGCGTTTTCAGGGCAGTTTCCTTACAAGGCAAACGGACAGGGGCGAGCAATGCTCGCCCCTACAAGAGTTTTTCGACAGTCTGACCGCCGGCATCTCGTAGATGCCGGCGGCTTTTTTATTTCCTCACCCGGTATTCCCTCGGTGTCAGGCCATATCTTTTTTTAAATAACCTGTTAAAATACGACAAGTTGTCAAACCCGCACTGCTCGGCAATCGCCAGTATCGTGTCATTGCTGCTGCGCAGAGCATCGGCAGCGGCGTTCAGGCGGTGCTCGTTCAGGTATTCGGTAAAGCCCTGGCCGGTCATTTTCTTGAACCACCGCATAAAATGGCTGGGGCTGCACCCGCAGGCTGCCGCTGCGTCGGTCACGTGCAGTGCGCCCGCGTACTGCTCGTTCACCAGTTGTACCACGGTTTTCAAACGTCGGGTGTCGGGGGTATCGGCAGGGGGAAGGTCGCCGCTGCGGCCCACCAGCGCCGCCAAAAACAACAGCAGTTCGCCCTTTATACACAGCTCATAGCCAACATCCTTTAACTTGTTGAACTCCTCTGCCGCGTGCAGACAGTTTACGGCCCAGGTATAGCCCCAGTCGTTGGGGGCCAGCCGCATGGGCAGCGCCAGGCGGCCGCTTTGCAGGGGCAGCAGGTATTTTTCAGCGCACAGGTCGCCCGCACCGCCCAGCAGTTCCAAATCAAAGATGATGTTCTCATATTCCATCACCTCGCCCGGCAGCTGGCGCAGCGCGTGCAGCACGCCGGGGGCAAACACATAGACATCGCCCGCCTCGGCGGTGTAGGTCGTCAGGCCCGCCTGCACGACGCCGCGCCCTTTTTTGACAAACACCAGTTCCATGCTGTCCTGCCAGTGCAGCGCCACCTGGGGAAAATCCTGTGGGATCGTGCAGGGATAGATGTTGAAAGGGAACCACGCGGCCCCGTGTTGCTTTGTTTCGCGCAAGGTTTTCTGATTTGGCATGATTTTCACCTCGTTGATAGTATTGTACCACTATTGGCCATTATTTTGCAAGCATCATGCGCGTTTTGTGTGGTATAACCTAGGTGTAGTCAAGAAACATACCTATTGGCCCAAAAGTTCCGGGCCAAGGCAAGGTTCAACCCTTCCGCCCCTGCCAGGGGAGGCAAGTATATGAGGAGGTAACTCTCATGAATATGACCACTGTGATCGAAGCCAAAACCAACAAGCCGCTGGCATCCTGCACTGACCAGGAAATCTACCTTGCCCTGCTGGACATCGTCCGCGAGCAGAGCGCCGCTCACGTCAAGCCTGTCAAGGGCCGCAAGCTCTACTACATCAGCGCCGAGTTCCTGATTGGCAAGCTGCTGTCCAACAACCTTATTAACCTGGGTCTCTACGACGACACCCGCGCCGCGCTGGCCGCTGCGGGCAAGAATCTGTCCGACATTGAGGAAGTCGAGCCGGAGCCGTCCCTGGGCAACGGCGGTTTGGGCCGCCTGGCTGCCTGCTTCCTCGACTCCCTCGCCACGCTGGATCTGCCCGGCGACGGTGTCGGCCTGCGCTATCACTTCGGCCTGTTCCACCAATCCTTCAAGGACGGCGTCCAGAACGAGCTGCCCGACCCCTGGCTGACCGCACACTCCTGGGCCGAAAAGACTGACACGGTCTATCCGGTCGAGCTGGCAGGCAAAACCTACAATGCCCGCCTGTACAAGCTGGCCGTCACCGGTTATGAGGGCCGCACCAACACGCTGAACCTTTTTGACCTGGACACCATCGATGAGACTATCGTCCACGATGGCATCACCTTCGATAAGACCGCCATCGACAAGAACCTGACGCTGTTCCTGTACCCCGATGACTCCGACGAGGCCGGCCGCCGCCTGCGCGTCTACCAGCAGTATTTGATGGTTTCCGCCGGTGCCCAGCTGATTCTGGCTGAGTGCGCCGCCCGCGGCTGCGATTACCATGACCTGGCCGACTATGCCGCCATCCAGATCAATGACACCCACCCCAGCATGGTCATCCCCGAACTGATCCGCCTGCTGGGCGAGAAGGGCATCGAGTTCGACGAGGCCGTCGAGATCGTCACCAAGACCTGCGCCTACACCAACCACACGATTCTGGCCGAAGCGCTGGAAAAGTGGCCCCGCGCCTATCTGGACGCCGTGGTCCCGCAGCTCATGCCCATCATCGAGAAGCTGGATGAACTGGCCCGCACCCGCACCAAGGACGAGAGCCTTGCCATCATCGACAAGGACGACCGCGTCCATATGGCCCACATGGACATCCACTTTACCCACTCCACCAACGGCGTTGCCTACCTGCACACTGAAATTTTGAAGAACTCCGAGCTGCACGGCTTCTATGAACTGTACCCCGAGAAGTTCAACAACAAGACCAACGGCATCACCTTCCGCCGCTGGCTGCTGGAGTGCGACCCCGCCCTGACTGCCGAAATTGAAAAGCTCATCGGTTCCGGCTTCCGCAAGGACGCCACCGAGCTGGAAAAGCTGCTGCCCTACGCCGAAAACGTCGACACCCTGCAGGAGTTCTCCGCCGTCAAGGCCCAGAACAAGCAGGCACTGGCCGATTGGCTCAAACGGACCCAGAACGTCACCGTCGACCCGAATGCCATGTTCGATATCCAGTCCAAGCGCCTGCATGAGTACAAGCGTCAGCAGCTGAACCTGCTCTACCTCATCCACCAGTACTACGAGATTAAGGCTGGCCACCTGCCTGCCACCCCGCTGGTCAGCATCTTTGGTGCCAAGGCCGCCCCGGCATATATCATCGCAAAGGATATCATCCACGCACTGCTGACGCTGTCTAAGGTCATTGCCGCTGACCCGGTCGTTTCCAAGTATCTGCAAGTCGTCTTTGTGGAGAACTACAACGTCACTGCCGCCGAAAAGCTCATCCCCGCCTGCGACCTGTCCGAGCAGATTTCCCTGGCATCCAAGGAAGCCTCCGGCACCGGCAACATGAAGTTCATGCTGAACGGTGCGCTGACCCTGGGCACGATGGACGGCGCAAACGTCGAAATCAGCCAGCAGGTCGGCAACGACAATATCTACATCTTCGGCCAGACGTCCGATCAGGTCATCCACCGCTATGACGCGGGCGACTACTGCGCCGCCCAGTGGTACGAGGGTGACCCCAACATCCGCCGCGCCATCGACTTCCTGACCAGCCCCGAAATGCTGGCCGCCGGTCATGAGGAAAACCTCAAGCGTCTGCACGACGAACTCATCAACAAGGATTGGTTCCAGACGCTGCCCGACTTCAACGCCTATGTGGTGCGCAAGGGCCAGGCCCTGAGCGACTATGCCTGCGACCCGCTGGGCTGGCGCAAGAAGTGCGTTATCAACATTGCTAAGGCCGGTATGTTCAGCAGTGACCGTACCATCGCCGAGTACAACGACGATATCTGGCATCTGGGCGAGTAATTTGCCGCCAATAATCGAGTAGTAGGCTCTCCTTAAAGAGCCGACCCCTCACACCACCGTTCGTACCGACCGGTACACGGCGGTTCAACCGCATAAGTGCAAAGACTCGTAGTAGTTGAGGATACTAAAGTATCCCGCTGCTGCGAGTCTTTCGTTTGTAATGGAACACTTTAAATCAGGACTACCGGCGATACGCCAGTATCCCAGTCTGGAGTTGGCCCACTGGTAAGCCTTGTCAGCCGGGATACCCAGCTTTTATCTGTCAACTGATATTGACAATACCGCATCGCAAGGCGACTGTCTATACTGATAGCCGGATTGTGGAAAAGTACAGGAATCAACTTGCATAAATTTTCACGCAGATTGGCCTCTCTTTTTTACACAGCCAATGCCAATCAGCGCTTGAAATCGAAATGCTGTACAAGTTTGATCAAAAATCAGTATGCCAGTTGACCATAAAAGACATACCAGAATGGAAGCGTGCGGCGGGATCAAAACCCTACGAGGATGAAAATGAAATTCGATAGAAGACTTACAGATGAAATCTACACTTCCGATACGGTAGGGCTGGGAAAAAATGCATTTCAGGCCATGCAGGAGACGATCTATCATAATGGCGGTGTCGGAACTATTACCGGGTACTATGATGTCGAATTGTCGATCCTGTCGGTCAGTAATCTGTTGCTGCATAATCTGAACCACAGCTATGAGTCCCTGATGGAGCAGACAAAGGGTTCGCTGAAGAATCTTTTCTATAAGAAAGATGCCACATTCCTTGACAATGCACGCTTTCGTCAGATTCAGGGCGGAGGAGAAAGCCAGATCCTCACGGCAGATGGGTCTCCCGTCTATGTGCGTCTCTACAAAAAAGATGCAGTCGATACGGATTGAACACCGATCTGGATCATGTCAGTACAGATGAACTGGGCGTATGAGAACCTTGCGCTGGTTAATGAATCCATCCATTCTGCACTATGGTATTTTGAGTGTAATGAAAACGGTGAGATCGTTCATCTTATAAATCAAGTGAGTTTTCGTTCAGCAGAAATTCGTATAGGCCGAGATGCAGGATTCCGTTATCGTCCGTCCACGGTTTCATGGCGGTTTTGCTGATAATGATTTTTTTAAAGAAATCTCGTGTATTTTTCAGCGGTCTAAGCTCTGTTTCCATTTTGACAGGGTCACTCACATTCAACGCGGACTGAATATAGTATTTCTTTGTTCCTCTGTTAACAACAAAGTCAATCTCACATTGTCTTCTTGATCTCTTGTCATCTGATTGTTGGGATAGCTCTACAACACCAACATCTACAGAGTAATCTCTGCATAGAAGTTCGTTATATATAATATTCTCCATGATATGAGTTTCTTCCTGCTGCCGAAAGTTCAGCCGCGCATTACGTAGACCAATGTCAGTGCAGTAGTACTTCGATGGATATTCAAAGTACTTCTTACCTTTTACATCATAGCGTTTGGCATTGCTGAACAGGAAGGATTCCATAAGGTAGTTCAAGTAACTGGAGATAGTTGTGCTTGAAACAGATATGTTCTTTACCGTTCCTAATGTATTAGCAATCTTACTGGCATTGGTAAGCGAACCGACGGACGAGCAAAGATCATCGGTTAACTCTGCAAGCACATCAGGTAGAGCAATGTCGTAGCGCTCCGTAATGTCCTTGAAGTAAACCTCTGTAAAAAGGCTTTTCAAGTAAGCCATCTTATCAGCATCGGTCTTTCTGGACAAAACTAACGGCATCCCTCCATATAGAGCGTACTCTTCGTATGCCTCAGATTTATCACCACCAACAGAGGCATAATATTCCTTGAAAGAGATAGGATAGACACGGACTTCGTCACCCCGCCCACGAAATACAGTCAGAACATCTTTCGTCAGCATTTTTGAGTTGCTTCCAGTTACATAGATATCGACATTGCGAAGCCGCATAAGGCCATTCAGTACATTATACAGCCGAATAGACTCCGGATTTTTAAGCTCATCCTTGGTGATTGCATACTGCACCTCGTCAATAAGGATATAGTACATTTCTTTTGAGGTTATCTTAGAGCGAATAAACTGGGATAGCTCTTCTGGATTGCGGTATTTGACATAAGTATCATCGTCTAGTGCAATCGAGATAATTTGTTCTTCCTTTACGCCGCTCTCAATCAGATAATCATAAAACAAGTTAAAAAGTAAATAGCTCTTTCCGCATCGGCGGATACCCGTGATGACCTTAACCAAGCCATTCTCTTTTCGATCAATGAGCTTTTGCAGATAATACTCTCTCTGTATAACCGAATTCATGTTTAACGCCTCCACCTATTTCAAACTTACTGCATATGGCATCCAACTTTCAAAAGGATTATACCACTATCTAACGCTAAAATCAATCTTCGTTTGAAACTTACTGCCATCGAGCAGCAGGTTTCAAACAGACCATGCGTTTAGTCCTGAGCACCAAATATTTTTTAATGTCCCTTTCAGTCCAGATAGATTGGCATCAGATGCGCCTATCCTTTTGATATCTATATATGCAGCAGATGCTATCGAACATGGCATCTGCTTTTCTTGTTTTGAGAGTGCCTTTCTTTATAATAAAGTGTCCGATGGGCGTGAAATTGTGCTACAATTGTACTGATAATTTGGCGTTTCAAAAAGGTAGTGTTACCCTTAGTGAGGTAGCAGTTCGGTAGTGCTACACGCTGGGGAAACCTGCAAGTGTAACTACTATCTTGACGAACAAAATGTCCCTCTGCCTGTGATACTTGCGAATTTAGATGTTTTATACAAACCACCTATTTTCGTAAATACCCATAACTTCTTCTCTTAATAAGGAAACAAAAGGAAAACAAAGAACTGCAAAAATTACAAAATGGTTACATGCGGAAGAAAAGCACAAAAATTACTGGCAAACTGCACATTCAAATAGTGAATACATGATGAAATATGCACAAATTGAAAGGAAACCGTTTCCCTATTTCTTTGTTGACGTGGGGTGCTGGGAGTGTTACTCTGTAGATGTCAAGGATGCGCATCAGAAAATCTCAAAAACTCTTTACCGTTTGGAAAGAAGGAAACAAATATGAGCAGAGTAAAACACTTGTTTGCAGTTGTGCTGGCGGCATTGATGCTGTGTCTGCTTATGCCTGTTGCTGCGTTTGCAGAGGAAGCATCCGATGGAAAAATGATCGTCTACGCAAAACTCCCGTCTGACTGGTCAGACCCGCACCTGTGGGCATGGGCAGACGATGGCACAAACGCTTTTGATGCATGGCCCGGTGGCGAGATGGAAGCAGACAGCAACAATGATGGCTGGTATTACTGCTGGATTCCCGAAACCACCAACAACATTATTATCAATGCGAATAACGCTGCGGTTCAGACCAGCGACTACAAGCTGGAAAGCAAGAATGCTTGGGTCACGGTGACTGATGCAGAAAATGTAGAAATCAGTTACGATGCACAGACCACCGGTGATCTGCCGGAGTATGTAGAAAAATTCAAGATTCATGCGCAGGTTCCCGATGATTGGCAGGATGTCTGCCTGTGGGCATGGTCTGCACCGGATGGCAAAAATGCTTTTGAAGCATGGCCCGGCAAGACCATGAGCAAAGGCGAAGATGGCTGGTATACTGCCAGCGCTCCCGTTTGGGTGAACAGCATCATTGTCAACGGCAACAGCGGCGATGTGCAGACGGAGGATATCTCCATCGATGCAGCTGAGGTGTGGGTTACGGTTTCTGAGGACGGAACTTCCGATTTTACTTACAATGATCCGAATGCTCCCGTTGCAGAAGATATTACCGTTCATGTAAAAGCTCCCGCAGACTGGAGCAAGCCGCATCTGTGGGCATGGTCCGCACCGGACGGCACGAACGCATTCTCTTCTTGGCCCGGCGAAGCCCTGCAGGAAGGGGAGGACGGCTGGCTGACGCTTTCTGTTCCCGGCTGGGTCAACAGCATTATCGTGAATGGCAGCGATGGCAGCGTTCAGACCAGTGACCTCAGTGTGGAAACAGGCAAGGATCTGTGGATCGTGGTGAGCGATGCGGAGAATGCAGAAGTCACCTATGAAGCCCCGGCTGAGACTGTAGAAACAGCAGAGGCTCCTGCTGCAGAGAGTGAGCCTACGGTTGCAACGGATGCGGCGGAACCCGCAGAAACCAAGTCCAACGCGATGCCGATTGCAATTGTCGTTGTTGTGGTGATTGCTGTTGTGGCAGGCGGCGTGGTCGTCTCCAAAAAGAAAAAGTAATCTTCCTTAGAAAATCATAGAGTACGGGCTGAACAGCCCGTACTCCTTATTTGACACAATCAGAAAGGCAGGTATTCCATGAAGCGCCTGATAGCAGGATTTTTAAGTGTATGTGTAGCGGTATCGTTGCTGATGACCGGCTGCTCGTCGGGCGGCACGGATAATACTGTGCAGACAGATGGCCCGGTTACCATCACAATCTGGCACGATAAAGAAGATGAAGTCGCGCAGGCGTTGCAGACAGAGTTGGATACGCTTGCCCCGGATATCGTGGTAAAACTGGAAAAGAAAGACGGTCTGACCGATTCGTTGAAGATGGTCGGCAACGATCCGAATTCTGCCCCTGATATGTATTTCTTTGCCCACGATAAAATTGGCGTTTACGCTGAAATGGGCATTCTCGCACCGATAACGGATTTCGTTGACAAGAGCACCTTGGATCAGTACATTCCGATGACGATTGAGGCTGCTACCTACAAAGGGGAAGTGTATCAGCTTCCGATCTACTTTGAGACGCTGCTCTATATGTACAACAGACGTTATATGAGTGATGATGAAGTACCTTCGACCACAGAAGAACTGTACAAATATATGCAGGAAAACACGAAAGGCGGACATTACGGCTTTGTGGAACAGCACAGCACGGCGTACTATGCTGCAGGCTGGCTCCATGCGTTTGGCGGTTACATTCTGAACGAAAATGGCGAACCCGGCCTCGATGATGAGAACACCATCAAGGCGCTGGAATACCACAAGAAATTCGTGGAGCTTATGCCCACCGAGGGTGAGTATTCTACCGTGAATACGCTGTTCCGCGAAGGCAAAGCGCACTCCACCATCGGTGGTCCCTGGCTGGTTCCTACGGCGCGCGAGAGCGGTATTGACCTCGGCATTGCACCGATGCCTACTGTAGATGAGACCGGCAACAAAATTGCACCGTATTCCGGTGTGCAGGGTATCCATGTCTTGAAAGTTGCAGCTGAGCGCAAGCACGATGCCATTGCAAAGGTCTTGCAGGTTCTGACAAATGATTCCGTTGGCATTGCGATGGCGAAAGCAAGCGGCTGCGCCCCTGCAAAGCAGAGTTGCTATGATGACCCGGTTATCAGCGGTGACGACATGGTTATGGCTATGTACGATACGGCGCAGGATGCGGTTCCCATGCCGAACGTTCCCGAAATGGACGTTATGTGGACGGTTACGGAAAATCTGCTTGTGGATGTAAACATGAGCGGAAAAGACGTCCGCAGCAGCGCACAGGCCGCCCAGCAGCAGGCAGAGAGCCTTATCAAACAGATGCAGTGATGCGGAAAGGCCGCACTATGAAGAAAAATAAAAAAGAAACGTTTTGGGCCTATTTGTGCAGCGCCCCCTCGTTGCTTTTGATTTTGCTGATCGTTGTATTCCCAATTCTGTACACGGCGTACATCTCCTTTACAAACATGAATGTTTACCATTGGTTCAACTTCTCGTTTGTAGGGCTGAAAAATTATAAAGATGCGCTGTTTGTTTTTGATTCCGGCTTTTTGGCGGCACTGCTTCGGACCATCCTGTGGACTGTGCTGAACATGGTGCTGCAGTTGGTAATTGCCTTTGTGCTGGCCAGTCTTTTGAACATACAGGATTTTAAGGGTAGGCGAGTCTAC
>ENA-ORCP01000776-ORCP01000776.1-human-gut-metagenome-genome-assembly--contig:-NODE-776-length-28471-cov-10.715292_pt1 | contig 28471 bp, 22 predicted proteins | sample MGYA00242990_ERZ507991 | MGnify/ENA primary metagenome ERZ507991 (study PRJEB26167, sample SAMN06115496) | human gut metagenome | host: Homo sapiens | place: China:Henan | collected 2015-05-07... | reverse complement strand
TGTTTTTTTAATCTGTCGCGAAACTACAGTTTCGCCGACAAGATGTGTTCTGACGGCACTTCGCGCCGCAAAGTCTATTTCATGCGCGCTCCCGCGCGAAACACTGATTATCGAAAAATTGGCTTTATCGGCAAACGGGTTTTTACTCTCTTAAAATTACATGACCATCGAGAGAATTTTCTCGCTGAAAAAGTACCCGGCGGAGATGAGCGCCGTGTTCCACGCCGTGATGCCGAGCGCCGACCAGCCGACAAACCACTTGACCGGCATACGGAGCAGACCGGCCGGAATGGAAACGATGGTCCGCAGCATCGGGATAACACGGATAATCGCCAGTCCCCTGCCGTGCTGCGCGTTGATAAATTCGTGGCATTTCTGCACGAGGGAACGGAATTTCTTACTCTTGCCGAACAGCTTTTCCATGATCGGCTCACCGCCCCAGTAGCACAGCCCGTAGATGACCAGACTGCCGAGCAGACCGGCGGCTACGCTCAGCGCGACCGTCAGCGGCAGCGACAGGCTGCTCTGCGCAATCAGCACGCCGACACACGGCATGATAACGCCCGCCGGAAAACCCGGCAGGTTCATGTATTCGCAGAACACCACCGCCCCGACCAGAATCAGTCCGTATTTATGAAAAAGTTCGAAAAATACAGCAGCCGTCATAGTATCACGCCCGCTTTCTCTGCTGCTATCTGTATCGAATAGTATACCGCTCCGCACACCCCTGCACAAGAGTGACGAAGCGGTATTTGCAATAAGTTCACAAACGCGCTGTCATACGCCTCAGGTGCGGTACTTTCCCCGCTCGATCGGGCCGAACAGCCGCACGAGCAGCCGGTGGATGAATGCGAAAAGGCCTGCATGAGTCTGCATTTTCATGACAATTCCTCCCTTTTATTGCGCTATGGGTTTCTCTATCCTTTCTGTTTACAGTATACCTCAAAACCACTCCGGTTTTCCCACACAAAACCGTGAATAATTTCTTAAATTTTTATGAAGTTGCGTCCTCGTCGTCCGCTGCGCTCAGAATGCGCTCGCTTTCCGCCTCGGACAACTCGGTAACGTTTTTCAGGCGGCGGCGAATGGCGCGGGTGCGCGTGCCGACCAGCTTGTCCAGCTCACGGCTTGCCTGGTCGAGGCGGTTCTGCGTCTGGGTCAGGCAGGTTTCGAACTTGTCGAACTCGGTCTTTACCGCGCCGAGCACGTTCCAGACCTCGCCCGAGCGCTTCTGAATGGCAATCGTGCGGAAGGACATCTGAAGGCTGTTCAGCAGCGCCGCCATCGTGCTCGGGCCGGCAATATTGACATGGAAATCGCGCTGCAAAATCTCGACCATGCCGCGCTGCACCGCCTCGGCGTACAGTCCCTCAAACGGGAGGAACATAATGCCGAACTCGGTGGTGTACGGCGGCTCGAGGTACTTGTCACGGATGTCCTTCGCCTCACTGCGGAGGGTCAGAATGAGCTGCTTTGCGCAGGCGTCGATCTGCTCGCGCGAGCCGCTCTCGTAGGCGTCGCGCAGCGCCCCGTAGGTGTCGCCGGGGAACTTGGAGTCGATGGGGAGCCAGACGCTGCCGCCGTCTGCGCCCGGCATCCGGATGGCGTATTCCACCCGCTGGGTGCTGCCCGGGATGGTGGCCACGTTGGTGTCATACTGCTCCGGGGCGAGGATCTCTTCCAGGATCGCGCCCAGCTGGATCTCGCCGAGGATGCCGCGGGTCTTGACGCCCGAGAGCACCTGCTTCAGTCCGCCCACGTCGGCGGCGAGGGACTGCATCTCGCCAAGGCCCTTGTACACCTGCTCGAGCTGCTGGTTGACGGCCTTGAAGCTTTCCGTCACCCGCTTCTGCAAAGCGTCCTGAAGCTGCTCGTCCACCGTGTGGCGTATCTCGTCCAGCTTGCGGGTGTTCTCAGCCTGCAATGCCGTCATGCTCTCGACCATGGCGCGGCGCAGCTGCTCCATCTGCTGGTTGTTGGCCTGCTCGAGGCTCTGCAGACGCCGCTCCAGGATGCGCTGCTGGCTGTCCTGCCCCTGGCCGAGGGTGGTGCTCATGCTCTGCACAGCCGTCTGCAGCGTCTCGCTGACGCTGCGGATGGCGGCGTAGTTCTGCTGGGCGATGGCGTCCTGACGGGCGTTGAACTCTCTGGCCTGAGCGGCCAGCTGCTCTTCGAGCCAGTCTTTCAGCTCTTCGCAGTCGGCTTCGTCCAGCCTGCCGGTGGGGCGTCCGCTGCGGAAGAGCAGCAGCGCCATCATCAGGCAGATAGCCACCAGCAGGACGGTATACAGCATTGCGAGAAATTCCATTTATTCTACTTCCTCAAACTTCAAAACTTCTTTGGTGGTCACGGTATCGTCACCGTACAGGCCCACGCCGTCGGCCTCCATCTCGCCGCTCTGGTTGTCGTAGGGGTCGCTGCGGAAGCCCAGCATCGGCGGGTCGAAGGGCGCTTCAAAGGCGCTGTTTGCCACCATGCGGCCCGTATCCAGACTGCCGAAATAGTGGCGGCGGAGCACTTCATCGCCCCGGCGGGCCATGGAGGCACCGTAGGAGCAGTCGGCATACATCCAGCCCCTGGGGGCGACGTAGAACCGCGCCCAGTCGTGACAGCCCGCGTCCCCCGGGGCCACTGCAAAGCCGCTCTCCCACCGGGCCGGGATGCCCGCGATGCGGCAGAGGGTGATGAAGGTCAGCGCCATGATGCCGCAGTCTCCCCGGCGGCTGCGGGCGCAGTTCTCGGCGATGGACTCGTGGACGAAATAGGACGGCTGGAAGTGATACCGGACGTTCAGGGTGACATAGTCGTAGATGCGCTTCGCCTTCTCCGCCGGGCTGGTGATTCCCTCGGTGAGCTGAGCCGCCAGCGCCCGCAGGTAGGGCGTAAAGACGATGTGGGGCGCTTCCTCGCCGGTGCAGAAGTCCGGCTGCTCCGCGTCGGGCGTGAAGGAAAGCGGGTCGGCATAGACCGCCGTCTCCCGGTAGCTGTACTCGGCCCCGAAGGTGCGGTTCTCGGTCAGGTCGGCCTCCCAGCAGACGGTGCGCTGGGGCGCGTCCTCGGCGGCGATATGGCCGGGCGTCTCGGTGAAGCGGTCCAGCGTGATATGGCTCTGGGACGGGCAGGCGGCAGGCAGGGCCAGCCATGCCCGGACGTGGACGGCGTCTCTGCCCTCGGCTTTCGCCTTTTCCAGCGCGGCGGCGAAGGCTTCGTCGGACATCCGGATGCTGGTGCGGAGGGTGATGTCGGCGCTGGCGCTCCCCTCCCGCTCCATCTTCTCGTGGAGGCGGTGGCGCTCTTCGTTCTTGTTGTTGGGGGCGTCCGGCGTCAGCTTCCGGGCGGCGAGGTCGGCGTGGGTGGCCAGCAGCGTCTCGGCGAACCGGGCCTGATACCGCTTCTCCCCTTCCACGAACCGCCAGTCCATCCGGTCCTCCCAGTCGAGCTTCTTAAATTCCTCTGCCGTGAAGTCCCTGACCCGCTCCTGCATCCGGGCGATGGCCTCGGCCTCCGTCCAGCAGTATTCCCCGGGCAGCCGGCGCATGATCTCCTTCTGGACGGTCAGGGCCTCCCGCAGGGCGTCCACACCGTGGGGCGTGGGGTTCTCGGGCGGGACATACCCCTCCGGCGGGGCGATGCCGTTGGACGCCGGGCCGTTCTGGGTCTTTGTCCAGTCCTCGGCCAGCAGCCGGTCGATGCGGGCGATGGCCTCCTGATAATATCCGGCCGCTTTCAGCCGGGCGATGTCGTCGGGCAGGCCCACATTCAGGCTGCGGACAGCTTCATTCCAGTCGTACATATTCTTTTCCTCCTGTTATTCCGAAACGCTCTGCCAGAACTCGGCAGCACGTTCCACCCAGCCCTCGGCGTCCGTCCCCACGCCGATGCCGATGCCATGTCTGGCGTTGTCGTAAACTTCCACCCGGTTGGGGACGCCGCTGGCTTCCAGTGCCTTTGCAAGGGTCGGCCCCTGCAGGGGGTAGACGAAGGCTTTCAGCATGGTGTCATTCCTGCCGTACCACAGGAAGGTGGGCGGATAGTCCGGCGTCACGAGCTTCGAGACGGTGTAGGAATAGTAGCGTCTTTCCAGCCGGTCGGTATCCATCAGGAGATGGTAGGCAGGCTTTGCCCCAAGGAAGTTGTTGATGGGGTAGACCAGCAGCAATACGCCGGGCTTCGGCACACCATAGCGGCCCCAGCCCTTTTCCTCATTGCCGAAGACGCCTGCGATCTGTCCGCCGGAGGAGTAGCCCAGCAGGGCGTAGTCTTCCGTGGAGACGCCGAAGGTGTCGGCATTGTCCATCACAAAGCGGATGGCCCGGGCCAGGTCTTCCAGCGGAGCGTCGTCCCCGGCCTCCCATCCGATGCGGTAGCGCAGCGAGAAGACGGCATAGCCCCGCTCGTGCAGCTCCCACGCCGTGGCCACGCCGCCCCGCAGCTCGCCGCTGTAGTAGAGCGCGTTGCCCGACAGCACGATGGCAAACCTGGCCCCCGGCTGCTTGGCCGGGCAGTAATACAGCTCCGCATGAGCGCGGGCAGGCACGGCAGCGATCTCCTCTTCCGAATAGAGCGGATAGGTCACCTGGGTGCCGTCGTGGTAGACCTGAGCCAGATAGTTCAGGCCCGCTGCGCAGGCTTCGGCGGAGGTCTTGCCGACCACCTCGGCCAGCGTCTCGTCGTCGCGGCTGGTGGAGAGCCTTTCGCAGTCCCGCTCCCACACGTAGGTATATGTATAGAGGCCGCTGGCCTTGATGTCGGGGTCGTCGCGTATCTCCTTCATGGTGGTCTGGGGGGTGATGCTGGCTGCTGAGGCCGGGACGGCGAGGACACCGAGCATCAGCACAGAGGCAGCGATTCGTTTCCAATCCATCTTCATTTCTCCTTTTTCAGAGCAGCCTTCATTGCATTTTTCGGCAAAGAGGTCTATAATAGTCCCTGCCCCAAACGGGTATATACTCTATTGTATCACAACGGTGCTGATTGTCAAAAAATTTCTGCCCGGGAGGGAGCCCTGTCATGCTGACCAATTACCACACCCACACCACCCGCTGCGGCCACGCCGAAGGCACCGAGGAGGAATACATCCTCACGGCCCTGCGCTGCGGCTACAAGGTGCTGGGGTTTTCTGACCACACCCCCTGGGCCTACGCGACGCCGGGCTTCGTCAGTCGCATCCGGATGCTGCCCTCCCAGCTGGACGATTACGTCCTGACCCTGCGCGGGCTGCGGGAGAAATATGCCGACAAGCTCCACATCCGCATCGGCCTCGAGGCAGAGTATTTCCCGGCCTATCTGGGCTGGCTCAGGGAAGAGACGGAGCGGCTGGACATCGAATATCTCATCCTCGGCTGTCACTACGACACCACCGACGAGCAGGACGCCAGAGCCAGCCGCTTCGGCGGCAGCACCTCCACGGCCCACGGCAGGCGGTATGCCGAACAGGTGGTGGAAGCGCTGGAAACGGGGCTTTACCGGTATCTGGCCCACCCCGACCTCTTTTTGAACCGGGTGACGGCCTTCGACGCCGACGCCGAGAAAGCCTGCCGGGACATCTGTGCCGCAGCGGCGCGGCTGGACATCCCCCTCGAGTACAACATGGCCGGTCTGACCTTGCAGGACCGCCCCGACGGCTCTCTGGGCTACACCCGGGACGAGTTCTGGCGCATCGCGGCGGAGTACCCCGTCAAGGCCATCGTGGGCTGCGACGCCCACGCCCCCTCGGAGTTGGACGTCGTCCCCGCCATCGAGGAAAAGAAAGCTTTCCTGCACAGCTTGGGCATCCCGGTGCTGGACACCCTGCCGGGGCTGGAATAAGCGGCCATTGCGCGGACGGGCTGCATCTGCTATACTGAGACAAGAGGAATGATGCAGTGCGCATTGGGGCGCTCTGCCGGGAAAGAATATCATGAGCAATATCACCATCCGGCCCATGGAGCCGGAAGACTGGAACGCTGTGTCCGAGATCTATTCAGAGGGCATCGCCACGGAGCACGCCACCTTCCAGACCACCTGCCCGCCCTACACGGCGTGGGACGCCTTTCACATCAAAGAATGCCGCCTCGTCATTCTGGACAGCGGCGAGCTGGCCGGTTGGGCCGCACTGCGGCGGGTAGACCCCCGTTGGTGCTACCGGGGCGTGGCCGAGGTGAGCATCTACGTCGGCGAGAAGTTCCGGGGCCGGGGCCTCGGCTCCCGCCTGCTGACGGCCCTCTGCGAAGAGTCGGAGAAAGAGGGTTACTGGACCTTACACTCCACCGTTTTGCAGGACAACACCGCCAGCCTCGGCCTCCACACGAAGTGCGGCTTCCGGGTGGTGGGGCGGCGGGAGCGCATCGCCCGGGACTGTCATGGCCGCTGGCTGGACACCTACCTGATGGAGCGCCGTGCCAAAGCCGACGAGCCTGCGGGGTATAAGAAATTATAAAAAATGAGCTGCTGCACGTAACGTACAGCAGCTCATTTTCGTATCAGACAAGACCTTTACCATTCGTTCTCCCCGGCATCGGTATCGGCCACCCGGGTGCGCTGGAACATACTTTCCAGCACGGCGCAGTATTTGTCGGCCAGGCAGACGATGACCGCCTCCCGGCAGGTGGGGACATGGCGGAAGGTCAGGGGCCACATATGGCTCGAGATGATGTTCTGCTCTTTTCTGGTGATGGCAAAGCACCGCTCGGCATTGACGCAGGCAGAGCCGGGATGGGCAAAGCCGTGCATCTCGAACAGGCGGCGCAGACCCCGGAAAGAGCTGCGCTTGTGCCAGTCGTAGAGATAGAAGTCATGGAGGAAGGCCCCCACGGCCAGCGACGTCTCATCCGCGCCCAGATGGAAGCGGCGGTTGAGCCAGAAGCTCACCAGCACCACATTCTTGCAGTGCTGGTAGGTGGTCACATCGCCGTGCTGGATAAATTCCCGCATCCGCTGCACTTCGGGGTGCTGGTCATATTGGGCCAGAATGGTGGTGAGGCACTGACGCTCCGTATCAGAAAGCTGCATTGAAAAGTTTCCTTTCATAAAGAGGTTAAACCTCTCCGTCACGCCTGACGGCGTGCCACCTCCCCTATTGAGGGGAGGCTTTGGCATTTCGTAAAGCTTTTTCTCTTCGCCAGAGGCTCCCCTCGGTAGGGGAGCTGTTGAGCGAAGCGAGACTGAGAGGTTAACTTCTCAGCTGCACCGGGTTGGAATTGCCGAAATTCTCGGCCTCGGTGGGGTTCGTGCGCTTGAGGCTCAGGTCCACGAGGTACTGCTTGCCGTCGCCCAGCTCCTCGAGCTGTGCCAGTTTTGCCTTGGCGGATGCTTCGTCCGGGTACCACTGGATGAGGAAGAAATTCTCCGCCTCCACGCCGTAATACAGCCACTGGCCGTCGGCCCGGAGCAGGTCGTCCAGATGGTCTACCTCGTCGCCGTCGGTCAGGCCGAGGCCCTCTTCCGCGTAGACGTTTTCCGGCTCCACCTGCAGCACTTCGATGACCTGAATGGCGCTCTGCAGATATTCGTCCTGAGCGATGCTCTTGTCGGAGAGCTCCCAGCCCGTCAGGAATGCCTGCATCAGCAGGTCTTTGACCGAGATCTTCTTTTCCATGTATGTTTCCTTCTTCCTCGTTTGTTTCCGCTGACCAGTATACGCTCAAATCTTGGACAGGTCAACCATAAATTTATGAATTTTTTGTAGGAATGTCCAAATTCAACTCAATTTGAACCCAAACGTCTCCCCCAGCCACTCGAGGCAGAGAGCCACCCAATGGGCGCGGTGAGGGTCGGCAGCATCCACTTCGGCGGTGCTGATGCTGGTGCCGTGAGCGCCCTTCTCGAACAGATGCGCCTCGCACGGCACGCCCGCCCTCCGCAGGGCGGCCAGCAGGAGAAGCGTGTTCTCCACCGGAACGGTCTTATCCTCCATGGTATGCCAGACGAAGACCGGCGGTGTGTCGGAGTTCACCTGATCCTCCAGGGTGAACTCCTGCTGTGCGGCAGCATCCTCGCTGCCCGCCAGCCGGACGAAGCTGCCCCGGTGGGCAAACTCCCCTGCCGTGACGACCGGGTAGCCCAGGATCACTGCATTGGGCCTCTGCTGGGCCGTCTCGCCCGGAATGTCCAGCACCGCGCCGGACAAGGCCAGATGTCCGCCCGCCGAGAAGCCGCAGACGGCGATCTTATCCGGCAGGATGTGCCACTCTCCCGCATTCTGCCGCAGCAGAGCCAGTGCTTCGTTCAGCTGTCGGAGAGGTTGGTAGTTCTGCGCCCCCTCCCCCACGCTGTAGGTCAGCACGGCGGTGTGATAGCCCGCCGCCGCAAACTGCAGGGCCACCGGGTCGCCCTCCCGGGGGCTGACATGGTCGTAGCCGCCGCCCGGCACCACCAGCACCAAAGGCCGCTCCTTCACGGCGGGCATGGCGTCCAGCGACGCCCGCAGGGAAACCGTCAGCACACCGCCGCCTGCAAGTTCCAGCTCTATCTGCTGCATCCTTCATCCTCCTTATAAACAGGTCTGTCATTCCGGCCCATTATACGGCTTTGGCGCGGGAAAGTAAAGGCGGCTTTGGCCCCGAAAGGAAAGTTTTTTGAACTTTTTATGAAACCCCTTGATTTTTGTCTCCCAGCGGTGTATATTGGCACTCGAAAGTTATGAGTGCTAAGTTCCCGCAAGCAGTCATGTGCTCCGGGTGCTGGCATTGAATCTGATAAAAAGAGGTTTTGTATTATGGCGAAAAAAGAATTTCAGGCCGAGAGCAAAAAGCTGATGGACATGATGATCAACTCCATCTACACCAACAAGGAAATTTTCCTGCGTGAGCTGATCTCCAACGCTTCGGACGCCATCGACAAGCTGTATTATAAGAGCCTGACCGACACTTCCGTCGGCATGAACAAAGGCGATTTCCGCATCCTGCTCACCCGCGACAAGGACAGCCGCACCCTGACCATCTCCGATAACGGCATCGGCATGACCCGGGAAGAGCTGGAGCAGAACCTCGGCACCATCGCCCACTCCGGCTCCTTCGACTTCAAGAAGGACAACAAGGACGAGAACATCGACATCATCGGTCAGTTCGGTGTCGGCTTCTATTCCGCCTTCATGGTGGCCGACAAAGTGACGGTCATCTCCAAGGCTTACGGCTCCGACGAGGCCTGGCAGTGGGAGTCCAGCGGTGCTGACGGCTATGAGCTTGAGCCTGCTGAGAAGGGGACTGCCGGTACCGACATCATCCTCCACATCAAGCCCGACACGGAGACCGACAACTACGACAACTTCCTCGACGAGTACGGCATCGTGGCCATCGTCAAGAAGTACAGCGACTATGTGCGCTACCCCATCCAGATGGAGCGCGAAAAGAGCCGTCAGAAGCCCGAACCCGACCCCAAGCCCGACGACTACAAGCCCGAGTGGGAGACCTACACCGAGCTGGAAACTCTGAACAGCATGGTGCCTATCTGGAAGAAGCAGAAGAGCGAAGTCACCGACGAGGAGTACGCAAACTTCTACAAGGATAAGTTCAGCGACTACGCCGACCCCGCCCGCGTCATCGTGAGCCGCACCGAGGGTACCGCAAACTATAACGCCCTGCTCTTCGTGCCCAGCCACCGCCCCTATGACTTCTACACCAAGGACTACGAAAAGGGTCTGGCTCTGTACGCATCCGGCGTCCTCATCATGGAGAAGTGCGGCGACCTGCTGCCCGACTACTTCAGCTTTGTCAAAGGCATCGTGGACAGTCAGGACCTGAGCCTGAACATCAGCCGTGAGATGCTGCAGAAGGACAATCAGCTGAAGCTCATCCACAACGCTCTGGAAAAGAAGATCAAGAACGAGCTCCACGCCATGCTGGCCAACGACCGCGAGAAGTACGAGAGCTTCTGGAAGGAGTTTGGCCGTCAGCTGAAGTTCGGCGCATACTCCGACTACGGGATGCACGCCGAGCTGCTGCGCGACCTGCTGCTGTTCTGGTCTGCCAAGGAGCAGAAGATGGTCACTCTGCAGGAGTACGTGGACAAGATGCCCGCCGAGCAGAAGTACATCTACTTCGCCGCCGGCGACTCCACCGACCGTCTGGCAAAGCTGCCTGCCGCTGAGCTGGTCATGGACAAGGGCTATGACGTCCTGCTCCTGACCGAGGATGTGGATGAGTTCTGCCTGCAGATCATGCGCACCTATCCCCGCAAGGATGCCGAGGGCAAGGACGGCACCGTCGAGTTCAAGAACGTCAACAGCGGCGATCTGGGCCTCGAGACCGAGGACGAGAAGAAGGCCGCCGAAGAGGCTACCACCGCCAACAAGGCTCTGTTTGACGCCATGAAGGACGCTCTGGACGGCAAGGTCAAGGAGGTCAAAGTCTCCACCCGCCTGAAGGACCACCCCGTCTGCCTGTCTGCCGACGGCCCGCTGTCCATCGAGATGGAGAAAGTGCTCTCCAAGCAGCCCGGCAGTGAGGGCGTCAAGAGCGACAAGGTGCTGGAGCTGAACGTCAACCACCCCGTCTTCGCTGTGCTGAAAGCCGCACAGGAGGCTGGCGATACCGAGAAGCTCAAGAAGTACAGCGCTCTGCTCTACGCACAGGCACAGCTCATCGAGGGCCTGCCCGTGGATGACCCCGCCGCTTACGCCGAGGCCGTCTGCAGCCTGATGCAGTGATTTTTCCCCTGTGTTCCCGGGCCGGAGGGCGCTGCTCCCTCGCCTTCCGCCTGACATCATAATTTTCTTCCCTTAACAAGAAGGCCGCGCTCCGCTGGAAAAGTAGAGCGCGGCCTTTTCTTTTGCACTGCCCGCCGCAGTAAGGTTTCTCCATATCGCGGCCCGCTCCCCCGCCGGGACGCGGCAGCGGGAAGTTTTGGCGCAGTTATACAATGCTTTCCCGGTTTCGAAAAAACTTTTGTCTCAGTTGTAATTTATCCGAGATTTTTATTCTGCATCCCCGCCGGACAGCCCCGGCGGGGATTTTTTGCAACTTTTCATTGAAATGCAACAATAACACATGGTTTTTTCCGGACAAATCCTTTACTATAGGATTAGAAGCGGGCTGTATCGCCCACACGAAATAAAAAAATATCTGTCTGTCAGGAGGAAGATTCCATGATGAAGTCCATTCCCGTATGGAAGCAGGAGCTGTCCGACGGCGTCCACGCCGCACGCCTCGCCTCCCTGTATTGCTGTTCTCCCGCTGAGACGGCCTCTGAAGCCGCCCGTTACACCGCTGTGCTGGACGGGCTGGAAAAGACCTTCGGCTCCCACGCTGAGGCCGGCCTTTACAGCGCGCCGGGCCGCACCGAGATCGGCGGCAACCACACCGACCACCAGCATGGCCGGGTGCTGGCCGGCAGCGTGAACATCGACATGATCGCCGCCGCAGCCCCCAACGACAAGAACCAGCTCCGCGTCCAGAGCGAGGGCTATGATCTGTGCGTCATTGATCTGAACGACCTCGAGGCCCGCAAGGAAGAGGAGAACACCACCGCCGCCCTGCTGCGCGGCGAGTGCGCCGCCTTCACCCAGCGGGGCGCAAAGCTGGCCGGTCTGGACGTCTACGTCTCTTCCAACGTGCCGAAGGGCAGCGGCGTTTCCTCTTCTGCCGCCTTTGAGGTGCTCATCGGCGTCATCCTGAACGACTGCTTCATGACCGAGAAGGTCTCCCCCATCGCCATCGCGCAGATCGGCCAGTGGGCTGAGAACGTCTACTTCGGCAAGCCCTGCGGCCTGATGGACCAGATGGCTTCCAGCGTGGGCAACATCATCACCATCGACTTCGCCAGCCCCGCAAAGCCCGTGGTAGAGCCTGTGGCTGTGGACTTCTCCAAGGCTGGTCTGGCCCTCTGCATCCTCGACTCCGGCGCAGACCACGCTGACCTGACCGACGAGTACGCCGCCATCCCGGCTGAGTGCCGCGCCGTAGCCGCTGTCTGCGGCGGCGAGGTGCTGCGGGATGTGCCGTTCGAGACCTTCCTTGCAAAGCTGCCCGAGTGCCGCAGGCAGTGCGGCGACCGCGCCGTCCTCCGTGCCTTCCACGTCTACGCCGACAATGACCGTGTGGCAAAGCAGGTGGCCGCACTCCATGATGGCGACTTCGACACCTTCCTCTGCCTCGTGAACGAGTCCGGCCGCAGCAGCTGGGAGTATCTGCAGAACGTCATCCCCGCAGGCTACAAGGAGCATCAGGAAGTGGGCGTGACCATCGCTGCCGCCAAGCATCTGCTGGGCGATAAGGGCGCTGTCCGCGTCCACGGCGGCGGTTTCGCCGGCACGGTGCAGGCTTTCGTGCCTGTGGAGATGCTGGACGAGTTCAAGGCCGGTATGGAAGCCATCCTCGGCGAGGGCCGCTGCCACGTCCTGTCCATCCGTCCGGAGGGAGGTGCTGTCCTGTGATCTCCACTGCCATCCAGCAGCTCGTCAACTACGGTCTGGACACCGGCCTCATCCTGCCTGACGACGAGATCTACATCCGCAACCAGCTGCTCATGACCATGCAGCTCGACAGCTTCACGGAGCCGGAGGGCGACGTCTGCTACGCCGACCTCGAGAGCATTCTGAAAACGCTGGTGGACGATGCCGTCGCCCGGGGCGTCTGCGACGACAGCCCCACGGCCCGCGACCTCTTCGACACCCGGCTCATGGGTGTGCTGACGCCCCGCCCCAGCATCGTCCGCGCCAACTTCGAAGAGCGGTACGAGACCGACGGCCCCCAGGCCGCCACCGACTGGTTCTACAAGTTCAGCCAGGACACCGATTACATCCGCCGCTACCGCATCAAGCGGGACGTCAAGTGGGTCACCAAGACCCCCTACGGCGACCTCGACATCACCATCAACCTGTCGAAGCCCGAAAAAGACCCCAAAGCCATCGCAGCCGCAAAGCTGGCTCCTCAGAGCGCCTACCCCAAGTGCCAGCTCTGCGTGGAGAACGAGGGCTATGCCGGCCGGCTGAACCATCCCGCCCGGGAAAATCACCGCATCATCCCGCTGACCATCAACGACAGTGCGTGGAATTTCCAGTACAGCCCCTATGTCTACTACAATGAGCACTGCATCGTCTTTAACAGCCAGCACACCCCCATGAAGATCGAGCGTGCCACCTTCCGCAAGCTGCTGGACTTCGTGGCCCTCTTCCCCCACTACTTCGTGGGCAGCAACGCCGACCTGCCCATCGTGGGCGGCAGCATCCTGAGCCACGACCACTTCCAGGGCGGCCACTACGAGTTCGCCATGGCCAAAGCGCCCATCGAGAAGAAGTGGGTCTTCCCCGGCTTTGAGGACGTGGACGCCGGCATCGTCCACTGGCCCATGAGCTGCATCCGCCTCACCTGTGCCGACGACGAGCGCCTTGTGGAGCTGGCCGATCAGATCTTGACCGCATGGCGGGGCTACACCGACGAGAGCTGCTTTGTCTACGCCGAGACCGACGGCGAACCCCACAACACCATCACCCCCATCGCCCGGATGCGGGACGGCAAGTTCCAGCTGGATCTGGTGCTGCGCAACAACATCACCACGCCGGAGCATCCGCTGGGCGTCTATCACCCCCACGCAAAGCTCCACCACATCAAAAAGGAGAACATCGGCCTCATCGAGGTCATGGGTCTGGCCGTTCTGCCCAGCCGCCTGAAGCAGGAGCTCTTTGACCTGGCCGACCTGCTGGTGGCCCGGGCTCCCACCGCCGGGTACCCCGAGGCCCTGCAGAAGCACGCGGAGTGGGCTCAGGACATCCTGGACCGCCACCCCGAGCTGAACGCCGATAACGTCCATCTGATCCTGCAGGACGAGGTGGGCCATGTGTTTGAGCAGGTGCTGGTGGATGCCGGTGTCTACAAGCTGGACGAGGCTGGCCGTGCAGGCTTTGAGCGATTCTTAGCAAGTATCTGAGCATAAAAAGGAATGCCTCCCCGGCGGGGAGGCATTCCTTTTTCGTTTATTGTTTGCCCAGCTGCCAGAACGCAACGGCGCTGGCGGCAGCGACATTCAGCGAATCCACGCCGTGGGACATGGGGATCTTGACCGTGTAGTCGCAGGAAGCGATGGTGCCGGCGGCGAGGCCGTCGCCCTCCGTGCCAAGCACGATGGCAAGCTTCGGCTCTTTTGCAAGCTGCTCGTCGTCGATGCTCACCGAGCGGTCACTGAGGGCCATCGCGGCGGTCTTGAAGCCGAGGGAGTGGAGGATGTCCATCCCCTTCTCCGGCCAGTCTGCCGGGGTCTCGCCCAGCTGCCCCCAAGGCACCTGGAACACCGTACCCATGCTGACGCGGACGGCGCGGCGGCAGAGCGGGTCGCAGCAGGAGGGGTTGATGAGGACAGCGTCCATGTTCAGTGCCGCCGCCGAGCGGAAGATGGCGCCCACATTGGTGGAGTCCACGATGCCCTCCAGCACGGCCACCCGGCGGGCGTTTTTGCAAAGCTCTTCCACCGGGCGGGGTGCCGGGCGGCGGAAGGCGCAGAGGACGCCCCGGGTCAGCTCAAAGCCGGTGAGCTCTGCCAGCATCTCCCGATCTGCCGTGTACACCGGCGCGTCGCCGCAGCGGCTCAGGATGCCCGCTGCCGGGCCGGTGATCTGCTTGCGCTCCATCAGCAGGGACACGGGCTTGTAGCCTGCGTCCAGCGCCCGGTCGATGACCTTGGGGCTCTCGGCGATGAAGATGCCTTTCTCCGGCTCGAGGCGATTGCGCAGCTGGTTCTGGGTCAGCCGGGCATAAGGGTCCAGCTCCGGCGCGTGGAAATCCGTGATCTCGATGATATTGGGCATACAGAAAGCCCCTCCTTCTCCTGAAAAAAGCTGTTTTATGTATTCTACCACAGTCTGCGCCGCATTGCAAAACAAAGCGCATCCTGCGATACCCGCCCGGAATCGTCATTATCTATAAAAAATATGGCGCAGTTTTTGACAAAACGCCGGTTTTGCGTTATAGTATGGCATGGAATTATTTTCTGGATACAAGGAGGAGCTTTTATGCCATCTCTCAAACCTCACGGACAGATGTCCGAAGCTTTTATCACCGCTTTGTTTCTCTCCGTCTCGGGCGGCTTACAGGATGTTTATACCTATTTATACCGCGGCAAGGTCTTCGCCAACGCCCAGACCGGCAACATCGTGCTGATGGCCGTCAAGCTGTTTGCGGGCGAGTGGGGCGAGGCCCTGCGCTACCTGATGCCTCTGTGCGCCTTTGCGCTGGGCATTTTTGTGGCCGAGTTCATCCGCCTCAAGCTCAAGCGGATGCAGTGGCTCCACTGGCGTCAGCTGGTGGTGCTGTTCGAGATCCTGCTGCTCTTCGTCGTGGGCTTTTTGCCGCAGGAGCTGAATCTTCTGGCCAACTCCCTTGTTTCCTTCTCCTGCGCCATGCAGGTACAATCCTTCCGCAAGGTGAACGGCTATGCCTTCGCCAGCACCATGTGCATCGGCAATCTGCGCAGCGGCATGGACTCCCTCTGCGCATGGCTGGTGGGCGGCAGCACCAAAGCCTTCGGCAAGGCGCTTCACTACTTCGCCATCATCTTCCTGTTCGCGCTGGGTGCCGGCCTTGGCAGCCTTGCACTGGCCCCCATGGGCAGCCGGGCCATCTGGCTGTCCTGCCTGCTGCTCTTCATCAGCTTCTGCCTGATGTTCCTGAAAGAGGACATCGAGGAGCTGGAAGAATTTGAGCACCTGGAGCACGAGGAAGCCCTCAAAAAATAATTGCGCCGAAGCCCGTCGTATGCTATACTATAAGGTGTTTGTGTGACACTCCGGCCCGCCGCACCACCGACGTGCCGGAGATGAAGTTGTAAGATCAGGAAGAGGAGCATTCCATGAAAAAAGGCTTTGACAACGCGAAATATCTTCAGATGCAGTCCCAGCACATCCGGGAGCGCATCGCACAGTTCGACAACAAGCTCTACCTCGAGTTTGGCGGCAAGCTGTTCGACGACTACCACGCCTCCCGCGTGCTGCCGGGCTTTGAGCCGGACTCCAAGCTGCAGATGCTGCTGCAGCTCAAGGAGCAGGCCGAGATCGTCATCGTCATCAGCGCGCAGGACATCATCAGCAGCAAGGTGCGCGGCGACTACGGCATCACCTACGACCTCGACGTTCTCCGCCTCATCGACGCCTTCCAGGGCATGGGCCTGTTCGTGGGCAGCGTCTGCGTGACCATGTACACCGCCGCCCCCGAGGTCGAAGCCTTTGAGCACAAGCTGAACAGCGTGGGCGTGCGCACCTTCCGCCACTATAAGATCCCCGGCTACCCCAACGACGTGGCCCGCATCGTCAGCGACGAGGGCTACGGCAAGAACGACTACATCGAGACCCAGCGTCCCCTCGTCGTCATCACGGCCCCCGGCCCCGGCAGCGGCAAGATGGCCACCTGCCTGTCCCAGCTCTACCACGAGCACAAGCGGGGCGTCAAGGCCGGTTACGCCAAGTTTGAGACCTTCCCCATCTGGAACCTGCCCCTCAAGCACCCGGTCAACCTCGCCTACGAGGCCGCTACCGCCGACCTGAACGACGTGAACATGATCGACCCCTTCCATCTGGAGGCCTACGGCGTCACCACCGTCAACTACAACCGCGACATCGAGATCTTCCCGGTGGTCAACGCGATGTTCGAGCTCATCGCAGGCAAGAGCCCCTACAAGTCCCCCACGGACATGGGCGTGAACATGGCCGGCAACTGCATCGTGGACGACGAAGCCTGCCGCGAGGCCTCCCGCAACGAGATCATCCGCCGCTACTTCAAGGCGCTCTGTGACCACAAGACCGGCAAGAACGTGGACAGTGAGATCTTCAAGCTGGAGCTGCTGCTGAATCAGGCCGGTCTGGCTGTCGGCGACCGTGCCGTAGAAAAGCAGGCTCACGCCGTGTCCGAGCGCACCGGCGGCGCACCCGCTGCCGCCATCGAGCTGCCGGACGGCACTGTCGTCACCGGCAAGAACGGTCCCCTGCTGGGCGCAGCCTCTTCTGCCCTGCTCAATGCCCTCAAGAAGCTGGCCGGCATCGACCATGAGATCGACCTGGTCTCCGCCCGCGCCATCGAGCCCATCCAGACCCTCAAGACCAACTACCTCGGCAGCCGGAATCCCCGCCTGCACACCGATGAGATCCTGATCGCGCTGTCCAGCTCTGCCGCCGAGAATGAGACGGCTGCTGTCGCTCTGCAGCAGCTCTCCAAGCTCAAGGGCTGCGACATGCACTCCACGGTCATCCTGTCCAGCGTGGATACGGACACCATCAAGCGTCTGGGAATGTACCTCACCTGCGAGCCCGCCTATGAGCAGGAAGACCGCAAGTATCACAAGAAATAAGCGCTCCGGCGCATAAGAAAAGCCGCACAGTACAGCGAAAAGCTGTACCGTGCGGCTTCTTTGTTTCTTCTGTAGTTTCTCAGACGTGAGACAGGCTGGGCGCACCGCCCGCGATCTCCTCGGCGGTCAGGGGCTTCGCCTCGGCAGGGGCGTTCAGACGCTCCTTTGCTACGGCCAGCATCAGTTTGATGCGGTTCTCCTGATTGACTCTGGTGGCGCTGGGGTCGTAGTCGATGGGGGTGATGTTGGCGCTGGGGTACATCGCGCGGATCTTGTTTACCATGCCCTTGCCCACGATGTGGTTCGGCAGGCAGCCAAAAGGCTGTGCGCAGATGATGTTGCCGTAACCGCCCTGTACCAGCTCGATCATCTCAGCCGTCAGCAGCCAGCCCTCGCCCATCTTGGCACCCAGCGAGATGATGCCCTCGGGCTTTTCCACCAGCTCCTTGAAGGGGCCGGGGGCGTAGAAACCGGCGTCCGCCTCGGCCTTGAGCATGGAGCGCTCCACGCTGTCCAGCCAGTTGAGCAGCTGGTCGGTACCCATCTTCATGGCCAGCTTGCCGCCGTAGAGGACATGGTCCTCGCCCATGTTGAAGATGCAGTACTGCACGAAGCCCATCAGACCCGGGAAGTTGACCTCGCAGTCCTGGCTCTCGAGGAACTTCTGCAGGTCGTTGTTGCCCAGCGGGCTGTACTTGACATAAATTTCGCCCACGACGCCGACTTTGACCTTCGGCACACGGGTGACGGGAATGGACTTGAAGTCCTTTGCGATGAGGGGGAAGGTGTGCTTCATTTCACGGGAGGTGAAACCCTTGCCCGCCAGCAGCACACGGCCCAGACGCTCGACCCAGAGGTCTACCATCTTATCCGCAGCGCCCTTCTCGTTCTCATACGGAGCGACCTGATTGCGCAGGGCGCAGAGCATATCGCCGTAGAACACGCTGGCGATGGCCCGGCGGGCCAGAGGCAGAGTCATCTGGAAGCCGCTGTCCTTCTCGAGGCCCGAGAAGTTCAGGCTGGCCACCGGGATGTTCGGATAGCCTGCCTTGACCAGCGCCTTGCGGAGCAGATGGATGTAGTTGGAGGCACGGCAGCCGCCGCCCGTCTGGGTGATGAGCAGGGCCGTGTGCTCGAGGTCGTACTTGCCGCTGTTCAGCGCGTCGAGGAACTGGCCGATGACCAGCAGTGCCGGATAGCAGGTGTCGTTGTGGACATATTTCAGGCCCAGCTGCGCCACAGCGCTGCCGCAGTTGCCCAGGATCTCGCACTTGTAGCCGTCATAGCGCAGGGCGTATTCCAGCAGGCGGAACTGGGTGATGGCCATGTTGGGGATGAGGATGGTGTGGGTCTTCTTCATCTCCGGGGTGAATTTGGGGTAATTGTATTCCATAGGTTCCTCCTATGTTACTTCTTATCTTCGTCTCGCTCATCCAGCGCGGCGAACAGGCTGCGCAGGCGGATATTGACAGCACCCAGGTTTGTGATTTCGTCAATTTTCAGCTGGGTGTAGAGCTTGCCGCCCTCCTGCAGGATCTCGCGGGTCTCATCGGTGGTGATGGCGTCCACGCCGCAGCCGAAGGACACCAGCTGCACCAGGTCCATATCGTTCTGGGTAGTGCAGTATTTGGCGGCAGCATACAGGCGGCTGTGGTAAGTCCACTGGTTCAGCACGCTGGTGGGGAACTTCTCCACGCGGTTGGAGATGCTGTCCTCGGTGACCACCGCCGCGCCGTGGCGGGTGATGAGGTGGTCGATGCCGTGGTTGATCTCCGGGTCCACATGGTAGGGGCGTCCGGCCAGCACGATGATCCGCCTGCCCTGACGGCGGGCCTCATCTATGATCTCGCTGCCCTTGACCCGGATCTGTGCCATGTGGGCTTCATACTCAGCGTAGGCAGCGTTGGTAGCCTCCTGCACTTCCTTCTCGGAGATGCCGCCGAAATACTTGGGCAGCACGTCCTTCGCCATCTTGTGGACGAAATCCTTCGGGCGATGGATGCCGACGTAGTCGTAGATGAACTTCTGGCCTTCCAGCTCGGGGCAGTTGCCGGCGAGGACTTCGGGGTAGTAGGCCACGACGGGGCAGTTGTAGTGGTTGTCGCCCAGACCCTCGTCGATGTTGTAGGTCAGGCAGGGGTAGAAGATGGCGTCCAGATGCATCTGGGTCAGGGCCTTGATGTGGCCGTGGCTGAGCTTGGCCGGGAAGCAGGCGGTGTCGCTGGGGATGGTAGCCTGACCGGCCAGATAGAGACCGCGGCTGGACACCGGGCTGGTGTGGACGGCAAAGCCCAGCTTGGTCCAGAAGGCGTGCCAGAACGGCAGCAGCTCGTACATATTCAGGCAGAGCGGGATGCCGATGGAGCCGCGCTTTCCGGCCACGGGCTTGTAGCCGGCCAGAAGCTGCTGCTTGTAGGCGTAGAGGTTGAGGCTGTTGTCCTCGCTCTTGCCGGTGACGGGCTTGTCGCAGCGGTTGCCGGAAATGAACTTGCGGCCATCGGCAAAGGTGTTGACGGTGAGCTGGCAGTGGTTGCCGCAGCCGCCGCACTTGACGCTGACGACTTTCTGGTCGAAGCTCTCCAGCTCTTCCTCGCTCATCATGGCGGAGGTGGTCTGGCCGTTCTTGCGGCACTGGCGCAGACCGAAGAGGGCCGCACCATAAGCGCCCATCAGACCGGCGATGTCGGGGCGGATGACCTCGACGCCCATCTCCTTCTCGAAGGCGCGGAGGACGGCCTCATTGTAGAACGTGCCGCCCTGCACGACGATCTTCCGGCCCAGCTCTTCGGGGCTGGACGCACGGATGACCTTGTACAGCGCGTTCTTGACGACGCTGATGGACAGGCCCGCCGAGATATTCTCGATGGACGCGCCGTCCTTCTGGGCCTGCTTGACCGAGCTGTTCATAAAGACGGTGCAGCGGCTGCCCAGATCCACGGGGCGGTCGGCGAAGAGGCCGAGGGCTGCGAACTCCTTGACGTCGTAGCCCAGTGCCTGCGCGAAGGTCTGCAGGAAGCTGCCGCAGCCGGAAGAGCAGGCTTCGTTCAGGAAGATGTTGCTGATGGCACCATCCTCGATCTTGAAGCACTTCATATCCTGACCGCCGATGTCGATGATGAAGTCCACGTCCGGCATGAAGTATTTTGCTGCCGTGAAGTGGGCCACGGTCTCCACGAGGCCGAAGTCGCAGCGGAAGGCGTTCTTGACCAGCTCTTCGCCGTAGCCGGTGGTGGTCACGCTGGCCACCTTGAGGCCGGGGTGCTCTTTATAGATCTTCAGCAGCTGCTGCCGGATAAGGGGCAGCGGGTTGCCGAGGTTCGGCTGATAGTTGGTGTAGAGGATCTGGCTCTGCTCGTCCACGACCACCAGCTTGACGGTGGTGGAGCCGGAGTCGATGCCGATATGCACCGGGCCGCACTGGGCGCCGAACGCCACCCGCGGCACGCTGTGGGACATATGGCGGGCATGGAATACCTCGTACTCTTCCTTGTTGGCGAAGAGGGGCGGCTCGCTGGCGTAGGTCGCCGTGGCGGCGTACTCATCCAGCGCAGCGGCCACGTCCGAGAGGACGAACTCCTTGTCGGCGTAGAGGGCAGCGCCCAGCGCGACGTAGAGCAGGCTGTTCTCGGGGCAGGTACCGGTGACGCCCAGTGCCTCGTCGAAGCTCTTGCGCAGCACGGTGCTGAAGGTCAGCGGACCGCCCAGATAGAGGATATTGCCCTGGATGGGGCGTCCCTGTGCCAGACCGGCGATGGTCTGGTTGACCACGGCCTTGTAGATGCTGGCCGCGATGTCCTCGGTCTTTGCGCCCTGATTGATGAGGGGCTGCACGTCGCTCTTGGCGAAAACGCCGCAGCGGGATGCAATGGTGTATGTACGGGTGGCCTGTTCGGCCGCCTTGTTCATCTCATCGGCACCCATCTTGAGCAACGTCGCCATCTGGTCGATGAAAGCGCCCGTGCCGCCGGCGCAGCTGCCGTTCATGCGGACTTCGGTGCCGTTGGTCAGGAACAGGATCTTTGCATCCTCACCGCCCAGCTCGATGACGCAGTCCGTCGCAGGGACGAACTTTTTGACCGCCACGCGGGTGGAGAACACCTCCTGCACGAAAGGCACGCCGCAGCTGTCGGCCAGGCCCATGCCGGCGGAGCCGGAGATGCTGAGCAGCGCTTTCCGGCCATGCAGCTGCTCTGCGTCGATGCGGCGCAGCAGCTCCTGCGCCTTTTCCAGAATGTGGCTGTAGTGGCGCTCATACGTCGAATATAAAAGGGTATCGTTTTCATCCAGCACCACGCATTTGATGGTAGTGCTGCCGATGTCAAGACCTACTCTCACAGTTGTTTTTCCTCCTGAAGGACAATGCACTCTCCCTCTGCACACAGGGCTCTCCGGCCCGGGCAGAAGTTGTTTGCTAACGAATCAAATTTCAGACTCGCATACACGGGTATTATAAACCAAATCCGGCTGACAATCAATCATTCGGGATTATTTTACACCTTAAAAACAGTAAAATCACCTTTCAAAGTTAAACATTTTGTTAATTTCGCAAACTTTTCTGTGAATTTCGGGCTGTTTCTACTAAGATTCTTTACCGTCTGTCAATTTTTCCGCTCTCTTCCCTGTCCCGCACACAAAGCAAAGGCATCTGCGCTGCGCCGTCCCGGCCGCATTGCAGATGCCTTTTTGTCTCGTTCAATATCTCCGCAGCAGAAGGATCTCCTGTGCCGCCCGGCTTGCGAACCGCGCTGCGCGGATGTCGTTCTCCTCGTCGGAGTGGAGTTCCATTTCCGGCGAGATGTCCTCGCAGGAGGCCAGCGGGAACACCACCTGCGCCCGGGTGCCGCCGCCCGGCCGGGCCGTCAGCGTCAGCTTCCAGCCTGCACGGCGGCAGATGAGCTTGCAGATGCGGAGGCCCAGCTTTGCGCCGCTGAGGAAGCGGCGGTTGTTCTCGATGGGGTCTTCCTCCATCAGGCCGCAGCCGTTGTCTTCTACCCGGAGCGCGACGCCCGTCTTTTTCTGTTTCAGGCTCACCCACACCCTGCCGCCTGCATCGCAGGCCCGCAGCGCGTTGGAGATGAGGTGGAGCAGCAGCTGTTCGGCCTCATCGGGGACGCCCATGACGGCGCAGTGCTCGATGCCCCCGCTCTCCGTCGTCAGCGTTATTTCCAGCGACCGCTGGATGTCCGGGGCAAGACGCCCCGCCTTTTCCAGCAGACCGCACAGGTCCAGAGGCTGCAGCTCGCTCAGCTCTTCATTTTCCAGCTGATAAAGTGTTATGGCATTGCGTACCGTGCGGTCCAGCCGGGCAGACTCTATCTGGATGTCTGAAAGTGCCTGCCGGGTGGGCAGGTCGGCCGACGCCAGCAGATGCATCTGCAGATACTCCCGGTTCTGGTCGATGATGCCAAGGGCATGGAAGCACACATCCCCAAACTCCTCCTGAGGGGAGACTCCTGCTCCATCGTTTCGCCTGCGCATTCTGCTCTACCTCCGCGTCGTGTGGTCAGCACCTCACTGCTGACTCAGTCTACTTTCCAGCGCATAAAGCAGGCGGCCGATGGTCACCTTCCTGCGCTCTAAGCCATACTCTTTTCGAAAATCCCGCCATGTCTGGGTACCGGTCTCGTCCAGCGTCTCCAGCAGCCGCCGGAGGGCGCTGTCCACAGCCGCCACGGTGAGACCGTATTCCTCCGCCACCGGCCCTAATATCTCCTTGCGGATGGCCAGACGGTGGTCGGAGCCCATCATCACCCGAAGCGCACCGGTCAGGTAGCGCTTGTTGGCGTCGCAGGTGCTCACGCCCCAGCTGCGATAGATGCGCTCGCAGCGCTTTTCCAGGCTCTCCGCCGGGCGGTGGGCCGGGGCGCGCAGCTCCTGCAGCATATCTTCCAGTGTGGCCTGACGGATGAGGTAGCATGCATCCTCCTGACTCAGGCTCTCCACCGCCGACTTCTCGTTGCGTCCGTCGTCCCGCAGAAGCACCAGAGGCTTGCGGGCAAGGCCGCGTATCCTGGGCAGAAACTGGATGCTGTCCATGTCCTCCAGCCTGCCGCCCAGCACCAGAACGTCCACATCGCCCTGCTCGAGCCGTTCCAGCAGCGTCCGGCTGCTGCGGTAGCCCGTGCAGCGGATGGCCGGGTTGCGCTCCTCGAGATAGCGTGTCCATACCCGCATCTCTCTGGGGTCATAGCTGGCCAGCGCTACGCGCCATATGACGTCCTGTTCCTCATAGCTCACACGACGCGCCTCCCTTCCTGCAGGCGTTCTGCCTGCTTCGCCTGCGGATACCAGCAGGAAATAACATCCTGCCACAGCTCCGGCTGGACCGAATTCTCATACAAAAACTGCAGCAGCCGTCCGCACTCCTCTTCCGGGGCCGGGACCCATGTACGGGCCGTGTCTGCCGGGTCGTCCGGAGCCTTTGTCCGGCTCACGGTCAGCCAGCAGCCCTGTCCCTCCGTCTCCAGAGAACAGGCAAGGGTATACGCCTCCTGATACGGTTCCAGCGTCGAAAATCTCCTCACCAACGGGGTATCCTGTTTCATTCTGCATCCTCCTCGCCCCATCTGTCCGGCCCTTCCACTTATGCCGGACAAATTACTTTATACGATACTGTATAAAATTGTATGGAGCGTCGAAAGGAGTTGCAACGACAAATTTGCGTCAGTTTTCGTCGAATTTTGGAACACTGAAAATATTAACATGGATACTGTCTCAAGAATACCATCAACCGCTCCAAAAATCAAGACACATCTGCCGCATTCTCCTGATTTGGGACGCTTTTCCGCGCAGGATGCAGCGCTTTTCCATCCTTCGGCAGAAAACACAGAACTTGGCACCCGTTACGACATAAAATGTTCATATTCTTCTGATAAAATCAAGCAGATACTATGTTTCCCTCTCCGTCCACAAATGCCGGGCGGAATAGGCCAGCAGACACTTCCCCGTTCTGCTGCCGGAAAGGCAGGCCAATGCTTCAGCTTATCAATATCGAAAAGAAATACACCACCGGCGATCTGACACAGGCAGCGCTCAACGGGGTCAGCCTCAACCTGCGCGACAGCGAATTTGTCGCCATCCTCGGCCCCAGCGGCTCGGGCAAGACCACGCTGCTCAACATCATCGGCGGCCTCGACCGCTACGACAGCGGCGAGCTCATCATCAACGGCATCTCCACCCGCCGCTACACCGACCGGGACTGGGACTCCTACCGCAACCACACCGTCGGCTTCGTGTTCCAGAGCTATAACCTCATCCCCCACCAGACCGTCCTCGCCAACGTCGAACTGGCCCTGACCATCTCGGGCGTGTCGGGCGCTGAGCGCCGCCGCCGTGCCGCCGAGGCGCTGCGGCAGGTGGGCCTCGGGGACCAGCTCCACAAGCGCCCCACCGAGATGTCGGGCGGCCAGATGCAGCGCGTGGCCATCGCCCGCGCCCTCGTCAACAACCCCGACATCCTGCTGGCCGACGAGCCCACCGGCGCACTGGACAGCGAGACGAGCATCCAGGTCATGGAGCTGCTGAAGGATGTGGCAAAAGACCGCCTCGTGGTCATGGTCACGCACAACCCCGAACTGGCGGAGCAGTATGCCAACCGCATCGTCCGTCTGCGGGACGGCGCTGTCACCGACGATACCCGCCCCTTCGAGCCGGACGACACAAAGCTTGCCCCTCCCATCCATAAGAACATGGGCCGTTCGTCCATGTCGTGGCTCACCTCGCTGGCCCTGAGCTTCAACAACCTGCGCACCAAAAAGGCCCGCACCCTGCTCACAGCCTTTGCGGGCAGCATCGGCATCATCGGCATCGCCCTCATCATCTCGCTGTCCACCGGCGTCAACGCCTACATCGCCGACATGGAGCGCTCCACCCTGAGCGAATACCCGCTGCAGATCCTGAGCAGCGGCGTGGACATCACGAGCTTTCTGTCCTCGGGCAGCAGCGGCGGCACCACAGCCACCGGCCTGCCCACCGACGAGGACGGCAAAAAGGACACCTCCGGCGGCGTGGAGGGAATGGTCTCGGTCCGCCAGCTCATCACCAAGATGGTGTCGGGCCTGACGTCCAACGACCTCACTTCCTTAAAGAAATATCTCGACAGCGACGAGTCCACCATTGCGGATGACGCCACCTCCATCGAGTATTCCTACAGCGTCTCGCCCCAGATCTACCGGCAGGACGCCGACGGCAGTGTGCATCAGGTCAACCCGGACTCCACCCTCTCGATGCTGGGTCTGGGAAGCTCGGGTTCCGGCTCCACCTCCGTCACCAGCAGCCTGATGAACAGCATGGGCAGCAACACCAGCGTTTTCTATCAGCTGCCCGCCAACAGCGACCTTTATAAGTCCCAGTACGAAGTCAAGGCCGGCCGCTGGCCCGAAAAGCCCACCGAATGTGTCGCCGTGCTGAGCAAATACGGCACTGTGACCGACTACGCCCTCTACTCCATGGGTCTGCGGGACTCCGCCGAGCTGGACAAGATGATACAGCAGTTCGCCCAGAACCAGAACGTCGATGTCCCCAGCGACTTCCGCACCTACAGCTACGACGAGCTGATGGGCCTGAAGTTCAAGCTGGTGAACAGCGCCGACACCTACGTCTACGACGACACCTACGGCATCTGGAAGAGCAAGGCCGACGACAAGGACTATATGCAGCAGCTGGTGGAGAACGGCGAGGACATCACCATCGTGGGCATCGTCCAGCCGGACTACACCGCCTCCGCTTCCATGCTCACCTCCGGCATCGCCTACCCCGCCTCCCTGACCGAGAAGGTCATGAAGGACGCTGCCGACAGCGACATCGTGAAGCAGCAGATGGCCGACCCCGCCACCAACGTCCTCACCGGCGAGAGCTTCGGCAAGGCTGAGAGCCTCCGCGACTTCGATTTGACCAGCCTCTTCTCCATCGACACCAACGCCCTCAAGAATGCCTTTTCTTTTGATGCCAACGCCCTCGACTTCGATTTGAACGGTGCCTTCGACCTCAGCAGCGGCAGTTTCGATTTGAGCAGCCTCATCGACTTCTCGGATTTTTCCCTCGACATCGACGAGCTGCCCGACATCGACCTCAGCGACGCCTTTGCAGAGCTGGACCTCTCCGTCTCGCCGGAGGCGCTGCAGGAGCTCGTGCAGAAGATCTTCAAGGACTATAAAAAGTATATCATCGGCAACGGCATCCTCAACTTCAAGAAGTGGAGCTTCTCTGCCTACCTCAAGACCGAGCGGTTCCAGAAGCTGATGGCCGAGTCCATGAAAGACCTCGTTGACCCGGACAAGCTGCAGGGGCAGCTCTCGAGCGCTCTGCAGACCACCATCCGGACCGTGATGGAGACCTACTCCGACCAGATCACAGAGGTGCTGAAAAGCCAGCTGGACGCTGCCATCCAGAAGGGCATCGTCACCTTCCAGGACCAGATACAGTCCCAGCTCAAGACGGCCATCCAGCAGAACATCGGCAAGCTGAGCAGCCAGATGGAGAGCGCCATCAAGATCGACGCGTCGGCTTTCCAGAAGGCCATCCAGCTCAACATGACCGCCTCCGAGCTGACCGAGCTGATGCGCTCCACCCTCCGCTCCTCTTCCGCCACCTATGAAGCCAACCTGACGGCCTTCGGCTACGCGGACGAGGCCGCCCCCAGCCAGATCAAGATCTATCCGAAGGACTTTGCCAGCAAGGCCGTCATCCTGGAAAAGCTGGATGCCTACAACGCCGGGATGTCTGCAAAGGGTGAAGACGAAAAGATGGTGCAGTACACCGACCTCGTGGGTACCCTGATGACCAGCGTGACCGAGATCGTGGACATGATCAGCAGCATGATGGTGGCCTTCGTCTCCATCTCGCTGGTCGTCTCCTCCATCATGATCGGCGTCATCACCTATATCAGCGTCCTCGAGCGCCGGAAGGAGATCGGCATCCTGCGCGCCATCGGCGCTTCCAAGCGGAACGTCTCCGAGGTGTTCAACGCAGAGACCTTCATCATCGGCCTCTGCTCGGGCGTCATGGGCATCGTCCTCAGCGAGATACTGCTCATCCCCGGAAACATCATCATCCAGAAAGTCTCCGGCACTTCGACCCTCGTTGCCTCCCTGCCTGTGGATGCAGCCCTCTTCCTCGTGGCACTGGCTACCCTGCTCACCATTCTGGCCGGCATCATCCCGGCCCGCGGCGCAGCCAAGTGCAACCCCGTCAAAGCCCTGCGCGCCGAGTAAACCCCAGAGATCTCATTCCCGGTATCCTTTCCGCTCCGGCGGCAGGGATACCGGGATTTTTTCGGCTTATTTTTGCTCCGGCCCGTCGGTCAAGCTTGTATCCATCTTGCATGAGAACGCGCTTTTTTGCTCTAAAAGTTACAAAAGAGTACGGTCGTCCCGGGAGATTCTGACGTGTACCGGGAATTACCGGAAATCAATTTGCTTTTCGCTCTGCGGGCAAATCAACCTGCACAAAGGAGGGTCGATTTGTTATGCAATTCTGCCAAAAGTGTTTTGAGGTTATTGATTTATTCCACAAATTATGCCATACTATAGTCACTGAAACCGTTCCCGACATCGTTCCCGCACGATTTCAGTAAAAACCAGAACTTCGACCGAAAGAGAGGTGCTTCCCGGAATGCCGAACATGACCATCAAAGACATTGCCCGTCTGAGCGGCTGTTCCGTCAGCACCATCTCCCGCGTCATCAATGACCGGCCGGATGTGCGTCCCGAAACGAAAGAAAAGGTGCTTCAGATGATGCGGGAGTCGGGCTTCGTGCCGAACACCAACGCCCGGCAGCTGAAGATCCAGCAGTCCCGCAGCCTCGTCTTTGTGGTCAAGGGTACCCGGAACCTCTTCTTCTCGGACTTCCTCGTTCAGCTGCAGCGGGCCGCGACCCTCTACGGGTACAGCGGCATCGTCTCCTACCTGGACGAGAATGCCAACGAGATAGACGCCGCCCAAAAGATCCTGCGGGAGATAAAGCCCAAAGGCATGATATTCCTCGGCGGCAGCGTGGCGAACTTCCAGCAGGGCTTTGCGAACATCACCGTCCCCTCGGTGCTGACGACGCTGGTCTCCGACGAACTGGATTTCCCGAACCTCTCGATGGTGGGCGTGGATGACCGGGCTGCGGCCCGCACCGCCGTCTCCCACCTCATCGCGCAGGGCCACCGGAAGATCGCAGTTCTCGGCGGTCCGACCACCAGTTACCCCAGTCGGATGCGCCGCCTTGGCGCACAGGAGG
>ENA-ORCP01000763-ORCP01000763.1-human-gut-metagenome-genome-assembly--contig:-NODE-763-length-28765-cov-11.436106_pt1 | contig 28765 bp, 40 predicted proteins | sample MGYA00242990_ERZ507991 | MGnify/ENA primary metagenome ERZ507991 (study PRJEB26167, sample SAMN06115496) | human gut metagenome | host: Homo sapiens | place: China:Henan | collected 2015-05-07... | reverse complement strand
CTGTACTGGTTCGGATAAGGACTGGAATTGCGATGGATCGAGACAAAATAATCTCCTCCCACCTCATTTCCCTCCTGCGCCTTCTGATAAGGAGACTCGTAGATATCTGTGGTCCTGGTGTAATACACATCCACTCCGTTTTCTTCTAAGATGCTTCCCACCGCCAGTGTCAGTGCCAGCGCATCCTCACTTTCTTTTCTTCCATTATAGGTGGCCCCGGGGTTCGCACCACCGTGATTGGAAATACGGCTACTATTATTTTTATGTTTGTATAGTAAATGGCAAGTTAGAAACTACAACTGAAGCGACTTCCCATGATAATATCACTGGTATATTCACATACACCAAAATCGGTAATATATGTATTGGATGTGGTACATTAACGGTAACAAGTGATATAGATGCATACTCCGCTATAGTTAGTAATCTACCACAAACGTATACAGGTAATCCTTATCCTGGTGCCTTTGTTGCAGAGGATAATACTTATAATGATTTTTATATCAATGGTTCAGCAATCGTAAACCGTAAGCCCGTATCAAAAGGGCATATGTTGAGGCTATCGTGTGTCTATATGTGTCAATAATTATTTAGCCGGTGCAAATGCGAGATTATATGTACCACTCGATCCAAATATAACGGAGTCTCCGGATGCAAATGGAATACATACCGCTATAGGTTTTTCTGATGATGTACATAATGCCAAGAAATAATTTGCATTCTTGGATGATCGGATAGATGCCCAGCCATTCACTGCACCCTGTATTGTTCCAATTACATATCCATTAGTCATACAAGTGTAATTAGATTGTATGGCTACAGCAGATTGATAGTCAGGAGCAATTAACTTGCCATTTAAACGAGAACAGGCAGAGAGTTTTCCCAACACTCTCTGCCCTTTCGATGAAACGAATAATATAATACTCGTTTAATTTATCATGTTCCTCGCGGCACGTCAATAGATTAAGCTGCAGCCAGATACTTTCTTGTGGTCTGTCCGGCCAGTCCGTCCGCTGTGATCTTGCAGGACTTCTGGTAGGCAATGATCGCTGCCACTGTCTTAGGACCACAGATACCGTCGATATCAGCCTCCGTCAGCAGACCAGCCTCCATCAGTTCCCACTGGATCCACTTGACACCTTCACCTCGTGAGATGTAATTTTTGATACCTTTCTTTTTCGCCTGCGCCACGCTAGTGACAATTGCTGTAGGCTCCTTATATGGATTTACTCCCTTCCAGGTTCCAGGTACCTTTACATCGTAGGTGTAATCCATATTCTTAAAAGTCAAGCCATACACCCATTTTGTCGCGGATACCTTTGTCATGACTGTGCCATAATTGATCCCCTTGGCTTCGATACACATAGGTACTCCGTTTACTTTTCCGATATACACACCTACGTGCCCGGATTTCCACAAGACGGTTCCCACCGCAAAATCATTGATCTTTGCAATCGGCATCCTGGTGTACGCGGTCTGATACAGCTGATAGGAGCCAATGTTAAGCTGCCGGTATCCGGCAATCAGGCCGGAGCAGTCCACATTGACCTTGCCGACCTGCCCCTTTCGCCGTGCCTTTGCCATGTAGCAGATAGTCACGACCTCGGGATACATAGCATGCATGGTGCTCATTTTCTTTTCGTTGAGATTCCCCTCATGGATCTTGGCCCCGTAAAAATACGGGGTTCCAAGGTGCACTCTTGCATATTCTGCCAGTCCATTTCCTGTTTTCATTCTCCAGTTACCTCCTGTGTTTCCTCGGGCAACTTTGCCTTATCTTCTACTTTGCGATTGATATATTTCATAAGCGGCATTAAAAACGGAGGGATCTTTACCCCACTATCCTTCAGGTTTTCCAGAATGCTAATCAGCTCATTAACCACCAACCATACCGCTACCACCGTTGCAACTACAAATGGCACTGCAATTTCAATGCCGGCACATTCCACGCTGTACTGGATTAACACATCCGCAAATGCTCCGACAATTACCAACATCCACATGCCAATCTTTTTATAGATGCCTCGGATGCTCTTATAGCTGCTGATGCCTCCGTCCTCCCTAAATTTGGCAGCCATCAGTCCAGTGATGTAATCAATGATATTACATCCCACCAGCAGTAATACCGGGATTGCCAAGATCCCCAGCCAACTCATTAACACAGATAATGCTGCAATCACAGTTGCTTTTACTTTGTCCATAATATAGACCTCGCTTTCTTAAAATAAGAACCGGTCACCTCCCGTCGGGAAGCAATCGGCTCTTGGCTCTTGGTTACTATGTAATTGTGTCAGGACCGTCTCTCACTCTCATAGGCGGCCTCCTACTCTGTGGCCGCTGTCAGACCTGCCAGTTGTGTCTCCAATGTATTGATCTGATCCCGGAGAGCCTGTCTCTCTGCATGGACAGCCTCCATGTCGTACCCGGTCTGCTCACCCAAAAGAGCATACTCGTAGGTTTTAATCACCTTATAGTCGCTCGCAGCGATCCGGGCCTTAAGGTCTGCAATCTGTGCCGTCAGCTGGCTGATCTGCCGCTGTCTGGCCAGTTCCGCTTTCTCCTCTTCTGTCAACTCCGGTTGCACCGGTGCAACTTCCGGCTCGGTGTAGACGGATCCGTCATCTGATAACTCATGCCAGTTATCTCCCTTCCGATAGAGTGTAGTGTATGCCTCATATTCTCCTTGATCCAACGGGTATTTACAATCCGGATCCAAATAGAGTTTAAATCCACTGGTGTTTATCTCCGGGGCTTCCGCGTCACCCATTGCGGCGATCCGGACTACGTGAGGACTCTCTACCGATACTATGACCTGCTGTGCGGGCTCCTCAATTTTATCTTTGTATAAAATATAACCCATGTGGGCTCCTTTCTGGCGCTGTTCTGGCCGCGCCCGCCATCTGATCTACTTCGTTAAATGGCAATTTAAATGGTTTGAAATTTGCATCAATATTAACATCTGTTACTCTATTAGCGGCGAATAAACAGTCCTTTTTAGGCTCCTTGTCTGACTTTGGATTGCCAAACAATGCAAATGTATTTGGGGTGTTTGCAAATTGTGATTGGGCAGTTAATGTAAGATTTGCAAGTAATAGCAAGTTTTATGTATATCAAATTGCAAACGTAAGTCATGATGCAGTTTTTACATTGAACTTTATTGTGGCATATAAGTAACTTATTTGCTATTCTTCATATGAATTTAACCGTAAAATTTGAAAGCTCCACCAAATACGCCATCTGTGGAACCGTTATATGCTACGGTAATCGTACCTTGATTATTGTAATTAATACTCATAGTCGCTGATTTCGAAACAGTAAAAACACTAACCACATCAGCATATCTTGATGCTACGCAAACACAAGTGTCTAATGTAGATATACGGTTAAAGATAATAAGCCATACTTCATTATTTTTTACCAGTCCCAAAAGAGAACCATTAGAACTCTTGACATAACTGCTAGTATCTAATTTAGTGTTTAACTTGCCATTTACCTCACTAACGGCATCCGCTACCGCCTTGGCATCCGGCACATAGCCGGTAGCCTTAGTAGCCAGCAGATCATCCTTGGATGTGATCATCTGAGCAAATGCCGGGGCGGTCAAATCAGTAAAAAATTTTTTAATCTTGCCAAAGACCGTCTTTACGCTCTCGCCCGTATTAATGTTCTCGCGGTTCTCCGCCTCAGTAAACGCGATTTCTGAGTCTCCGATGTCTCCACTAAATCCCTTGGCCAAATAGATCCAGTTGAGCTTATCATCCCTCGGTGCTCCATCCGGAGCATCTTTGATGGCAAGATATGTGCTTCCGTTATGTGCCACTGCATCCAGCCGCTCATATGTGGTATTGGAGTCGTAATCTCCTTTGTAAGATATTCCGATTTTTCCGAGAGTCTTGTATCCCTCCGGTGCTGCCATAGTTCATTCCTCCTTATGCTACTTTCCAATACAAAACATTATCATCAACTACAAAATCCACACCCACGCCATCCTTCATATAAAGGTTCATTGTGGCTTCGTCTAAATAAAATTTAGGCTCGCTGATGCTTGCGTAAGTCTCTGCACGATCTGCATCTATCTTAGCCTGCGCCGCAGATGCTGCCGCCGCAGATGCCTGCTGTGTTGCTGTTTCTGCTTGCACTGTGATGTCTGCAAGATAGTTCGGCTGCAGTTTATCTGCAGTAATGCTTCCGTTCTTGATGTCTGCCTTTACTTTTCCATCATCTCCAATGGACCAGTAAACGGTGTCCGAATCAAGAAATTCAAACTGCGTAATAAGTGCAGACAGATCTATGTACTGTTCGCTTCCGTCCTTTAAGTAAATGATAAGCCGCTCAGTAACTGGATCGTATCCGAAGTTAATGGCAATCTGAGCCATCAGAGTATGCAAAACACTACTTGCACCAGAATAATACGTAATCGTAATATCTCCGGTATCCTGATTAAGAGTAATACCCGTGATCATCCCATTAGCTTCTATCTTTGACAGCTTAGTCAGGTCCAGAGTAATCACACGCTCATCAATAGTGCGAGTCGCATTACTTAGCTTGTCCAAGTTGGTTTTATTTACTGGTGTCTTGGTCGATGGCTTATTCTCCCAATAGTTCTCTTCCCAGTCATACGCTCTCTGCATCCTGCTTCACCTCTTCCTGTGTTGCCGCCTCGGCCGCATCCCGATCCGCAATTTCCGCCAGTAATGCATCCCTGGCTTTCTGCTCCTGACGTGTCAGCACCTCCTGCAGAGCCATACGCTTGACCTCCTCCGGCAACCCGGAACTATCCACAAAGTTTGTAATTGCCTGACTAAATTCCCTGATTTCTAAATTGCTCATTCTTAATCCTCCGGTCCCAAATAAGTTATAACAGTCCCACTAATGGTTTTTGTTCTCCACGCAACTACCGTGCCTTTATAATTCATATATCCAGAAATGCCGATAGCCCTCACGCTGACCAGATCCACGCTGGACAGCTTATTTACAATCGTGGCTGCACTGATTTTGTCCGCCTTGATTACCCCGGAAGACGTCCAGTTGGCTACTTCCATGTAATTAGCCTTTACGGTTCCGGCGCTGATATAGTTGGCTTCTACGTTGCTCAGACGGGCTGATACGGCTGACAGATCAGATGTAGTCACATGATCCGCCTCCAGTGATCCTACGCGGCCACTGACGGCATTGAGAGAGTCGATGGTTGCCTTGGTGGCAATCAGGTTGTTTAGTTCCAGTTTGGTAGTATTCAAGGTTTCGATGGTCGCATACTTGATCACCATCTCATCTGCATTTACAAGCCCGACCAGATCTATCCTCTCAGCCTTGATCAGTGCCTTATCCGGTGTCAGATTTATTTCTGCAATAAGATTATCTTTCGATACCTTTAATTCAACCTCTCCTGCTACCACTTTTATCTCTGTAGATAAGTCATTTTCGATATCTTTCATTTCCAGCCGGGTCTCTTCCACTGTCCGGGTAAGGACATTCGACTTACCCTTCAATTGGATGATGGACTTCATAATGCCATTGACCTGTCCGGTCCTGTATTCCTCGCCCTCCGCCGTATAGCTGTCACGAAGTGCCTGTATGCCTTTTAATGTCCGCTGCAGGATGTAGGTATAGATGGTCTCCCGGGTCGTGTGCAACAAGATGCCATCCCCTACCTCCAGGCAGGGATTGCCGCGGGCTTCCACCTGTGCCGGGCGATACCATACGACACCGATTACACTCAGCACATTATCGGCTATAGTTTGCAGTTCTGCCGCAGACTTTCCATACACCAAAAAGTTGTCCTCTATGATGTAACAGTTATTGCCGGTACCGGAGATAGCACCGATGTCGTTCTCTTCCTGCCGGATCTGCAACTTATCAATATGCTGGCAGATAAAGTCCTCATACTGACAGGATAGATACATGCTCTTGGATACTTCTGATGTCCCCACCGGATCCGCAGGGTAAAGGTCATCTGCCGGATACAGATCATCTGCGGGGTACAGACCCTCGATCATCTGTTCCAGCACCACATACTGCAGTTTTCCATTTCTACCGATGTGCCCAAAACATCCGTTAATCTCGCAGATGGATTCAATAACCGTTTTCCCCGGGAGCTCTCCCGGATCGATAGTTTTTTCTACCACCATATCATCGTTGACCAGTGTGATTTCTTCTTGTTCCACACCGACATAAGCACAAAAGCTATCTCTGAACTGTCTAAGCGTCATTGGAAATGTCAGGCTGTTATACCACCCAGCTACCTCTGCATTCAGGAGGTCGTACATGGCATCATAGGCCACAATATCCCGATATCTTCTATCTGCCGTAGGTACATCAGAATCCACTTTATAAACTCCCATCATAAAAGGAGCCTCATCGGCTCCTTCCAATGTTACTGATACTGATATCTTTTTACCTGCAAGAGGTACTACCCGTTCCCTGACCCTCAATTTGAAAGTACTCGCCTCACATCTGCCAAAACTTATTTCACTCTCTGAGCATAGTCTCTCTGTGAGTTCTGCGCTTTCACCTTTCCAGTCCTCCTCATTCAGCACACTTCCATCACTACATTCAATCTGCATTTTTTTGGAGACAGATGTGTCATTATAAAAATCTTTATATTTATAATCTATCATTCCCGCTCCCTCTTAATACTCCTGGAACGCAACACGTAATGGCTTATACCATAATTCCATGCCATTCCAACTTTTTGTCTCTACTGTATAATTTGGTACATACATTTCTCCCGATTTATATCCTCCGGTATTTACATCGAAATAAGTTACAATAACCTTTCTTTCCTTCTCCTTTATGTACGCTTTTTCCATTGCTTGTAGAAATTCTGTCATTTCCCATGCTTCCAGTGGAATCGTATTGAACTCAATTTTTGTTGTATAATGATCTGCAACTTCCCGGTATAAAATATTCAAACCATTTCTGTCAGAGTCCAGATCTGCACGCTGATCCGGACTCACCTTATAGGTCTCAATATCTACATACTTTGAAATATCAGTATCTCCCACTTTTAATAACCATGCCTGAAATGCCATCCTGCTGTCTCCTTATACATCCAGCAACAGGTAATTTCCAGTTGCCTTAAAGTACTCCCTGTTTATCTTTTTCAGTAGTTCCGCAAATTTTACACCATTGATTTCTATCGTATTGCCTGACGCCAATATTCTGATGATAGTCTCCAGCAATGTAATGATCTTATCCAGCTTTTCCGCAGATATGGATCCTCCCGATCCCGCTGCCGCCTGTGCTGCGCTTAGTGCCATTTTCTGTAACTTATCTTCCGGTGATACAATTTCTCCCTGATGCCTATTATCACCGATCATAGCAAGCTGTGGCGTATTAGCCTTGACATATCCACCATTCCACAATTTAGGTATCTGCGGTGGATCACTCGGCATTTCGAAGCCCCAGTCTTTTCCAACCAGATCTCCTGCCTTCTTTGCGACGCTTCCGATTCCATTTACCACATTGCGTAGTGTAGAATATATCAATGATATCATTGCATTCACACCATCAATGATCAGATTACATACTCCCTTGATAGATCCCCATATTGCTTGCCAGATTCCATCCGTAATTTTCTGTAAGCCTTCCCATGCCTTTTTCCAGTTGCCTGTAAACACTCCGGTGAGGAAGTCCAACAGTCCTCCCAGTATTTTCATGGCTCCGGATATAATGTCTGACACGGTTGCGAATACTGTACTCATGATGTTTATCACAATGTCTGCCACCTGCTTGATTGTCGGTGCCAGATACCCGATAATTGGTTTGATTACGGTACTCCACGCGGCTGCAAGGAAATCGCCTACTGAGCTGATCAGATCAAGAACGTTGTCCCATAGTGGTCTGAGATTTTCTTCCCATAGCTCCTGTATCGCTTCCCTAGCATGGTTCAGTACTGGCATTGCAATATCATTCCACAGTTCTAAAACCGTCTTCTTGATATCATTCCAGGCATCTACAATATTCCCAAAGGTACTACTCCCCTGAGATTCCCACCAATCTGTAAGCGAACTACCAAGATTTCCTACAATCTGTCCTGCCAGTGATGCACATTCTCCACCGAAATCAAACAGATCAGTGAGCGTACCTTCTATCAGTTCCTGATTGTCTTTCATCCACTGGGATGTGTGTTCTGTGGAAATTTCAAACCCTTCCGCGAAGATTGTTCCCAGTGACATTCCAAATCCAGTACAGCCTGTCAGAATATCATTGATTCCGTTTACAATATCAGGTCCTGCTTTATCCAGTGCCCCGAGCAGATTATTGTATATCTGCTCATTGATATCCGTAAGATTAGTAAATCCGTTCGCAATAGACTTGCTTACATCACTGCTCCAGGATTCTATCTTTTTCCTGTTGCGCTCCAGATAGCTTGCAATTCCATCCAGCCCCAGGTCTACCGCTTTGGCTGTAACAGCAATCTTATTTCCGATTCTGTTTCCGAGATATCCTCCCAGCGGATCCATGATTGTCTCAATGTTTCTGACTGTAGTTTTGGCCAATGGATCCATCTGAGCCATGATTCTTGAAAAATTATCCTTCAGATTTCCGAAATCAATCTTTTTCAGACCATTGTTGAACTGATCTGCAAAATTTTTGACACCGGGAATCTTGAATGCGTCAGAAAGTTTTTTCGAAATTTTATCCGCACTGGCCTCAGCCTCCTGCGTGGAAGTCTGCAAACCAGCGATATCTATTCCTGCAGATCCTCCGGATGCCGAAGAGGAATCTGTCTTTTGGGAGAGTAAATCCAGTTCATCCGACGGAAGTAATCCGCCTAACTTTTTAGCTGCTTTTCCTGCGGCATTAATATTATCACTGATTCCGGCAGACGCATCCTCCGCAGCCGCCATGCCTGTGGCTACAGCATTACCCTTCTTCCCGGCAAATTTATCCGTAAATGCTTTAAATACATTCGCCAGCTGTACCAGTTTTCCCATCAGGGTATTGATCACCTTGATTGCCGGTGTCAGGACGTTGATCAATCCCTGACCGATTGCCGCCATAAAAGACTCAGTCTGCAGCTTCAGGATTCTGACCTGATTAGCCCAGCCATCAGAAGTCCGCATAAAATCCCCAGATGCCGTCGCCAGTTTGCTCTGCACAAAGGAATACCGTAGGGCTACCTTTTCTGCCTCCGACATAGCCGCAGTAGTCTTCCCGTAGCCGTTGGCCATAGCATAGGCATCCAGTGCCGTCTGTGTCATGACGACACCAAGATCTTTCAGACTCTCTGTTTCTCCAGTGAATACCGATTTCAGCTTTGTATATGCTTCGTCCTGAGATATGTTATAAAAGGATGCCACATCTCCCGCCAGCCCTGTCAGGGTGGTAGACATATCGTATGCCTGCTTCTCGCTGAACCCGAAAGCCTTGGCCATAGCACCGAAGGTACCTGTGTACCTCTTGGCCATCGTCTCGGACAGTCCAAATGCAGTTGCGGCATTCTGCGCAAATTTATCTACCTGCTTCGACATTGCCGGGAATGTTACATCCACAACATTTTGCACTTCACTCAGATCTGATCCCAGTTCGATGCATTTCTCGCTGAAATCTACGAGCTTTTTTACAGCAAAAGCGGCAGCCAGTTTCTTACCTACTTTCGTAGCAAGGTTCTGGATGCCGCTCATCTGCTTATTAAAATCTTTTTTATTTACGACCAGATCTAATCCGATCTGTCCAACGCTTGTAGCTTCACTCATAACCAGCCTGCCTTCTAAGACAGGCACATCGGCACAGCGTCTTATAACTTCAACTCAAAAATCTTTTTACAGTCCTTATTTTTACAGCGGAAATAGATTCCCCTGCAATGTGCATCTTCCGTCTGCATTGCATTCACCGGATGCCCACAGTAAGGACACACTACTTTTTTCTTATCTACTTTTTCAATGTATATCGCCCCCTGCCAGAGAAATGAACGCATTCTTCAGTTGATCAAGGACTGCCGCCATATTATCAGGCGTTACCTTTTTTGCTCTGTTTGCACGCCATTCATTCCTGATTCTGTGCTGTTCCGGAGTAAAATGGTCTAAGATATCCTTATCCTCCTCGGCCCGGATTGCTACGATCCGTCCCAGAGGTGTCTCCGGTCCGATTCCGATAAGAAGGTCCTTAAACTCATCCCACTTCATGGTATCAATTTCTTTCGACAGCCGGATCCCGTACTGCGCCTGGAAGGATGATACGATCAGACTGTAATCTCCGATCAGATCATAGTACGGGTCACTGCTCTCCCGGCTCTTCATCTCCCGTGATCAGGTCTACTGCTGCCATGATGATCGTCTGTAAATCCTTAAACTGGAGATTCAGTTTATCGATCTTTTTCCGATCCTTCTCATTGAAAATCAGTTCATATACCGCCAACACTTCTTTAGCTGATGTACCCTTTGAAAAAAGACCCATGATCTTCAGTACAGTGGCTGCATCGGAATTGACTTCTATGGTGACATCCTTCACCTTCAATACCGGATTCTCATCAAAATTCAGTTTTTCTGTAATATCTACGATTTTCTTTGCCATAATAGCCTCCTGTTTTTATGCTGCTGTAGAAATCTCCGGTTTGCCGTTGCTCATAATATCAAACTCCAGAGGAGCCACGGCTGTAGAGTCTCCAGCGCCGATATTTTTCACGTTGATAACTGCCCCGTTAAATTTAACCACCGTTCCATCCGGGAACGTCCACTGGACATTTTTCTCTGCGGAGCGGCCGTTTACCCATGCAAGAGACGCTACAGCATCGTTACCGGCATCTCCAACGTTCCTTTTTGCAGTCACGGAAATCGTGACACCTTTACTGGTAAGCAGACGTCTTACCCATCCTGCTTCCGTAAAAGGATGCCATTCCTCTACTCCATTGTCGAAGGATACGCTGAATGTCTCACAGTCCGCAATATTAACCATATTTTTTTCAGCTCCGCTTTCCGCAGCATCGATCTGGAACTGGTTTTCATAACAGGGGTATACTCCTGTAATAGGTGTACTCATTCTTTTTCACCTTTTCCTTTCTCATAAATAACAGCCATCTCTATGACCCATTCGCAGATACCGGCATCATCCTTTCCGACATCCTGGGGTTCATAGAGAGGCTGTATAAATTTTATCAACTTATCGTTGACCGTTACATTTCTTGCAGTCTCCACTGCCTCAAATACAGTCATGGCTGCCTTTTCCGACAAGCGGGGCGAATTATTCCAGTGAATCAACAGGCTGACATATTTTGTCCCGTAAGACGCAAGCTGGGGTCCTCCCAGTGCTGTCTTATACTCCTGCTGATGCTTGCTATTATAAACTCCAATGGACTTTTCCTGCTTGTCCGGCAGGCTACCCATATATACCTGATCTGCCAGTTCAAGGGATTCCACATAATCTCGTACATCCGATAACATCATAATCCGGCAATCCTCCTGTATATTTGTTTGTATGCCTTTTGGCAGTACTCTGATTTCTTCCCAGAAATCCAGTCCTCATACCATTCACCTCTTGCATTCGGATTCTCCGTCTTCTGGAAATGATATTCCGGGTGAAAATAAAGGCGTCTTGCGTATGGCGTACTGGAAATGATACTGACTTTTCCCTGACTGCTCTCAGAGTAATCCACAAAAGTACTCTCATTTTGCAGATTACCGGTATCCCTCGGAAATACCTGGGCCTGCACTACATTGGTATGTAATGCCTCCGCAGTCTGCTCTAAAGCCATCACCTGTGCTTTCGTCAGCTGTTGGATCTTCGGAAAATTCAGCTTTACTGTGGAATTTACACTGATCATATCAGCATCACCTCCGTATAGTTGACTGTTCCATCCGGGTTTCTCGCCTTACGACCCTCAAGAATCCTGCGCTTACCCCCAAATATCACAGCACTGCCTCCGGATATGACCGGAAGATCAGGACAAATATCTCCGGGAAACAATGCTGTTCCGGTGATCTCTATCAGTTTCTTCTCCGTGGTCAGCACAGTTTTTGCCTTGTCCTGATAGTTACATTGTCCGTAATACTCCACTGGCTTCAATGGCTCCCCGTATTCGTTCAGTCCTTCTTGATCTATCGCAACAGAGATATCTGTCTTACATAATCTTTTAGGCACCAAACATGGATATTTCATAGGATCACCTCGCAATTCTGCAACACAGGCCTGTCTGAGTCAGTAACGAATACACATCCCGCTTCATGGCAATACCTTTTTCCATGAAAACATTCCAGAAACTTCCGAACTGTGCGGATACTCCATTAATGCTATAGCTGGATAAAATCGTATTGATTTCATCTGCATTTTCATATTCGAAATCTGCCTGCATGCAGACAACCTCTTTGATGGTCTCCTGCTGAAAAGCTGTCAGATGATCGAATCCTGCTGCCACAATCCGGTTAAATGTCAGACTGTCAATATGCCGGCAGGCCTGACGAAGTGCTCTTTCAAGCTCTCCGTCAGGAATCACGCTGCCATTATAGATCTCTGTGTACTCTTCTTTTCTTACATAAGGTTTATAGGACATATGCCCTCCTTACTCCCCGGTGTACTCCATGGTATCCACATCTACATAGACGCTATCCACCTTGCCGTCACGTCCATTGGGGAACACAAAGGTATCAGACAGAGATCTATTCTGGTACAGGTATCCGTCTCCTTCTGTATGTGTTCCGGGATTGAAATAATAGATAGAAGCAATCTTAGGAACCGTCTTACATGTCTGTCCGCATGCCACCAGTACATTGATCTTATGAGCTCCGGTTACAGCAGCAACGTGGTTACTGGTGTCCTCGGCCACCTTTTTCAGCGGAGCAAATCCGCCCTCAGTAGGCTCCCAGTCGAAAGCATCATAGAAACGCTCATCGTCGATAACTTCCATGATGGGTACACCATCGATTTCCGTTACTCTGGTCTCGATGCCGATACCACCCTCAGCGATCTGTGTAAGTTCAATTTTACGGGTAAACTCAGTGGACTGCTCCAGTGCATCCATAATAGGACTGGCCACATACGTGAGCAGGCTACCATTTGCCTTGTACCGTCTCAACTTTCCTTTCGCAAGGATGTCCTTCAGCATTCCGAATACCTTTGCCTTGGTATAAGCAGAAATAGCGGTCTGGCTGTGATATCCCTCCGTCTTCTGTGCCACCTGTGCCACACGGGAGAAGAACAGGGCATCTGTCTCAGGCACTACCTGAGTCTGTTCGAAGGTTCTGGAGATATTCTGCATGGATGCAGTTGCGTTGGTCTCATCCACATCTGCCTTGTCTACCAGGAACTGAACGTCTCTGTCATGGGTTACTGTAAACGGAACATCTGTCTGATCAAAGGATCCCATGTTCCAACCACCAGTTCTCTTGTGATTCTTATAACCAGTGGTGCTCATCTGTGTAAAGTGGAATGTCTTCGCATCCAACCATCTTACATTAGATGTAATGAAGGGAGAGGTTAACGCTCCCTGCATCAGAATCTGCAGGAGTTCAGGACTCCACTGCTGTGCATAGTTTAAATTAGGCATATCTTATACCTTCCTTTCCTTAGTTCCACCGATTCCATCTTTTGGTCGGTGTCTGTGTCTGTTGTACGGTTGCCTGCTGTGTATGCTGCGAAGGATCTCCGCCTGTCCCTACATGAAGGAAACCAGTAGTATCTGTCTCCTGCGGTTTTAATGCAGGAATGTCCTCCAGCACCTTATTCAGGGCTTCCGTAAGTTTCTCATTGCTGATCTTTCCATCCTGTCCTACTGCCTGGCTGAAATCTGCCATCTTCAACAGATACGGGATGGATGTTACGCTGATTCCCAGTCCGACTGCTGCCATCGTCGCTGCCTGTTGGATCTGTGCCTGTCTTGCCTCGGCCACAGCGGTTGCAGCCTGCTGTTGCAATGCTTCCACATTCGGCTGATTTGCCGCCTTCTGTTCCTTGAAGGTTGCTATAGCCTGTTCCACCTCCTGTTGGGAAAGCCCCTGCTGCTTGAAATAGGCTTTCAATGCCGTATCCTCTTTTGCCGCAAGCGTTCCATCCAACATCTGCTGGATTTTTCCATAGTCAATCTGCGGTGCTGCATTCTGCTGTGACTGCTGATCAGTCTGTTCTCCTGCCGGTGCTCCGCCCTGGCTTCCATCGGGGTCTAAGAATCTTCTTACTGTCTTGTAAAACATAACGTGCTCCTTTCCATTTTGAGGGTGTCACCCTTACTGCGATCCATTGTCTTCGGTGTCTCCGGTCACGCTGCAGTTTATTGCCTTGCTCGTGTTTGGGCATAAAAAAACACGCCATGAAGCGTGTTGATTCCAGATTATTTGTTGCACCGGTGCAATTTTCTTTTTTCGAGATAAAAATACCACCAATCTACTGACCGGTGGCTTCATGTTCTTTTACCATTCTTCGTAAACGTTCTTTATAATCCTCATAGCTTTTATCTTTTCCGATGATGTATGCGGCATCTCCCATTTTTTCGGAGAAAGATAATACTTTCCTGCGCAACTCCTGCAGTTCCTCATCGTTTTTCATTTTTTCAACAAATTCTTTTTTGAACATAATTACCTCTTTAGCACTTTCATAAATGCTTCATATAGCTCTGGCAATTCGCTTTTTATGAATTTTACAGTTATATCATCCGACTGATACAATGCAGCATATACGTCCGCAAATATCTCCGACTCCGCATATCCGGGTTTACCTATGTACTGTGATTCATGTCCATATGCTCCGGCAATCACGTTATCTGTCATGCATGACATTATATCACTGATGAAGTAATTGTACTCTAAATCGCCACTCACAGCAAGTCTCTGCTGATACTTCTCCTTTTCTTGCAATACTCCTTTTTCTGTATTCTTTATTGACTCTACAAATTCAGCATACATAGGACTACCATATTCATTATGGTCGATTCTATGGGCTATTTCATGGACCAGTACAGCCTTATAATTTTCCTCATCATATAAGGGATGTTTCTGATTAATAATTATCATATCCGTATCTGGATCGTATGAAAATGCATGTTCTGACAGTTCATCTATCTTGATGCACTCATCTTTCGTGTACTGATCCACTAAATCGATCATGATCTGCGGAGTATCCGATCTCGGCGCTTTCACCTCATCAGGAACTTTATACCGGACTTCGGTTTCCTGACTCCATTCTTTTTCCTTAGCACGATACTTGCTTTTATTCTCTGGATCCAACGAAAATAACGCTAATCTGTGGAATTTCTTCTCTTGTCTCTCTGCATATTGCTGTCGGGCTTCCTTTCTGTTCTGTTCATCAATATCCTCTATGTCTTTTTTACTGTATTCATTGTCCAGATCCTCCAGTTCCGGAAAATAGGTCGTATGGCTATCCTTACACCGTGGATGATAAAGCCCCGCTGCTATTGCCGAGCTCATCAGGGGATATGGTCCGTCCTTTGCGCTTCCACCGCTCCATACATCATCGATCAGTATCTTACCAACAAACGGTAAACACTTGGGGCAGGGATTTCCACGCTTATTCATGATCACCGTGGATATCCCCCATTCCTGCCTTTTCTGCCCTTCCCCCTGCAGGTATGCACGCTTACTGGCTGTCCGTATTGCCATGTCCGCATAGTCTGCCAGTGTGTGCCTGGATCCATTGGCATATTCCACGCAGTTGAGGCCGGCGGCAATAAAGTCCTTTGTAGCCATGTCCACCGCCTTCTCATAGGTCCCGGCTCCGCTGTTTGCATATACCTGTGCATTGAAGATAACCTTGCGGTACTTGTCATTAGCCATACGTAAAACAGCGGTCTCAGCCTTTTCCATGTCTGATGTGGTCACCCGGATCAGCGCCTCCAGCTTCCTCTGGTTCAACCGGAAGAATGCCGCCGATGCTCCCGGACTTACTCTTCTTGCCGGGAAGCCTTTTTTTATAGCCTCCAGTATGGCTATCTCCTGATCCATATCTCCTTCATCCCTAGCAGTACTTATCAGTGCTTCGATTCGATTATTGATATCCTTGAATTTCGCACCGAACCGCTCCTGATTCTCTTTTCTGTACTTTTCCAGTGCCCGGAGCTGCTCTGTCTGCCACATGGACCATTGCTTGTCCTCATCGATTTCCTCAATCTTATGTCTTCGCATGTTCCGGATCATGGAAGCAATGAGTTCATTCTCAACAGCTTCGAATGCTGCTCCAATGTCATATTCTGAATTTATCTTAGGCATCTAATCACCTGCCGTTTGCATATACCTTGAATCCCTGGCTTCTGAACTGTCTGGTCAATGTCTTGATCTGCGTGACGCTGGTACAATGATCACAGCGAAGTTCCGCATAATTACCTTTTTCCACTGCATAGATTCCTTTCGGAACCTGCTCACTGGCCACCTTCAGAAGCCCCTGGTACTCCTCCCGGTTCATCCGGTATGTTTTTTTCGCTACCTTTACTTCCATCACTACCTCCAGTAAATCCGTTTATCCTGAATTCTCCTGCATCCGTTCTGATCTCCGGCTCCGGAATGCTCTGAATCCCCTGCTCTGCCTTGAGCCTTGCGATTTCTTCTCGTTTGCAATCATCGTCCAGACTGTCACCGTATAGTTCCTCCACACAGCGCTCAATGCTCATGATTCCGCTCTGCTTTGCCTTACCGACTGTTTCCACCTGCGATTCAAATGAAGGATTGGCATATTCTCCAAATGGGAGATTTACCTCTACACTTTCCACTGCCTCATTCTTCATCAGGTGATATGCGTTGATACACATGGATACTACCTGCGGCAATACTGTCTGAAGAGTTTCCACGATAATATTTCTTGTGTACAGCGTTGTTTTTTCCTTTTCACGCTGCGCTTCTGCATTATCCAGTTTTTTTACATCAATCCCCAGTGTAGAAGGACTGATGATCCCCTGCAGGCAAAGGTCCAGAGCCGTACAGTAGGAAGCCTGGTAGCTGTCATGAGGAATGCTCGGCTGGTCTGTACTGATTACGTTTTTCTGCCCTTCGCGCTGGTCTCCTTCTGCTGCAAAATATCTGTTATCGAACGGATTCGGTGTTATCGCAGCTCCTGTTTCCGGATTCCTCGGGACCAGACAGTCCGGAATATATGTTTTGGCTCTTCCTGCTCTCAGCGCATCCATCCACTGGCTCCATACTTCATCCAGCGCATCATAGCTGTCCACCTTTCCGTCAAAGATGCTTCCACCTCGTCCTTCATATTTTGCCGACTTGTAGAACATCATAGGCACCGCCAGCATAACGCTTTTATCAAAGGTCACATTTTCCAGTGAGCTGGTGATCTGTAATGTAGTCAGCGGTACCTTTCTGTTGTCCAGATAAAGCTCGTTATTTACATACCCATATCCATATATCTCATTGAGCACATATGTCTTGCCACCTCCGCTGTATGGTGTCTTAAATATCACTTCCCTGACCTTATCCTTTTTCCGGATGATTTCGACACGATCCCCAGCATACCATTCTAAAATCGGATATTCACTGACCTCTGTATCAATGGACACTTTAAAAGCCCCATCTCCGATATACAGCGCCTCTTTGATTGCATCCTCTACCTTGTCGGCAAAGTTATTATTCTCAGGCTTTGCAATGTCTTTCCATATCTGTTTCTGTTTTTCGTTCTCTGAGGAAAATTCAAATTCCCCCATATCCGGAAGGACTACTGCTGCCAGAGTTCTCACCGTAAGCGCCGGAAGGCCTGTGTGGATCTTGCGCATTTCCAGCCCCGGTGTGCTCTTGCTGGACCAGAATTTATATTTATCTGCATATTCTGCGTTCTGCTCATAGAACTGCTCCAGTTCGTTGCTGTCACCTCGATACCAGATGCGGTTTCGGATCGCATTCCCCTCGAAATCCATCATCTCATTGATATTGAACACATACGGATTCGCCTGAGAAACATTCAGCCAGCTCCGTATGCCTCTTTTGATATTCTCATTTATCTTTTCCATCAGGTTCACCTCTGTTTATCCTCCTCGAATCCGATCATATTCCGGTATGGAATCCATCCGTACTGGTTTGCATTGATCGTATGGTCGTTCTTATCCTCCGGTACCGGGACATCCTCTTCCTCGTCCCATGAATAGCGTTCCAATTCTGAGATATGGTTTGTGCAATCCTCAACTACCAGATAGCAGTCCTGCTGGATCCATCCCAGCTGTAAATTGATACGATCCAGTATTGTTACCTTTTTGTAGGACTCAATGAAATTGTAAAGGCACCCATGCAGGCGCTTATACTTCCGAAGTTCTGTTATTGTCGCCGCATCCGCGCAGTCAACAAAGGATTCTTTTGCAAATCCCCATTCCGATCTGCATCTATCCAGAAAAGCTATAAACTTTACCGTTGTGTCAGATGGTGCCAACGGCACACTGAGATCAGCATTGCTATACACCATTTCAGCCAGTGTGATCAGCTTGCGGTCATCCGTAATGCCTTGGAAGATCATTGCAATGGTATCCGGAGATTTTGAGGAATATGATGTATCCAGTCCGGCCGTAAACTTCCTGAAACGGATCTTCCCATCTGCAATCTGTTTCTTCACCCATGCAGCAGTAACAACATGTTTCTTTCTGACAAAGTTGGAGAATACCAACCCTGTCGCTTTTCCGCGGAGACCCTGGATCTTATTTTTCCAGATCTTTGTTCCCTTCGGTGTGTTTTGCAGGATCATCTGCAGTTTATCCGGTGGAAGGCCTGCATTGTCTTTAAAAGAAAAGAACCAATGGATCCATCCGTCCTTTGGCTCTTCTTTCAGTTCCTCTATGATTTCCTGTGGTGTCTCATCCTTCCATTCCGGAAGAGGACGTGCACAGTTGATATATTCTTTGTACACCGGCAGTCCCGGATCGTCTGGGTTTAGTGTTGCCATCAGATAATCACATCGCATGGATGCTTCTCTGACAAAATCTATGTCTGCGGTATTTACTTCATCTATGTACAGACAGCCATATTGTCCTCCCAGGGCCTTCTTCCACTTTTTCTTATTACCGTAGCCCAGCACATAAATGACTTTATCTCCCCTGCCAGTATGCAGAATCAGATGTGGAATCTTATCGTCTTTGGTTCCACTGCCGTTATATTCCACCAGAATGCCAAAATCATCCAGTATACCAAGGTCTTTGTTGATGATGTTCTTCTCAGCAGTTCCGGTGTCATCCGCAGCAATGATGTGAAGCTTCTTGGGGCTTTCTGCTACCTTAAGCATAAACTTGAAGATTCCTACCGTCGTTTTACCTGCCGCCGTGGTTCCTTCCAGAAATTCCACCGGAGCATCGCATTTCAGGAATGCTTTGTATTTCTCTGACAGCAGGAGTTTACTTGCGCTCATTACCCATCACCACGCATCTGTCTGATCAGGTCATCCAGTTTACTCTGTTCGGACTTGAGTTCTCCGGAGATCTGGACATCCTGTTTATCTCTCCATTTATCCGGTTTTCGGTTCTTCAACCAGAATATCTGGGCTGTGGTATCCGGCTCTACTTCTTTTACTTTTCGTTCCACAAGCATTTCTTTTGTTTTGGGAAACTTCTCTCTTACAAGCATCAGCTCATCATCTGTTGCCTCCGGATGCTCCAGTTTGTAGCGATTCATATATTCAAATAGCTTTTGACTATATTCTTCCTGCTCCATCGGAACGCTTACATATTTGTCTTCTGTATACCGATATCCCAGTGCCCTTTTCAAGAGTGCATTTTCTACTTGCAGGTCCACAACTTCCTTTCCCCTTTTTAGGGTGTCCGAAATGTCCGGATACAATTTTTTCCATTCATTTAATGTAGACCTGGAGATTCCCATATTACCAGCGATCTGCTCTTCTGTTAGTCCATCCCTTGTCCATCCTTCCAGCTTTAGTAAGCCTTCCGGTGTCAGCCAATATTTATATTTGCCTTTTGCCATCTGCTCACCATCTCTCTAAAGTTGCACCGGTGCAACTCCACGAAAAAAGGCAACGCAGCTATCTGCATTGCCCTGTCACTAATTTATCACGATACTATATTATCACATTTGACATGCGAAATCATGCCATCTTTTACTTTAACTCCCCAATATACCTTCCAATCTGTTCTATAGTCTTAAAAACTATCCTCTTCATTTGTCTCTCACTGTACGAGGCACCACCGATTTTTAGGTAGGGAATCGGTGCTCTGAGACCTTTACTCCAGTACCTGATTCTTATTACCTTCTGTTCTTCTGGTCGAAGAGAATTATATACAAATTCCACCGCCTCAATCTCTTTCTTGATCCGTTCATGGTATACGGATGTCATCTTCAAGGCTTTTGCTTCTGTGACAGACTGCGCCTTGTCCCTTTCCTCTCCGGGATCTAGCGAACGGCTGCTGCCTCCCGCCGGTGATGCCATAATTTCCGATATGTACTCCTCATATTCTTTCTTTCGTTGGGGATACCTTAATAATATAGTTTCGATAATCCTCCAGCTTGCTCTGTTAATTCTTTGCATCGATGCTTTCTCCTTTCTGTTGCACCGGTGCAATTTCCGGTGCTGTTACTATGCTACTCTGTTATACTTGTGCTGCATTTCTTCGATATCGTCGATCAGATAATACTGCACTGTCATGTCCGGCTTAGCATGGCCAAGTAATTTACTCACCAGCAGGACATCACCCGTCTTGCGATATAATACGCTTGCAAAGGTCTTGCGGTACACATGCACGGTTGCGGTAATCCTGGTTACTCCGCCACGGACAGCCATTTCTTTAGCCAGCTTTTCAATTCCATACTCTTTCATTCTGTTATGCGGTGCCCGATCTGCCAAAAACAGCGGATCTGTTCCCGGTCTGTCCCCAATGTAATTTCTCAGTGCCATCACAGCTACCGGAGTGAGCATTCCTGTGCGATATGTGTCCGTTTTTTCTGCGTAAATTGATACCTGCTTATTTGTCAGATCAATATCTGACACGTTGAGGTAAGAGATTTCACCTACACGCATGCCGGTACAAATCATCAATTCAAACAACGCCTTCTCCTTTGGCGTTTGCAGCGCATAGCGGATAGTTTCAACTTCCTCATCTGTCAATCGTACCTTCTTCTTTTTCACCTGCTTAACACGATCAACGCCATCAATGATATTATCCTGGATATGCCTCTTTTTAAATGCCCAGGAAAAGAATGTGCATAAGTACCGGTATATTGTGGATTTATAATTGTGGCTGATGTGATCACGATAGGATCTAATAGCAAGATAATCTGTGATATCCTGCGCTGTCACATATTTATAATTTTTATTCACAAAGTCAAAGAATTTCTTTATGATTCCAATATAACTCCTGATAGTTCCGGCATGGAGTCCTGCTGCCACGCTGTCTACACAATACCTTTGCATTAACCACTCATTGTCATGCTCCATAGTCATAGGCAGCTGTTTGATCTCTGCCAGCTCAAAATCCTGCAATTTTACGTAAAGCGTAATCTTCATCCGGTCGATCTGTTCCTTGGTCATGCTGTCACGTAATTCATAAGCTACGTCGTTGATTAAATCATTTTTAGTCATATGCGCACCTCATTTTCTCGTTGCCTAAGAAACATCCGTGTGATATGATGGTCTTAAGCAGTTGAGCGGTACAGTCTACTTTGGTCGGTGGTTGTACCGCTATTATTATGTGATTGTTTGCAGGCCCCTCTGCAGCTGGAATTTCGAATTGTGTATTATGATACTTATTACACTTTTAACATTTTTCCTTTTTCTATCACTCCTTTCATCTTCCCGGAAGATCCCGGGAATGCCACACAGATATGTACGACACTCCCAGATCTTCCGTAGTACGTTATGTACTACATTCCGAAATACTTCCGAAACCAGAAACAGTCATTCCAGTTATGGAGCCGGTCGCAAACAGGATCATTAATATCAGCGTAATTTTTCACTGTTACTCCCTCAGCACGTTCAGCTTCATAGTAATCCGCTTCTCGCTCGTAGCTGTCCAGGTCTACATTACTCTCGTCGTAATTCGGATCCAGATCGTACATTTCCACATCATAAAGATAATTTCTCATTATTCTTTTTCTCCTTTGCATATTTTTTTATAAGCACTAATGCTTACACTTGTATATGTAAAGAAAAACCGCCAACGGAGGCATTTTTGAAAATAATTTTTATTTTTTGAAACTTTTTTGTATTTTTCTTACATAAATATTATTTATGTATTTTTTAAAGGATCTATCTCCTCCAGGCACGCGTTCCAACCATCCATTGTACCTCTGACATAATCCTTTCCGAGATCGTCCTCATCGGTCATCTCTGTCTCACGTTCCGGCAGCTCCCTGAGTGGACACCATTTCGGCTTTTCACGTGTATTAGAATCAATTGCTTTTCCTAGCGCAAACGCATGACATCTTAACCTACTTCCAAGCGGTATCATGTAGTTTAAATTACATTCAACACACGATTCCGGCATATCCATCACTAATACTGCTTTTGCTATGCCTAACTCTATCCCATTTATCCAATCGGCCGTCAATTCTCTGCCGCACAGCGGGCAGATTTTTATTTTTATTGCTCCCATCGGCTCGTTTTCACTATTGGCAAAGAGCATATAATTTTCTGCTCCCAGCCTAATAGTTCCATGTTTGCCGCTTACATTTGCATACTTCTCGCAAAAATCACACATTTCCGCTCTCCTTCACTAACTTTCAGTTTAGTTATTTAAATATTTTTTTACTCTTGCCAATTTCATTGGCATAAATACCATCAGAGCAGCCTCTTTTATCACCTCGCCAGTAATTGTAACAGCCACTTAGTTCAGGATATTCTTCACATTTTAATTTATAAGGTTCTACGATTGTAGCACGATATATGCCATTAGGAATATGCCCGTACTTTTTAATGTCTTTATCCCTAACTGTACTTTCGATAAAATGTGTAACAGATATTTCTACAATATCTCCTTTTTCAGCTCTTAATAATGGTCTGTCAAATTCATACGGAATATCTTTCATACTTTCTCCACCCTAAATTCTAATATTTGTATTTTTCCAGTATTTGCTGAATTCCTTTTATTTCTGCCGTTTCAGGAAGATTAAAGTCTGCAAACATATAGAAAAATTTACTTGCCAAATTTTTTAAATCCATTTTCATGTCAAGATATTCTCTATATTCTTCTGTCGTCAGATCTTTTACTGAGCTTTCGGATTTATGGATATATTCTTCGAGTTCCTGAAGTTCGGACTCGATTTTTTGCATTTTGTTGTAATATCTGTCATATCCTGTGTCAGTATAGAAATCTTTTGCTTCTTCATATGCAGGCTTTAATTTTGATATAGCTTTTTCTATTTCTTTAGCTTTGTATGTTTCTATTTTTTCAATTGTTTTACTCATCCTATTCCTCCACTAAATCCTAATTTTCACAACTACCGAATTTTCCTCGGTAGTTCGATTTCTCCCCCCGTATTACCGGGGGATTTTAACTTGCTTTTGAGTTATTGAGTGGAACTCAAATAGAAACTCAAATTTTTAATTAAATTTTTCACTTTTTAACTCAATTTTTGAGTTATTGAGCGGTAACTCAATTTTTTTAGTTCCTGATTTCACTTCCTACGCTTGCTCCGCCGCCACCGGCAAAGCAGTCAATGATAATGTTATTTTTCATGGCATCACCTCCGGCATAAAATCAGATAATCGCATTTGTGCCATTTCTGCATCTAATCTCTTTTTGGATAAATCATAATAATGCTTGTCCAGTTCAAATCCAACATATGGATGGTTGGTTCTGTAGCAGGCTATCAAGCTGCTAGCACTGCCTACATGAGTGTCCAAGATAATGTCTCCGGGCTTTGCATAGCGGTTTAGGAGCCATTCATATAGTACCACTGGTTTTTGTGTAGGGTGGATACGCTTTTCGTTCAACGCCTTATTCCCCTGCTGAATAGTTCCTTCAGTAATGGACTTTCCCTGGAACATTCCACGCCACATATACCGGAATATGTCTATCCTTTTAGTCAGACTGCAGAATGCCACCTCTGCATCCGACTGGTCAGAACCATCATTGCATTTATCCCATACGATAAGACCGCCAGCCAAAGTAAAATCAAAGTAATTGCATCCCCATATAATCTGATTTTTGGATACCCGAAATAATTCCTCGAAGTATTCCCTAGAGGGGGGCTCATTGTCCCACCCTCTGTTTTCGTACTGACCGTCCTTTACATATGTTTTTGTTCCATTTTTCTGTTTAACATATGTATTCCTATTTTTGCCACCATGCTCATGTAATCCATACGGTGGATCCACAATTGCAAGGTCAAAGTAACCATCCGGGAACTCTTTCATCCCATCCATGCAATCCATGTTGTAATATCCAAAATCCATTACGGCTCCTTTCTCTTATTTCTGTGCTAAATAGCACATGATTCCACAATCCGGAAATATTTCTGTGTTCATATCTCCACGGTTGGGATCCAGTTCGTCAAGATATAACGGCGTCCCGTCACTCTCTTTCAAAATCGAATATCCAACCAGTCGTTCCAACTGTGCCCGGCTCTCGAACACTTCCGGGAAGTCCTTGCGGATCCTGTTCCAGTACCCCATACCGCCCTTGACACATCCGATGCAGTTATTGTTCGGATATCCCAGGTCATACATCTTCGGTCGGGGAAAAGAAAACGTTCTCTCAAACAGCCCGTGAACCTCTTCCTTTGACAGATTCCGGTCAATCAGCGGAAATTCATGCTCCACTTGCGGATTAGATTCTACCGTCCTCTCTGCACGGTTGCGCTCTCGCAGGTCAAACCCCCACACATAGATCAGGTCGTATTTCTTGTGTTCCTGCTCCCATTGCTTACGTAAACGCTTTTTCAGCCAGTTCGTGCATGGGGAAAATCCGTTGCCTGCGCTACGGAACCCTCCGAACGCTCGGACACATTCTTCCACACATCCATATTCCGTAGATCTAAGTACCTCAATTTCTTTTCCGATTGCCTTTTCGCAATCCTTGATAAATCTCATGCTATCCTCATGCTGGTCAGCAATGTCAATGTAAATCCACTTATCAACATCTCCTGCAAGGTATCCTGCCATAAATGATGATACTCCTGCGCTGATCCAACATACCTTTAGCTTTTCTGCCATAACACCACGCTACAAATGCTGTATCGTGGATCACCATTCGTTTGCTCTACATACGCTTATCAGTAAGCCTTATAGCCACGGTGTTGTAATTTTTCGGTACGCCACCCCTATTCACTGCGCACCAACCCGGTTTACCGGGCATTCGTTATTCCTTTCCTACAATCGTTTCTGCTTGCTCCTTGTACATCCTGCCCGCCATCTGCACCAGGTAGTGCTGTAAGGCTTCTGCAACGCTGACACGATGCTTGGTGCAATATCGGTCAACGTACCGCTTAAAGTCCGCATTCTCGGCATACAGGGCGGTGTAATCAATGGGTTTCATCTGCATCACACTCCTTCCGGCTTCTCACACCGCTTATTCTGCCGCATATTCCAATTCGTCCTCAAGATATTCTGCCAGTTCTTCCACCGTCTCAACGTTCTCTCCTGCTCGTATTTCTGCAACCAACAACTCAATGCTTTCAAATTTACTTATTACTTTTGCTAATTCTTCCATAATTATTTGTCCTTTCTGTCATTTAATTAACTTTCGATTTCCGGCTTTTCGCACCGATCAAATTCGATAACCCACACCCACGGATTAGCATCCCATCCGTAGCGGTCAATGTCAGATTTCTTGATGGTAGAATCCCATACATCGGGAAAACCAAGTGCTGTTGATGTATAATCGAAACATCCCTCTGCTTCTGCATCATCGTCTGTCATATCCTGCAACCGCTCCACTCTCACATTCATAACCTTAAACCATATACGTGCGGCTTCTTTCGGCATGTGGATGGGTGGGTGCCACCTTGCATCTCCATATATTTCATCTGTTGCCCGGTACATATAACAGCCACAGCTTTTATTCAAGCCGCTCTGTTGTGGTTCTCGGTAACAATTTCCATGTTCGTCTCCCTCGCAACAACAACATTCAAAATGTTCCCATGTTTCTCGGACATACAAGATATCGCCCGGACAAATAGGACAAGTTCTTTCTGCTATGCTTAACTGCTCCGTATGCTCCTTATCAGCAAAGTTATGTACTGCATAAGTCCGCCTGTCAGCATTGTAAAATTCCATATCCGGAACGGTATACTCATTTGCATCTTTGCATATACGCCGAGTACAACTCTTTCTCCCGTCCAGAATCGCCCTCACCATTTCTGTATTGAATAAAATCGGTTTAATTGCCATCTGTTCCACCTGCCTTTACTATCTCCAACAAATCATCTACCAAATCCTTGACCTCATACATCATCATAGTGTCGTAGGATTTTGACTGCTGATCTGTTGTCTGATTTCCATACTTTGTACAGTCTTTCAAAAACGATGTTCTTTCTTCCAACTGCTCCACAACCTTGTCCGGGTCGTAGGCGGTCGGCTGTTTATCAATAACAGGCTGTTTATCAATAACAGAAGCAATGCGTAAAAAATCTAAGCAATCCATATCTTCGTTCTTTGAAATTTCTTTTTCTAAATCCGCTTTTAATTTATCCGCATCAATCAATCTTCCCATCTTCATCCCTCCAATCAATGTGCTGTCCACAATACTTGCAATACAGTTCATCGTCCCACACATGGAATATATGTTGATTGCAATTAGGACATTTATAACATTTTTGCAACTGGCAACCATCAGAAATATGTTTTCCGTTATTCATAAATCTTGTATCTACAAATTCCGGTTTCTTTTCTGCCTGCTTTTCCACAGCTTCACGGCATTCCTCCACCGTGCCGATTTCTCTGTACTTCTGAATTTCTTCCAGTGCCTTGATTGCCATCTCCATAAGTTCTTGCCAATATTCTTCATTTACAAGGTCATCCCAGTGAGGATTAAACCTGATAATGTCCAAATCCCTGATTGCTTCATTTTCCGTCATGGCTACCCTCTCTTTCTTTGATTCCAAGCACAACGTATCCGTTCTTTATGCCACATCCATTCATCACAAAAGTAATGAGATATAATTTATCATTGATGAAATGCCGATTCGGTGTGCCGTTTTTATCTATTGCCTGAAACTTGATGTAATCTCCTTTCTGATATCCACGGTCGTTCTCTCTAATTTCAAAAGTTTTGTCTCCCATTAATACTGCTTCTGCAAAATCATTTAAGATTTTAAGGTTGTGTACTCGCATGGCTACTCCTCCAACAGTTCCGGATTGTCAAAACAGTTACCAAGAATCTCAATTTCATCACAACACGGCAGATATTCAAAGTTTGATTCGTAATTTTCTTTGCCATTTGTAGCTTTGAAATCTAATTCCGATTCATCCCATACCACCTGATAAATATGTTCATTTCCGTCATAAACAGTCATAACAATATCATTCTCCCAAATCAGCTTGCCATTCTTGTCCTTAAGTCCTGTACACTGGCAGATAGTGGATGGTGCTACCTCAAATGCCACAAACTGCAAACACCCTTCTTCTCCGACCTTATCACTCTCATTTACCGAGTTACCAACTGCATGAATAAATACTTGTCCAGTTACACCATCATCAATACAATTTCCAATTACCCATCCCCCGTTTTCAATCCGCTTTCCACGGAATAGATATCTATCTTGCATCCTTCATTCCTCACTTTCTTTCTGCAAACATGCCAACGTACAATCATTACATACCTTGTCACTTTTTAATAAATTCCGCAGAACACATAATAGCGCCATTGCCAACTCCTTGTCCGTCATTCTCCTGATCCGGTCTGCGTTGATCATCAGTGCGTAATGCTCGCAGTCTCTTTCTATATCCTCATGCGGATTGTCATTTATATCTGCACACCACTTAAATGATTCATCTCTACGGTCGTACATGGTATGCAGATGTTTGCAATTCTTACACTTTGCCATCTTCTTCCTCACTTTCCCGGTACGGCTCCGGCAGTGGCATCCAAGCTGTGACATTTATACTATCAATATCATCACCGAGAACAAACCGTCCTCCCAAATATTGTACAAAGCAACAACGGTTTCGATATGTATCCCATCAGTTAATAGTGATAATGGTCTAACTTCTATTTCTTCAATAGACTTTTTAAATTTATTCAAATCATTTAAATTTTTTATTCTTAATACTCCACGTATTTCACCATAAATAGGATGCTCTACAATTACATCTTCTATAATACCACCATATTTTACTACAATCTCCATTTCATCAAACATTGCATTGTCACTGTGTTTTACTGCAATTATTGATTTTACCCTGCTACTATCATCATTTATCATGTAACCATCTGGTGTTGCTATTATATTATTTCCCTTTGCTCTCAATATTGCTATATCCTTAACTATTATCTGTCTTGTAACATTAAAATTTTCAGCTAATGTTGTACCCTTAATTGCTTTTTTCTCTTTTATTAACATTCCTATAATGTTATTTCGTCTTTCATCAGCCTTCATAATTAATCCCATCCTTTAATTTCTATCATCACTTTCTCTTATTACCTCTAACAACTTACTTCCAACTACATTTTTATTGTGATGATATCTAACTGTATCTAAAAATTCTTTATCATATATATTAAATTGTTTTAATACATTAGCTCCTTTTTCAGCATGATTATAATATGCATCTACTGATTTAATATTATCAAACTTTTTTAAATTACCTTTACTTAATTTATTTAATATAACTATTATAGATTTATCAATTACATTTAATCGTTTCGTAATTTTTCCTATATCATGTAACAAAGCTGACTTCATTAATAAGTTTCTATTTTTTAATATCTCTTCATCCTCAAATTTTATTTAAT
>ENA-ORCP01000756-ORCP01000756.1-human-gut-metagenome-genome-assembly--contig:-NODE-756-length-28875-cov-5.683242_pt1 | contig 28875 bp, 19 predicted proteins | sample MGYA00242990_ERZ507991 | MGnify/ENA primary metagenome ERZ507991 (study PRJEB26167, sample SAMN06115496) | human gut metagenome | host: Homo sapiens | place: China:Henan | collected 2015-05-07 | study... | reverse complement strand
ACAGCGTATCGCAGATTATGGGATATCTCAAGGGAAAGAGCAGTTTAATGATCTACGAAAAGTATGCAAATCTCAAGTATAAGTATGGAAACCGGCATTTCTGGTGCCGGGGATATTACGTTAGCACAGTGGGACGAAATAACAACGGCAGAGTTTGCTGTGGCTGCGATAGTTACATATGCATTTGCCGGAATACTTATTGCTCTTACCGCCAAGGCATTTAAGAGCGAAAAATTAATGTTTAACGCATAAGGATAAGGATTTGTATACACCATGAAGAAAAAATCAGATATATCTGACGGAAGTTTTAATGAAGATTTTTCAAAAATCGAGGAAAATTACATAGAATGTTATGAGAAAAACCAGGGCAGACCATTAAAAGTGGTGCTTGGATTATACAAAGGAAGCTATCACAAATTCGGTCTTGCCGCAATATTTTTTGTACTTAAGCACAGCTGTGTATGGGTGCTTCCAATCGTTACGGCCAATGTAATAAATATTGCATCGGGACAGCAGAACGGAACGGTAAAAACCATATTGATAAACATTCTCGTAATTATGGCATTGATAGCAATCAATTATCCGATGAATTACCTGTTTACCAAATGCAGAAGCCAGGCTACCAGGTCTGCTGAGGCCGGATTACGAGGTGCGCTGGTACGAAAATTACAACAGCTTTCAATATCATATCATACACAGATGCAGTCCGGAAGACTTCAGTCCAAAGTAATGAGAGATGTTGAGGCGATAGAAACATTATCGCAGCAGCTTTTTGTGAACATGATGACCATTGCATTGAATGTTATTGTTGCAGTCACCGTAACCGGAACCAAAAGCGCTCTTGTGCTTGTGTTTTTTATACTATGTGCGCCTGCGGCTGCACTTACAATGGTTACATTCAGAAAACGAATAAGGACAAGCAATGCCGACTTCAGACGTGAGATGGAGGAAACATCCGCCAAAGTAATGGAGATGGTTGAGATGATTCCCGTCACCAGAGCTCATGCACTGGAAAATGAAGAAATCGGACGTATGGAGGGACAGCTTCTGCATGTTGCCAAAAGCGGGTACAGGCTGGATATCATACAGGCTAATTTTGGCGCTGTGGGATGGTGTGTTTTTCAGGCATTTCAGGTACTGTGCCTCGGATTTACAGGTTATCTGGCATATCGCGGGACGATTAAGGTCGGTGACATAACCCTTTATCAGACATATTTCGGTAATATAATAGGCCAGATAACGCAGTTCCTTAATCTGCTTCCGATTATTTCCAAAGGTTTCGAGTCCGTTACTTCTGTTGGCGAAGTGCTTATGACCAACGACATAGAGGATAATTCCTCAAAACCGAAGCTTAAGGATATAGCAGGTGAATTTGATTTTAAAAATGTGAAATTTGCATACAAGGACGACGGCAAAATAGTCCTCAATGGATTTAATCTCCATGTAAATCCGGGAGAGACAGTAGCATTTGTCGGCGAATCAGGTGCAGGCAAGACCACTATACTGAACCTGATTATCGGATTCATGCAGCCGGATTCCGGAGAGATAGACATAGACGGACATAATCTTAATGATATTAATTTAAGAAGTTATCGTAAACATATTGCGGTTGTTCCGCAAAACAGCATTCTTTTCTCGGGAACCATAAAGGAAAATATAACCTACGGAATAAAGAATGTTGATGAAAATAAACTCAGAGAGGTTATAAAGGCTGCGAACCTGACTGAATTTATTGACGGTCTTCCAAAGGGCGTTGATAGTGAAGTTGGCGAACACGGAGGCGGTTTAAGCGGTGGGCAGAGACAGCGTATCTCTATTGCAAGAGCGCTTATGCGTGATCCTAAGGTAATAGTTCTGGATGAGGCAACGTCTGCACTTGACAGTATTTCCGAACGGGAGATACAGAAAGCACTTGATAATCTCAAGTCAGAACGGACGACATTCATAGTTGCACACAGATTGTCAACTATACGTAACGCAGATAAGATTGCCGTTATTTCCGAAGGAAAAGTAACGGAATACGGTACATATGATGAACTGATGGAAGCAAAAGGTGAATTTTACGAACTTAGAAAGCTTCAGGTTGAATAAGCGAGGAAATTATAATGGTAAATGTTGTTTTTGATATGGATGGCGTATTGTTTGATACGCAGAGGATATACTATAAGATGTGGTTTGTTGTAGCTGACAGACTGGGACTGTCCGATATTACGGAACCGGCAGATAAGTGCATCGGAACTAACCGCAAATACCAGTATAGTGTATTATATGATTTTTATGGACCGGAATTTCCATGTGAAGAATTCTATGCCCTTAAGGATAAGCTATTTGCCGAATATGTTGAACAGAACGGTGTTCCTCTTAAGAAAGGAACCATAGAGCTCCTTGAGTATCTTAAAAACAGCGGCAAAAAAGTGGCAATAGCATCCTCATCAAGACGCCATATAGTAGAAAATCATCTGAAGCAGCATGATATGGTGAAATATTTTGACGTTATTGTAGGCGGTGATATGATTGAAAAAAGCAAGCCGGCTCCGGATATATATCTTAAAGCGTGTGAACTGCTTGGGGTTGCGCCCCGTGAGTGTTATGCTGTTGAGGATTCATATAATGGGCTGATATCGGCATCTGATGCCGGCCTCAAACCGGTTATGGTTCCGGATATGCTTCCGTACAATGACGAAATTGCCCCGAAAGTGTATCTTAAATTTGATTCACTCCTTGATTTCAGGGATTATCTTAAGAAAGAGCAGGGATTATGAAAGAAAAACTTATAAAAAATCTTATGGAGAAACTATGGGAACGATATGAATACGCATCCATTCTGGCAAGTGACGTCAGAGGTAAGCGTTATTCGGTTTCAAAGCGTGGTGTTGCATGTGCGATGTCAGGCCTTTTAAGCGGATGCGGATATGTTATTAAGGTTCACAACGGTCATGCGTTTGCTGAATACTCGTTCGGTGAACTGACAGAGAATAAAATAGAAGAGATAATTACCGAAGTAGACAGGGTATATGAGATGGAGGAACTTCTAAACGGAGAGGGAATAGAACTTGTTCCATATGATGTTCCCGAAGAAATACCGGTAAAGAGTTTCAGTGAAAACGAGATGCATGGTAACCCTGACGAATGTGATGACAATGTCATTGTTGATAAGCTGCGTGAAGTAAGGAAACACGCGCTTGCGATGGATGACAGGATTCTTGACTGTCAGGCAGGAGCACAATATCAGATATATACGAAGTATTTTCTTTCAAAGTCAAAGGAACTTAAGGAGAAAGTCCTCTGGATGACAGGAAATTATTTTATAATGGCAAAGAACGGAGAGGCTGTAAGGTCTTATTATAAAGCATACAGTAACCGTGACGGAATAGGTGTTCTGGACAAAATGGAAGACGGACTGGCCGGTGCTGTTAAAGGAGCTATAGAACTTCTTGATACAAAGACGATAAAACCGGGCGAATATGACTGCATATGCACACCGGAGGTTACCGGAATGATAGCGCATGAAGCTTTCGGACACGGCGTGGAGATGGATATGTTCTATAAAGACAGGGCACTTGCCGTGAATTATATAGGTAAACAGGTTGCTTCAGAACTTGTGACCATGCATGATGGAGCAAAATCAGCAATTGAAGCAGCAAGTTATGATTTCGATGACGAGGGTACGATTGGTCAGGACACGGTTGTAATAGATCACGGTATCCTTAAAAAAGGCATATGTGATGCCCAGTCAGCAATGGCTCTGAAAACGGCACCGACGGGAAACGGAAGGCGCGAAAGTTATGAACGTAAGGCTTATACGAGAATGACAAACACTTTTTTTGAAGGTGGAAAAGACAGTCTCGATGATATGATAGCATCGATAAAGTATGGATTTTTGCTGGAAAATGCCACATGTGGAATGGAAGACCCTAAGAATTGGGGAATACAGTGCATGGTTAATATGGCAAGGGAGATAGTGGATGGAAAGTTTACGGGTGTCATATATTCACCTATTGTTCTGAGTGGTTATGTTCCGGATCTGCTTAAGTCAATAACCATGATGTCGCCGGTAACAGAACTTTGCGGAAGCGGTTTCTGTGGCAAAGGATATAAAGAATGGGTTAAGGTGTCGGACGGAGGCCCTTATATCAAAGCAAGAATCAAACTCGGATAGGAGGGTAATTATGACAGACAGAATAATTAAGATTCTCCAATCGGAGAAGATAGATAAATATTGTATTTATGAAGAACGTCGAGAGAGTGCAGAACTTTTTCTGGTAAAGAAAAAAGCAGATCTGATGCGCGGCAAGGATACGAGAGATGTAAAGCTTACGCTGTACCGCGAGTTTAATAAGGAAGGAAAGCACTGCCTTGGTTCGGTTGATGTGTTTCTGTACAGCGAAATGGATGATGTGACTATGCAGTCTCTGATACGAAAGGCATATAAATCAACACTTTACGCGGATAATCCGTATTATGAACTTCCATCAGGCAGCGGAGTATGTGAAGATTATCCTGATGAGATAAGAAGTCTTAACATAACGGCGGTAAAAATGGCGAAAGCACTTTATTCGGCAGATATTGATGAAAATGCGTGGATTAACTCAGCTGAAATATTTGCACTCAGAAATACAGTCCATATTACCAACAGTAATGGCGTTGATGTAAAATATGTCAAAGAGAGTGTTAAGGGAGAGTTTGTCGTTCAAAGCAGATTGAATGGCAATGATGTTGAACTTATCAGGCAGTTTGAATATGACAGCCCGGATGAACAGGCACTGAGGCGTAAATGCGAGGATGCGATACAGTCTGTAAAAGACAGGGCAATAGCTGTGAAAGCACAGGAGGACTTAAGCGCATATCCGCTGATCCTTTGTGATGATACGGTGGGTGAATTCCTTAATTTTTACACAGAGAGATGTAACGCTTCTTATATTTATCCGGGATATTCCGATTATGAATGCGAAAAAGATGTATGTCCTGATGCTGCCGGTGACAAGATCAGCATAGATATTATGGCCGATGTTCCGTACAGCTGTGAAGGTGTTGAGAAGAATGATCATACTCTTATCGAAAACGGAATTATAAAGACGCTTCACGGTAATCATGCGTACTCATCATATCTTGGCATTGAATCCATCGGTGAATATAATCGTATCAGATGTAATAACCGTGGCACGGATGAAGAAGTATTAAAAGAACCCTATATCATGGTGAAAAGCTTCTCTGATTTTCAGATGGATGCAATGGACGGAAGTTTCGGCGGAGAGTTCAGACTGGCATATTTGTGTGAGAACGGCAGGATAACCCCGGTTACCGGACAAAGTGTGAGCAAAAATATGTTTGAAGCCCATAAAAATATGATTTTTTCTGCAGCCATGTACAACGAAGCGTCATATTCCGGACCGGCTATGGTAAGGATAAAGTAATAAAAATAATGGTTGACATTGTTAAATTCCCGTGATATATTATCGTTGTCAAGTGTACTAGTTAACATAGTACAGTTGATGCTTTTAAATATAGGAATTGGGAGTAGACGGATGTATCAGATAGATGTAATGTCGAGAATACCGGTATATGAACAGATTGTTGAACAGACGGAAAAGTTTATCCTTGCAGGCATTTTGTGTGCAGGTGATAAGATTCCGTCTGTTCGCAGTATGTCCGTCGAATTGTCTGTAAATCCGAATACAATTCAGAAGGCAGTCGCAGAACTCGACAGAAGAGGACTGATATTCTCTGTTCCGGGTAAAGGTTCTTTTGTATCGGAAAAAGCCAAGGATGCGTTGACTATGGCCAAGCGGAGCAGCCTTGGAAAGATACGTGATGAACTTCGTGAGATGAAGATGGCCGGGATAAGCCGGTCTGAAATAATAGATGTAGTTGAAAAAGTGTATAGGGAGGAGGCCGGTTGTAATGATTAATATAGAAGGTCTTACCAAGACATTTGATGGGTACAATGCTGTTGATGGTGTAACATGCAGCATACAGGACGGATGTATATATGGAATGGTCGGTTCCAACGGTTCCGGAAAATCCACTTTTTTAAGACTTATTGCCGGAATATATAAGCCGGATAAAGGAAATGTGTATATCGACGGTATTCCGGTATATGAACATCCTGAGGTCAAGAATAAGCTTGCATTCGTGCCGGATGATTTATATTTTGTTAATAATTCATCAATGAAGAGAATGGCCGGATTTTATAATTGTGTATACAGTAATTTTGATATGGACAGGTTCTGTTCATTAAGTGAGATGTTCAAGCTCGATATTAATAAGTCCGTGAGTACTTTTTCAAAAGGAATGAAAAGACAGGCTGCAATAATACTGGCAGTAAGTTCGCATCCGCAGTATCTTTTACTGGATGAGACATTTGACGGCCTGGATCCGGTTATGAGAAATCTTGTTAAGAATATGGTTTGCCAGGATGTCGAAGATAATAATATGACTGTTATAATGACATCACATTCACTCAGGGAACTTGAAGATACCTGTGACCAGCTTGCGCTGCTTCATAAAGGTGGTCTTGTACTTGAGAGCGACATACTTGATCTTAAAACATCACTTTTTAAGATTCAGATTGCGTTTGTGGAAAAATATGACAGAAGTATGTTTGATGGGTTTGATATATTGCATTTTTCCAAACATGGTTCGGTTTCTAATATTATAATGAGAGGTGACAAGGAAGCGGTTGCAGAACATCTAAAGGCTATGAAACCGGTAATTCTTGATATCCTGCCTCTTACACTTGAGGAAGTTTTTACATATGAGATGGAGACACTCGGATATGTATTTAATCCCGAAATATTTGAGAAGGAGGACCGTGCATAATGAATTTCAGACCGGCAATGGGCCTTTTTAAAGAATCATTCAGACAGCTTAAGATAGTCGGAATACTTGGGTGTATAATATATGCTTTGATTGGCATAATGGTTCCGATTGGGGCAAATATAAGTGTGCGCAGTGTAACCAATAATTATTCTGTTGCAGCCACGCAGGCGGTATATGTTTTTGATGAAAAATACATGATGATCGTATCAGCGGCTATTGCAGTTATTATAGTACCGATAATGATGCTGGTGGCCTTTAATTTCCTTAATAAGAGAAACAGCTGTGATTTCTATCATGCTATACCTGTTAAGCGTCTTCCTGCATTTGTCGGAATAATAATGGCAGTAGTGCTGTGGACCATTATAATGATTTTTGTTGAGACATTTACAATAAGCGTCATGTGCGGCAGCCTTCCAAGGGTCAAGGTGGAAAGCAGAAGCCTGATGATTACTGCGGTGAAGACTTTTGCGTTGGCATTCTTTTTTATCGGAGTGTTATCGGCAGGTATTTCATTGTCGGGTACATTGTTCAGTAATATTGTAGTGTCCGGTGTTATAATGCTGGCTCCGCGTTTTATGATAATTGCAGTTATCGATATAATTGGTTCGGTGGCAGAATGCTATCCGGTCAGTGACATTATGTCAAAATTTCTTGATAGCGGCAATGTTCTTACACAGATAATGCGGAAAATGACCGGTAACGGGACGGATATCGGGAGTTTTGATGCGGTCATCCCTACCTTTGTTGAGGGAATGGTGTATTTTATTCTGGGAGCATTCGTCTATGTGCACCGTAAGAGCGAAACAGCTCAGAAACCAAGCCTTACATACGGAGTACAGTCGGTGTTGAGAATGGTTTCGGCATATCTTTGCAGCCTTGTCGGAGTCGGCTTTCTTATGTCTTATTTTACCAGTTACGGCTCAATGGCACATTTGTTTTACGCAGCGGTAATGTTTGTGGTGGCTGTTCTTGTATATATAATGTATGAATTGCTTACATCACACAAATGGAGTATGGTTGGAAGAAGCCTGAAACAACTTCCAATCCTTATAATACTGGTAGCGGTTACTTTCGCCGCTATGAAAATAGTTGTATATGGAATTAACAGTTACAGGATAGTACCTGAGCGTACACAATATATTGAAATTGAAGATGTGGCAACGTATCAGCTTGATAATTACGATATAAACTGGGACAAGCTTGACAGAAAGATATATGATGCCGACTGCATAAGCGCAATTGCGGATGAATATAATGATGTTACAGATTATTATGATATGTCGACAAGATGCGTTGTGACAGTACATCAGGATGGACACAGGTATAAACGTAATGTAAATCTTAAACCGGAGACATTATCAAAGGTCGCTTACAGTATAACAAAGCGCAATGATTCATTAAGCGGAAATTATCTCAGGAAATATACAAATAATTCATATGTTGACATTGAATTTATAAGCCTTGATAACAGCCAGGTTCATGCAATTTATGATTGTATCAAAGAAGAGATAGAGCAGAATAATAATCTTCTGGATGTGATTATGACAGATTATTCAAGTACAATAGGGACATTGTATATAAGTTATGTTTATCAGCCGGATATACTATCACAGGAATATCAGCAGCAACGGCTGCCTATTTCATATAAGACACCTAAAACACTTGAATTACTTGTGAATTATGCTAAATCAACAGTCTCATATGAAGAATTTCTTGATATAATCCATGACAAAAGATTTGAGTCGGCAACTATGAGTGTGGGTGCACTGCCGGCTGACAAAGCTTTTATTTCACAGTATTGGTTCGATTATGGCCATAATACTGACCGGTATTATAATTTGCTGCAAATCATCGGTAAATACGGAAAAAAAGGTTGCGTAACAGATGATAATGCTGTTATTATAGGTGCATGTGCATATTATAACAGTACGAATTCCGATGAAAAGTATGCGACGTTATATGGCATATATTCGCTTTCTGATGAAGGAATGGAACTTTTCATGAAGGCATGTGAAGAAATTAACAAGAGTAATACGTATGTGGATTAAGACGGAGGTGCGGGGTGTCAGCTTTTACGGAGAAAGCAATAGTTGATGCGTTTGTCAGTTTGCTTAATGAGCATCCGCTGGATAAGATAACAGTTAAGAATATTATTGATAAATGTGGTGTCAATCGTTCAACATTTTATTATTATTTTGAGGACATATATGATCTTATCAATAAGATTTTTGAATATGAGACAGGTAAAATAGTAAATAAGCATTCTGAGTATGAATCATGGGCGGACGGAATTAAAGAAGCCATGTCTTTTGCTATAGATAATAAGAAAGCAATTTATCATGTATATAAATCAGTCAGCCGTGAGCGCCTCAACAAATATCTGAATGAGGTATGTGACAGTATTTTTATGGAGGTTGTGTCGTCACAGGCAGAAGGCTCCAATGCCGGTCCTGAAGATATAAGGCTTGTTACTGATATATATAAGTATACGCTTATAGGCCTGGTATTCAAATGGCTTGAAGAAGGTATGATAACGGAGCCGGGTGAGATCATTGATAAACTCGCTTATCTCTTTGATGGCAATATACATGAAATGCTTGTGCGCGCAGGAGAATATGATAAACGACAGAATTAAATATCTGTCTATAATTCCAACAAATAATATGCAGTGTCGGAAAATCCGACATTGCTTTTTTTTTGCGTGTTTTTTTTGTGAACATTTATGTATAAAATAACCAAGGATTTAGATGAAAGAAGGAGATGAGAACATGATTAAATTCGGTAAATGGGTAGTTAAGCACAGGGTTCTGATTATTATCATTGCAGTGCTTTTGCTCATACCGTCCGTAATAGGGATGGTAAAAACACGTATTAATTATGATATGCTCACATATCTGCCGGAGGATATGGATACCGTAAAGGGACAGAATATTCTTCTCGATGATTTCGGCAAGGGAGCATTTTCATTAATTGTCGTGGAAGGTATGGATGAGAAAGACATCGCAGACCTTACAAAGAAGCTTGAGGATGTAAATCATGTAGATACTGTTATGTGGTACAGCTCACTGGCAGATATATCCATACCTATGGAAATGCTTCCGGAGAAATACTACAATGCATTTAATAACGGTGATACTACAATGATGGCTGTGTTCTTCGATACATCGACATCAAGTGATGACACGATTCAGGCAATTAAAGATGTCAGAAGTGTATGCGGTAAGGATTGCTTCGTAACGGGTATGTCAGCTCTGGTAACGGATCTGAAGGATTTGTGTGAGAAAGAAGAGGCAATATATGTAGGAATCGCGGTTGCCTGCTGTCTTGTTGTAATGATGATTCTTCTTGATTCATTCGTTGCACCGATTCTGTTCCTTGTAAGTATAGGAATGGCAATCCTTTATAACCTTGGCAGCAACATATTCCTTGGGGAAATATCATATATAACAAAAGCTCTGGCTGCGGTGTTACAGTTGGCAGTTACAATGGATTATTCGATATTCCTCTGGCACAGTTACAACGAACAAAAGGAACGTTATGACGGAGATAAGGAACGTGCAATGGCGCATGCCGTAAAAGCAACGTTCACATCCGTAATCGGCAGCTCGATCACAACGGTGGCAGGATTCCTTGCAATGTGTTTCATGAGTTTTACACTTGGTGTTGACCTGGGTATAGTAATGGCAAAGGGTGTTATATTCGGCGTAATCGGATGTGTAACGATACTTCCTTCGTTATTGCTTATATTTGATAAAGTTCTTGAGAAAACAAAACATCGTTCGATTATCCCTAAAATGGATAAACTGGCTTCGGGAATTGTAAAGATTCCGGCAGTATTCATTGTTCTTTTTGTAATAATAATTGTACCGGCAATTTACTGTTACAACAAGACGGAAGTATACTACGACATGGCATCCACATTACCGGATGATATAGATTATGTAATCGCTACATCCAAACTCGATGAGAAGTTCGATATGAGTAATGTACATATGGTACTCGCTGACTCTAATATGGAAGCCAAAGATGCCAATGCCATGATGAAAGAGATGGAAAGTGTTGACGGCGTCAACTTTGCAATGGGATTTAACAGCCTTGTCGGAACAGCCATTCCGGAAGAAATTATCCCTGATGATCTGGAGAGTATTTTAAAAGGTGATAAATATCAGCTTATTCTTGTAAGTTCGGCTTATAAGACAGCAACGGACGAGGTTAACGAACAGATTGATGAGCTGAATGATATTATTAAGAAATACGACGAAAACGGTATGCTTATAGGTGAGGCTCCTTGTACCAAGGATCTTATCACGGTTACAGACCATGACTTCCAGGTGGTAAACATTATATCAATAGCAGCCATTTTCATAATCATACTCATAGTGTTAAAGAGTATATCACTTCCTGTAATACTCGTTGCGGTAATACAGTTTGCAATATTTATTAACCTCGGTATTCCGTATATCACCGGAACAACACTTCCGTTTATCGCTCCGATATGCATAAGCACGATACAGCTTGGTTCTACTGTCGATTATGCGATACTTATGACAACAAGATATAAGAGGGAACGTTCACGCGGGGCCGACAGAAAAGCATCTGTCACGACTGCACTCGCCACATCGATTCCATCAATCCTTGTAAGTGCACTCGGATTTTTCGCAGCAACTTTCGGTGTAGCGGTTTATTCGGAAATAGATATTATTTCTTCACTTTGTGTATTGATGGCAAGGGGCGCACTTATCAGTATGGCATCGGTAATTCTTATTTTACCTTCATTCCTGCTGGTATTTGATGGCCTGATAACACACACAAGTATGGGATTTAATGTCAGAAAGAAAAAAGCATAAGAAAGGAAGGCGTATATTATGAGAAAAAATATAGGAAAAGCAATCGGATTAACAATGTCCGCACTTATGATTTTCGGATGCGGAATGGCTGTTTCGGCCGGAAGCAATGGCAGTACAGATGTAAAGAGCGTTACACAGAAGGAAGAGAGCTCTACAGATAAAGTAAAATCAGATATAGCAAGTATTATAAATGATGCTGATGTCGACAAGGAGGAAACCGTTTATGTTATCGCCAATGCAGACGGAAGCGTGAAGAAAGTTATCGTAAGCGAACTCCTTAAGAATCCGGACGGACTTGATAAGCTCACAGACGCTACAGGACTTACAGATATAGTAAATGTAAAGAGCGATGCCGGATATACCATGAGTGATTCAAGCTGCGTATGGGATGCCAATGGTGAAAATATTTACTACAGAGGTACAACAACCAATGAAGTTCCAGTGACATTCAAGATTTCTTTCAAACTTGACGGACAGAGTGTATCGGCGGATGAAATAGCCGGCAAGAGCGGAGCTCTTGAGATGACATTCGATTACATCAATAACTGTAAAAAAACAGTTGAGATAGATGGTAAGAACGAGGAAATGTATGTTCCGTTTCTTATGATAAGCGGAATGATTCTTGACAATGACAATTTCAAGAACATAACAGTTGATAACGGTAAAGTCATAGATGACGGTGATAAGACAGTTGTAGCAGGTTTTGCACTTCCGGGTCTCTCGGATAACCTGGCACTTAGTGATGATACAAATATCGATATCCCATCTTCGGTAACAATTAAAGCCGATGTAACGGATTTTTCACTTGCAACGACACTTACGGTTGCTACCAACGATGTATTCAATAAAGTGAGCATTGATGACGATGACACTGTGGAAGAAATAGAGGACAAACTTGATACCCTCGATTCTTCTATGAAACAGATTGTGGACGGTGCATCAGAGCTCCATGGTTATCTTACAGAGTTACTTGATAAATCCGGTGAACTCATTGAAGGCATTGCCGAACTTGATACATATGCTAACCAGATTTCACAGAGCGTGGATAAGCTTTACAAAGATGGTGTCGTATATATAGACGGTAAACTTGCGGAGCTTTCAAGCGGACTTTCAACACTTTCAGGAAACAGCGCACAATTGAACGCGGGAGCCAAACAGGTATATGATACACTTTTAAGCACTGTTGAGACACAGCTTAAGGCAGCAGGTCTTGATGCACTCGGAATTAAGGTTCCGGCACTTACCATAGAAAATTATGCATCAGAGCTCAATAAACTCGTTAATGCACTTGATGAAACAAATGTGAGAGCATATGCAACCCAGATTGCAAAGAAAACCGTAACAGATAAAGTGAATGCAAGCGAAGCACAGATTACAGCAGCCGTAACCGAAGCAGTTAAGACTGAGGTTACGAACACAGTTAAGACAACAGTTGTTCTGCCTAAGGTGCTTGCTTCACAGAACCTTACAATGGAACAGTATAATGCGCTTCCGGCAGCGGTTAAGAGTCAGATAGACGCAGCGGTTGATGCGCAGATGAAGTCAGAAACAGTTCAGGCAGCAATCACCGCCCAGATGGCAACGGATAAGGTTAAAAAGACCATTTCCGATAATGTAGCAGCCCAGAAGACAAAACTCATAGCAGAAAATATGGCAGGAACTGAGGTACAGACACAGATTAATGCTGCTGTAACCAAGGCAAAAGATGGCCAAACCCAGATTAAATCAGCCAAGGAATCGCTTGATTCATATGCAACATTTTATCAGGGCGTCCTCGCTTATACGGCAGGAACGGATACGGCAGCAGCCGGCAGTGCACAGCTGTCACAGGGATACACAGAGAATATCACCGCTAATGTAAAAACTCTTTCGGATAAACTCAAAGAGTATGTTGCAGGTATTGATAAACTTAACACAAGTGCTCCTGCATTTAAGGATGCTGTTTCACAGATTACAGACGGAGCAGGGACTCTTGCAGACGGAACATCCGAGTTCTATGATGAAGGAATCAAGGCGATTATAGATAAGATTGATGACATAACACCTGTAATCACAAGACTTAAGGCCACACTTGATATATCCAGGGATTATCAGTCATTCGGCGGCAAGTCAGATGATATGACAGGAAGCACAAAGTTCATATACAGAACTGAGTCAATCGAAAAATAAATAAGCTTATTAGTCTAAATTATGTTCTCTTTCTAAAGTACCGCGGCTTTCGGGCCGCGGTACTTATTTTTACCGCTGCCTTCCGCCTTTAAATATTGTTACAGCTGACAGGGATGTGTTATACTATAGTTGCGAAAAGGAGGCACTTATGAATATAGGAATTATCGGAGCCGGACATATCGCCGGTAAAATGGCATTGACAATACAGGCGTGCAAAAATGCCAATGCTTATGCAATAGCATCGCGCTCATATGAAAAGGCATGTGAATTTGCAGCAGAATACGGTTTTGCACATGCTTATGGTTCGTATGACGAACTTGCAGGGGATCCTGAGGTCGAACTGGTGTATGTGGCGACACCACATTCATTTCATTATGAACATATCAGGATGTGCCTTGAACACGGCAAAAATGTATTATGTGAGAAGTCTTTTACGCTTGACGCATCACAGGCTTCTGAATTGATTTCCATGGCAGAGAACAGGGGACTTTTTCTTGGCGAGGCAATCTGGACAAGATATCTTCCAATGAGATTTACGCTTGATAATCTTATCAAAAGCAAAATCATAGGAGAAGTTATGTCCGTATCGGCTTCTTTGTCATATCCGATTGCCCATAAGGAAAGAATTATCCGCAAGGATCTTGGCGGAGGTGCGCTTTTAGATATCGGGGTCTATTGTGTCAATTTTGCATCAATGGTATTGGGCAATGACATCCGCGCAATAACGGCATCTGCTGTCTTAAACGCCAACGGCATGGATATGGCCGACGGAATTACGATGCTGTATGAGAATGGAAAAATGGCGGTCCTTCATTGTGACGCCAGAACCGCAGGAAGCCGCGACGGGATAGTATACGGGACAGATGGATATATTGTTTTTCACAATATAAATAACTGTGAAGGCATTGATGTTTATAATACGTCCCACGAAATTATCAGTCATATTGATACGCCTGCACAGATAACCGGATTCGAATATGAGCTTGATGCCGCAATAGAGGCCATACAGAACGGCCGGACCGAGTGCACCTGGATGCCACATGCCGAAATAATTGCGGTTATGGAAATAATGGACAGAATAAGGGAGAAAACAGGGGTGGAGTATTAGAAACGTAAAGATAACACGGTCTCAATTTGTTGATGAGAATTATTATATCCGAAGAATAAATTTATGTTTGAGGTAAGAATGCAAGAATGCATAAAAGATACATGTTGACAGGTGTATTTAGTCATGCTATCATAAACTCAAAGCATAAATTTCAATCATTCTGAAACGGCCGTATTTCTTACACGGACCGGATTCTTTAATCAAGTAAATACCTTTTTTGCCGGTATTTATTCTATGAAAACTTTGGTTTTCTGAAATCCATGCTTTTAATTCAAAATACAATTTAGGAGCAGGGATGGAATTTATGCCACAGGTTTATTTTCTTTTCCTGCCGGAAGGAGAAGATTAATGAACGCACAGAGAAACTTTAAGGACACGGTTGGCCGTATGCTTTTTGCCAGACCTGAGAATGCATTGCAATTATACAATGCGCTTAACGGAACCGATTATATGGATTCGTCCGTAATTGAATTTAACACGCTTGAGAACGCCATCTACCTGGGGATGAAGAATGACTTGTCATTTATTATAGCATACAGGACATCACTGTATGAATTTCAGTCGACAATCACTCCGAATATGCCGCTTAGGAATTTGTTTTACATATCGGACATACTTCAGGGTTATGTGCGGAACCGCACGCTTTACAGCAGCCGCTGCATAAAAATACCGGCGCCGCGTTTCATCGTACTCTATAACGGTATCAGGCCGATGCCGGAACAGGTGGAATACAAGCTGTCAGATGCGTTTGAGGTCCATGAAGAGGATCCGCAGTTGGAACTCAAGGTCACGGTGCTGAACATCAACGAAGGCATGAATGAAGAACTCAAATCAAGATGTCCGGTTCTTAAAGAATACATGGAATACGTGGGCGCGGTGCGCCGCAATATGGAACATATGCCGCTTGATGAAGCGGTCGACGCAGCAATAGAGTATTGCATAAGGAATAACATTTTGAAGGATTTTTTGCTGGAACAGAAAGCGGAGGTCAAGAAGATGAGCATATATGAATTTGACGAAGAGCGTGAGATGGAGATGATACGGCAGGATGAACGGGCCGAAGGGGAGCAGGCCGGGCTGGAACGCGGAAGAGCAGAAGGAGAGCAGGCCGGACTGGAACGCGGAAGAGCAGAAGGAGAGCAGCTTGGACGCGAACAGGCAGTGCTTTCACTTTGCCGTAAATTTGGATGCAGCCATGAAGAATCGATACAGCGTCTGATGGAAGAATGCAGCCTGACACGGGAAGAAGCCGAGAAACGGATGGAAGGATACCGGAGTGAGGACTAGAAACAGATGAATGAATACTGGGGAACATGACCGGAAGCAGGAACAACTAAACGAGAAGAGCGGTATTTGAAACCGGCAGTTTAATTCAATGGAATTTGATTAGACTGCCGGTTTTTTTTGCTGTTTAAAATATCTAAGAAATCTGACACGATTCTAAGATTATTGATATTTAAGAAAAAACTATTTTTTGCTAGAATTTAATCAAACAAGGGAAGGATGGAAAAGATAAAATCTTATGGATAAAAAATTAAAAAGAGTGCTGTCAGTCATTCTTATAATTGCCATGATTGCAGCGATGATTGCAGGATGCGGCAAGAAGAAAGACACAACACAGCAGGAGACAACGGAGAACACTGTCGAGACAAAGGGCGGCACAGACCAACCGACAGAGATAACACTTAATCTTCATTATCTCAGAGAGGATAATACATATACCGGATGGAATGTATGGCTCTGGTCAACAGGAGATGGAGCAGAATACAAGTTCGGTGAAGAAACAGATGATAACGGAGTTGTGACAACAGCTAAATTTGCGGCAGGTACAGCGCAGATTGGATTTATAGTAAGGCTTAATGAATGGGAAGCCAAAGATATAGAAGATGACAGATTTATCGATACATCTTCGATACTTGCAGGAACTGTTGATGTATATGTTAAATCAGGTGAAGCAGAATTCAAGACAGTATTTGCGGATGACTGCATAAAGGGAACAGGCGTAAGTTCGGCTGTTATGGCAGATGATTATAAGAGTGTTACGGTTTTTCTTACAGATGACTGGACAGAAGATATGACACTTGAAATCATAGATAAAAATGACGAAGTCGTTAAAGCTGCAAGCGCAGGAGTTGATGACAAAGATCCTAAGAAGTATACATTTACATTTGACGAGAAACTGGATGCATTTTCAAAATATCGTGTACTTATGAATAATGAATATAAATACGATATAACTATCCCGGATTTCTATTCGACTGAGGAATTCGAAAATGCATATACATATGACGGCGATGACCTTGGCGCAACATGGAGCAAGGAATCAACAACATTCAAAGTATGGGCACCTACCGCAGCCGGTGTAAAGGTTAATCTTTACAAAGGCGGCGAAGAAGGCAAGGATGACCTGATTGAATCACATGATATGAAATCAGATGACAAGGGTGTATGGGAAGTGAAAGTCGATGGCGATTTGAACGGAACATATTATACATATACCGCTGATTTTGGTGATACACAGAATGAAGCATGTGACCCATATGCCAAGACAGTAGGAGTCAATGGCGACAGGGCAATGGTAATAGATATGGATTCCACCAATCCGGCCGGCTGGGATAATGACAAAAATCCAAATAAGAATTTGAAGAATACCGATGTATCGATTTATGAACTTCATGTCAGAGACCTTTCATCGGATGCATCATCCGGAATTAAAAACACCGGCAAATATCTCGGACTTACAGAGACAGGTACAACCAACAGCAAAGGACAGTCAACCGGTCTTGATCACATCAAGAAACTTGGCATAACACATATTCAGCTTAATCCGGTATACGATTATGCTACGGTTGATGAGACAAAACTTGATACAAACCAGTTCAACTGGGGATATGATCCAAAGAACTACAATTCGCCGGAAGGCTCATACTCAACAGATCCATATAACGGAGATGTGAGAGTTAAGGAATTCAAAGAGATGGTCAAGACATTACATGATAATGACATAAGCGTTGTTATGGATGTTGTATATAACCATACATATAGCACAGATTATTGCTATAACAAGCTTGTTCCGGATTATTTCTACAGACCGGGATCAAATGGTTCGGGCTGTGGTAATGATGTAGCGTCAGAAAGAGCAATGGTTAGAAATTTCATCGTTGATTCGGTTGCATATTGGGCAAAAGAATATCATATTGATGGATTCAGATTTGACCTTGTCGGACTCATAGATGTCCAGACAGTCAAAGAAATAAGAGCAGCTCTTGATGAAATAGATCCTTCAATTATTATTTATGGCGAAGGTTGGTCAATGACAACAACAACGACTAAGGAAGGCACAGCACTTTCAACTCAGACAAATGCTGTCAATCTCGGAAACTTTGGTATGTTTAATGATACTATAAGAGACGCGATCAAAGGCAATGTTTTCAAAGCAGAGGAAAAAGGCTATGTAAACGGTGATACCGGAAAGGCTTCAACTATTAAGAACAGCATACAGGGAAAAGTAGCCTGGAGTTCACTTCCATACCAGCAGATAAACTATTCATGCTGCCATGATAATCTTACAATCTGGGATGAGATTAACACATCCAATGCAGATGACAGCATGGAAGATAAGGTTAAGCAGAACCTTATGTCAGCGGCAATTGTATATACATCTCAGGGTGTTCCGTTTATACTTGCCGGAGAAGAATTTTTAAGAAGCAAGACTAATGACGACGGTACGTTTAATTCAAACAGTTATAATGCACCGGATTCGGTAAACAGCCTTAAATGGGATGACCTTTCCAAGACTGATAACGAGAAAGTGTTTGAATACTATAAAGGACTTATAGCATTACGTAAAGCTCATGCGGCATTCAGAAGCATGGAAAAGGCACTTGATTATTACACATTTACAGAAGGCACGGCTGATGGAGTCATTGCATATGAACTGGCACCAAATAACGGAGAGGTTTCAGATGGAATATTTGTAGTATACAATCCGCTTAAGGATGCACAGACAATAACGCTTCCGGAAGGAGACTGGACAATATGTGTTCAGGGAGACAAAGCAGGATGCACATCTCTCGGTAAGGCATCAGGAAGCATAACTGTTGAAGGAATTTCAACAACCATCCTTGTAAAAGGAAAGCTTAAATAGTATATAGGACTCGTAAGAGTCTTTATATAAAAATAAAAATCAAAAGGAGTAGTTATTATGAAAAAAACTATCAAAAAAGTACTCGCAGCAGTACTTGCAGCAACAATGATCATCGGTTCTATGGCAGTAGCAGCATTCGCAGCTGATACTTACAATGTAGCAGGCGCAAAGGGACTTTGCGGAGTTGATTGGGATCCAGCTCAGAACCAGATGAAGGACAATGGAAATGGAACATATTCATGCACATTCACAGGCGTTAATGCAGGAACATATGAGTTCAAAATCGCTACAAACGGTGCATGGGATAACGGTGAATACAACCTTGAAGGCGATGCTTCAAGCGGCGGATCAAACGCAAAAGTAACTGTTGAAAAAGACAACTCTACAGTTGTTGTTTCTTTCGACGGTACGAAGGCATCAGTAGCAGTTAACCCGGCAGCAGATACAACAACAGGCGATGCTTCACATACAGCTCTTTTCGTAGTATTGGCTGTAGCTGCAACAGCAGCAGTTGTAACTGTAGCAGCAAAGAAGAGAACAGTTACAGAATAATTTTTTGAACAATTAAATTTTCAAATTGTACTTCCTAAAAACTCCTATAAAACTCCCGTTGTAAAAGACGGGAGTTTTTAATAATGTATAAGAATAAAATACATCAAATATAATGATTAAATTTAATCATTTCAAAAAGTGCATAAATGTGTTATCATAACGGTCAGTTAAGCAGAAGAGAGGTTAAACAGATGAAAAATAGTAACAAGTATATTAGGCAGTATTTTATGCCGCCGGTATGTGAATATGACTGGGTAAAGAAGGATTACATTGATAAGCCTCCTGTTTGGTGTTCAGTTGATTTGAGGGATGGCAATCAGGCGCTTATAGAGCCTATGAGCCTTGAAGAAAAAATTGAATTTTTCCAGATGTTGGTTGATATTGGTTTTAAGGAAATAGAAGTTGGTTTCCCAGCTGCATCTGAGACCGAATATATATTTATGAGAACACTTATTGAACGTGACATGATACCTGATGATGTCACGGTACAGGTGCTTACACAGGCAAGGGAACACATCATCAGAAAGACTTTTGAGGCTGTAAAAGGTGCTCCGCATGCTGTAATTCATCTCTATAATTCAACATCTGTTGCACAGCGGGAGCAGGTATTCAGGAAGAGCAAGGAGCAGATTAAACAGCTTGCAATAGACGGTGCAAAGCTCCTTAAGACGCTTGCCGACGAGACAGAGGGTGATTTTTCATTTGAATACAGTCCGGAAAGTTTCCACGGAACAGAAGTTGATTATGCTGTCGAAGTGTGTAATGCGGTGCTTGATGTATGGCAGCCATCGGCAGACAATAAGGCAATAATCAATATACCGGCCACTGTTGAGACCGCAATGCCTCATGTGTTTGCCACACAGATAGAATATGTCAGCAAGAATCTTAAATACAGGGATAATGTAGTGTTAAGTCTTCATCCTCATAATGACAGAGGTACCGGAGTGGCTGATGCGGAACTTGGACTTTTAGCCGGTGCCGACAGGATAGAGGGTACACTTTTCGGTAATGGAGAGAGAACCGGTAATGTAGACATCATTACACTCGCAATGAATATGTATTCACATGGAATAAATCCGGGACTTGAGTTCTCAAATATGCCTGAGATAAGAGACAAATACGAAAGACTTACAAGAATGACGGTTAATGCCAGACAGCCGTATGCCGGAGATCTGGTATTCTCGGCATTTTCGGGTTCACACCAGGATGCAATTGCCAAAGGTATGGCATGGCGTGAGGAAAAGAAACTTGATAAGTGGACAGTTCCATATCTTCCTATCGATCCTATTGATGTTGGAAGAACATACGACGGAGATGTTATAAGAATTAACAGCCAGTCGGGAAAAGGCGGCGTAAGTTATATACTGAAGCAGAATTTCAGTATAGCATTGCCGGAGAAGATGCGTGAAGAAGTTGGTTATGCAGTTAAGCAGGTATCAGATGAGGAACACAAGGAATTGTCACCTCAGTGGGTATATGAAATATTCGAGAATAATTATATTGAAAATACTCCGTATTTTAATATTTCAGAGTGCCATTTCAAACAGAATGACGGAATTATGGCTGAAGTGACAATCTGCTGTGGAGAGAAGAAGACAATTGTTGATGCCAATGGTAACGGACGTCTTGATGCGGTAAGTAATACAATTAAGCAGTACTTTGGAATAAGCTATGAATTATCGGTATATGAAGAACATGCGCTTTCGCACGGATCGTCATCGAAGGCAATGGCTTATGTAGGAATTACATACGATGGCAGAATGTACTGGGGTGCCGGTATCGATGAGGACATAATCAAAGCATCAATCCATGCACTTACTGTTGCAGTCAATAAGCTTCCACAGATTGGATGCAATGACAACAGCAAGGATGACAGACTTATGGCTATGATTAATTTCATACAGAGTAATTATCAATATGTGACACTTGAAGCGCTTGCAGCCAAATTCCACCTTTCAGAGCCATACATATCTAAGTTTATTAAAGATAAGTCAGGCAAGACTTTCGGTGAGCATGTTGCATATGTCAGAATGAAAAAGGCTAAAGTTCTTCTCAAAAACGGCAATATGACAGTTGAAAACATAGCACTTGCGGTTGGATACCAGAATGTTGAACATTTTAACAGGCTGTTTAAGAAAATGTTTGAAATGACGCCTGTGCAATATAGAAATTCATGCCGCTAATTAAATATAAAATAAAAATAAAAAGTCAGGTCATGTACTTGACTTTTTATTTTTTGCTGTTAATATAGTTAGGTATAAAACAGTTCTATATGGAACTAATTATAGGATTAAACGGAGGTGATACAATGTGTGGAGGTTTTAATGATATAACCGATGATGCCATATGTTTTCAGTTCAAGCAGATGGATAATCAGATCATGAGATATATACATATGAAAATGTCACAGGCCGGATTTGATGAAGTTACGGTCATGCACGGATGGATACTTGGCTTTCTGTATTGTAACAGTGACAGAAATATCTGTCAGAAAGATATAGAGGAGCAGTTCTGTATAGCCAAATCAACAGTGACGAATATTCTTAAATTAATGGAGAAAAAAGGATATGTTATCAGAGTGTCCGGAGAACATGATGCACGTACCAAAGTCCTGCATCTGACAGCGGAAGGTGAAGAAGTTCACAGAAAAACGATAGCGAAGATACATTCCCTTCACGATATGATTGAAGATGGAATTACGGATGAAGAAAGAGAATGTTTTTACCGCATAATCAGTAAAATTAAGAATAATATGGAAAAAAACAGGAGGAAAGACGGATGATTAAAACGTTAGCGGCACATATCAAAGAATACAAAAAAGCATCAATTGCGACGCCATTTTTTATGATTCTCGAAGTAATAATGGAGACACTTATTCCGTTCCTTATGGCTACGCTTGTAGATGACGGAATCAACAAAGGCAATTTAAATCATGTGTATCGAATCGGTGCATTGATGCTAGTATTTGCCGTTATAGGTCTTTTTGCCGGACTTATGGGTGGCAAATATGGGGCTAAGGCATCGGCCGGATTTGCTAAGAACTTAAGAGCAGATATGTATAAGAATATACAGACTTTTGCTTTTTCAAATATCGACAAGTTCAGTACGGCAGGTCTGGTTACAAGACTTACGACTGACGTGACCAATGTGCAGAATGCATACCAGATGCTTTTAAGAATGTGTATGAGGGCACCTGTCACGATAATCTGTGCAATGACAATGTCTTTCTATTACAACACCAAAATTGCTTCGATTTATCTTATTGTTGTAATACTGCTTGGAGGTGTGCTGGCAATCATTATCTCCAGGGCGGGCAGATATTTCAAAGCGGCATTTCCCAAATATGATGAGCTGAATGCAAGTGTCCAGGAAAATGTTTCGGCAATCAGGGTCGTTAAGGCATATGTCCGTGAAGACCATGAGAAAAAGAAATTTAAGAAAGCAAGCCAAAATATATACAATCTGTTTGTGAAGGCTGAGAATGTCATTGTGTTCAATTCACCTGCAATGCAGTTTGCGGTATACGGATGTATACTTCTGATAAGCTGGCTCGGAGCACATATGATAGTAGGCTCCGGAGAAACCGTCCTTACAAGAGGCGATCTTACAAGCCTTATGGCATACTGCATGAATATACTTATGAACCTTATGATGTTATCGATGGTATTTGTAATGGTTTCAATGAGCTCAGCAAGTGCAGGACGTATAGCTGAGGTTCTTAACGAGAAAGCCGATATAGTAAATCCGGAGAAACCTGTATATGAGGTATCTGATGGAAGTATCGTGTTTGATAATGTCAATTTCAGCTATAAAAAAACCGGTGGTGAATATGTACTTTCGGACATTAACCTAGATATAAAGCCGGGAGAGACCATTGGAATTATCGGAGGTACAGGAAGTGCCAAATCAAGTCTTGTAAACCTTATAAGCCGTCTTTATGATGTCACGGAAGGCTCCGTTAAAGTCGGGGGCATGGATGTAAGGGAATATGATATAGAGACACTTCGTAATGAGGTCAGCGTTGTATTGCAGAAAAACGTTCTTTTTTCGGGAACGATTCTTGATAACCTCAGATGGGGAGACAAGAATGCCACGGAAGAAGAATGTAAGAGAGCATGTCGTCTTGCATGTGCAGACGAATTTATTGACCGCTTTCCGGATGGATATAATACTTATATTGAGCAAGGCGGAAGCAATGTTTCCGGCGGACAGAAACAGAGACTTTGTATTGCAAGGGCTCTTCTTAAGAAACCTAAGATTATAATTTTTGATGACAGTACAAGTGCCGTTGATACAGCTACCGATGCCAGAATAAGAAAAGCGCTTGCAACTGAAATTCCTGATACCACCAAACTTATTATCGCCCAGAGAATATCGAGTGTGCAGAATGCTGACCGTATCATTGTAATGGATGAGGGCCGCATTAACGGCGTAGGAACGCATGATGAGCTTCTGGCTTCCAATGCCATTTATAGGGAAGTGTATGAATCACAGACCGGTGGCGGAGGCGATTTTGATGAGAACAACTCGGAAGGAGGCGATTTATAATGCCGGCACCAAGAGGAATGAAACCAACAGTTGCCAATCCGGGTAAAGTTTTTAAGAGGATAATGGCCTTTGTCTTTGAAAAATATTTAATACAGTGCATAGCTGTATTTGTGTGCATTATTATAAGTGTAATTGCCAGTGTGCAGGGAACACTTTTTATGAAAACACTTATCGACGATTATATTACTCCGTTAATCGGAGCCGGAACACCGGATTACACGGGATTGCTCCATGAACTTATAAGAGTCGGAAGCTTTTATCTGATTGGAATACTTGCAACTTTCGTGTATAATAAGATAATGGTGTATGTTACACAGGGAACGCTTGACAGGCTGCGTCGTGAAATGTTTGACCATATGGAAAAACTTCCGATCAGATATTTTGATACACATGCTCATGGCGATATTATGTCAATGTATACCAATGATGTGGATACATTAAGACAGATGATCAGCCAGAGTATTCCTCAGTTTATTAACAGTGCAATAACAGTAATAAGCATTATTGCCGGAATGATTTCGTTAAGCCTTCCCCTTACAGGTGTGGCATTCGTGATGGTAGCGATAATGTTGATATGCACGAAAAAAGTTACAGGGCTAAGCGGTAAAAATTTTGTGGCACAGCAGAGAGATATAGGTGCAGTCAACGGATTTATCGAAGAGATGATGGAAGGTCAGAAGGTGGTCAAGGTATTCTGCCATGAAGAAGAGGCGGAGTCCGATTTTAAAAAGCTCAATGACAGGCTCTTTGAAAGTGCATATAAAGCCAATGCGTATGCAAATATAATCGGTCCTATTAATGCACAGCTCGGTAACCTGAGTTATGTCATTATCGCGATTGTGGGAAGTATTCTTGCGATTAACGGTGCGGCAGGACTGACACTGGGAACAATTGTAAGTTTCCTTACTTTTGATAAGAATCTCAATATGCCGATTAACCAGATAAGTATGCAGCTTAACAGTGTGATAATGGCACTTGCGGGCGGTGACCGTATATTCAGGCTGCTCGATGAGAAATCCGAGACGGATAATGGATACGTAACACTCGTAAATGCATGCATTGAAAACGGCGAGATTAAGGAAACCGAAAAAAGAACGGGTATGTGGGCATGGAAACATTACCACAAAGATACGGATACCACGGATTATGTTGAACTTAAGGGAGATGTGGTATTTGATGATGTGGATTTTGGTTACAATGATGATAAGATAGTCCTTCATAATGTTGACTTGTATGCAACACCGGGCCAGAAGATTGCCTTTGTCGGTTCGACTGGTGCGGGCAAAACAACGATTACCAATCTTATCAACCGTTTTTATGATATTCAGGACGGTAAAATAAGATACGATGGCATCAACATTAATAAAATCAGGAAAGATGACTTAAGAAAGTCTCTTGGAATTGTATTGCAGGATACGCATCTTTTTACAGGAACAGTAATGGATAATATCAGATATGGCAAACTTGATGCTTCGGAAGAAGAAGTTTATGCTGCGGCGAGACTTGCCAATGCCGATGGATTTATAAAAAGGCTTCCGGACGGGTATAATACAATGCTTAAAGGAGACGGCGCCAATTTAAGCCAGGGCCAGCGTCAGCTTCTTGCGATAGCCAGGGCAGCAATTGCCGACCCGCCGGTTCTTATCCTTGATGAGGCCACAAGCTCCATAGATACAAGAACCGAGAAAATAGTCCAGAGCGGTATGGACAGTCTTATGAAAGGCAGGACGACTTTTGTAATTGCCCACAGGCTTTCAACTGTCCGTAACAGTGATTGTATAATGGTTCTGGAGCAGGGACGCATAATTGAACGTGGAACCCATGATCAGCTTATCGAACAGAAGGGAAGGTATTATCAGTTGTATACCGGTAACAGTATTTCTTAAAAAAATGACATAATTTCTAAGATTATTGATATTTATATCGCAGCGTCTTTTTGGTAAAATACAATAAGGCGTTGCGATTATTTTGAATTAGTAATGTAATTCCTGACACATACACAATGCCGAAAGGATAATTAACATGAAGATATCATACCGTATCGTAAGTCTTATTCTGACAGTTATTATGGTTATATCATTATGCGCATGCAGTAATGGAAAGCATGATATACAGTTAGAGACGACAGGTGTGGGAGAACCGGAAACAATTGAAGATGACAGCAAAAGAACTTCTGATGATATTACCATAAGATTGCATTATCTTCGTGATGATGGTAATTATGATGGCTGGAATGTATGGTTCTGGTCGACATCTGACGGTAAGCAGTATGACTTTGACAAGACGGTTGATGATGATGGAGTAACTTGCATCGCACATTTTGATGCGGGCACCAGAAAAGTCGGTTTCCATGTAAGACTTAATGACTGGGATGTGAAGGATTATGCCGATGACAGATATATAGATACATCAAAGTACATTACCGGCACAATAGATGTATACGTTATATCAGGACATTCGATAGTGGATGTTAAATATAATAGTGATTGTGTTAAGGGAACCGCTGTGAAATCGGCGGTTATGTCTGGCGATTATGAGAGTGTTACGGTTTTTTTGTCCGACAGTGCAGAAGACAGTACAACTGTTGCTATATATGATGCAGACGGTGATGAACTTGAAAGTGAATCGGTGACAATTGATGAACGCAATAAGGAAAAAGTCATTGTCAAGCTTAAGGAGAAAGCGGACTGGGCGGGAAGTTACACAGTATTACTTAATGGAGTGTGCAAATTTATGATTAAAATACCAGATTTTTATTCAACAGAGGATTTTGAAAGCAAATATTCATATGCAGGTAATGACCTTGGTGCATCGCTTGAAGGAAATACAACAACATTTAAAGTATGGGCACCAATGGCGGATGGAGTGACGGTTAATCTTTACAAGAGCGGGGATAAATCAGAAGATGATCTTATAAAAACACTTTCCATGAAGGAAGGTGATAGCGGAGTATGGAGTTATGTCGAGACACAAAATCTGTCCGGAGTGTATTATACATATACGGTGGAACGCGACGGGAAAAAGACCGAGGCCTGTGATCCTTATGCAAAGGCAGTCGGCGTAAACGGAGACCGTGCGATGGTTATTGATATGGACAGTACAGATCCTGACGGATGGGATAAAGATGTTAATCCCAATAAGGGAATGTGTTATACTGATGCAATAATATATGAGACACATGTAAGAGATTTTTCAATAGATGAATCATCAGGAATAAGTGCCAAGGGAAAATATCTTGGAATGATAGAGACCGGTACAAAGAATCAGACAGGTGATGCAACCGGACTTGACCATGTGAAAGAACTCGGAATCACACATCTGCAGCTTTCACCGGTATTTGATTATGCAACTGTTGATGAAAGTAATCTTTCCAAGGCACAATACAACTGGGGATATGATCCGAAGAATTATAATGTTCCGGATGGTTCGTATTCATCAGATCCGTATAACGGTGATGTAAGAATTAAAGAATTTAAGCAGATGGTGAAGGGTTTGCACGATAATGGACTTAGTGTTGTAATGGATGTTGTGTATAATCACACATACAATTCGAAATTCTGCTATAACATGATAGTGCCGGGATATTTTCACAGACCGGATTCCAATGGTTCGGCATGTGGTAATGATGTTGCATCGGAACGTATCATGGTAAGAAAATATATTGTGGAATCGGTTGTGTACTGGGCAAGAGAATATCACATAGACGGTTTCAGATTCGATCTGGTAGGTCTTATAGATGCAGAGACAATACAGGAAATCAGAAAAGCGCTCGATGAGATAGATCCGTCCATTATCCTTTACGGAGAAGGATGGTCACTTGACACCAAAACAACAAAGGATTATACATTTCTGGCAACCCAGAATAATGTGTCAAGGATGGATAATTTTGCAATGTTTAACGATTCTATCAGGGACGCACTTAAGGGGACTGTGTTTGTTCCTACAGACAAGGGATACATTAACGGAGAAACAGACCAGACAACATCACTTAAGAGATATATACAGGGAATGGTTTCGTGGAGCAGCCTGCCTTATCAGCAGGTGAATTATGCATCATGTCATGATAACCTTACATTGTGGGATGAAATTAATACATCTAATGCGTCTGATTCTTATGAAAGCAGAATAAAACAGAATCTTATGTCTGCAGCTATAATATATACTGCACAGGGTATACCGTTTATTTTCTCCGGAGAGGAGATGCTGCGTTCCAAGGTTAGTGACGACGGAACATTTGATGATAACAGTTATAATTCACCGGATTCTGTCAACAGCATCAAATGGGACAGTTTATCCGGTGCATCACAGCAGAAAGTTTATAATTATTACAAAGGTCTTATAGAATTCCGCAAAGCGCATCCGGCATTTCGCAATATGAAAAAGGCATCATCATATTACAAATTTAACAAAGATGTTGAAGACGGAGTCATAGCATACGAACTTGCTCCATGTAACGGAGAAAGTGCTGATGGTATATATGTCATTCATAATCCATTGCCAAAGGATGTTACGGTAGAACTTCCGGATGGAACATGGACAATTTATGTAAGCGGCAGCACGGCCGGAACAAAGAGCCTCGGAACTGTTTCAGGAGAGATTTCGGTGGATTCTCTGCTCCGTCAACAATTTTTGAAAGTATGCTGTTATTTATATTTTCCATCTTTGTTTCAAGAGCATTTTCATCA
>ENA-ORCP01000752-ORCP01000752.1-human-gut-metagenome-genome-assembly--contig:-NODE-752-length-28944-cov-5.113659_pt1 | contig 28944 bp, 23 predicted proteins | sample MGYA00242990_ERZ507991 | MGnify/ENA primary metagenome ERZ507991 (study PRJEB26167, sample SAMN06115496) | human gut metagenome | host: Homo sapiens | place: China:Henan | collected 2015-05-07 | study... | reverse complement strand
CTGTGCAGGAATTATGAGGATTCTCTCGAGATTGCAAGGCAAATGGTAATCATCGCCGGTGTTGCCATGCTCTTGAATAGACTACCTCAAAATTAACAGTCTTTATTAAACACCCTCTAAATTACGGATTTTAATTGATGAATAAAATTTATTTCAGATGGTTTAACGCAATTTAACAGCATGGGGCTTGCCTAAACTTTGACATCGTTCCTCAATGGAGGGGACATCCCTTTGGGAAGTATCGCTGACGGTCACTGACTTAAGCCGACATACCGAAGGCATGTCCCCACGATTTTAGGATTAAAAGTCTGAGCCGATGTAGCCTTCGTATTCGTGGCCTGAAGCGGTGGAGATTTCAATATAGGCTTCGGTGAGGGTGCCTACATAGACGGTGGCCTCCGCTTCGGAACTGAACGAGTAGCTGCGGGCAAAGTTGGTGGTGAGATCAGTCACAGTCAACGCGCAGTCGCCCTCGGGAATGGCGAAGTCAAAAGTCAGCTGACCTTCCTCATAATAGCAGAAAATCTGCTGCATCGAGGGGGCTTTCGGACGGTTGCCTACGGTTGCCTTCTTGGTCCTCAAGTAAATCGTTGATGTTTGGTTCGTTGGAGGATTCTGAGATTCATGCGCGTAACATAAATTTGGGCAGCACACACAAAAAAGTAATCCTATCACATCAATAGCGGTAGATTTAAGTTTAAACATAATAGTGTGGATATTTAAGAATGAATATTTTCCACAAAATTACTATAGTCCCCAAGTCTTGTCCAAAAAAACGGCACTTTAAATTTTCCTCACCTTCCCAATGCAACTATCACGTTTACTGTATCTTATAAGATGGCGAAAAATTATTTTTTCCTCACCTGCAACTGAGGAATTTCACAAAGATGCAAGTTGCTCATAAACAGCAAGTTGGTTAGAAAATCGGACGCGTTGAGTGCATATCCTTAATTAACAGCATGTTAATCAAGGATTTTAACGAAGTCATCCCTGTTGACCGCGCTTGATTTCTTGATTCGATCGGCTAAACGTGTTTTTTTGTTATACAAATATTTTAGTTTAATTTCACAAAAGTAATTAACCGCGCGGGGCGAAAACCCGGCCGCAACCAACAAGATAAATTTGAAGTCATCATCCTTAATCCACGGACACTGTTCATGAAGCAGAGAGATTATATTGTTGTAATGGGTATTGACTGTCTGCTCTAATTTCTTTAGATTCTTTTTGTCTGTAAAAGAGCTTAATTCCTGATTGATTTTCCTCAATAAATTTTTTTGGACAGTATTGCTCTCACATTCAAAAAAGGAATCGCAAAGATTATTGATTACCGACCATTGTTTCTTAAACAGCTCATGAGTCTGTTCCATTAATTTATTTCTGGTTTCGGCGTCATTGTTTATTCGTGAATTGAGTTTGCCTATTTCAATTTCAAAAAAATCCAATGCATCCTGTTTTGACTTCAATGCTTTTTGAAGAGATTCCGAATGGGCGTAGAGCCTTTTGTTGTCTTTGCTCAGTTCTGCAATCTCTTTGACAGCAATCCTTATTTCCGCGTTTTTCAATCTGCTACGGTAAAACCATAATAAAAGTATGAAGACTGTGCCGAGAACTCCAAAAATTATGATGAATCTATTGGTCTGAGCTAATTTTGACGCTTTTTCTTGCTCTTTTGTTATTTTATTGACATTGGATTCATTTAAAACTGAAACCAATGACTGCTGCACAAGTTCATTCACCATACGATTCTGATGCGAAAGCAAACTGTCGGTATATCTTAAAGCGAGATTCGTGTTGCCGACGGCTCTGTAATAATTGGAGAGGAAACTGAAAAGGCTTGAACTCTCATCAATAGAAATATCATCTTTCACAGACAGTTGCAATAAAGGAGTTATGTCGGGTGGATTCCCTAATTTCAATTCTGTCAGAGCAATCCATCCAAGTTCCTGATTGTTGAAAGAATAGCCGAAAGATTCAAGTGTGTCTATAATGTTTTTGGCTCCCTTATAATCTTCAGCATAAATTTTTGAAGCGAAAATATTGCTTAATGCATATAACGCTGTTGAAGTATCGGCACATTCATTCATAGCGACATCAAAAACGCTGTCAAGCAAATGTTCTCCATTTTCTATGCTGTCAGCATTCGCCAATGCGAGTCCCAAATCGCAGAGAGAGTATATATGATTTAGTCTTCGGGATGCTTTTTCATAATATTTAGCGGCAATCCACGCATATTTTATGCATTCCTCTTTGTAAAATGTAGCAGAATAAAGGAGCGAAATTAGTTCGGCAGATTTTGCTATCCAATAATTGTCCTCTGATTTAAGAGCTAAATCATAGGAATTTGAGGCGGGGACTATGGCATCCGGATATTTTTCAAGTGTAAAATTTGTCCATGCTTTGTAGAACATGGCGCGCATTGTTAGGGAGTCGGGGCCGTTGGAGGCGAAGTAGCGGGCCGAGGCGGCGATGAGGGAGTCGGACTTGACGGGCACGTCGCATTTCACGCGAGCCTGCGTGAGCAGCAGGCCGTAGAGGGCGCGGGAACGCTCGGAGCGGAGCGAGGCGGTGTCAACGGCCTCAAGGATGGAGAGGGCAGAGTCGGGCTCCTGCTCCATGAGGGCCTCGGCACGGACGAGCGCAGGATCGGGGCTGCCACACGAGGCAGTCACCAATGCCAGCACCATGAGCAAGATGAGTAAAAGCCGATTCATAGCAGCAAATGTAGCCCATTTCAGCCACAAATCCAAATTGGGATGAAGTAAATGGCGGCCATTCCAGACTCACCTTCGCAAAACCCATCACCATTGAGGACAATTGCTGGATTGGTGCAGGATGCATCCTTCTGCCCGGTATTACTATAAGCTCCGGTAGCGTGATAGGGGCGGGGAGCATTGTCCAACCGGGACATACCGGCCAACTCTGTTGCCGCGGGCAATCCCTGGCGCGTTATCAGGCAGATAAATAAATGAGCAGGAGACGGATTGCCGCGGGGCGAGCCGTCTCCTGCAAAGGTGTATGTAAATAGGGGGTTACTCTTCTGAAGCGACAACTTCGGCTTCTTCGGTTTCAACAGAGGGCTTGATGTTGGGTTCTTCAAGTCCGAGGTGTTTCTTGCGGTCAACGACCTTGAGAACGAGGCCGAGCGCGAGAGCTGCAACGCCGAGGCATGCGAGCATCACGAGCGGTGCGGTGTAGTTGTAGCTCACGGCAGCTTCTTCGGCCGTGAGGGTGCCGTTCTGCAATCCCTGGGCCACTTCGGGGTTGGTGTTGTCGAGCACCTTGCCGATGAGGAGCGGGAAAAGCCACAGCCCTATGTTCTGAATCCAGAATATAAGGGCGTAAGCCGAGCCGATAATCTTGGCGTCGACAAGCTTGGGCACGCTGGGCCAAAGCGATGCGGGAACCAGCGAGAATGAAGCGCCGAGCACAAGAATGGTCACATAGGCAATTGTAACCGAAACGGCGGGGGTGTCCTTGAACTGCGGGAGCACGAAAGCAAAGGTCAGATGGCAGAGGATGAGCAGTAATGAGCCGAACACAAGCATTGAAGCGGCTTTGCCCTTGAAATCCACGTAGTGGCCGAGGATGGGGGTGATTCCTACGGCCAGGAGCGGGAACACGGCAAACATGGCGGCTGCCGACTGGCATTTATAGCCCATGTAGCAATAAACCACCAGGGCTACCACGGCGAGCCCCATCAGGCCGTATTTGGCTGTTTTGTTGCGCTGGAAGTTGCTTGCGAAAGCAGCGGCTGCCACAACGAGCATAATGGCATATTGTATGAGAGTGGCCTCGTTGCTTGCCCAGAAAGCGCTGTCGGGGGTGGTGAAGGCTATGTTGCACTGAAGCATGTTGACGGCATATTTCTGGAAGGGGAAAATGGCCGAGTAGTAAAGCACGCAGAGGAGTGCCACAAGCCAGAATCCGCTGCTTGAAAGAATTTTGCCGAGGTCACTGATTTTGAATGGATCATCTTTTTCTTCTTCTGCACCGGTCTGCTTGTCGAGCGTGCGGTCCATGAAGAAGTAGACAATGAACATTATGAGGGCAATTAGCAGGAGCACAACGCCGAAGGCCACTGAACGTGAAACGCTGATGTCGCCCCCGAGATTGGCGAAAAGCGGCGAGAAAATCATACATGTGGCAACTCCGAGGCGGGCGAGAGCCATTTCCGATCCCATTGCAAGCGCCATTTCGCGGCCTTTGAACCATTTCACTATACCGCGGCTCACTGTGATACCGGCCATCTCAACGCCGCAGCCGAATATCATGAAGCCAATGGCCGAGAATTTGGCCGAGGCGGGCATCCCCTCATAGAAAGGCGAAACGCCTAACTCATCGAACACCGGAATGTAGTTGAGGTGGTTGGTAAACCACTGGTAGAGTGAGTTTGCCGGATTGCAGAATGAATCGGTGAGAGCATACCAGTTGATGGTAGCGCCTACGAGCATCACCGCGCCGGAGAGGAGCGCCGTGAAGCGCACGCCCATCTTGTCCAGAATAATGCCGGCAAATATCAGAAAGAAAATGAACACATTGAGGAATGTCTCGGAGCCTTGCATCGTACCGAATGCAAGCGAGTCCCATCCGCGTGTCTCCTGCAAGAGATTTTTGATAGGCGACAGTATATCCATAAAGATATACGAACAAAACATGGCGAGAGCCAACAGTGCCAGTGCCGTCCACCGGGCCCACGCTTTGTCGTTCAGCGCCACTTTTACGTCAGTTGTCATGATGATTTTGATTGGATTTTGATTGATTTGTGAAAAAATATCCACAAAATTACGAATTTTTTGATGATTACGCTCATTAAATGCTAATTTTGCAAGACAAAGCAAGTAAAAGCAGGAAATAATCATGTATGAACGTCAACCATTCACCTTTGATCGCGTAGTGCGCATGGTGATAGTAATAGCCCTGATAATGGGAGCAGTATGGCTAATAAACATTCTTAAAGATGTGTTGTTGCCCTTTTTGGTGGCTTCGCTGATAGCCTACCTTTTTGAGCCTTTTGTGCAGCATAACCGCCGGCTGCTTCACCTCAGGGGAAGGGGGGCCGCTGTGTTCATCACTCTCTTTGAGGCTCTTTTCTTCGCCGGGCTCGCGATTTACTTCATTACACCGCTCATAGCCGATGAACTCAGCAACATGGCCGAGATTATGCGCAGCTACGCTTCTTCAAAAATGACCGTCAGGTTCCTACCCGCCGAGCTTCAGCATTCCCTCCGGCAGAGCCTTGACTTTCAGAAACTGAGCGATGTGTTGTCGCGTCAGGAATGGATGGGACTTATCCAGGACGCTGTCAAAGCCACATGGGACGTCATATCCGGCGGCTGGGCTGTGGTGCTCGGAATTGTAAGCTGGCTGATAGTTGTGCTCTATGTGGTCTTTATAATGCTTGACTATGAGAAACTCGGCCGTGGCTTCCGTTCGTTGATTCCGAAGCGCATGCAAGGTGTGACAATGCGCGTGGGTCACGACATTGCTCTGAACATGAACCGCTATTTCCGTGGGCAGGCGCTGATTGCGCTGATTGTGGGAGTGCTGTTTGCCATCGGATTTTCAATAATAGGACTGCCTATGGCCATTCTGCTCGGGCTGTTCATAGGGGTGCTGAATCTTGTGCCTTATCTGCAGGTTATTTCAATCATCCCCACAGCTCTGCTCTGCCTGGTCTATGCCGTTGGCGGCGGTGGCGAGTTCTGGGTGCTCTTTTGGGAATGTATAGCGGTCTATGCAGTGGTGCAGGTGATTCAGGATTTCGTTCTGACACCTAAAATCATGGGAAAAGCTATGGGGCTGAATCCGGCCATAATCTTGCTGGCTCTTTCAGTGTGGGGCACATTGCTCGGCTTTATAGGACTTATCATAGCTCTTCCGCTCACAACTTTGATAATTTCATATTACCGGCATTATCTCGTGGAGGAAATCAACCGGCGTTATGAGAAAGCTGAAGCGTTGACCGACTTTGACGATGTGGTGGATAGCCCGCTTGACTGATCAGCGGATGTTCCGACGGTCAAGCTCGGCCTGATAGCGCCTGGCGTTGGCCATGTGAGTGGCGTAGTCTGTGGCAAAATTGTGGTAGCCCGAAAAATCTTCTTTTGCACACATATACAGGTATTTGTGTTCCGGAGCATTCAGCACTGCCTCAATTCCGGTCTGCGAGGCCACGCGAATAGGGCCTGGCGGGAGTCCCTTGTTGCGATAAGTGTTGTAGGGCGAATCGGTCCGCAGCATGTCGTTGGTTATGCGCCTTATGGAGAAATCGCCTATGGCAAATTTCACCGTGGGGTCAGCTTGGAGCGGCATTCCCTTTGCCAGACGATTCAGATATAGTCGCGCCACTTTTGGCATCTCGTCCTTCTTGGCTGTCTCCTCCTCCACAATCGAGGCCACTATTGCCACCTGGGTAGGTGTTAGACCGAGCCCCTTGGCTTTCGCGGTGCGCTCCTCGTTCCAGAATTTCTTGCGGTGGGCATACATCTTTTTAATGACGTCGGAGGGTTGCGCCCCCCAGTAGAATTCATAGGAGTCAGGAAGAAAAGCAGCCGGGAGAGTAGCGTCGTCGAACCCCTCAGGGCCTAAGGTTTCTCGGCAAGCTATTATGAAGTCATCGGCCGAGAAGTCGAGTCCGTCGGCAACCTCCTCGGCGAGTGCATCGAGGGTGCGAACATTGTTCCATGTCACCGTTACGGGCGTCTGGCGTCCGCGTGCAATGTTGTAGGCCGTGCGCCAAACGGCCTGTCCGCGGGTAACGCGATAAGCACCGCGTGAGGTAGCCGGATTGCTGTTGAATAAACTCCAAAGCATGGCCACGCGACCGCCTTCATCGTTCCCGAGTTGCGAAACAATGGAGTCCTTTACGGCCTTTTCCGAGGCTCCGGCAGGGATGCGAACCCACGCGGTTTCACCGCCGTGGCCGTGCATGGCGTAGCTTAGCGCGAACACTCCGCCTATTACCAATGCCGCAAACACAATTCCTATAGTAATCCAAAGCCCCTTGTTCACAGGCTTGGTCTTTTTAGCTTTTTTCTTTACATGTTTCTTCATGCTTCAATGACTTTGAATGCAAAATTAGCAAATAATTTTGTAAATTTGCGGCATAATATCGTAACTCTGTAAATTTCAATATTCAATGAAGTCATTCAGCATTCTCACTATATTCTTAGGCGCTTTGGCTTTGGCGTCATGTTCGGGTAACAACACTTCGGGGGGCTCTTCGGTGGTCAGCGAGAGTGACATTTCAGCGTTTTCGGGTAATAATGCACTTGCCGCATCGGCCACCATTGACTCATTGGCGCTGGAGGCCGATTTCCTTAATCCCAGGCAGGCGGTCAGTGTGTTGCTTGGACTTAACGAGATTGTAAAGGCCGAGCAGGCAAAGGGCAGTTCCGGCAAAAGACTGGAATATATGCGAAAATATATCGACACTTACGATATACTTTCAGATCGCGGCGAAGAGTTCACCGAGGCGTTTGATGAAGTGAAATTGCGCCACCATATTGATTTCGCGGCCATCTGCAAGTCGTATCGCGATACTCTTGCCGATGAGGCCGACGGCTCAGCCATTGAAGGCGATGACGGCGGCGTTACTGAGGTGAAAAATGAGGAAGCTGCCCCTGATTCAACGAGTCAGTCCGAGGCTGAAACAGCCGAGCCTAAGGCCGAAGAGCCCGCGCAGGAACATTCGGCCGAGGAATAGGAAGCTATTTTGCTCAGTATTACATTGCGTATCTTAAAAGCAGCCTCGCGTTCAAGCGAGTAAACAGTTGCAGCTCCCGCGTTTGTTGCTATGCTGATTGAAACGCGCCGCGTGCGAGGCGTAAAAGGTGTCATTCTGATGGCAGCCGACTCAATGTCGCAATATTTGATGTACTCCCGGATTAACGCTACGTTTCCGCGGCTTATTTCAACATAAGAGTCATTGAGTATGATTCGGCTGTGACGCCATGCCATCACAGCCCGCACGGCTGCAAATGCAGCGTAACCGCAACTTACTGCGAGAGCCGGCGCAAGTCCTGCAAAATGGTTGATCATATAAGCCGCTCCCAAAGCAACAATCAAATTGGGAATGAATTTGCGGAAAAATAGGCCTCGGCCTGATTTGGCCGAGAAAATCCGGGTTTGATTGTCGTTGTCACCGAGCCACCATGTGAGCAGTTCGCTTCCGAAATTTGACCCGTAGATGCTTATGTTGCCCTCCTCCTTGGTGCCTGAGGCGTTGCCGGCCTGTCGAAGCGTGATGGTGTTGCATCGGGCCATTTTTTCAAGCGGATTTCGCTTTATTCTCAGAATTGTGACTTTGTTGCGGGCGAGACGGCATGTGAAGCGGGATATCAGGCCCGATTCAATGGTGATTCGGCTACCGATGATTCTCATTGACATGTTGCTGTAGCGCAAAATTATTTTGCCGGTCCACAGAAGCATGACAATCAGATAAATCGCGGCAAAAAACCAAACCCACTGCCACCCCGTGGGCAGCGAGCCGGATGCCTGAGAGTCGAGATAGTCGAGAAAGCGAGTAGCTGTGTCCTCGCTTAGCTGATTGATTTTGTCAAGTAGTGCAAAAAACACAGTGGCCAAAACGGCAAACCCTTTGAGGTGGTTCTGGCACAATGCTCCTTTTATTATGTTCAGGTTGCTGATTCGCTGCGTGTCATTCTCCGATGGCGCAGCAGGAGGTGCATCGGGTTTGAGGGCAAGGTTCTCGCCGTCACGCACACGGTCGAGAAGCATCTGCCAGTCATCTTCATCAAGAATCAGTTCAACTTCCTCGTATTTGCTGGCGAGAGTATCGAATGTGATGCCCCTCATACCAAGGAGCCGGTACAGCAGTCCTTTCTTGGTGCGGAGGGTGTGGATGCGGGAGAGCGGAATGCTTGAGGTTCGCTTAGAAGCATATCCTTGGCTGAAAATCAGCTTGTCACCCTCAACATGGAACTTCCGGAAATAATATCGAGTAAAAGTGGTGAGAAGTGCGAGCCCCACGATTATGGCGAGAGCAATCAGTATTCTCACAGAGATTGTGGCAAATGACCTGTCATCACTATTAAAAATGGCCACATAACCTATCATGACAAATGAAACGCCGAAAAACTCTCTGAATGATTTCAGAAGCATTATTGCGAAAGCTCCCGGGCTCATCCGGCGCGGGGTGGAGAAGTCGGTCTCAGTCATTGTCGCAGGCGGTGTTGTTGATGAGTAGCGATTTCATTCGCTCGGCTTTTTCGCGCGAAAGTCCCGGAATGGTTATCTCATTCATTGCATTCTGCGAGCCGTTGATTACATCCACGTAATATAGCTTGAATAAGCGGCTGAAGGGATTCATGCGGATGTCAACCTGCTGAATTTTGCTATACGGAATCGTGGTCACCGTAGGGAAAAATATTCCTGAACGATATGATATATCCTTGTTGCGCAGCGCGTAGCCTCGGAAACGAAAGATTTTCTGAGTCAGCGCCAAGTTGACAATTAAAGCCACGGTCAACAGACATTCGGCTGCAATCAGAATTGTTTCGGCATAATCCACTTCTATCAACAGAATGAATAGGGCACAAGCCATCAGAAGGGCGTAGATGAGCACAATGCGTGCTATGAGCACCTTCACATAGCGGCTTTCAATCGGTTCGAAGGTAAGTGATTCTATTGGCTGAGTGTCATCGAGCCATACTTGTCGGTTTGTCATATTGTAGGAGGCTATTATTCAGCAAAATTACAAAAAAATCCTGTCCTATCCAAGCTGTGGAGCCGAGGGCATAAAAATGGTGCGCCACGCCGAATCATCGTCCTGGCGCACCCTGATGGAATCAATCAGTGCGTGACTGACGGTTATTTAACTAACACTTTGTCAACTTTGTTGCCCTGGCGGCGAACATAGATGCCGGGGGCAAGGTTCTCGGGATTCATCTTGATGCCCTGGAGGTTGAAGTATTCAGCCTCAGCCTCTTCGCCGTTGGCTCCAATCGAGTCGATGCCGCTGGTGGTGGCCACGAGCGTTACGATGAAAGTAGAACCTCCGTCGGCACCGCCGGTCCAGTAAGCCAGACGGTTGTCACGTTTGTTCATGCGGTTGGCAGGAATTCCGATCTGATGTAGGTAGAAACCGTTTGCGCCGCTGATGCTTTCGCTGACGGTGGGAATCCAACAGGTGTTGTAGCCGTCAGGCACAGGTTCTTCGCGAACAATGGGGTAGGTGGCGCCACCGGTGTTGGTTGAAGTGTTGGTGCTTGAAGAGAGAATCATGCCTGCGCCGCAACCACGGTTGATGATTTTGAAACCGTCGAAAATGTCGCCAACGAAAGCCCACTGGGCATCGAAGTTAGAGAGGTCGGGAGTAGTGGCTGATGATGTGCCAAGGTTGATGTATGACAGTGACTGGTCAGCGATAAGGTAATTCTTGTCATTGCTGATGGTCATGTTGTACCAGTAGGCATTGTCATTGTCTGCGCTGATTTTGAATGGAGTGTTCTGTTCAACGGTGAGGGTGATTGTTTCATCCTCAGTGCCAACTTTGCCTTCAGGATAGCCGCTGATGATGTAGAATTCCGGTGAAGTTTCAGTTTCGAGAGTCACCTGCGGATAGTCGCTGCCGCTCTTAACGTTGAAAGTCTCGGTTTTGTAGAGCTGGCCGTTGACCATGATGTTGTAGGTGATGGCCGGATTGCGGATTTCGGTGCCTTTCTCTACGAACAGACCTTCAATCAGCACGTTGCCGTCGATGTATTCTGCCGGAATGGTAAAGCAGTCGTTTTCATCGAAGAGTTCATTGTAGAAGTAGTCATCTCTGTACTGCGGATTCTCCTTCACGAGGCTGTCGGCCTGGAGGTTGTAACCGTGACGCACGCGTATGCCGTTGTAAGCGAAGCCGTTTGAGGGGTGCATCTGGATTTTCAGGCTTTCGCCGAAAGGAATTGTGTTGTTGTCAATGGCTTCGCCGGTGGAGGCGAGGAGTATCTGGCCGTTACGGTTGTCCTGATTTACTGTCACATTGTCTTCATGGATGTTGAGAAGCACATCGATGCAGACACCGCCGTTGTTCACGAATGATTCAATGTCGCCGCCCGGTTCAATGTTGTTCCAGTCAATCTTGTAGCGCATGCGGTAGATACCCGGAGCGATGTCGGCGGGAAGAGTGTAGGACGGTGGATTCCATTTGCCGTCAAAGCCGTTGAAGCTTGATGAAACGTAGGTTCCGTCAGAGGCATAGCCGTAAGAATCGTTGCCATCGGAGTAGAGTGAGAATGCAACAAGGTCCTTTGAGGGGTCAAGAGCGCAGTTTTCAAGAACGCCGGTTGAGAAGTCGCCGTCGTTATTCTTGTCAAGATAAACGTAACCGTGCATCCAGGAACCTCTGTAGCCGAAAGTTGAAGTGACTTTTTCGCCAGCTTTTGCAACGAACGGTTTGTCAAACGCTTTGCTGTAAGCCATGTAGGGGGTGGCCACTTTAAGAGTCTGGCTGCCGCCCGAGGGGCTTGAGAATGTAACGTATTCAGTGTGGCGGTCACTTCTCTGCGGAGTTGTCAGCGGGAAGTTGACGGGGTAAAGGGCGCCACCTACCGACGGACGGCTGTTGTCGTTGATTTCAATGTTATCAATGTAAACGGCGAAATCGGCCTCGAGAGTGTGAGGTGCTTCGCAGTGAGGCACGAGCACAAGCGAGTTGATTTTGATTTTGCCGTTGCCTTTGATGGGGAAAACAGCGTCGACCCATTCGCCATAAGCCACGTCGTTTACAGGATATGACCAGAACTGCTCTATGTCCTCGGTCTGGTCGGCGCGGCCGTCCTTTTTGCCGAGACCAATGAGCATCACGCGGCCATCGATGGGCTTGTGCATGAGCACATGGACATACTGCAGGCTCTTGCCGAGTTCAAACGGCTCTTTAAGGTCAATTCTTGCGCCGAAGGTGTTAGAACCGAAGCGTGAGCGCTGAATGCCAAGAATTTTTTCTGAGGGGTTGTTCTCATCGTTCAGGTGATTGCTGAGCACTTTTACGTTGCCTTCCAGCGCACCGGTGCGGAACGGCGACTGTTCCCAGGTGTCGTAGACGCCGAGCGATTTGAAATCCTCTGTTTCAAAAGTGATGGTCTGAGCCTGCGACATGAGCGCCGATGCTGTCAACGCTGCGCACAGACATGTATATTTTTTGATTTTCATTTGTTCAGATTTGTTTGAGTGTTTTGCATGGAATCAATAAACTGAAACTGTGTGGAGAAGCGGGCAGGCGCGGCTGTCAGAGATGTTGACGCGCACATATTTGGCGTTGACTCCGTTGCGGTAGCTCGATGCGGTGCTGCCGTTGAGCGGAATGATGCGCTTGTAACCGATAGTGGTCTGCCCTACATTAGTGGCTGCGGGAGTCCAGCTCTGGCCGTCGACTGAAGTTTCGATGTTGAACTTCTTAACGCGCTGGCCTTTGGCAATGTATTCCTGAAGGGCCACGTAGTAGATGGTCTGAGGCTCAGCCAGCTCGATGGTGATTGTGGCTGATGTGGTGCCGTCGTTCGGTGCCCAGTAAGTGTCCTTGTCGCCGTCGTTGATGTTTGAGGCGTCATAGGTGCGTTTAGCTCCGTTTGCGCGGGCTTCGCTCACTTCGACTTTGCCTTTGAGGGCGAGGTCGTTGCCGAGTCGGGTTTTGAGCATCTGGCCTAATTCGGCGAGAATGGTCACGTTGCTTTCGGGAAGCAGACCTTCCTTGTTCGGCGGAATGTTGAGAATGAGGTTGGCGTTGCGGCCCACGGTTTCAAGATACATCTGGAAAAGGCGTTCGGCCGAGAGATTCGACTGATTGCTGTGCCAGAACCAGCCTGCTGTTGTGGCTTTGGCATCGCTTTCGCCGGGGAGCCATATCCAGCCCTGTTCCTGGCCGACGTTGCGGTTAGCTTCCTCAGAAGCGGCGCCGCGTTCCATCATTGACCAGTTGGTCTCGCCTGCGTAACCTGATTCATTTCCAATCCAGCGGGCTTCTTCGCCAACGCCCCACATAACGCAGTCAGGAGCGATGCGGTGGATGTAGTCGCGGAGGTTGGGTACGTCGTAATAGGTCGAAGCGTCAACGCTGCGTGTGCCGCCGCTGCCGCCGTAATAGCCGTCGCCGCCGTTGGCGCCGTCGAACCACATTTCAAACTGGTCGCTGCCATATTTGGCAAGCTCATCACACTGTTTCATGAACACGTCGCTCACGTAAGCGTCGGTTCCATAGAGAGCGCTGTTGCGGTCCCAGGGTGAAATGTAGAAGCCGTAGTTCATTCCGAGGTCTTTGGCTGCTGCGGCGAAGTCGCGCGGAATGTTGGTTTGCTGTGCGTTGCTGTTGTTGCTCTTTGTACAGTTGTGGGTAGTGGTCTCAGTGGGCCAGAGGCAGAAACCGTCGTGGTGTTTCACTACGGCTATACCGCCTGTCATGCCTGCTGCCTTGCAGGCCTCGAGCCACTGGCGCGGATTGGGCACCGCGGTGGGAGCGAATGTGCTGGGCGATTCGTTGCCGTAGCCCCATTCTTTGTCGGTGTAAGTGTTCATTCCGTAATGGAAGAACGCATAGAACTCTGTCTCTTGCCATTTCAGCTGGCGCTGAGTGGGCACCGGAAAGCAGGGAGCGGGTTCGTTGTCAGGATACTCAACTGACTGGTTCACCAGCTGCAGCTCTTCGGCGGAAGCAGTAAGGATTGCGGCGCATGCAAATGCTGTCGCAAATGTCTTAGTGGTAATTCCCATGGTTTAAATTCAAGAAATGTTGTTTTTAATAATGATTAATGAAATTTCAGCATATCAATGCATTTTGCAAAATTAAGGCTAAAGAATGAGAGTGTGCTGATTAATATTGTTAAAAAACATTTAAAAACACTCTCGTATGTTGGTACAAAAAACGTTCCGATTCAAAGAACCGGAACGCGATGCTAAAATGAAAACAAAGAAGGGTGAACAGTGGGGGTCGAACCCACGACCTTCGGAACCACAATCCGACGCTCTAACCAACTGAGCTATGCTCACCATGTTGCGGAATCGGCTCACTCATGAGCGTCATTTTCCGTTTTGCGTTGCAAAGTTAATAATTATTTTGCAAACGGCATCATAAATTGCTAACTTTTTTCAGCCGGCAATGATATTGTGTTGCTATTCAGCTGGATAAATGTCGTGGCGTGCTGCGAGCAGCGTATTGTGCATCAGAGAAGCGATGGTCATGGGACCCACTCCGCCCGGAACGGGAGTGATGTAAGAGCAGAGTGGCTCTACATTTTCAAAGTCGACGTCGCCGCGCAGCCGGAATCCGCTTTTGCGGCTTGCGTCGGGCACACGCGTTGTGCCCACATCAATTATAGTGGCGCCCGGTTTCACCATATCGGCTGTGACAAATCCGGGGCTTCCGAGGGCGGCGATAATAATGTCGGCCTCGCGGCAAATCTCCTTGATATTCGGAGTGGCGCTGTGGCAGACGGTTACTGTGGCATTGCCCGGATTGGCTTTCTGCATCATCAGATTGGCCACAGGTTTGCCCACGATGTTGCTGCGGCCGAGCACCACGCAGCGCGCTCCGCGAGTTTGGATGTCGTAGCGGCGCAGGAGTTCCATGATGCCGAAGGGAGTGGCCGAAACGAAACATGGTAACCCGATTGACATGCGCCCAACGTTGATGGGGTGAAAACCATCGACGTCCTTCCGGTAGTCAATCGCTTCGATTATGCGCTGCTCCGAAATGTGGCGCGGGAGCGGAAGCTGCACAATGAAGCCGTCGACATCCTTGTCGGCGTTCAGGCGGCCTATAGCTTCAAGAAGCTCGGCTTCGGTAACGTCGTCCTCATAGCGTATGAGAGTTGATTTGAAGCCGCATTCTTCGCAGGCCTTAACTTTGTTTGCAACATAAGTTTCGCTGCCGCCGTCGTGACCAACTAATATTGCTGCCAGATGGGGCTGTTTTTGGCCGGAGGCAACCATTTCCTTCACTGTGGCTGCAATTTCGGCTTTGAGGTCTGTTGAGATTTTTTTGCCGTCGATTAACATAATGGGTAGGGTGTTATGGATTAACGTCCGCGCATGCCGCGCATCATTTTCATCGGGTTCTTCATCGTGCTAACAGTCTTCATCATCTTGCGCATCTGTTCGAACTGTTTGAGCATGCGGTTTACTTCCACAATTGTGGTGCCTGAGCCTTTGGCTATGCGCTGCCGGCGGCTCTGGTTGATAATTTGTGGATTAGCGCGTTCCTGCTTGGTCATTGACTGGATTATGGCTTCAATGCCCTTGAAAGCATTGTCATCGATGTCAATATCCTTGATCGCTTTCCCAACACCCGGAATCATCGATGCGAGGTCCTTAAGGTTGCCCATCTTCTTTATCTGCTGAATCTGGGCAAGGAAGTCGTTGAAGTCAAACTGGTTTTTTGCAATCTTGCGCGAAAGTTTGCGCGCTTCCTCCTCATTGTAGGCGTTCTGCGCTTTTTCTACGAGTGAAACAATATCGCCCATGCCGAGGATGCGGTCGGCCATGCGGGAGGGGTGGAAAAGGTCAATAGCATCAAGCTTTTCGCCGGTACCCACAAATTTGATTGGCTTGGTAACCACAGTGCGGATTGAGAGGGCCGCACCGCCGCGGGTGTCACCGTCGAGTTTCGTAAGGACAACTCCGTCAAAATCCAGACGGTCATTGAACTCCTTGGCGGTATTCACGGCATCCTGACCGGTCATTGCATCAACAACGAACAGGGTTTCCTGAGGCTTGATTGCATCCTTGATGGCGGCAATCTCGTTCATCATCTGCTCGTCCACGGCCAGACGTCCGGCAGTGTCGACGATTACAAGATCGAAATTATTGGCCTTGGCGTATTTTATGGCGTTGGTGGCTATTTCAACCGGGTTCTTGTTGCCGTCCTCAGTGTAGACGGGCACGCTTATCTGCTCACCGAGCACTTTCAGCTGGTCAATGGCGGCAGGGCGGTAAACGTCGCACGCCACAAGCAGCGGGCGTTTGGCTTTCTCGCTCTTGTATTTGCGAGCGAGCTTGCCTGAGAAGGTGGTCTTACCTGAACCCTGCAAACCCGACATCAGAATCACCGTCGGGTTGCCTGAAAGATTTATCTGTGCCGTCTCGCTACCCATAAGGGTTGCCAGCTCATCATGAACAATCTTCACCATCATCTCGCCCGGCTTCACGGCTGTCAGCACGTTCTGTCCGAGCGCTTTGGCTTTGACGGTGTCAGTGAACTGTTTGGCTACTTTATAGTTGACGTCGGCATCGAGCAGGGCGCGGCGCACGTCTTTGAGCGTTTCGGCAACGTTGATTTCCGTGATTTTACCTTGGCCTTTGAGTATTTTAAGGCTTCGCTCGAGTCTTTCGCTTAGATTTTCAAACATTTATATTGGTGGTGTTTTGGAGGTGAGTGAGCTATTGGGCTATTTGACTAACCGGTTTGTTTCGGTATCGGGGAACACAACGGTTGGCTTCCATGTACGAGCCTCTTCGGGTGTCATCGTGGCGTAGGCCATGATGATAACCACGTCGCCGGTGTGAACCTTGCGTGCGGCGGCGCCGTTGAGGCAAATCACTCCGCTTTGGCGCGGACCGGGAATAGCATAAGTGTCAAAACGTTCGCCGTTGTTGTTGTCGACAATGAATACCCTTTCGCCCGGAAAGATTCCTGCGGCGTCCATCAGGTCTTCATCAATTGTGATGCTGCCGATATAGTCAAGATTGGCTTCGGTCACCTTCACGCGGTGAATCTTGGATTTGAGCAGCTGTATCTGTATCATTTGCTATCAGTTGTGTTGGTATGAGATGTTGTCAATCAGGCGCACGTCGCCGCAGTAAACGGTGACGCAGCCAACTGCCGGGCCGTCGGGGGTGAGCCAGCTGTCGGTGGGCTGCATGGTGAGCGGGTTGACAATTTCGTAATATTCAGTGGTCATGAAGGGCTGTTGGTTAATCTCCTCTTTCACCCATTCCTTCACGGCTGCAACGCTCTTGGTGCGGGCAAGTTCGCGGCTCTCCGAGAGGATGCGGTGGATTGCAGGAGCCACGGCGCGCTGCTCATCGGTGAGGCGCACGTTGCGGCTTGACAGCGCGAGGCCGTCGGCTTCGCGTACAATGGGGCAGGCCACAATGTCGAGCCCGAAACCGCACAGTTTTGCCATGCGGCGAATCACTGCTATCTGCTGGAAGTCCTTTTCTCCGAAATAGGCGCGTGTAGGGCCTACCATCTCAAAGAGCTTGCTCACAATCTGAGCCACTCCGTTGAAGTGGCCGGGACGCATGGCACCTTCCATCACCTGAGCCACTTCGCCGAGGTCAAACTCGCGCGTGTCAGGTTCGGGATAGATTTCCTCCACCGATGGCACAAAGGCATAGTCAACTCCGGCGCTCTCGAGGGCGCGGCAGTCGGCCTCCTCGGTGCGCGGATATGTGGCAAGGTCAGTGGGGTTGTTGAATTGGGTGGGGTTGACAAACACGCTGGCAACAACAATGTCGTTTTCGGCGCGTGCACGTTTCATGAGCGACAGGTGTCCGGCGTGCAGAGCCCCCATTGTGGGCACGAGTCCTATTGTATGGCCGGCTTTGCGGTGGCTGTCCATAGCCTCGCGCAGGGAGCTGACGGTGCGTAACACTTTCATTTATTGGATATTTAATAAGAGTGTTTTAGTTATCTTGTTTTTTGTTACGGGCATCTCGGGCCTGACGGCTCGGGAAATCCACCGCAAAATTAATCATTTCTTCCATCTCTGTCAAATGATTACATGAAAAAAGGCGGCTCGGCCTTTCGGCCGGGTCGCCTTTGGGGGAGAGAGGAGAATTGAGCGTCAGTCATTGAGGTCAACGGCATAATACATCTTCTTGCCCGTTGGGTAAAGACCTGAGATGAACATCACATGGTCTTCGGTGCTCTTGATTATGGCGTTGTAAATCTTGTCGACATCCTCGGGAGAGCTTACTCTCATGTTGTTGATGTCAAGTATGATGAAGCCGTCTTTGATTCCGGCGGCTTTGAATTTGCCGTCTTTAAGGCCGGTTACCTGCAGGCCGCTTGAAATTTTGAGCTGCTGGCGGGTTGTGTCGTCAATTTTCTTGAAGGCGCAGCCGAGGTCGGTTACCGATGAAGCCTGAGTGATTTTGGTGCTGCCCTGCGAGTTGTAGAGCGTGGCTTCAACAGTCTTCGACTTGCCGTCGCGGATGTAGGTGATTTTCACTTTGTCGCCCGGACGCAGACGTGCAACCTGCTCGAGGAGCTGAGCCGAAGTGTGGGTGGGCTTGCCGTTGATGGCTGTAATCACGTCGCCTTTCTGCAGGCCGGCTTCCATGGCCGTGCTGCGGTCGTTGACGGATTCCACGTAAAGCCCGTCGACCATGCCGTCAAGGCCTTTCTCTTTGGCAATCTTGGCATCGAGCGGAATATAGGTGATTCCGAGGAATGCGCGCTGAACGGTGCCGTACTGCTTGAGGTCGGTGGCCACTTTTGTCACAACGGCGGTGGGGATGGCAAATGAGTATCCGGTATAGCTCTGAGTGGGAGAGTAGATGGCTGCGTTGATACCTACAAGCTCTCCGCTGAGGTTCACAAGCGCGCCGCCCGAGTTGCCGGGATTGACAGCTGCATCGGTCTGGATGTATGATTCAAGTCCCATAGGCTTTGAGCCGGTGCCCGATGAGATGGAGCGTGCTTTTGCCGATACGATACCGGTGGTCACGGTGGAGGTGAGTCCGAAAGGATTGCCCACGGCGAGAACCCATTCGCCAACCTTCAGAGCGTCGCTGTCGCCCATAGGAATAACGGGAAGGTCCTTCTCATCAATCTTGATGAGGGCGAGGTCGGTATTGGGGTCGGTGCCCACAACGGTTGCGTTGTACTGGCGGTTATCGTTAAGCGTTACTTCAAGGCGTTCGGCGCCGTCAATCACGTGGTTGTTGGTCACAATGTAACCGTCGGCCGAGATGATTACGCCCGAGCCGAGGCCCAAGAGCTGCTGTGCGTCCTCCTCATTTTTCGGCTGCTCCTGGCGTCGTGGCTGCTGGCGCTGCTGGCCGCCTCCATAGGGATTGCCGAAAAAGAAATCAAAAAACGGGTCATTGAAAAAGTCATCGCCGCCGTAGCTGCGTCGCTGCTGCTGACGCGGAGTGGCATAGCTCTTGATGCTGACCACTCCGTTGATGGTTGATTCAGCTACTTTGGTGAAATCGGTGTTCACTCCGGGCTGCTGCCCTACGGTGAGAAAACTGTCGGTTGTATCGTTTGACTGGCATGCGTTGGCTGCCGTAATGCTACCGGCCACAAGAGCGCCGGCTGCGAATGCCAAAATCGGTCGGTTGAGTTTCATAGAAATATAAATGTGGTAATAATTTGTTAGAAAATAATGTAACTGTTTTTTGTTGCGCAAAGGGAGGACGGAACATATTGGCCCAACCCTCTGTTTTGCCGTCACAAAGATAACGCAATAATCATTCCAATAATGCTTGAAATCCCTCTTTTAAAATGATTTAATATGGGCGCATGCAAATTTTTATAATTTTCACGCGCAAATTGTGAACTTTCGCTAAAATTACCGTTTAAAATCACTATATTTGTGCTCTCGTTTCTCAGAAATCCTCACAACATGTCACTGAAACACGTCATATCCAAGAATATTGTTGCCGTTTTGGCAGTAGCTGTCATGTCTGTCATGATGGCATCTTGCGGCTCCGTAAAGCACACTGCCAAGCCCTCGGCATCGGCTTCCGGCTCTTCCAGGCAGTCATCGCATAAGGCGCCTCCGCGCAAAACCACCGAGTCAAAGATGCAGCACATCGATTTCAGCTCTGCCTCCGGTAATGCCGTGACCTCCAAGCTGCTTCGTGAGGCTGATTCATGGATGGGAACGCCCTATGTGTGGGGGGGCAACGATCGTAACGGCGTTGACTGTTCGGGATTTGTGACTCAGGTCTATCTCCGTTCGCTCGACATAAAGCTGCCACGCACCTCGGCTCAGCAGCAGGAATTCTGCACCACTATTTCACGCAATGATCTGCAGCCGGGCGATCTGGTGTTTTTCACCGTGCGTGGCGGCGACCGCGTAGGTCACGTGGGAATATATATAGGTGATGGAAACATGGTACACTCTTCCTCAAGCAAAGGGGTGATTATCACGCCTCTTTCAACCCCATATTTCGTTACTAACTATCATTCGGCAGGACGCGTTGAACGGTATTATGCCATGATGGAAAAGCGGCAGAACGTGAAAGCGGCCAACACCAAGACAAAAGCCAAAGCCGAGCCTTCCGCACCTAACACAGCATCTAAGCCTAAAAGCACACCCAAGCCAAAGCCCGCGGTAAAACAGCAGCCTGCCAAAATGGAACTGACGACTCCTATGCCGGCACAGGTGTTTGCCGGCACAGCGCCTCAGTCCAAGCCTGAGGAGACCAAGCCAGTGGCGCCCAAACCTGCCGACACACCGAAACAGCCGCAGCCCGATTTTGAGGAACCTGATCCTGATTTCTTTGACTGATGGAAGGTGACGCCACACAAAGACTCAGCCGTGTAATCCGGTTGGTCGGCACGGAAGCCACAGAAGCCATAACTTCGGTTCGTGTTGCAATATTCGGAATCGGAGGAGTCGGGAGCTGGGCGGCCGAGGCACTTGTCAGAACCGGAGTCAGGCGCATGCTCCTTGTGGATGCCGACACGGTGGCCGAGTCAAATATTAACCGCCAGCTTCCCGCAACCGAGCTTACAGTAGGGTTGCCTAAAGTTGATGTGTTGCGCAGCCGCTTGCTCGACATAGCCCCGGACGCCGAGATTGAGGTGCGACGCGAGCGTTATACTGCGCAGAATGCAGGTGAGTTCGCGCTTGATGATTTTGATTACGTTATTGATGCCATAGACTCACTTGCCGACAAGGCACAGCTTATTCTCCATGCAACTTCCACGCGTACACGGCTTTTCTCGTCAATGGGTGCGGCAATGAAAATTGATCCGCAGCGCATAGCCGTGGCCGAATTCTGGAAAGTAAAGGGATGCCCCCTGGCGGCCGCATTGCGTCGCCGGTTCAAGAAGAGCGGCGAAATGCCCCGGCGCAAATTCAAATGCGTCTACTCCGATGAACTGTTGCCCAATCTCGGCCCGAATGTCGACACCTCGGGTGCAATGAGCTTTGACAAAGTGGCTTTCAACGGCGCATTATGCCACATCACGGCCATTTTCGGCATGACTCTCGCTTCGCTTGTGATTCGCGATAGGATAGCTAAAGCTGACTGAACAGCTTGCGCCCGCGCAGATAATAATCAATCAGTATGTTGGGACGCCGTGGAGAGGTGTGGAGCAGGTCGGCTGAGGGATGTGCGGTGTATTGTTTCCGCATTTTTGCGAAATCGCGGTGAGCCTTCAGGATGGCTCCGGCATTGGCGAAATCCAGCGTGGCCAAGTATTTTGCCCATGCGACAGTGTCGAGGAGCCTGCGGCGGAAAAGCGTTGCGGTTCGCGTAGAGTCCGGCAGATTTTTATGGAGCATCAGCAGATTGTTGCGGAAATTAAGATAGGTTTTCCGAGGATTCTTTGCATCGAGACTTCCGCCGCCGAGGTGAAGCACTGTCGACTCAGGCACAGCCGCCAGTTTGCTTCCGGCAAGCTGCATGCGCCAGCAGAGATCAATCTCCTCCATGTGGGCAAAAAAAGCAGGGTCAAGGCCGCCGCATTCAAGATAGAGCGCAGTGCGCACCATCAGGCATGCTCCGGTGGCCCAGAACACGTCGCAAGTGCTGTCATATTGCCCCTTGTCGGCCTCCACGGTGTCAAATATGCGCCCCCGGCAATAGGGATACCCGTTGCGGTCAATGAATCCGCCCGCCGCTCCGGCATATTCAAAGAGCGAGGGGTCGCGGTAGGCGTGTATCTTGGGCTGGCAGGCTCCGTAGTCGGGATGCGCCTCCATGAAGTCGTAAAGCGGTGCGAGCCAGTTGCCTGTAGCAGTGGCATCGCTGTTGAACAGAACCGTGTATTTATAATCCGAGTAATGTTCAAGAGCCATGTTGTAACCTTTGGCAAAGCCGTAATTCTCAGAAAAACGCAGGATTTCAACGGTTGGAAATTCAGTCTCAAGCAGTTTCACCGATTCATCTGTCGACCCGTTGTCGGCCACAATAACACGCCCGAGAGCAGGGTCGGTGTTGGCTATCAGTGGCGGCAGAAATTCGCGAAGCAGTTTGGCTCCGTTCCAGTTGAGAATTATTACAGCAACCGGAGGATGAGATGATGTATTGTCGGAATTCATTGTTCTAAATTTCAATTGTTGCACGGATTTCATCGCCCTCAATGGCATTGAGTCGGGCTGTGACTACGGTATTGGCCATTTCGGGGGTGGCGTTCACGCGCACTTTCAGGTAATTGTCGGTGAAGCCTCCCATGGTCCCGTCAGAGTGAGGCGTGTGCTCCACGAGCACCTTGCGCGTGGTGCCTGTGAATTGCTCCGAGAAGTGGGCCAGCTTTTGGTCGGAAAGCTCAATCATGGCGTGGGCGCGGCGGTGCTTCTCCTCCTGACTTACAACGTAGTCAATATCAGTCAGTGCGCGGGTGCCTGGGCGCTCGGAGTAGGGGAAGACATGGAGGCGCGAAATGGGAAGCGAGTCAACGAACCGGCGCGAGTTCTCAAACCGCTCGGGCGTTTCGCCTCGGGCGCCCACAATCAGGTCAACACCAATGAATGCATGGGGCATGAAGCGGCGGATGGTTTCAATGCGGTGACGGAAAAGAGCCGTGTCGTAACGGCGCCGCATCAGGCGCAACACCTCATCATCGCCCGCCTGCAACGGAATGTGGAAGTGTGGCATAAAACCACGGCTTTGGCTCACCCATTCAATCATTTCATCCGTGAGCAGATTTGGCTCAATTGACGATATGCGGTAGCGCTCAATCCCTTCAACCTCGTCAAGACGCCGTATGAGATCAAAGAAGTTGTCGGAACGGCCATGCCCAAAATCGCCTATATTCACACCGGTAATCACAATCTCACGCCCGCCTTCGCGGGCCACCTCGCGAGCCTGCTCTACGAGCTGGCCTATTTCGCCGCTGCGGCTCCGTCCGCGAGCCATCGGTATGGTACAGTATGAGCAAAAATAGTTGCATCCGTCCTGTACTTTAAGGAAATATCGCGTCCGGTCGCCCCGACTGCATGAAGGTACGAACTCGCGCATGTCGGTGTGAGCCTCTATGATGGTGCGTTTCTGCCGGTCGGCTATCCAGATCATTATTTCATCGGGGAGCTGGCCCTTGCGGTTGGCTCCGGCCACTATGACAACTCCCGGAAGCGACTCCACTTCCTGAGGTTTGAGTTGTGCGTAACACCCTGTCACCACTATCCCTGCCTCGGGATATTTGCGGGCGAGCGAACGGATGAACTGGCGGCATTTTTTGTCGGCAAGCTCCGTCACAGAGCATGAATTGATTATTATGAGGTCTGGCTTGCCACCCGGCTCCACGCGCTGAATGCCCCGCTCGCTGAGGCGTCGGGCAAGAGTCGCGGTCTCGGCAAAATTGAGCTTGCACCCGAATGTGTGGTAAAGAGCTTTTTGGCAACCTAAATAATTATGATCAGTCATATTGTAATTTATATGGTGCAAAGTTAATCATTGTTGGGCAAATAATGCTATCTTTGCGGTGCAAGTTAGAAACTAATGGCTCGCTATTCACGTTAATATAATTATGGAACTGTTATTTAGGCTCTGTTGAATGGCCTGTGAGTAACATGTTTCCGTGTTTTATCAACCCAAATTCAAAGTAGAAAATGTTAAGCGAAGACCTACTTCAGATATATGCCGGCAGCTTCCGGGATAACTGGGAGTTGCCCGCCCTTACTGATTATGTAACAGGCGAAAAGCTCACTTATGGCGACTTGGCACGCCGCATTGCCCGCACTCATATTTTCTTTGAGATGTGTGGTGTGAAGCCGGGCGATAAGGTTGCGTTGCTCGGAAAGAATTCGGTGCCATGGGTGGTTTCATATATGGCTATCCTTACCTATGGTGCCGTTGTCGTTCCCATACTTCCTGACTTCAATCCGCAGGATGCGCAGCACATTGTAAATCATAGTGATTCGGTGATGCTGTTTGTCAGCGACCATATCTGGGAACACCTTGAGTTTGACCAGTTGCCGGCTATCAAACTGGCCATGTCGCTTGAATCGCAGCAGCTTCTCGGCTACCACATGACGGGAAATGACAAGGCCATGAAGATTATGGCCAATCTCCACAAGGCTTTCCATCGCCGTTATCCCCAGGGATTCGGCCCGCAGAATGTGGCCTACGGTATTTTCCCTAAGGACGCTGTGGCTGAAATAAACTACACTTCGGGCACCACCGGTTTCTCCAAAGGCGTGATGCTTACGCTGAATAACCTTTGTGGCAACGTTGTCTACGGCATCCGTTCGAAATTGCACTATAAAGGCTCGCGTTCGCTTGGTTTTCTCCCGCTTGCCCATGCCTATGGCTGTGCTTTCGATATGCTTGTGCCGCTCGCAGTAGGCTCGCACCTGACAGTCTTTGGCAAGATGCCTATCCCCAAGCTCCTTATCAAGGCAATGCAGGAAGTGAAGCCAACGCTCATTCTGTGTGTGCCTCTCGTGCTTGAAAAGATTTACAAGAAACAGCTCCTGCCTATCATTTCCAAACCCTCTATGCGTCGCATGATGGCCATTCCGTTCCTCCGCCAGAGAGTCTATTCAAAGATTCGCGCCAAGCTCGTTGAGGCGTTCGGCGGCGAGTTCGAGCAGGTTATCGCGGGCGGCGCGGCGCTAAACCCCGAGGTCGAGGAGTTCCTCTATAAGATTAAATTCCCATTCTCCGTGGGCTACGGCATGACCGAATGCGGCCCGCTTATCAGCTTCACCCCCTGGCGGCAGTTCATCCCCGGCTCTTCCGGCCGCACTCTGCCCGGCATCATGTACTCCAAAGTGCTGTCCGACAATGAGGCATATATCCCGGGCGAAATCTGCGTGAAAGGCGAGAACGTGATGAAGGGCTACTATAAGAACCCCGAGGCCACGGCCAATGTGCTTGATGAGGACGGATGGCTGCACACCGGCGATATGGGCACCATAGCCGATGCGGGCACTATCTTCATAAAGGGACGTTACAAGACGATGCTCCTGTCGGCCAACGGTCAGAATATTTATCCCGAGGAGATTGAGGCTAAGCTCAACAATCTGCCCTACGTGGCTGAGAGTCTTGTGGTTCAGCGCGGAAAAAAGCTCGTGGCTCTCGTTTATCCTGATTTCGAGGCCATGGACAAGTCGCGCCTAACCAACGAGATGATGCCCAAGGTTATGGAAAAGGTGCGCGAGGAACTCAATCGCCTCACCGCGCCCTACGAGCGCGTGGATGAAATTCAGCTCCGCGCCAACGAATTCGAAAAGACCCCCAAACGCTCAATCAAACGCTACCTCTACCAGTAATCCGCTAATTGACAGATGGTCAGATGGTTGTAAGGACGCGAAATTTCGCGTTCGGTGGTAAATCATTGCAAATCAAATGGTTGCGGATGCGACATGTTGCGTCCCTACTCTAACGCGCATATATTCAGTGAGTTAATATGGCTCCCGGTCAATTCGCTTCGGCGGTGCCGCGCTATAGGCGCGAATATATGGTTGGATGTTTATACCATAGCTGCGCCTGCGGCTTATAGTGGCCTAATTCTCTTATGTCGCCGATGGCGACAGTATAGCGCTGTAAGCGCTTGGAGGACAGTAGGCCACGTGCGAGGGAGGCATAGCCGACCGCTGCCGTGGTGTTATCCGAACACCCACAACCTCGCGCCGCGGCGGCGGTGCAACAATTCGGTATAAAGGCCATCTTCAACGGCCGTGGGGGGAGGATGCTGAAAAACCCCACGCTCGCGCTGACGCGCTTCGGGTGGGGCCTTCCTGTTTTGTCTTTGGTTGACGTGACTTGTCACGTCAGCGATTTATTTTTTCAAGCCGAGCTTTTTGAGCGTTGCGGAGGGTACTGCCTCTTTGTTGAGGTAGATATCCATTGTTTTTGCGCGGAAATAAGGCATTGACACATAGAAGTAACCGTCGTATATCTGATTCGTATCCCATGAGTTCTTAACCTTGTAGTAGGGGTTGCCTTTCTGGTCGACGGCTTTGCCCACGATTACCATGCCATGGTCGTCGGTGGTTTCCTGACGGTCAAACATATCCTGACGCACCTCCTGGGTAATCTCCCTCTCTTCCGCGGGGCCGTTGAATTTGTAGCGTTCGCTTTCGCGGTCCTTGTCGGAGAGTTTCACCCAGCGGGCAAGCTCGGTGCCTTCCATGTCGCCGGCATTTTTCTCCTTGGGCATCACGGCAAAGCCGTTGTTCCACTTGAAACCGCTTTCGCTCACGTCGGCAGCCCAGTTGACTGAGTAACCGTTTTCAAGGGCATTGTCAACGATAGCCTGCATCTCATCCAGGGGCACATTGTAATACTTTCCTGCAAGCCAGTTGTCGGCAACTTCGAGCACAAACGGCTTATAGAAAGGATGATGTGTGAAAGATGTTATTGCAACGTAGTCATCCATCTTCAGCGGTAGAGATGCGGCAAAACTCTGCGGAGTGTAGGTTTTGCCTTCATATTCAAAAGTTTCGGGGAGTTCGCCGAGGTATGCGTCAAGAACTCCGTTCAAAGCTTTGCGCCAGGCAGTGGTGAGGCGTTTACCGGGCTTCTTGACAACGGCTTTGACCACTCCGCTCAACACATCGGCCATCTCATAGTGAGAGTGCTTGTCCTCTCCGTAGTTGAGGCCGCGGTAGGCTTCCTCGGGTACAATACCATAGACTTCCCACACGTAGGGCACATCAAGTCCGCTCCCACCCTGGGCAAAGTTGGTTTCGCCATACATTCTCACGTAGCGGTCGGCCTTGTCATCGTAGCAGTGTCGAACAACGAACATTTCGGAGAGGTCCATTTCCTTGCCGGTCTTGCGTAGAAGTTCATCTTCAAAAAATGACAAGCCGGAGAAACACCAGCATGTGCCGGATTTGTTCTGGTCCTTTACCGGGGTGGTTTTCACCAGTTTCACGTCGGTGAATTTGAATCCCATGCTGTCAGGCGCTGCGGCTTTTTCATCGGCAGCCATGGCTCCGGCAGCCATCATGGCAGCCATGGAGCAGAGTATGAATTTTTTCATGTATGATTGGTATTAATGATTGTTGCTGTTTTCCAACCGCAAAGTTACGTTTTTTTCTCCAACCCTGACAATTGTTGCCGTTTTTTTCATGATTCGGTTTTTTTGGCGTAAATTTGCGGATAAACTGACAAATTTGAAACCAATCCATATATTTTGACCAATTATGTATAAAATACTTAAAAAGGAGCACTTCTCGGAACATGTGGTAAAGTTCGTGGTTGAGGCTCCTGATGTGGCTCGTTCGCGCCGTCCGGGGCATTTTGTGATTGTGCGCGTGGGCGAAAAAGGAGAGCGCATACCGCTTACAATAGCCGACGCCGACCCGAATTGCGGCACAATTATGCTGGTGGTGCAGGAGGTAGGGGAGTCTACGCGTAAAATATGCGCCCTCGAGACTGGCGATGAGTTCACGGATTTGGTTGGCCCGCTCGGTCAGGCAACCCATGTGGCTAATGTCGGTACTGTAGTGTGTTGCGGAGGCGGCGTGGGTGTCGCTCCTCTTCTGCCTATCATCAAGGCCATGAAGGAGGCCGGCAACAGGGTGATAACCATTCTTGCGGCTCGCAGCAAGGATTTGATTATACTTGAGGATCAGGTGCGCCCCTACAGCGATGAGGTCATTGTGATGACCGATGACGGTTCGGCCGGCCGGAAAGGACTGGTGACCGCCGGGCTGGAGGAAGTGATTAACCGCGAGACAGTGAACCAGGTGGTGGCCATTGGGCCGGCCGTTATGATGAAGTTCGTGGCATTGCTCACCAAGAAGTATGACATCCCCACTATGGTTTCACTCAATACGATTATGGTTGATGGCACCGGAATGTGTGGCGCGTGCCGAATAACTGTCGACGGACGCACTAAGTTTGTGTGCATCGATGGCCCGGAATTTGATGCCCACAAGGTTGATTTTGATGAAATGATTATGCGCTTGCGCTCTTATAATTGATATTATGGAACAGAACAAAGTTGAACGCGTAGTGCCACGCGACGCCGAGTGGCGTGAAGAATTGCGAAAATCCATTCCCGTAAAGGAGCGCACGGCCATAAAGCGTGTGGTCATGCCTCAGCTTTCAGGCGAATTCAGGGTGACAAACAATGAGGAAGTTAACTGCGGACTCTCGCGGGAGCAGGCTGTGGTTGAGGCTTCGCGATGCATGGATTGCCCCGACCCGCAGTGTATGACCGGTTGTCCCGTGGGAATTGACATCCCCGGGTTCATTAAGAATATTGAACGCGGCGAATTTCTCGAGGCCGCTTCGGTGCTGCGTGCTACTTCGGCGCTCCCGGCTGTTTGCGGTCGTGTCTGCCCGCAGGAAAAGCAGTGTGAAAGCCGTTGCATTTATCATAAGATGAAAAAACAGCCCGTTGCCATAGGCTATCTTGAGCGTTTTGCCGCCGATGCCGAACTGGCTGCAAAAGCTCCTGAGAGGGCGGCCGTTCCCGCCGATGCCATAAAAATCGCCGTGGCCGGCAGCGGCCCTGCCGGACTCTCGTTTGCCGGAGAAATGGCTCGCCTCGGTTATGCGGTGACTGTCTATGAGGCCTTGCATGAGATTGGCGGGGTGCTCATTTACGGCATTCCTGAGTTCCGACTTCCCAACTCTATTGTCGAGGCTGAGATTGAGCGTCTCAAGGCGGCCGGAGTCACTTTCGTTAAGGATTGCATCATTGGCAAGACCTTCAGCTACGATGATTTGCGCAGCATGGGTTATCGCGGACTGTTCGTGGCTTCCGGGGCCGGCCTGCCACGCTTCGATGTGCAGAACGGCGCGGTGTACTGCGTGGCGATGTACGACATGCGCTTGCAGGAGCTGTATCGCTTTGCG
>ENA-ORCP01000749-ORCP01000749.1-human-gut-metagenome-genome-assembly--contig:-NODE-749-length-28986-cov-4.960324_pt1 | contig 28986 bp, 30 predicted proteins | sample MGYA00242990_ERZ507991 | MGnify/ENA primary metagenome ERZ507991 (study PRJEB26167, sample SAMN06115496) | human gut metagenome | host: Homo sapiens | place: China:Henan | collected 2015-05-07 | study... | reverse complement strand
GTACTTTCTTGTTGAGCTCAAGCTCCGGATTACTTTCCCCATACTCAAATCCCATCTGCTGGAAAATAGGCACAAATTACGTTTTGAGGGAGCATTGAAAGGTAAAAGAACGTCATTTTTAAGATATGACATAGTGACGGACGCACAAGGACAAGACAAACGGCACCTTGAAAACTGAATACTCAGAGCTGAAGTTGAGAAGCTCGAAAAACACAGCAGCGACTTATGATCGGCTTGATTTCATAGGGGGCGACGCACCAAACGTACTAACTCATGAGGAGGTGAGAATGGTGAAAAGAATTCTTTGCTTTGCATTTAGTGTGATATGTTTCCTTTATGGTGGCTGCTACCTTGAGAAGAATGGGACTGAGGAACTCCCGACGCAGGATGAATTTATGGAATACACAATGGAGAAGAAGGACATAGCAGTTGAAGCATATCATACAATTAAGGACTGGATTGTCACACATTTTATCGAATTGTAAAATTTGTGGGGTGCGCGCCTTGTGTATGCACCCCAGAAAGGAAGGACATCGTTATGAATACGACTAAAATTATTATTCTGGCAATTATTTTCGGACTTGGCATTCTCTTCTTATGCCTGGCTTTTCACAAAAAGAAGGGAAAAAAGAAGCTTATCAAGGATACCGAATGGAAGGAAACAGAACAAAGACGTAAGGCGGCGAACGAGGCCGCTACAAAGATGTGTGAACATCGGATGAACAACAGGGGTAGCGAAGCACTCCAGATCAAAAAGGTCATCAATCAGCAGCACATCAATGTAAACATCAGCGCACTAAACAGTGCTCAGAACAAAATCATGCGCATCTGTGCTCATGCCGAAAAAATTCGTGATAACATCAGTAGATACCGAAATAATCCGAATTACCTCAAGCAGTTGTATCGTGAAGGCGTAGGAGTTTCTAATGAAGCACACAAGCTCAGACTGGAGATCCAAGCCCTGAGAGATATGATTTATCGAATGGGGGCCACCAACCATTCTATTCGTGCGCTTCACAAGCAGGTCAATGCATTCTATAAAAGTGTTTACGAGGATGAGATTGAGCTAAATAATCGCAACAGAATTCTTCGAAACTACATAGGTAGAAACTTTGGCCCAGAAGAGCACAGATGGAACGAGAATATCGAGAAACGCGTAATGTTAAAACGCGCAAGTTAAAGTTCTAGATCGATTCACACATACCAAACTAGTGAAGCAGGGAGGTATAGTCTTTGCTTCACAGAAAGGAGATCTTTTATGGGTATAAAATCCAAAAAGGCATTTATCTACTGCTGCATACTGATTAGTCTCTCATTTATAATATCTTTTCGACCAATGATTTTAAGTACATATGCTTCCTCTAACGGTAATAGTAATCTTTTCTATCTGGGGACATTCTTACCAATGCTGGCTCTTTTCTTGTTTGCTTCACGATATATGGAGTCTGCTTTTGGTATGTTTAGCTGTACTTTTGCAACTGTTCTCACACTTGGAAATGCTTCGGCAATGCCGCTTCTCAGATATACGAGTGCCTATGAAGTGGACAACGTGTTGAAATACTCAAAAAGCCTATGTTTGAATTCCTTGACAACAGTACTTCTTGTGCCTACTGTTTGGTTCATTCTCTGGCTTTGTAATTTGGTATATGCTGAACCAAAACATCACAAATGGATCTGTGGTGGCTATCTTGGGATATCAGGCGTACTCACACTAGCAATTTTTTTCCTAACTGACAAGAATTCCGGAACAACCATCTTACGTCTTCCGGGAATCAGTCTCCAAGCTGCACTTCCAGTAATGATAATTTCGATTTTCGGGGTATCATTGGCATGGCATATTCAGAAACGAAGTATGCGAATCGCCGCATTAGTTGCGGTTGGGATTATAAATGGTGTCCTTTTCGCAAGAGGTGAAACCGGCATTCCTTTAATAACCCTGCTATCATTTTGCCTTTGGTACAATCTGCTACAGCCTACTAAATATCCTCTGGTCTCTGTGTTGATCCCTATTGTATTAGGATGTGGTGCAACTGGAGTAATTGTAATCCATAAGCTTGCATCAGTTTTGCCTTCAACGGGATTGTTACATACGTTATCAGCTAAAATCGAAGGCAGGATTTTTTTGGACTCTGTAGATCAGGTAGAACGTGCGCTTAGAAGCATCTGGACTGGCGGATTCTTGGGTACAAGCGGCTATAACATCAACGTTCCGGAGGCATCAAGTGATTTTTGTCTGGCCACGATTCTCCATTACTCTGGTCTGATGTTCTTAATTCTAATGCTTGCAGCTGCAATACCCATGTTTTATTCCGGTACTAAGTATTACACGAATAGGAAGCATGATCTGTGTACTGATCTTGGGAGCGTATCAATGGCTGTGATATTTACAATGGCGTTCTACAACATACTAATGTGCTGCTCTTACTTGCCGGTACTAGGGTCGCAACCGCCATTCACAGGAGTTTCGATCACGTACTCGATCTTATCGGCGTTTTTACTCGGATCAATCTCATTCTCAAACGAAACGGTCTGTGATTTCATTGATAAACTGAAAGGAAGTCTTGAACATGCGCAATGCTAAGAGAAACACCCTGATCATCACTGCTCTTATGGTTGCTTTTAGCATCCTTGCTGTGACATCGCTCTCTAAGTTGATACTCACTTCACCAAAACATGAACTCACGGGATTAGAGTATATTCTAGGAGACATGGAATACGCTGTGGGAAACGACTACGGTCTCATCTATAGTATTGACGGAACACAGATCGCCGAAGAAAACGATGGACATTACTCTGCCATCAACGGATATTCCGAGATAATTGGTGATGAGAGTGGTGGGATGATATATGAGCTGAAATCTATTCTGTTAGCAAATTCGTGTGATGCGAATAAAAGAAACAGAACTGGTAACAGCATTGTTGCAACTCTACATTCAACCGGACAAGCGACAGCACATACCGTTTTGTCAGATTATGGTGAAGATGTGGAGGCAAGCATTTGTGTTGTTCTGAAGGACGGCGCAGTCCTTGTGTCAGCAACCAATGCGTCCTATTCGCCACAGGCATTTCTGGATCCAGATCGATACAAAGATTTGTATGTAGACTATAATGCAGCAGAAGCTGCAAAAGGATCGTCCTTTAAGCCCATTGTGTATAGAATGCTTTTGGGTCACCTTGAAGAGTTGTCGGATGGAATGGCTTTTGTTGGTACGGACTTTGAAGATTTATCTGAAGTAAATGTTTACGGAAATGTGATCCATAATTATGATTACTACTACTCTGCCAACTATGATACACTGCGTAGTGATGGTACGTACTCCAGAATATGCAGTCTTTCAACCCTTCTCCAGTATTCATCCAACACTGCGCCGGTACGTCTTACACAAGATATCGGGTTTAAAAAGTCGTATCAGTATATTAACAAATTATACGGCCTTGACCAGCCGCTTAACACGGATGTTAATACACTAACAGTGGAACCAATTCTATCCGAAGAGAGACTGCCTTATTTCTTCTTTGGTCAGGATGCATCTGTTCCTGCTGTAAGAATGGCTCAGTTATACAATTATTGCGTTTCAGGTGATTACTATGTCCCTTTTTACTGTGCTTCTGTAAAAAATCCGGACGGCACGACTATATATATGGCAAATCCTGAACCCAAAGCTCAATATAGTATGGACATCTCTGTTCGGGACGATATTCTTGTAAATGCACTCTCAGATACCTTTGAGTCATACTTGAATGACAGGTTAATAGCAATCTATCCGAAAGAGCTACTGTACTCAAGACGAATACTCACAAAGAGTGGTACGGCTGAGAATGAGGACGGTACCGAGAATAGAGTCCTGATGATGAGCATTTTAAATGAGGAGCGATCTGACGTAATCTGTACTGCGTGTATTTGTGTCAACGGTACGAGTTCTTCAATCACCAACGCTGCTTTCATTGAAAAGCTTTTCTCTGTACTCGAGTCTATAAAAATTGTCTAAGGAGGAGATAATATGAAAAACAAAGTAAAAGGCGTTCTTGTCGTAATATTAGTAGCAATTATTGCAATCTGCCTTATAAAGGTATTTAGCGGAGAAGAGCCTGTTAATGATATCCGTGAGAAGGATAAGGGCTCCTATTCCTATTACTATGCAGATCCTTCTCTGCCATCAAAAGAAACGGATAAAGGTATCAACTTCTACGACAAGTAAGCGAATCAACGTAAAAATTTATCTTGAAGAGAACACTAAAAAAATATCATCAACTGTCTATTATAGTAATGAAGATGATATATTAATCTTTGAGGTGAGGTTATTACCATCATCTGCTGGAACACAAAAAACAACCACTGACATGTGTCCAGCAGAGATCCTCAAAAATTACAAAAAATATTCTTCAAATCCTAAAATAGTAAGTCGGTAATGCTATTATAGAGTAGAGGCACAGAGAGCTACAAAAGTCAGATGTTACGCTTTGAGCGAGACATAGTCTGAGATTGCTAGTAATCAGTAAAGTGCATCCGACCACAAAGATGTGACATCATGAGTGCATTGATTACTAGTGGATCTACAATGGGCTTCGCTTAAGTTTTGTTCAAATCGACGAAATCGTAGGTTTAGCCTCAAAAAATGCCGAAAACGACATATGAAAATAAAAAGCGAACATTACGACATCAGAGTCTTGACAAACGGCACCTTGAAAACTGAATACTCAAAGCTGAAGTTGAGAAGCTCAAAAAAACACAACAGCGACTATGATCGGCTTGATTTCATAGGGGCGGCGCACCGAACGTACTATCGCATGAGGAGGTGAGAATTAATGTTCAGAGACAAGTTCTTCCCAAGCATTATTTCTACAGCAAGATATGGATTTGGCAAAAAGAACGCTCCAAATATTGGTGATCAGCGAACAGAATTGACCGAAGTACTTCGTGAGCTCTGTAGTGGTGGAGCAAATTCAAGAATGTACATTGACACCTGTGTATTGCTTCATCAATATGGTTCGGATTTGCTTGATGCAATTGAAAAGGTGTTTTCCGCTTATCATCTGAAGCTTTGTGTTCCAACATCAGTTCTGTACGAGCTTGAAAACGTTGGAAATAAGGATGAGACTCAGAGAGCGATAAGCCGTAAAATGCTCGAAAAGATCACAGCACTAGAGCAAAATGAAACTGTGCGTATCGTACTTACAAACAGCCCCAAGTTCACAGATGCTGGATTGCTTTCAAGATTTGTAACCGAGTGCCAATTTCACGATATCATCCTTCTGACACAAGATCGTGAATTTGCAAAAAAGGCCCAGCAGCTTCCATCTTTCCTTGACGGTTGCGTGAATGTAACCCACCAAATTAAAGCATATAAGCTGACTGCACAGGGCAGTCTAATCGAAAATGATGAGTGTCATATAATTGAAAGAAAGGTATTCAACCATGGCAAACCTAAAATTTACAGCAAAGAACAACTTCCCTACCCGTGTTTTTACTCCTATGTCTAATGCTCCGACAGTGAGTAAGGTTCTTTCTCTGAAGCAACTCAGATTCGATATTGACCCTACAACAGGAAAGCGTCGCAGTAAGGATGGCAGAAAGCAAAATCCTAACACTCCACTTGCTGAGGCGATTTCTTATCGCTACGGTTATTTTGAGTCTGTGCATGTTAAGATCAGAGCCATTAGTTCTACGGCACAGAATGCCGGCATGATCAATTTCAGCGAGCTGTACCCGATTCGCCCCGATGAAGTCCTGCAGCTCGTGATCTCTCTGAAAAATGCTGGAATTATCATCCGTTATACTAACTACAGCAACTGCGTTTACATCGAGCTGAATCCAATTGCAAAGAAGTTTTATGACAAGGAATTCGCCATCCTTCACGCCCTCAGGTCCATCAGCAAGAAGCACATTGACGAGTGCTACTATGAGTGTGTTCTTGCGGATACATACGGTAATGAGAAGTATGTTGCGGATATTATCTACAGAGAAGGAAATCGAGTTACCTTTGTCATTACAGCACTTTCTCAGAAGGTCATGTTTCCTGCACAGCTTGAACGAATCGTCAAAATTGCAAACAGATTAAAGACAGTGACTGTTGTGATTTCCCCCTCCGTTAACATTAACGAACTGATGAATAGGCTCAAATATACGGTAAACCCTGGCGTAAGCATCAAACTCGTTCCGTTCAATCAGATCAACCTTCTGTAAATTCAAACTACATCTCCGGTGCTGGGAAACTGCCTCAGTACCGGATCCCGAAAAGGAGCATATAGTATGATGTACATTATCATAATCGGTTCCATTGTAGCAATACTGTGGATACTATCAGATGGTCTGAGAGGTTCATCGAAAAGCAAGACCAGCAACGATAGATACTCAAAGATCAATTCACAGCAGTCCAAGGACGATGGAACACATCTGGGAAAACGACACACGGTTTTTGATTGGTTATTTAAGTCCCGTCATTAACAGAAAGGAGAATCTCATGGACAATATTTATTCAAAGTTTACCTGCAGACTGATCGATGAGCATCTTGTATCCGATCCCACACAGCTCAAGGATATTGACCACATCTGTGATATGAATGATACCCAGACGACAGTATGCAAGATCTTTGAGCAGCAGAAGGCTGGGAACTACATCCTTGTTGTAACGGATTCATCAGACATCTGCAATCTTGTTCTTGCATTTAATCCTACATTAAAGGATCACAAAGTGTCTGTATTATGCAATGATGTGCTGCATGCAGATGATGCAATTGCAGAGTTTGAAAGACTTGAAAGACTTCTTCATGCTGAGTCCGGAATCGAGTATTTCCCCGCAAAGGAAATCGAGGAAGGTCTGTTTGAGACAGATACTGGTCAGCTTCTCTACAATTGCACTGACGTGCATGCAAAACCTGACGAGAATACCAAGCTTTTATATTCGTCTGATGGACAGCTGTGGGGATACGTTCTTCCCTATGCTGCTACATCATTCGTTGGAGAGCTTCATAGTCACCTTGAAAACTTGTCTTTGTCTGAACGAACTCAGGTTGCGGTTGCGGCTGTAAATCGCTTTAAAGAAGAGCGTCTGTCTAATTCTATTTTCCTCTTTAATACAGAAAATGGACTCGCAATCCATCCTATCGGGGCTCCGACTACCTGTTCCGATAAAGAGCTGTACGTTCTTCTCTACGAGATTTACTTTGGGCATGTACCGTTGAAGGACAGAATGCTTTCGCTTATTGAAGACAGAATGAATCATGCAGAGTATCCAACTTCATTATTCGAATTTTTTGAGAGTGCCTTTGTGGACAAGATTTACCCTGCTCTGTCCTGCATGACAGCTACACTGGATTCACTGGATTATGTGCTTCACCGTATGATGTGGTTTACCACTAAGGAGGTATGAAATATGATCGATATCAAAACTTTCAATACAGTAGGACTCACCATTGCTGGCAGAAGACACATCTCGATGGGGAAAGATAATGAGGATGGTTATGAGGTCTTCGAGGATGAGCGGCTGCTGGCACTTTGCGTGGCTGACGGATGCAGCGAAAGTCCGTGCGCAAAGGCTGCAAGTGAGGCGGTTCTGGAGGCACTGATCGAATTCGCTCAGGGTGACATCTGGGAAATGAAGGCAAAACAGCTCAAAACAAGTGTGCTGAAAACGATTGACAAGTACCTGTTGGCAGCACCCTATGAATACCGACTCCTCGCATGCACATGTGCACTCGTTATCTATAACAAAGTCTCGGACAGCTATATTTCGCTCGCAATCGGCGATTGTCAGGCATTGGTTATGACAGAGGAACTCGAACCCAAGCAGCTTCTTGCACCTGTGAACATTTTTAGACATCGGGAACACACGGTATTCGCCAATAGCTCGATGGCAGCAAATGCAATGAAGATCGAGATAGGCTCTGCTAACAATATTGCTGGATTTGTTCTTGTCAGTGACGGAGCCGAAAGTCTCTGTGACCCTGCCAATGCGGACGATCTGATGCAGCTTTCCTCTATTTGCATTCTTTCCAAGGAAAATGCCCAGACAGCACTCGAAGAACATATTTCAAATGTCATCGCCCCTACGACCAATGATGATATTACAGTGCTTCTGACTATGCGAAAGAATAGTGATCGAATCACCAGTATAGCTGAAGCAACTTGTAATACGATCTTTGATACACCTATCACTGACACCGAAGAAACTGACGAATACATGACTAATGAGGGCAATACAGATGAAGACAACATAGATAGAGACGACATCGCCGAAGCCGCACCCTCATCTGCATTACTCGATTTCCTTGAAACACCCAGAACTGCTGAAGAACTTGTTGTCGCTGGCTATTGTATTCCATCTGAAGTTTTGTCCTATCTTTACCCCTTGATCAAGGAAGGATTCATCTCCTACAGTGATTATCATTTCTCAGCCGTAAAAGGAGGTTAACCATGTGCGATTATATCTCTTATCTCAAGCAGGTTTATCCGCAGGGGGCGCATTTTGATGCGCTCCTTCCCAAGGCGACTAACAGGAATTGTTATGATCTCAGCAAATATGATCTTGAATGTCTCGGTGAAATCGGAAAAGGCGCTCTTAGTACTGTTTATATGGTCAGAGATAAGAAGCGTCATATCTATGCTTGCAAGCTTACTTCTCTGAAGCATATTAACGGAGGATCATGCCCAGCTTCTTTTGTTGCAAAACAAGCACTCGAAGAAATCAATCATTTGTTGAGACTTCAAAAAAAACATGTCTATGGAATCATGCCAATATACAGCCATTATCCTTCAGTAAATGAGATCGCAATGTACGCAAGGGTATATAAGTTCCTCCCCAAGTCGCTTATACCTGAAAGCAGCATTATTATCGAACTCCTTCCTCTTGCCGTTCCTTTCACTGTATTCGTCGATGAATTGCATCGCACGAGGAGACGGCTGAATGTCAAGCAGGCATGTGCCGTTTTTCTCGATATTCTGTCCCCACTGGAACATATGCATAAAGCTAAGGTCATACACAGAGATATAAAGCTCGACAACTTGATGCTAATAAGGTTGCCCGATGGTACCATTCGAGTAGCAATATCCGATTTCAATATCAGCCGTGAATTTTTAGGAACATCAGTAAGTCAGTATACGCCAATGGGTACACCGGGTTATAATCCCCGCATCGATGAAAAAACACTCAAACCATCTCATATGGCTAAATCTGATGCTGAAAAATATGATCTGTATGCAGCGGCACAGTGCATGTATATATTGCTGAACAGAGGTATGATGGCACCGAACCGTGGTAATGTCCCTGCACCAAAAGATAGCCCTTCATACGAATTCGCAGAGCTCTTGAGAAGCATTTTGAATCCTAATATTTCTAAGAGTCCAAGCTGTAGTGAAGTGCGGAAAAAGCTTGAAAGAATGCTTAAGCAAGATTATACTAAAAGAAAACCAGAACCAAGAGGTCATGGAAACTTTATGTACCACAAGCCGCATTTAAAACGTTACTTCTGATTCAGTATCAGGTCTGTAGCATATACACGTACAAGTCTTAATCTGTTACATCCCTTATGTTGTTTGCAACTAAGAGTTTGTCATACAGTAGAATTTTTGAAGGAGAGAACGATATGAAGAAAAATATTTTTGTAAATCTTTCAAACCATCCATCCCAGAGATGGTGTCAGGAACAGAAGGAGGCGGTAGATAAAATTGTTCCTGATGCACAAATCATGGATTATCCCTTTCCATCTGTAGACAGTTCGTTAAACGAGGCTCAGATACTCAAGTTAGCAGATCAGTTGGCAGATGAAATCGTTGTGCTTGAGCCTTCTGCGGTTATGTGCCAAGGTGAATTTGGACTCACTTTCGCCCTTGTGTCTATTCTGAAGAAAAACGGAATCAAAGTTGTATACAGTTGTTCGGAGCGTAAAACTACAGAACATCAGACAGAGAGAGGAACAGAAAAAATATCTACGTTCATGTTTGTCAAGTTCAGGGAGTATTAGTTTCTATTCCGAGACCGTACAATGATTTGTGATACGCTCCATTGTCTTCAAAAAAATTTCCTTACAAAGCCATAAAAGTTATTGTCTGTTCCGATATTGTTTTTATGTAAGGGGTAACAAACACCCCAATGCGTAAATCGCATGATAAAAGGATTTTTGAAAACAAACGGAGGAGAATATTATGAAAAACACAATGAACGCACAGGTATTCTGCAAGAAGAACGATGTTAACACACTCGATTTTTACTTCAGAATTCACGAGCTTGAGATGTATCTTTTTACAACCAGGTATTATTCAGATCCAATCTATCAGGCATATTGCAATGGGCGGTGAATCGAAGATGCCTACAATAGAACCTGTATGTTCAGACAGCAGAAACTGAGAGAGCGTATTCTGAAAATGGCAAAGTATACCGCCAATGAAAATGATATCAATCTGTTCAAGGGCTTTCAACGTAGAAAGCATCTTGACGATGATGTTGAGATAGCTTAATATTTTGAGTAAGTCAGTAGTATATAACGGATACAACTGGAGGGTTGTCTTATGAATGAAAGAGATGGTTATTCGATGAATATTGCCAATGCAGTCTGTGACTTTCTTAATGAGGATGACTGGCATTTCTCCTTTGACGAGAATCGTGGCATCTTTAAGTTTGGTCTGGGGCTTAAAGGCAAGTTGAAGAAAATCAATTACATTGTCGACATCAAGAATGACGAATATCTCGTTTATGCTATCTGTCCGTTGGGCGCTGATGAGGATGATTCCAAGATGATGGCGAATATGGCAGAATTTATTTGCCGGGCGAACTATGGCTTGAAAATGGGAAATTTCGAATTGGACTTCGATGATGGCGAGGTTCGTTTTAAAGTTCATGTTCTCTGCAAAGGGACCACTCCTACTGCTGAGATGATCAAGCGAAGCGTCTATTGCCCTGCAACCATGTTCGACTATTATGGCTCCGGGATTGTAGACATTATCTTTACTGAAACTTCCGGAAAATCTGCAGTTGAGAAATGCGAAAAGCACAGCGAGAACGAGATTCGCAGCATTCTTGCCGAACTGCTTAGTGATGATGAAGCCGTTTCATCTGATGAAGGCGACATGGACGCAATGATTGCACGTCTCGCTACACGTTTCGGAATTACTGACACCGATGAGGCAGAACAGTCCTCAGAGGGCGAAGACTGCGTTGAGATCCATACGGATCTGTTTAATAAGAAGGGAGAAACAGGCACATGAATGTTCAGGTAAAGTCAAGTAACGGCATCACGCTCGTGCCGATGGATACCCGTCTTCTTGCTGACCGTAAGGTATTTGTCGAGGGAGAGATCAATCAAGAGAAGGCTTGTCTTTTCGTCAAGCAGATCCTTTTCTTATGCAATGAAGACAGTATCAAGCCTATTGATGTACTGATCAACAGTCCGGGTGGCGAGATATCATCAGGCTTACTTATGTATGATTGCATCCAGTCCTGCAAGACTCCTATTCGTATGTACTGTATGGGAACAGCTTACTCTATGGGGGCTCTACTGTTTGCAAGTGGAAACCACGGCAGATACATGTTCTCTCACAGTGAGCTGATGCTACATGAGCCGATTCTGGGAAGCCGTGTCGGCGGTAATGCCTCTTCTATTCGTTCGATTTCTGACAGCCTTATGGAGACAAGAAATAAAATGAACCAGATTCTCGCAAAGCATACAGGTAAAGCTGTAAAGGAGATCGAAGAAGCAACCCGCTTCGATCATTACTATAGTCCGGAAGAGAGCGTAGACTTCGGACTTGCAGACGAAATTGTTGACTTCAATAAACTGATGGAGGTAAAATCATGAAGGCGGATAGAATGATTCTCGGAGAAGGTCCTAATGCAGTCTATAGTACTGACTGTAACGAAACCGGTCTGAACAATAACGTGATCGTTTGTGCGAGCAGTGGCTGTGGTAAGACAATGTCCATAACGGAGCCTTGTCTATTTGAAACATTCAATTCCAGCCTTATCGTTACCTGCACCAAGCGGAGGATTGTTGACAAGTATAGAGATGTCTTTCTAAAAAGAGGCTATATCGTACAGGATCTTAATTTTGTCAGACCGACTGAAAGCAATGTCACATATGATCCGCTTGCATATGTAAATAGCTATTCGGATATCACCTTTCTTGCGGAATCTATTGTAAAGGCTAATCCTAGGAAAGATAACACTACTGCCGATCCGTACTGGGATGATGCGTCAATCAGTCTCCTTTCTGCGTTGATCTCCTACGTGTTGATGACAGAGGACAAGCCCACATTTGCTGACGTGCTGAAGCTGAATGACGACCTCACGATTACAGAGGGGGGCAGCCAAATTGAAACATCCCTTGACACCAAGTTCGCACGAATCGCACAGAAGGATCTGCACTGCTTTGCTGTGACTTGCTGGAATTCATTCAAGGTGTTACCTATCAGGACGGCGAGATGCGTTTATGGGGCGCTGAATACAACCATAGATACGATTTTCTCTCCGGAGTTGCGCAAGATGATTTCTAGCAAAGATAAGGTAGAGTTTGAAGAGATCGCCAATCGCAAGACGGTTCTCTTCATCACAACATCAGCAGTAAACCCAAGTCTAAATTGTTATACAAACATGTGTTTTTCACAGATGTTCAAGCAGTTGTTTGAGTATGCAGAATCATTGCCAAGTGGAAAACTTCCAATTCCCGTGAGCGTTTTTGCTGATGACTTTGCTACCAGCTCACGGATTCTCAACTTTCCAGAGTACATTTCCATCTTTCGTGAAAAACAAATCAGCGTGATGTTGCTCCTTCAGTCAGAAGCCCAACTCGAAAGAATGTACGGCTATGAGGATGCTGTAACCATTATCGACAACTGCGATACATACGTTTATATGGGCGGAATGAATCTCAAGACTTGTCGCAGTATCAGCGAACGCCTCAATATGCCACTTGAAGATGTCCTCTATATGCCATTAGGTCATGAGGTGATTTTTAGACGTGGGCAGCGTCCCATTCTAACACGGAGATACGATGTAATTCATGACAAAACATATCAGAAAATCACACAGGATTATGAAGAGCATCTCCAAGAAGCTGAGAAAAATGAAAGAAGATAGTTGTAGTGTGGTATCTATATTGTTGTTTTGATTTGTACTAAGATATTGGTTCGATGCGTGAACTTCACAAAAATCATAAATAGGACTTGAAAACAACAATAGAATGTGATATAATCTATTTAAATATATTCATAGCTTAATATTGGATTTGTATTAAATGACAAAATTCAAACAATTCAATAATTACATTGGGGTGATGCACTTGTCTAATATTGTCTTAACCAATATCAGCAGAATGCGAAAAGGATTCCCATTTCAAAACTATCACACAGATGACATGGAAATTATCCGTGGGCGATATACTAACGAAGCTCCTGTTAAGTACCTGCTCAATTCTATTTACAGGGGTGATTCCGGGGAAAACTGTACAATCATTGCGATTACCACACCGGAGGCACAGGAAGCATTCATAGCTTTTCGCAAGACTATCAGACGTTATTGCAAAAGAAACAATTACTCAAATCTGTCAATTGAAAGCATTACTTACGATAAAAACTTCGGTACGGTTATTTCTGAAATCATTAACAGAGTAAAGAAAAAAGACCGTGTCTATATCGATACGACCGGCGGCTTCCGCGATTCTGTATACATCCTTATGGCATCTGTACGTATATTGGAATATTCTGGTGTTAGACTTGAAAAAGCCGTATACTCCGTCCTGAACAACTTTAAACCACCTAAGAAAAACCAGGATGATTCTCCTAAGCTACCAAAAAAGAAGACCCAAAAACCTAATCGGATTGACGATATAACCGCTACCTACAATATGTTCAATCTCATTAACGCAGCAAACAGTTTCACTTCATTTGGTAACGCTGAGGAACTCACTGCCTTTTTCGCTGAAAGTCATAATTCTGACATTAAGAAGGCAATCGATGTTATGAGGCGATTTTCTAATGAAGTCGCATTGTGCAGAACTTCTAACCTTAACGACCTGATCTATGAACTGAATGAAATATTGACAAACATTCAGACTATGGATACAGATGATGAATCAGAAATATTATTCAAAAGCATATCTGGTGTCATCAGAGAGAAACTGGGCGCAAGTTCTGGAGAAGAAATTGACTGTCTTGATATTATCACTTGGTGTCTTGACAACCGAATGATTCAGCAGGCTGTTACAATTTATGTAGAGAGAATACCAGAATATTTATTCGGTTCAAAGATTCTGGTGTACAATCCTAAAAAAGTTAATACAGCAGATTTCCGAAAGGATTTTGATATATACTACAACCTACTATACAACGGATTTTTGAAACTCACAACCAGCATTACACTGTCGGAATACCCCGTCGGAAATCTGCTTTTAAGGCTACAAAGGAATAAGCTTGTGTATAATGAAATATGTACCTTAACAAGCATTAACAACCTAAGCATAAAGGAACAATTAACACAAGATGAGCGGAGAGGCATTTTGAATCTGATCCGTGTAAAAAATGCGCTGTTCTCCGAGACGGGCATCAGGCGGTCAGCGGAGGAAACCGAAAGCAAAAGACAAAACACCAAGCTGCGTGATTTTGCGGAAAGCGATATTTTTGAAACCGCGGCATCAAACACAGCAGCTTTTGTTAATGGATTATTAAAGAAGAATGAATATATACGCTTGTTACAAGGGGAATGCACTCCGTATAATCCAAGAGTGTGGAGTGTCGCTGATATAAATGTGGTTGAACATATGGAGCGTACTTTAAGCGAGAACAAGGATATGTATTCGGTAAGCTCTCGTGTTGAACACGATGACATAAAAGCGTTGCTTCGTGATCTTGTTTATGTCAAGCGATATATCCGAAACGCCTTAAATCATGCAAGCGAGGAAAGACACATAGCAGACGAATATGATGAATATTTCAGGGAAATGGGATATAACGTCTCAACTGAATTATCCGTCAAAGAAATAGAGTCTGTTATCCGAAAAGCCGTAGATCTTATAAGAAAAATTACTTGTTAATAGGAGCAAGACATGAGACATAGAGATTTTTATAATGGATTTGAGATTGAGGACGGTGTTTTTGTATCTGTAGAAGGAGAAACCGAAAAAAAAGTAATGCCAGAAGGAGCAACACTTGTAAGATATAATGGTAATGAGGAAAGAGTTACCATTCCTCAAGGTATATCTTATATAGATAGTGATGCTTTTGAAAATAACTGCGATATTAAAAGCGTTGTGATACCTGATAGTGTGAAGGTAATCTGGAGTTACGCTTTCTATGGGTGCAAAAACCTTGAATCTGTCATTATTCCTAACACTGTTACAAGAATTTGCCGTGGAGCGTTCACGGGAACTTCGTGGCTTGAAGAATTAAAGCGAGAAAACGGTACTTCTGCTACAGTGGTAAACGGAATTTTGATTGAACCTGATTCATCTGATTTCGGTTACGAAGATTATGAGTATGTTATTCCAGAGGGCGTGAAAAAAATACCTTCAATGAGTATTATTAACGATGAAAGAGTTAATTATTGTGAGGAAGAAATGCATATTCTCTATGTATCTATACCCAAAAGCGTACTTCAAATCGCAGGAGATGCATTTGGGTTTAAGAACGGGATAGTAATCAAGGGTTATCACGATTCATATGCAGAGTATTATGCCAAAAGGCACCGTCTTTCATTTAAGGAACTCGTTGCTCAGCCTTCTGACAATCCAGTTTTAAACTGGGAGTTAGATGGTGATGGCAATCTTCAAGTTTTTGGAATGGGGAAAATGCCAGATTTCGCTAACGGCTTGAAACCTCCATGGCATGAGAGATGTAAAGAGATTAGTAAAGTCGTGATTCATGAAGGAATAACTAGCATAGGAAGATGTTCATTTAAAGATTGTACAGAATTGAAATCCGCTGAAATTCCCATTAGCGTAACTGAGATTGGGAAAGAGGCTTTTTTTAATTGTAGAAAACTGTCTTCTATTTTGATTCCAAGTAGTGTAGTATGTATTGATGATGCTGCATTTTATGGATGTGAGTCACTCTCGGACGTTTATCTCCCACCCTGCTTGTTACGATTGGGGCGAGGTACATTTGGAGAGTGCTCCAAATTATCATCTGTTAATATTCCTGAAAGTTTAGCTGAAATTGAAGAGGAGACTTTCTACGCTTGTAACGCATTGACTCACATAACAATTCCAGATACCATAACCTATATTGGAAGTAAAGCTTTTTGCGGATCTGGATTGATAGAAATCACATTACCTAAATGTATATCCGCAATATACGAACTAACATTTGCTTATTGTTTAAAATTAAGAAAAGCTGTTCTACCAAGGGAGTTTAAACATCATATGAATGAAACAGCAGAAATCAAGGAGATGGCTTTCTTTAATTGCCTTCAATTAAACGCTATTGAAATACCACACAACACTGAATATATTGAACAAGGTGCATTTGCTGCTTGTGAAAGTTTGACTAGCATAGTGATTCCGAACACGGTAAAGAGAATTGATAATACAGCGTTTTACAAATGTACTAAACTACAGACTGTTACTTTTCAGTTTTATACACCTGGGTGTACTCATATTTGGCGAATCGGGAAAGATGCTTTTGCAGGATGCTCTGCATTGCAAAGCATCACAATACCAGATAGTGTTCAACAGATTGATTCTGGGGCATTTTCTGATTGTATTTCTCTAAGGGATGTGCGTTTCTCACCCCAAACGCAGATAGGAGAAAACGCTTTTGCTAATACCACATTTGAAAAGAATAATTAATGTCAATTTTAGGAGGATTTTATGAAAAAATTCATTATGACCAGTCCGTATCAGCCAGCACCTAATCCAGAAAAGAAGATTCGTGGACTTGAAAAGGGCATCTATACAGCTGCTGACAATCAGTTACTTGCCTACGATGCTCCAACAAGCTTTCCAATCATATCCACAATCAACGGCTACGCTGAGGAAGGCGAGCAAATTGAAGTTATCACAATCGTCTCAGAGTATGAAAACGCTGAGTACAATTATGGACTTCTGAAAGAAGAACTTAACAATCTCAGTAAGAAAAAAGGCTTCTCATATACGTTGAAGGAAGTGAGAGTTCCCTATAATAACGCAATCGACACGGAATTGGAGCTTTTTGGTAAACTGATTGACTGTACGGCAGACGGTGATACATTATATGCGTGCATCACATATGGCTCAAAGCCTTTCCCGCTCATCCAGATTATGGCTCTGAATTATGCATACCGTATTAGAAAAAATGTCAGCATCGGATGCATCGTGTATGGAGCGAAAGACCACAATAACGGGAATATGGAGATTTACGATATCACTTCGCTCCTGTATATCGATGAAGCGGTCCGCCTTATGGCAGAACAGAAGGTTGAAAATCCGATGGAATTGATCAAGAACCTTCTGAAATGAGGTGTAATATGAGTATTGAAGATAAAAAGCAAGAATTAAACGCTTTGATGACTGAATATTCGCAGCTGAAAGGTGATGCAGCTAACAAAGCAAGATGTATTGCGTTAAAGAGCCAAGTCTTAACAATAGTAAATTCCTCTGATTTCAGAAACGAACTGATAAGACGAGCTACTTCTTACATCAGGGGGAAAGCTATTTCAGGCGGTGCAGAAGATGTTGTTCAAAACCTGTTTCTACGGGATTGTTTTACAAAATACGACCACAGAATAGTTCCTGATTTTATAAAATACTTAATAGATGCATTAAATACATCTGCACTTGAATTGACCAAAAAAGAGTTCAGGCATGTAAAACATAGAGGGGGAAGTCTTGATGACCCTGACAATCCGCCAGTTTCTCATGGATCAGACGTAGAGAAGCAAATTAATACAAGACTCATTTTAGAGGAATTTTATTCAAAAATGGCTGTATGTGTGATTCGAATAAGTGGTAAAACTGGAAAACCGGACAGATTTTTCCGTGCTTTCGCAACTGAACATTACATCATGTTATGCAGAGAGCATTTGTCTGAAATTTTGGACATAAACGAGAATGAGGCCTTCAATGTAATGGATGTAGAATTTGCTGATTACACATTAACTGAAAAATGTAGATGCTTTATCGCCATGGAAACAACTCCCTGTAAAACCTATGCGGAGATAGAATTAGATGGTGAAGAAGAACTGGCGGTTCCTTTTGAGCCTAAAGTTTATAAAAAGTATCATAATGTTTCATCAGGTCGCATAACTCAAAAGCGCGATGAATTCAATAAAAAACTTGGGATTCCTAAACGCAAGGAGAGATGAGAATGATTACAGCTATTTATGACTGCCGTAGCAAGCAGGAATATATCTACCGGACAAATAAGATTCGTGCGATCGCTGGCGCATCAAAGCTCCTCTCGAATGTATACAGTATCCTCATTAACGAATCGGGACTGAAAATTCAGAACACATGGAAAGAAGATGCTGCCCAGAAAAAGGTGTTCCGTAAAGATGCATTTATCGAAGAGGGCTTTGACGGAACTGTTATCTATGAAGGTGGTGGAAACCTTTATGTACTTTTCAAGGATAAGGATACTTACATAAGAGCAAACAGAGCTTTTTCACGTCTCCTGCTTGAAAGATCGTACTCCATAAGTATCATAACTGCTTTTGTGGAGACTACTGACAACTTCAATCTTGACAGAGCGAATTTGTACCTCCAAAAGGAGAGATCCAAAAAGCTTGGCATGTATTCTGTTTTTTGCAACGTACTTCCGTTTACTCAAACCGACAGAATGTCCTTCATGCCGTTGTCATCAACTGATCGAAAAGGGAAAAAAATCACCACTGAAGCAAAACTGAAGCGGAAAGCGTACGAGTTATTCTTTACACAGAACGATGAACTTGGTTCTGAACACCTCGATTCCCTTGTTGAAGAGAAAGGCAAGAATAGCATTCTCGCTGTTATTTACATTGACGGCAATGATATGGGAAATAAGATCAAGAACTGTACTGAAGGGAAAGACGATTATGCCGAATGCGTTATGGCTCTGAGAGAGTTTTCCTTACATACTAACGAATACTTTGTAGACCGCCCAATATCAGCTATCGAGCGCTGCCTTCGTGCCAAAAATGAAACAGAGGCGGATTTGATTGCCAAGAATCCCTATAAGGCTCACAAGTATAGAATGATAGTTGGAGGCGGTGATGAGATTACGATCATATGCCGTGGATCAGATGCACTTGATGTCGTAAAAGCCTATTTTGATGAGTTATCCAATACTCCGGAATTGTCACCCGGCATTCCCAATACATCATGTGCAGGCATAGCACTTTTCCATAGCCATGCTCCATTTGCTGATGTATATGAGATTGCTGAGAGCTGTTGCGAATCAGGCAAGAAAGAATCGCATAAGCCAGGAAACAATGGGGGTTATATTGATTTCCATTACTGTCACTCTGGAATTACTAACGAACTCAATGTGATTCGTGAAGAACAGGAAGCTGACTATACACTCAGACCCTATAGTTTGGACGAATTTGAAGAGTTTATCAGCGTTGGACGTATTATGCGTTCAGTTGGTAGAAGTAATGTCAAAGGTCTTGGAGGTGCTGTTATTAAGGGGATTTCTTTCTTCCGGTTTGAAATTCAGCGGATTCGTTCCCGAAATTATGATGGATTTAATGAGCTTATTGACACCTATGTTAATGGCGAAGAAAAGCTAAAAAGAATGATTTATGATATATCCGTGGTCTACGACTTATGGTTCGGAGGTGAGGAAGATGCATGAAATTAGGATTGAACTCCAATCGAATCTTTGTGTGTCAAGTGGAGATGGTTATGCTACTACAATCGATACTGACGTTATTACCGATCAGTATGGAATACCGTATATCCCGGCCAGAAGATTGAAAGGGTGTCTTAGAAAAGCGGCTGTTTACATTTATGGTGAGGGCAGTAATATTATAGAAAAGATCTTTGGTGTACCTGGTAATGTAGCATCTGGGTCGTTATCCGTAGAAAACGCCAGAATTGAGGAGTATACATCCTTTCAAAAAATGTGTGCTGAGAATGGCTTAACTCCGAACAGGGTTACTGAGTTGTTTACTGATACCTTTGCATCTACAGCTGTTGAGTCCTCCGGTGCTGCCAAAGAAAACACTCTGAGACTTATGCGCTATGTATCGAAAAGCAAGGCATGGAATCCAGAAGAGAATCTTGTGTTTTGCGCTGATGTTGAGATTGATGACGAATACGCAAATGATCTCAAACGTATTTGCAAGGCACTTCGTCACATTGGATTTAAAAGAAATCGTGGTTACGGTTGTGTGAAGTGCTCATTAGAGGATAGGAACGCTGTTACACACTCCTTTGATTTTCCAACTGATATTCTTGATAATGAGGAGTACGTCATCACATATGCTGTTCAGCTTGATGAAAGCCTGATGCTTCCTTCACAAGCTGCTGATGAATCTACTGATTACATTAGCGGACAGGCAGTAGTTGGAGCATTGGCTGGCAGATATTTGAAACTTCATGATGCGGATGCATTCTTTGATTCGATGTTTTTAAGCGGTGCTGTCAGGTTCTCCAATCTCTACATTACAAATGAGGAGTATCAGACTTTCGTCCCTGCACCGCAGATATTTGGAAAAACAAAGCAAAGTAACTGTATTCTTGACTTTACAGTGACTGAAAGAGGGAAAGAAATCGTTAAACCGTTAAAAGACGGTTATATTAATGCTGGACTAGAGATAATCAAGCCGCAAACTGAACGAGTATATCATAATAATCTCAGCAATCCTGACGGTGGTCTGTATGTGCAGAAATGCCTTCAGAATGGTCAGATTTTTATGGGCACTATCTCCGGAAAAGGCTGTTATATCAAGATCATTGCAGATCTGCTATTGAAAGGTAAGCTTTCTTTTGGTAGAAGTAAAACCGCACAGTATTCAAGATGCTCTATCGTCGGATTTAATTTGGCTACTGCTGTACCCCAGAAGATACAGTTGCACAAAAGGGATAAGGTTATATATCTGTTTGAATCGGATATGCTGCTTCCTGATTCTTTCGCAGGAAACTCTCTTGACATTTCATCTGTATGCAACGCCATCGGAATAAATAAATCAGACTTAGAGCTGGAAAGTGGTTTAAAGTACCGGATGATCTCAGGTTATCTTTCCGTTATAAAAATGCAGCGGGCACATGTAAGAGCTGTTGCAGCAGGCAGCGCTCTCGTAACTATCTGCAAAGAAGATATGGAACTGAACGAGATTCTCTATTATGGCGGTCGTCAGAATGAGGGATTTGGCAAAGTACGCATCTTCAAGGCAGGCGAATTGTTAAAGGGTTGTTCTGCAAACATTGCTCCTGAAAGCCTCGTTTTTGCTGAGACAAATAATGCTATTAAAGCAATGTTTACACAGCTTGAAAAAGACGAAAAAATGCGAATTGCTGCAATCACTTATGCGTTCGATAAAAAATCATCTTTCCTGAAAGATTGGGGTGCCGCCTTTATTGGGCGTGTAACACTCATGCTGAAGCAGGCGGATTCAGAATCTGATTTCTGTAAACGAATCGCGTCCATCAAAGCTATGAGTAAACGTACAATTGCTGATAGATTTTTGAAGGATGCTTCTAACAAATGGGAAAGCGATCCGCAGTATAAGACTTGGATCAAGAAGCGAGAATATCTCCTGATAATACTCACGCTTGCGAGATACTTTCTGAAAGAACGCAAAGGAGGAACTGCAAAATGAAAAGACAGGTTTATTATAGGATAGAAATGCAGCTTGCTTCTCCTTTGTCTGTCGGAAGCGGAAGAAACGAGACAACAGATCACGACATTGTTCGTGATAAAAGTGGAAAACCGTATATTCCGGCATCTTCTATTGCGGGCGTATTCAGACACACGCTGGATGATGACATTTCATTACAGAACAGTATTTTCGGAATGACCACCGGTAACGATTCTGTGAGCAGCAAGGTTATTTTCTATGACGGAAACCTTGTTTCTGAAAGCATCGAAAGTGTTCGTGACGGCGTAAAGCTTGACAAAAAGGTTGGCGTTGACGGTTCAAAATTTGACATGGAAACTATTGAGACAGGTGCCGTATTCTCTACAATCATTGAAATCGCAGATGCTGATACAATTGATTCAGTTGTTGAAAAGATGATTTCAAAACTAAGAGCAGGCGTGCTGCGGTTGGGCACAAAAACATCTCGCGGCTACGGCGTTGTTAGGATATCATCTCTCAAAAAATGTGTTTTTGAAAGTAATCAGCTTGACGACTGGCTAGACTTTGATCCGCTCAATGATCTGTCCTGGAACGGCGTTGATGAATATGAACTATCAGATGACTTGACAGGATATTGGAAAATATCACTTCATTTGATGCAGAAGGGCGCAATTTCTATTCGAGAGTATTCAACTGATGTTAGTATAACCGGAGAAACACTTCCTGATTTCAAGCACATTTCTTTACATGACAAGTACGAGATGAGTGTGATTCCGGGTACTTCCTGGGCAGGCGCTTTTCGAGCCAGATTTCTTGATTTTGCCGGACAAACGGCAACCGATGCGTTATTTGGCTATGTGAACGAGAAGAACAAAACCGATTCTTCTAATAAATCGAGGATTATTTTCTCAGAATCTGTTATCTCAGATAATCTGCTGAAAACTATGACTCGTAATTCTATAGACCGCTTTAGTGCGGCGACGAAAGAAACGGCATTATACACAGAAAGAACATCATACAACGGACATACTGATTTGACAATATATTTAGCAGATGATGCGACTGAAAAGGAGCGTGCTGCTCTGGGAGCCGTAATCCTTGATATGCATCATGGTTTCCTTTCCGTTGGCGGCTTGACATCAGTAGGTCGAGGGATGTTCCGTGTTATGGATTTATCTGTAAATGGTGTCGATAAATCCTTTATGCTTGATTCCGAAAACGCCGTACAACTGCTGGAGGTGTAATGATGAAGGACTTTATTAGTGATTTCGGGACAGTTTCCGAATCTGATGTTATGACGATTGCCGAGAAGTATTTTTGCACTGATTGTAATGTATATGCGGTTCATACCAACCAGTTCTACTGTGGCGCAGAACTCGATATAGATACGAGACACTTGATAGAGCTGAGGATTTTTATGGATTCCTATGAGCTTAAAATCTCACGCTTGGATATCGGCTCAGATTTCAGCTGGCGCTGCATCAACGATGACGAATTCAAGAAAGTTCTGTCAAATGAACCTGATGCATTTCTCAGTTTGTTTGTAAACAGAACCTTTGACGAGGAACACTATCTTGATATAGATTCAACGAAATCAAACGGTTTCAGTTACTCGACGACAGGTGGCTTGCCTATTGAAAATGCCGAAAAGATCAAAATTCGCAATTATCTTGAATATGACGAAAACGGTATCGTGATTATTTCCGATTTCCGGATCGTTGGGTTTGTTCAGAAAGGGAGTGTGTGAGGTATGGCTAGATGGGTTGAAGATCCTAGCAGACTGAGGTTTATTAACCCCTACAGCTTTGTAAGCCTTGGTTCAGATGTACAAAGAGATATGCCAATTGATGGCGAACTTACCGGAAAAATTCGTGTAAGCCTAATCGTAAAAACACCGTTAGCCATTCCTGATACTGAAGGTGTAACGACCGATGAAATTGGTCATAAAACGTACCCTTTCTTTCGTGTTGCTGATAAGCCGGTCATTCCTGGAAGTCAGCTGAGAGGAATGCTGCGCAGTGCATATGAAACACTTAGTAACAGCTGCCTTTCTGTCAACAATAATAACATTTTATCGGCAAGACATGCGAATCCAGGAAATCCGGGTTTGATTCAGTTCAAAAATGGAGTGTGGCATTTGTTTGAAGCTAGTACAAGCAGAGACAATGGTCAGATTATTTCTGATAGTTCTTCTGCTCGGCGGACGTGGTATTCTTCCAATGGCAGACAATTGAAGACGAAGATATTTCGCAGTACAGGCATAGAAATTGAGTGTGCTAATATTGATAAAGCCATTGAGAACTACCATGAAAACATTCAAATATACAAAGCAAACAAAAGTTATTTTCAGCTGCATGAAGCTAAACTGACATATGGTATACGTCAAGACGGCAGGCTTTATCCGGTTTACTATGAGATCGTAGAGTTTAACGGCAGTAACTGTGTTTATCTTTCACCAGCTCAGATGGGAAGATATGTATTCGACAATAGACTGGATGACTTGCTTGGTACGCACGTTTCATGTTCCAAACATCAGGACGAGTGTCTTTGCAAGGCGTGTTCTCTGTTTGGCATGATTTCGGGTGAAGGTAAGCGTTCTTATGCAAGCAAGCTACGTTTTTCAGATGCGCAAATTGAGTCGTTTGAATCTATGGGACCTGTAATGCTGAAAGAGCTTGCCAGTCCGAAACCAACTGCTGTTGAGTTTTATACCCGAAAGCCGGATGGTTCGCTGTATTGGACATATGACTATAAAATAACATCGTATAAACAAGTTAAACTCGGCAGAGACAAGAATGGTCGGGTGAAAACGCAAACAATCCCACAGAAGAAAAAATGTGTTATCGTAATAAGAGGGCGTAAGTACTATTTCCATAATCCTCATCTGATGACAGCTGTTTATACGGCAACTGAGAAGACTAAACGTAATAGTACAGTTGAGCTGTGTAAGCCGGAGAGCCGTTTTGCATTCGATATATTTTTCGAGAAGATCACGGAGCAACAGCTTAGAGAGCTTCTTTGGACAATCACCATCGGAGAAAATGATGAAAATGGAGTTCAAATGCATAAGCTTGGACACGGAAAACCGCTTGGGCTTGGCAGTGTAAAATTGGTGGTTGATGAAGTTGTAATGCGTTCATTTGATTCCGAAACTCTCAAGTATCGCATTAAGCATACTACACGGGAACAAGTGAATAGTCTGCTGTCAACAGTGCCATTTGATACTGCTGGCAAGCCATTTAACGAGTTCATGCAGATAACTAGATTTGATGGTCTTGCTGCCATAATGGAAAAGCGAAAGTCTGATATTTCTTATCCCATCGCCGATGACGGAAGGGGGACTACGAATTCAAAAGCATCACATCAGTGGTTTATCGCTAACCGTTCTATGGGAGAAAATGGAACAACTACCAACTGGTCTGTAAAATATGTACTTCCTGTAGCGACATCAAATAACCCTACATTACCTGCTATGCTTAAAGTCTATGATCCTTCACAAAGAGATAATCGAGTCAAACCTAAGAATTTTAGGCGGTGATGTTTATTTAGCATCTGCACAAGGTAATCCGGCTTTGTGTAGATGCTGTTCCGATACCTTACCTATACGGAATGATTAAGGAGAGCGAAATGCAATTATTACTTACATTTGACAACAAAGGGGTTATTGACTTTCCTGTTAACTATAACTACTACATCCAAGCTGCTATTTTTGCTTTGTTGGCTGATGAAGATTCCGAATATGCTGCAATGTTACATGACACGGCATATGGTGGAAAAGCCAAGTACAAAATGTTCATATTTGGCGGACTGAAAGGCAGAAATCATTTTCATGATAAAAAGCTCTATTTTGAAGGTGATATAATGCTCGAAATCAGAAGTGCCTCTGATGAATTCATTCATGTACTTGCTGAATCAGTACTGCGTGAAGGAAAAATGCGCATTGGAAGGCATACATTGGAGATAAAAGAAGTAGAAGGTCTTGATTATAGGATAGACGAGAGTTTGATAAAAATCCGAACATTGACCCCGATTATCGCCAAAGAGCAAACGGAAGATAAGAAAACAATTTATTATTCGCCGCAGGACGTTCGGTTTATTCGGCGTGTTCGGGAAGCGTTTGAAAGCAAGTATGAGGCATGCTGTGAAACAAAGCCACAGTCATCAATTGATATTTTGCCTGTGAAAGGAGGGAAAAAAATCGTTACTAAGTACAAAGACACATGGATAACAGCCTATCATGGCATATTTCAGCTTTATGGAGAACCAGAACATCTTCAATTCATGTATGATGTCGGACTTGGTGCTAAAACATCACAAGGGTTTGGAATGTTCGATGTGATTGATTAGAAAAATATTGTCGATGAAAATACTGTAAAATCGGTACACGGTAACAGCATTTACTTTTGAGGGGAAACGGAAGAAGGGTCAAAAAGAATATCAAGCAAAAGCGTGGGTTTAAGAGCGGCTCTAAACATGGGCCGCTGTGTATTCAGTCCATTCCATTCATCTTTTTGTTCCAGCCATGATAAATCCGTTAAAAGCTGATACTTTCTTTTTTCAATTCTTCCATGCCCTTTCTCGATTGTTGTTTTTGAAGGAATATCAGCAGAAAATTCTTTGAAATAGTCCTCGGCATTGTTGTACAATGCAGGCTGATTTTGCTTTAATCCGATCGTGTAATCTGCTTTTTTGTCAATTATCTTTTCTACAATTTTCTTCCGACAACTCATAGCGTCAGCTGTTACAATGTCACCTTTCACATCAATCAAATCAAGCAGTTCGAGGACAGCAGTTATCTCGTTCGTCTTTTTCTCAACGCAAATTTCGCCTAATGTAAGCTGATTTTCAGCTACAAATGCGCTGACAACATGATATGCCCGATGCTTGTCGTTTCCACTCCCACAAATCGTTTTTTCGTCTATTGCAACTGTTCCTCGACTGTTTCTTTCGACCGATATCCAGTTTATCAGACATGACGAAAGTTCAGACGGGTTCAGTTTTTCAAATACTTATCTGAATGTATCGCTGTCGGGTATCCCATTCGGAAGTTCAAGGAATGTCGCCAGATATTTCTGACGACTTTTGCCAAACACCTCCATATCGACAAAATCTTCCCCTCCGCATATGATGGTACACAGTTCTATGATTATAATATCTTCTAGCCTATTCCGGATATTTCCGTATCCGGTTCTTCTCGGCTCTTTAATGTTTTTTATTTCTTCTTTTGAGTTTTCTATATTCGCATCTCTATTTTATCATTTTTTCTGAAAATTAAACGCTGTTGCTGTGTAGCTTTCTGAAAATGCTGTTGTGTAAATGAGAGAAATGTGGTATAATAAATCTATGCAAAAGCTTACACGTTAGGAGTGAACTACAAGATATGACGACGAAGGAAATTGACGAAAAAAGCTTAAAAAATGTCAAAAGATTGTTTTTAAGCGGTGAGATTGATAGAATAGAAGTTGGCACAGTAAAAGGCTTACAAGAAATACACAAGGCACTTTTTGACGGACTGTATGACTTTGCCGGAAAAATCAGAACCCTGAATATTGCAAAGGGCAATTTCCGTTTTGCAAATAGCTTGTACTTAGATGCTGTTCTTTCGGCAGTCGAGAAGATGCCTGAAAACACATTTGAGGAAATCATCGCAAAGTATGTGGAAATGAACGTGGCACACCCGTTCATGGAGGGCAATGGCAGAAGTACAAGAATCTGGCTGGACATGATCCTCAAAAAGCGTCTGGGGAAAGTAACGGACTGGGCGAAAATCGATAAAGTGCAGTATTTGCAGGCAATGGAAAGAAGTACGGTAAATGACCTAGAACTGCGGTTTCTGATACAGCCAAATCTGACGGATAAGGTTAATGACAGAGAGGTGATTTTCAAGGGAATCGAACGGTCGTATTATTATGAAGGATACGAGAAATAGGGCAGCCAAATGACTGGATTGCATCGGATTATTTTGATTTTTAAATTCCGATGCAATCCAGTCATTTTTTCTTTTCGTGAAAAACTGGGATAACTTGTGAAAATCCGATATAACTTGAATCCACACACAACATTCCGTAAAAAAGTCAGTTTATCCAAGTAAGCCATATAAAAAAACACCAAATGCTCCAAAAAAATACAAACATATTAGTAAAGAGCAGGAGGTGAGAATTATGGTAGCTCTACAGTGCACAGAAACACAAAATACTTGCTGAAAGTTAGCGAGGCAGCAAGTATGCTGGGATTGAGTGTGCATACAGTTTATAGACTGATCAAACAAGGCAAGTTGCAGTGCAAGAGATTAAGCGTCATAAAAACGCTGATCCCTGCGTCAGAAATTGAGTGATATATCAGCGAGTATTAACGGAAATAGGAGGTCGCATATGCTTACAACAAAGGAGATACTTACAAGAGAAGAGGTCATGGAGATTCTGAAAATCGGCAGAAGTACGTTTTACAAGCTTTTGCAAACAGGACAGTTAAAAGGATTCAAAGAGGGTAACAGGTATAAAGTGCCGGTTGAGTCGGTGGAAAAGTATGTAGAGATGAGAATGAGAACATGAAAAAATGGTATGTCCTTTTTGGGCATACCGAATTTTTATGCTTGATGGTATTTGAAAGCGATCATTTTTTCTACAATTTCAGCAATCTCAACCGATTCTTCTTCTGAAAGGCACTGCATTGCCGTTTGGATTCTGTGGAAAGCCTCTATATTAGTTGGCTTTACCTCTATGGAAATATTCAAAAGTTCATGGAGTGGGATTTTTAGACCTTTGGAGATTTTATAGAGCGTTTCAATAGTAGGGCATTTCTCTCCACGTTCTACTCGCCCCAAATAGGCTGGGTGTATTTCTGACTCAAAGGCAAGTGCTTCTTGGCTAAGTTTTTTCTGTGTGCGAAAGGTATAGATTCGCTGTCCGATAATATATGAAATCTGTTCACGATCGATATCCATTTCGTCCTCCTTTGTGCTAAATGTACAATTAAGTAATACTTTAACAGCTTTAAAAGTAAGTTTCAATGACTATAAGAACATAAAATATATGCCTATAGGTATTGACAAGGTGAAAATATGGTGGTATAATGAAGAGTACATTAATGTGCTCTTCAAATAAAAGTATGTATTTTTTACAGGAGGTTATTCATGGAGTATTATTTAGTTCATTTAGGATATCATTCAAACGGTGATGAGATTGTTGGAATTTCATTTATGGATGATGCAACTGACAAAACAATTGTTGTCTCTCTTGATAGGGTTTTTGTACATTTTAAAGATTATAATAATTCTGTTATAATGTTTGAAGAAATTCAAGAATAC